>Ga0307416_100000830_pt1 | contig 16245 bp, 13 predicted proteins | sample DK1Cmetagenome_2_FD_203821 | JGI IMG/M metagenome (GOLD analysis project Ga0307416, IMG submission 203821) | Maize rhizosphere microbial communities from greenhouse at UC Davis, California, United States - DK15-C-3 | ecosystem: Host-associated > Plants > Roots > Rhizosphere > Soil | place...
CGTGGGCGTCCGCCAGATCGGTGACGTGCACGTAGTCTCGCAGGCATGTGCCATCAGGCGTCGGGTAATCCTCGCCAAACAGGTCCACCGGGCGCCCACCACGCGCCGCCGCGATGGCCCGCGGAATCAGGTGAATTTCCGGCGCGTGATCCTCACCGAGTTCGCCCTCGGGGTCCGCGCCGGCGGCATTGAAATAGCGGAGGCACACCGATCGGATGCCGTAGGCGCGCTCGAAATGTGGCAGCGCATGCTCGATCGCCAGCTTTGACTGTCCGTAGGCGTTGATCGGATTCGTCGGGTGCGTCTCGCGGATTGGAGTCTGGATCGGCTCCCCATACACCGCACATGTCGACGAGAATACAAAACGGCGGCAGTCTTCCGCGGCCATCGCTTCGAGCGTGCCCAGCGTGCCGATCACATTGTTCCGGTAGTATCCGGCAGGATCGGTGACCGAATCCGGGACAACCAGCCACGCCGCGAAATGCATCACCGCCGACGCCTTCGCGTCGCGCAGCGCCTGGCGCACGGCGGCGACGTCCCCGATCTTCCCTTCGATCAGCCTCGCGCCCAGCACGGCGCCGCGATGACCGGCGGAGAGATCGTCGTACACGACCACCTCGTGGCCGGCCTGGCGCAGCGCTTTGACGGCGTGGCTGCCGACGTAGCCGGCGCCTCCGGTCACCAGGATGACGTGGCGATCAGCTCCGACCAATGGAGTAGTAGCTGAATCCGTTCTGCTTCATCTGCGCGGGAGTGAAGAGGTTGCGCCCGTCGAAGACGATCGGAGCGCGCATCAGCTCGCGCATGCGGACGAAATCGGGCCGGCGGAACTCGCTCCATTCCGTCACAATGGCCAGCGCGTCGGCGTTTCTGAGCGCGTCGTAGTTACTCGCCGCGTACGTAATGCGCTTTCCGAAAATGCCCTTCGCCACGTTGGTCGCCTCCGGATCGTAGGCCCGCACCTTCGCGCCGGCGGCCAGCAGCGCCTCGATGAGCGGGATCGACGGTGCTTCGCGCATGTCGTCGGTCCGGGGCTTGAACGCAAGCCCCCACACCGCAATGGTTTTCCCCTTCAGCGAGCCGAGCTGCTTCTTGATCTTCGCGAACAGCCGCGACTTCTGCGCGGTGTTCACATCCTCGACGGACCGCAGGATCTTGAACTGGTAGCCGGCGTCGTCGGCAAACCGGATCATTGCCTGCACGTCTTTCGGGAAGCAGCTGCCGCCGTACCCGCAGCCGGGAAACAGGAACGACGAGCCGATGCGCCGGTCGGAGCCAATTGCTTTGCGCACCTGGTCGACGTCCCCGCCGACCACCTCGCACAGGTTCGCCACCTCGTTCATGAACGAAATGCGCGTCGCCAGCATCGAGTTGGCGGCGTACTTCGACAGCTCAGCGCTGGCACAGTCCATCACCATGATCGGCGCGCCGGTGCGCGTGAACGGCGCATAGAGTTCGAGCATCAGCTCGGTCGCGCGCTCGTCCTCGGCGCCGATCACGACGCGATCCGGCTTGAGGAAGTCGTCGACGGCGGCGCCCTGCTTGAGGAATTCGGGGTTGCTCACCACGCTGAACGGATGTTTCGTTTCGCGCCGCACCACCTCCTGGACCTTGCGCGACGTACCGACGGGCACCGTGCTCTTGTCGACGATGACTTTGTAACCGTTCATGGCTTTCGCGATAGCGCGCGCGACCGCCAGCACGTGCGTGAGATCGGCCGATCCGTCTTCGTCCTGGGGTGTGCCGACGGCGATGAAGATGACCTGGGAGTCGCGGACCGCGGCGGGCAGCGCCGTCGAAAATGTCAATCGCCCTTCGGCGGTGTTCCGGCGAACCAGCTCCTCGAGCCCCGGTTCGTAGATCGGGATCCGTCCTTTCTGAAGCATCCGGATCTTCGTGCTGTTGTTGTCGACGCACACGACGTCGTTTCCGCTTTCAGCAAAACAGGCACCCGCGACGAGGCCCACGTATCCTGTTCCGACGACGGCGATTTTCAATCGGTCTCCCTGATGTGCAGGCCCATGGCCGGACGCCCATGGCCCACGTGAATCCCGGCCGCTTTTTGACGAAACGTTGAAGCTATCATCTCATGGAGCCGTGCAGATTCTTGTCGACTACCGTCCCGCGCTGCGCGCGCGTACCGGCGTCGGCGAGTACATGCACGAAATCATCCGCGCCTATGCGGCGGTGCACGGCGACGACGTTGCCGCGTTCACGAGCTCATGGCGCGATCGGCCGGCACCGGAGACGGCCGCGCGCCTCGGCGCGCGCGTCGTCGATCGCCGCGTGCCGGTGCGCCTCCTCAACTTCATGTGGCACCGCCTGCAGTGGCCGCCGGTCGAAGCGCTGGCCGGGCCGTTCGACGTCGTGCACGCGGCTCACCCGCTGATGATTCCCAGCCGCCGCGCGGCGCGTGTCGTAACGGTGCACGACCTGTATTTTCTCGATCACCCGGAAGGCACCAGCGCCGAGATCCGACGCGATTACCCGTCGCTGACAGCGCGCCACGCGCGGACCGCCGAGGCGGTGATCACGCCGTCGCAATACACCAGGGATCTCGTCGTCTCGCGGCTTGGCGTCCCGGCGGATCGCGTTTACGCGTGCCGGTTCGGCGCACCGGCCTGGCGGAACCTCGGACGGCAGCCCAACACTCCCGGCGATGGCTACTTCCTGTTCGTCGGCACGCTCGTCCCGCGCAAGAATGTGCCTGGGCTGCTCGATGCGTACGCACGGGTGCTGGCGGCGATGCCCCGCGCTCCGCGTCTCCTCATCGCCGGAGCGCCGACATCGGACTCCTCGCCATGGCTGCGGCGGCTCCAGGAAGCACCGCTGGCGGGACATGTCGACCACGTTGGATATGTGGCCGAAGCGGACCGGGAGCGCCTGTACGCGGGGGCACGAGCCCTGGTGATGCCCTCCTTCGACGAAGGCTTTGGCGTGCCGGCGCTCGAAGCGATGGCCGCCGGCGTTCCGGTGATCGCCGCGAACCGCGGCGCCCTGCCCGAGGTGATCGGACCGGCGGGAGTCCTGCTCGATCCGCGCGACGTCGACGGATTCGCCTCGGCAATGCTGCTCGTCGCCCGCGACCGGGAATGGGCCGAGTCTCAGGGTGCCGCGGGCCTGACGCGGAGCGCGACCTTCACGTGGCACGCGGCCGCCGCCCGCCTGCACCAGGCGTACACCGACGCCGTGGCCCGGCGGGCGGGCGAAAGCCGATCCGCCTGATGCGAATCGCAATTGACGCGCGCGAGCTCGCCGGGCGGCCCACCGGCGTCGGCCGCTACCTCGCCGAGATCCTGCGGGCGTGGGGTGACCTGGCGGGAGCGCGGACGCATGAATTCATCCTGTGTGCGCCCGGGCCCGTGCCGCTGCCCGACACGCTCAAGGCGTCGCTCGTCACCGCGGCCGGCAGGGGGACGTTATGGGAGCAACTCACACTGCCGCGCCTCGTGGCCGACGCAAATGCCGACGTGCTCTTCGCTCCGGGGTACAGCGGGCCTCTGGTCAGCCGGACTCCCCTGGTCGTCGCGATACATGACGTGTCGTTCGCTGCGCACCCGGAGTGGTTTTCCTGGCGCGAAGGGCGCCGCCGCCGTCTCGTTACGACGCTGGCCGCGCGCAGAGCGGCGAAGGTCATTACCATCTCCGACTTCTCCAAGGCGGAGATCGTCCGCCACCTCGGCATCCGAAGCCCGAAGGTCGAAGTGATCTATTGCGGCGTCACGGCGATGGCGCCGGCGCCACAGCCGCCGCCCTCCGACGGTGAAACAACGGTGCTATTCGTCGGCTCGCTCTTCAACCGGCGTCATATCCCGGAGCTGATTGCCGGATTCGAACGAATTGCCACCCGGTATCCGTCCGTGCGGCTCGAGCTGGTCGGCGACAACCGCACACGCCCCTATGTTGACGTTGACGAGCTGATTGCGCGGAGCAGCGCCCGCGATCACATCCGCGCCCGCGCGTACGTCGCAGACGATGAGCTCGCGTCGCTCTACCGGAAGGCGCGCGCGTTCGTGTTTCTGTCCGACTACGAAGGGTTCGCCCTGACACCGCTCGAGGCTCTGGGCGCCGGAATCCCGATCGTCCTGCTGGCCACCGACGTGGCGCGGGAAATCTACGGGCCGGCAGCGACATACGTCGATCGCGTGGAGCCCGCCGTTATCGCCGGCGCGCTGGAGCGGGCGCTGTTCGACGATGGGGAGCGGGCGCGCGTGCTGGCTGCCGCCGGCGCGCAGCTCGAGCGCTACTCATGGCGCGAATCCGCCCATCGGACGCTGCAGGTGCTCGTGGCATGCGCCCGACGCAGGTAATGCAGAATTCTGGATTCAGAATGCACAGCACTGACGGTTGTCTGCATTGTGCATGTTGCATCCTCCATTTCCGGGAACCGGTCTGAGATGCCGCGGCTGTCCATCATCATCGTCACATTCAACTCGCGAGCCGAGATCGAAGCGTGCCTCCGCTCGCTGACGGACGGCATTCACATCGACCGCGAGATCGTCGTCGTCGACAACGCGTCGACGGACGGTACCGCGGCACACATCCGCCAGCGCTGGCCGGGCGTCCGCCTGGTGGGCCTGGGCGCGAACCTTGGCTTCGCGCGCGCGGCGAACATCGGGATCCAGCAGACATTCGGCGAGCTCGTTCTGCTGCTCAACCCCGATACCATCGTCAGCGCCGGCGCGATCGACGGCCTCGTCACCGCCCTCGAGGGCGACGCGCAGGTCGCCGTCGCCGGACCGCGCATCGCCAGCGCCGACGGACATGCCGAGCTGTCGTTCGGGCGGATGATTGCGCCGCTGACCGAGCCCGTGCAGAAGCTGCTGATGATCGGTAACCAGCGGCGGCTGCCGATCCTGCAGGGCATCGCGGAGCGCATGACCCGCCGCAGACGGTATGTGGACTGGGTCACCGGCGCCTGCCTGCTCACCTATCGTGCCGATCTCGAAGCCATAGGCCTCATCGACGAGCGGTTCTTTCTGTATATGGAGGACGTCGATCTCTGCGCGTCCATCCGCCGCCGAGGACGGCGCGTCCTGTTCGTCCCTGACGTCCAGGTCGTGCACCGGCGCGGGGCGAGCGCCGAGCCTGCGGCTCGCGAGGCCGCTTACCGGCAAAGCTATCTGGCGTTCTACCAGAAGCACCATCCGGCGTGGGTGCCCATCGTGCGCGCCTACATCAGGCTGTCTACACCCGGAGGCCGTCAGCCGTAGGGCCCCTGGCCCGAGCCGCACCATCAACCGACCAGCGAACTCCACCGCCGACCAGCGAAGCCATCTCGCACCGACCACCGTCAGAACAGTTCGCACCGATATAATTCCCGCAGATGCGCGTCGCGATCGATGCCAGGAAGCTGCACGACTTCGGCATCGGCACCTACATCCGCAACCTGCTGCGACAGCTCGCGCGCGTCGATCGCCAGACGGAGTACGTGCTCCTGAGCCGGGCGGCGGACCTGGACGTCGCGGCGCAGCTCGGACCGAACTTCCGGGCGGTGCTCGAACCGTCGCCCAACTACTCCCTGCGCGAGCAGGTGCACGTGCCCTGGGTGCTGCGGCGAGAGCGCCCCGACGTGTTTCACGCACCGCATTACGTGCTGCCGGCGGCGGTCTCGTGCCGCTCGGTGGTGACGATTCACGACTGCATCCACCTGATGTTTCCGCAGTACCTGCCGAACAAGATGGCCTACGCCTATGCGCGGGCGTCGATGTGGACGGCGGTGAAGCGTTCGGACCGCATCCTGACGGTGTCGGAAGCGTCGAAGCGCGACATCCTCCACTTCTTCAACCTCGCGCCGGAAAAGATCGTCGTCGTCTACAACGCCATCGACGATCATTTCTGGCTGACGCCGCCGGACGAGGAAGTGGCGCGCGTCCGCGAGCGCTACCAGCTCGATCACCAGTTCATCCTCTACGTCGGCAACATCAAGCCGCACAAGAACCTGGTGCGGCTCATCGAAGCGTTCGCCGAGCTGCGCCGGACCGGATTCGAGGAGCTGAAGCTGCTGATCATCGGCGACGAGATCTCGAAGCTGCCGTCGCTTCGCCGCGCCGTGCACGGCCACAAACTGCACAAGCACGTGCGGTTTCTCGGCTACGTCTCGGACGACACGCTCCGCGTGCTGTATCGGCTGGCGTCGCTGTTCGTCTTCCCGTCGCTCTACGAAGGATTCGGTCTCCCGCCGCTCGAGGCGATGGCGAGCGGCACACCGGTGGTGACGTCGAACCAGTCGTCGATGCCGGAGGTAACCGGGGATGCGGCGGTGCTGGTCGACCCCTACGACGTCAACTCGATCGTCGAGGGGATGCGCCGCGTGCTCGCCGACGCGGACCTTGCCGCCGACCTGCGGCGCCGGGGTCCGGAGCGGGCGCGCGAGTTCTCCTGGGCGCGATCGGTGGAACAGACGCGAACCGTGTACGAGGAGGTAGGTCACCCGTCCGCCGCAGCGCGGAGCGCGAAGGCGGAGCGCTAGTGCGGGTCGCGCTGGTCCATGACTGGCTCACCGGCATGCGCGGCGGGGAGAAGGTGCTTGACGTGCTGTGCGAGCTCTACCCCGCGGCCGATATTCTGACGCTGTTTCACATCCGCGGATCGGTGTCGCCGGCCATCGAGCGTCACCGGATCCACACGTCCTGGGTGCAGCGCCTGCCGTTCGCGGCACGTCACTACCGCCGCTACCTGCCGTTGTTCCCCGCCGCGATTGCCAGCTTCGATCTGAGCGCCTACGACCTGGTCATCAGCACGAGCCACTGCGTCGCGAAGTCGGCGATTCCCGCTGCGCGGACGCGGCATCTGTGCTACTGCTTTTCGCCGATGCGGTATGCCTGGGATCAATTCGATGCGTACTTCGGAGTGGAGCGGGTGGGATACCTGGCGAACCGCCTCGTCTATCGGCCGATCATGACGCGGATGGCCCGATGGGACGCGGCCACCGCGTCGCGCGCGCACCGTTTCGTCGCCATCTCGCGTTACGTATCCGGGCGGATCGCCCGATACTATAATCGCGAGGCGGCGGTGGTTTATCCGCCCGTCGACACCACCTTTTACCGCCCTGCCGCCGTTACCCCGGAGAATCATTTCCTGATCGTGTCGGCTCTCGTTCCGTACAAACGCATCGACCTCGCGATCGAGGCGTGCCGCCGCGCCGGCGCGCGGCTGCGGATTGTCGGCGACGGCCCCGAACGCACGCGGCTCGAACGCCTGAGCGGCGGTGACGTGGCCTTCCTCGGTCCGCTGTCGAACGAGGCGATCCGCGACGAATATCGCCGCGCGGCGGCGTTCATCCTGCCGGGCGAGGAGGATTTTGGAATCGCCCCGCTCGAAGCCCAGGCCTGCGGCCGGCCGGTCGTTGCGCTGGCGCGCGGCGGCGCACTGGAGACGGTGGTGAACGGGGAAACCGGCGTACTCTTTGACGAGTTGACTGTCGAATCGTTGAGCGGCGCGCTCGACCGCGTGGCCGGACTGCGGGTCGAGACCGCACGGGTCCGTGCACACGCCGAGCAGTTCTCACGCGAGCGCCACATCGAGCAGATGCGCCAGACGATCGCCGAAACCATCGCCGCGCCGGCAGGCAGCCGATGGTAAGACGCAACCGCCTGCTCGTCGCGTTCCACGTCATCAGCGACGCGCTCCTCGCCGCCTGGGCGTTTCTGCTTGCGTATTTCATTCGCTTCGACTTCGGCCTGATTCCAGTACGCAAAGGCATTCCGCCGCTCGCCGAATACCTCAACGTGCTTCCGCTGATCGCGGTGCTCACCCCCCTGGTGTTCCACTTCCGGGGCGTCTACCGCCTGCGGCGCGGACGTTCGCGGATCGACGACTTCTTTGCCGTGCTCGTCGGCAGCATTGTCGTCGTCGTTCTCGGTGTGCTCGCGACGTTGTATTTCCAGGCATATTGGGCATCTCCCGAGGAGCGGGCCCGCGGCGCCTACCAGGTCTCGCAGATCGTCTGGGCGCTCTTCCTCGGCCTGAACGTGACGTTCACCTACGCGTCGCGAGAAGCGTTGCGCGAGCTGCTCGAGCACAGGTGGCGCGCCGGCGTCGGCTTGAAGCGCATCCTCATCGCCGGCGCCGGCGACCTCGGCCGCATGCTCGCCGATCGCATGCTCCAGCATCGCGAGCTCGGCTACCAGGTGGTCGGCTTTATCGACGATCGCGCCGGCGGCGACCACCTCGGGTACCGGGGCCTGCCGCTCCTCGGCAAGATCGCGGACACCGCGGAGGTGGCGCATGCCGAACGCGTCGACCACCTGTATGTCGCGCTGCCGATCGAAGAACATTCGAAGCTCCTCGAGATCATGGACATCGCCGGCCGTGAGTACATCGACGTCAAAGTGGTCCCCGACATCCTGCAGTTCATCGCCCTGCGCGCCAGTCTCGAGGACCTCGACGGACTACCGGTCATCAACATGAACGACGTGCCGCTGCAGGGAATCCGGGCGTGGATCAAGCGGATCCTCGACGTGGTGCTGTCGCTGCTGGCGATGATCGTGCTCGCCATCCCGTTCGCGATCATCGCCGCGGTCGTGAAGTGGACGTCACGCGGGCCGGTGTTCTATGCCCAGGAGCGCATGGGCCTCGACGGCCGGCCGTTCACCGTCTACAAGTTTCGGTCGATGCAGCACGACGCCGAAGACGCCAGCGGGCCCGTCTGGGCGCGCGAGGACGACCCGCGCGCGACGCCGATCGGCCGCTGGCTGCGGCGCTTCGACCTCGATGAACTGCCGCAGTTCTGGAATGTGCTCAAGGGCGAGATGTCGATCGTCGGCCCGCGGCCGGAGCGTCCCTTCTTCGTGCAGCAGTTCCGGCACCGCATTCCTCAGTACATGCTGCGCCACAAGGTGAAGGCCGGTATCACCGGCTGGGCTCAGGTGAACGGCTGGCGCGGCAACACGTCGCTCGAAAAGCGGATCGAATACGACCTCTACTACATCGAAAACTGGTCGGTGACCCTTGATCTGAAGATCATGTGGCTCACCGTCGTTCGCGGCCTCTTCCAACGTGCCCATGCCTAGAACCGTCGTCACGGGAGCCGCCGGCTTCATCGGCTCCCATCTCTGCGAAACACTGCTCGACCGCGGCCATTCGGTCGTCGGCATCGACAACCTGCTGACCGGCGACATCCACAACATCGCCCACCTGCGGGATCGTGATTTCCAATTCATCCGGCACGATGTGACGCGCTTCATCGACGTCGGCGGCGACGTGGACTACGTGCTCCACTGGGCCAGTCCGGCCAGTCCGATCGACTATCTGGAGCTGCCGATCCAGACGATGAAGGTCGGCTCGCTCGGCACGCACAACGCACTGGGCCTGGCGCTGGCGAAAAAGGCGCGGTTCGTGATCGCCTCGACGTCCGAAGTCTACGGCGATCCGCTCGAGCATCCGCAGAAGGAAACCTACTGGGGCAACGTCAACCCGATCGGCCCGCGCGGCGTCTACGACGAAGCAAAGCGGTTTTCCGAGGCCCTGACGCTTGCTTACCATCGGCGGCATGGTGTCGACACGAAGATCGTGCGGATCTTCAACACCTACGGCCCGCGCATGCGGCTGCGCGACGGCCGCGCGGTGCCGGCGTTCATGTCGCAGGCGCTGCAGCACGAGGACGTCACGGTCTTCGGCGACGGCACCCAGACCCGCAGCTTCTGCTACGTATCCGACCTGGTGGACGGCATCCTCCGACTGATGGACTCGGACACGAATGAGCCGGTGAACATCGGCAACCCGCAGGAAGTGACTATCGAGGAAATCGCGCGGACGATTATCCGGCTGACCGGATCCCGCAGCAGGATCATCTACAAGCCGCTGCCGGTTGACGACCCAAAGCAGCGCCGCCCCGACATCACCCGCGCCCGCACCCTCCTGGGATGGGAACCGAAGCTCGGCCTGGAAGAGGGCTTGATGAAGACCGTCGGTTACTTCAAAGGCAAGCTCGCCGCCGGCGCGTAGCGCCGTTTACGCCGGTTCGTTGATCAGCTTCCGCAACCGGAAGAAGTAGTCGGCGCTCGACACGATCGTCAGCGCGAGCGACAGCCAGATTCCCGCGTCCACCAGCCATGATGTCTCGCGCCGGTAGTTGAAGTACATGATCACGACGCTGGCGGCGATGAACGCCGCCGTCGTGGCTTTTCCGAGGAATGACGGCCTGAACGTCCGCGGGCCGATTGCCAGGTTCACGATCGCCACCACGCCGACGATGACGATGTCGCGGCTGATGACGACGACGGTCAGCCATAGCGGCAGATGGTTCGTCAGCTCGATGCCGGGCAGGGTCAGCACGATGAACGTGGTGACGAGCAGAAGCTTGTCCGCCATCGGATCGAGCCAGGCGCCGAGGCTGGTGCGCTGTCCGGCGCGGCGCGCGATCAACCCGTCGAGCGCGTCGGTCGCCCCGGCGGTGATGAATACCAGGAGCGCCGTGCCCAGGCGGCCGTAGACGACGAGCAGGACGAACGCAGGAATCAGCACGATCCGCAGAATCGTGAGCTGATTGGCGAAAGTCAGGTTGCGCAAGGCGTCAGCGTAAAAGGGCCTGCAGCCGATTGACCACGTCCACCGCCTCCGCGCCGGTCACCGCGCGGTTGACCTCGAACCGCATGTCGTCGACGAGCGGCATCACGCCCGCGGCAACCGCCGCTGCGGCCGCCGGATAGACCAGGTGCGAGGGCGGCATGTCGGCGATGTTCGGCTGCTCGGCGAGGCGCTTGCGCAGCGCCGGGTTGGTCGCCGACGCCATGGTGAGGACCCGGCGGACGGCCGTCGCCAGATCGCCGCGCCGGATTCCCAGCCCGGGCTGGAACGTATGGTTCTCGAACGGATCCATCACGCCGGCGCGCGCCACCTGCATGATCCAGTTGCCTGCCCAGTGTCCGGCCGCGTCGGTGATGACCACCTGCTGCTGCGGTGCGGCGGCGATAAAGCGCTCGAGACGGACGCCGATCAATGCGGCCAGTTCACCGCGGGTCGCCCCCGCCGATCCGGAGATCGCCCGGAACTCCGCCGGGAATGCCGACTCGCGCGTACGCTCGGCGAGCGCCGCGATCTTGGCGGTCAACTCGGGCGTTGGATCGAGCGCGGCCGCCTTCCGATAGGCGTCTTCCGCTGCCTGATACTCCTGGCGCTCGGCCAGCAGATCCGCCATCGCCACGAGCGCCGCCGTGTCGGACGGATCGAGCGCGATGGCGCGCGCGAAGTGCTGTGCCGCACGGTCGTTGTTGCCCTGCCGCCGCTCGACCGCGGCGAGCTCCCGGTGGAGGAACGAACTGTCCGGGGAAAGCTCGATCGCCCGTTCGTAGGCGGCGCGGGCCCGGTCCAGACGCCCGGCTGAGGCCTCCGAGCGCGCCGAGTCGATCACCTGCTCCACAGTGCGGAATCGAAGCACCTCGACGCGACGGCGAACGTCGGCCAGCGAGCTGTCCGCGGCAAGAGCCGCCTCGAACGCCGCGAGCGCATCGACATCCCGCTTCATCGCCAGCAGTGTCTGGCCGCGCCCGATCAGCGCCGGCACATAATCGCGCGCCGACCGCAGCGCGGCGTCGAACGCGGCCAGCGCGCGATCGTGATCGCCGCGAGCGAGCGCGACATAGCCTTCGCCCGCACGGGCCGGATAGAGCTGCGGATTGATCTTCAGAGCCGCCTCGAAGTCCCGTGCGGCATTGCGGGTGTCACCGCTCTGCAGGAATCTCCAGCCCAGATCGATGCGCTCGGCACCAGCCGCGCGCTGCAGCGGCGCCGGCACGGCGGGATAGACGAAGTCCGGATACCGGGCGGCCGTCGGCACGGCCGGGGGTGCTGCCGCACGGCCGGCGCAGGCGCCCAGCGCGACTGCGGCGCCGAGCACGAGTGTCAGGCGACGCGCCTTACTCCACATCAACACTATTCTCCCGCGTCTTCTGCATCTCCTGCGCCGCGGGCGTCGTCAGACGCTCGATGAACCGGCGCGGGACGTCCGCCTCGATGACGACCTTCCCGTTTGTTGCCACATGGCTGACAACGCGCGCTATCCGGTACAGCCGTGAAATCTGCTGACGGTCGAAGTCGGCATTGCTGTCAAAGGTGATCGTAATGCGGCGCGTATCGAGCGCCAGCCTCGACGCGACCATCTGCAGCAGCTCGACCAGGCCGGCTCCTGTCCGGGCCGAGATGAGCGCCGCCGCCGGATCCGCGGCCTGCAGGCGACGCTGCTCGTCAGCGGACAGCATATCCACCTTGTTGTAGACATCGAGCACGGCCACGTCGGCGGCCCCAACTTCCTCGAGCACGCGGCGGACTGCCGTGACGTGTCTCCCGCGGTCGGGACTGGCGCCGTCGATGACATGGAGCACAAGGTCGGCCTCGGCCACTTCCTCGAGCGTGGCGCGGAACGCCGCCACCAGCGCATGCGGCAGCCGGTCGATGAATCCGACCGTGTCGGAGACGAGGAGTTCGCGCTGATCCGGCAGCCGGACTTTACGGACCAGCGGATCCAGGGTCACGAAGAGCGCGTTCGAAGCGTCCGCCTGTTCGTGCGTCACCCGGTTGAACAGCGTCGTCTTCCCGGCATTGGTGTAGCCAACCAGTGCGACGGTGGGCACCGACCGCTTCTGGCGGCGGTCGCGGAGCTGTGAGCGCCGCTGCCGCACCTGATCGATTTCCCTCTGGACGGACTGGATCCGGACGCGGATCCGGCGCCGGTCGGTTTCGAGCTTCGTTTCACCCGGGCCGCGCGTGCCGATGCCACCGCCGAGGCGCGACAGAGCGGCACCCGATCCGGCCAGCCGCGGCAGCAAGTACTTGAGCTGCGCCAGCTCGACCTGCCACTTCCCTTCCCGCGTTCGCGCGCGGCGCGCGAAGATGTCGAGGATCAACTGGGTTCGATCGACGATCTTTCGGTCGAGTCGATCTTCAAGCTGGCGGAGCTGTCCCGGCGTCAGTTCATGGTCGATGATGACGACGTCAACATCGGCTTCGGCGCACGCGGCGGCCAGAGTCGCCACTTTGCCCCCGCCGATGAACGTCCCGGCGTCGGGCTTCGCCCGTTCCTGCAGCATGCGCAGCACGACGACTGCGCCGGCAGCCTCGGCAAGGCCGGCGAGCTCTTCCAGCGACTGCTCAGCGTCGATGCGCCGGACCGATCCGCTGATCAGGCCAACCAGCGCGGCCCGCTCGGGACGCGGACTGTGTCTGCCGTCGCGGACAGCGGGCGTGGTACCGGCGGGCTTCCTGTGCGCCATCTGTTGTTCATCGTATCAACTGCCGCCGCAGGGACCCACCAATCGTACAATCCCGGCCATGCCGGCAAAGCGTAAGCGGGCAGCGAAAGCGCCCGCCCGTCCCCGCGTGCCGCTGCCGCGGCAGACAGGCGGAGCGCACGAAGACAAGACCAGGCGCCCCTGGAGGCGCCGCAAGTACAAGACGAAGGATTACGAGTAAGGGCCGCGCTAGAAGGGAATGACTATTCCGGCACCAAAGCGGAACGCGTTGCCGGATTCGTCTTCCAGTATCTTGAGCCACTCCGCCTGCAGGCGCACTCCAACGGAACCCGCGGTCAGGTTGATGCCCGCCCCGACAGACATCGCCGCGTCGGTGCCCGATTCATCGAAATCGATCAACGGCGTGCCGCCGACCGTCGCCTCGACGCTGGCGGTGCCTCTCGCGGCGCCGAACAGGATCTGCGCGAAGGGAGTGACGCGTGGATTCTCCGTAGCGCGCAGCCGGATGCCGCCGAGGAACGTATGGAGGCTGACCTTCGCGGTTCCGGAAAAGGTGAGCCCCTGCTCGGTGAACGATACCGATTCCGACTTGTAGTTGCCGCCAATGTCGCCCACGATGGAAAACATCGGAGTGATCGGCACCGCAACGTCGAAGTACCACCCCTTCGGGAGGTTGACGTCGTCGTCCCCGGTCCCCGAAATGTCCTCCGCTTCGCTTCCCGAGATGTGGAGCAGCCGCCACCCTGCTGAGACTTCAGGCCTGTCCTGGGCCAGTGCCGTGCCACCCGTCAGGACAAGCACTCCGAGTACCAGCGTTGCACGCCTTCGCATTGTGCCTCCCGTCAGCCGTCGCCTCATGGAGCAAGAACAGTCAGAAGAACCGGATCTTCGATGTCGCGCCGGCCTTGTCGCTGACGTGAATGCTGTCGATGAAGCGGATGCGGTGGGGATGCGTCTGCATCACCAGAGATGTCGTTCGGATGCCGTCGCCGAAGAAGCGGACACCTTTCATCAGCGTGCCATCGGTGACGCCGGTCGCCGCGAACACGATGTTGTTGCCGGAAGCAAGATCCTTCGATCGGTACACTTTCTTGAAGTCGGTGATCCCCATCGCGCGGCACCGTTGTTCGTGCTCCGGCGTGCTGACCACGAGGCGGGCGTAGATCTCTCCGCCGAGGCACCGCATCGCCGCGGCCGTGATCACCCCTTCGGGTGCACCGCCGATGCCCATCACCGCGTGCACGCCGCTGCCAACCACGGCGGCGGTGATGCCCGCCGAGAGGTCGCCGTCGCCGATGAGGCGAATCCGTGCACCGGTCGCGCGGATGTCCGCAATCAGCTTCTCGTGCCGCGGACGCTCGAGGACGATGACGACCAGGTCTTCGACCTTCCGGCCGAGTGCCTGCGCGATCGACCGCAGGTTGAATCGCACCGGCGCATCCAGATCGACGACGTCACGGCAGCTCGGACCGACGACGAGCTTTTCCATGTAGATGTCGGGCGCATGCAGGAGCCCGCCATGTTCGGAGGCTGCCAGCACGGCCAGCGCGTTGGGCGCGCCGGTGGCGCACAGGTTGGTGCCCTCGAGTGGATCGACCGCAATGTCGACCTGCGGGTATTCGGCGCCGTCGCCGCGCGCCGCCGAGCCGACCTTCTCGCCGATGTAGAGCATCGGCGCCTCGTCGCGCTCGCCCTCGCCGATGACAATCGTGCCGTCGATCGGCACCGAGTCCATCTCCTGGCGCATCGCCTCGACCGCGACCTGATCCGACTTGTGACGGTCCCCCTGTCCCATGGTGTGCGCGCAGGCAATCGCCGCCTGTTCGACGACGCGCAGGAAATCGAGGGAGAGGTCGGAGTCGAGGTAGCTCTGATGATTGGCTGCGGTCTTCGACTCCCTGGTGCTGGTAATGGTCACGTGGTTACTCCGTTATACGGCGGCAGCTCACACCGGGTCGCCTTGTCCGTCCGATAGCCAAGCAGATAGTCCGCCTGCATGATCGTATGGATCTCGCGCGTGCCCTCGTAAATTACCGCGCCCTTGCAATTACGGTAGAAGCGGCCGACAGGATACTCGTCCGAGTATCCGTTCGCGCCGTGAATCTGCACCGCATCGCCGGCGGCGCGCTCCGAGGCGACGGTCGCCACCCACTTCGCGAGGCTCGTCTCGCGGGTGCTCCGGCGCCCGATGTTCTTGAGCCAGCCGGCACGCTGCCACAGCAGACGCGACGTCTGATAATCGGACTCCATCCTGGCAATCATTTCCTTCACCAGCTGGTGGGAGCCGATTTCGACGCCGAACGCCTTGCGCTCCTTCGCGTACTTCACGCTGGCATCGCGGCAGGCGCGGATCAGGCCGGTGGCACCGGCGGCCACGGTATAGCGCCCCTGGTCGAGCGCAAACATCGCGATCTTGAAACCCTCGCCTTCCTGTCCGACGAGATTCTCGCGCGGCACCTCCACCTCGTCCATCTTGAACGAGCCGGTGTTCCCCGCCAGGATTCCCCACTTCTCCTTCAGCGTCGCGCTCGAAAATCCGCGGAACCCGCGCTCGACGATGAACGCGCTCATGCCGGATGGATCCCGCTGCTTCTTTTTCCCGAGGTCGGTCCACGCGAAGACGAGAAAGTGGTCGGCGACGTCCGCCAGCGAGATCCAGATCTTTTCGCCGGTGAGGGTATAGCGATCGCCGGTGCGCACGGCCACTGTCTGGATGCCGCGCGCGTCGCTGCCAGCCGACGGCTCCGTGAGTCCGAAGGTCGCGATCTTCGTGCCCTGCGCCTGCGGGACCAGATACCGCCGCTTCTGGTCGTCGCTTCCCCACGCGAGCAGCGTGAGCGAATTGAGGCCGACGTGCACCGACAGGATCACACGCAGCGACGTGTCCACATACTCCAGCTCTTCGCTGGCCAGCCCGAGACACAGGTAGTCCATGCCGGCGCCGCCATGCTCCTCTGGCACGCATATCCCGAGCAGGCCGAGCGCGGCCATCTGCGGAAACAGTCCGCGGTCGAAGCGGTGCTCGCGATCGAGCTCGCGAATGCGCGGCGCCACC
>Ga0307416_100000831_pt1 | contig 16242 bp, 20 predicted proteins | sample DK1Cmetagenome_2_FD_203821 | JGI IMG/M metagenome (GOLD analysis project Ga0307416, IMG submission 203821) | Maize rhizosphere microbial communities from greenhouse at UC Davis, California, United States - DK15-C-3 | ecosystem: Host-associated > Plants > Roots > Rhizosphere > Soil | place...
CTGCAAGCCGAGATGCCACACGGCGGTTTCAAGCATTCCGGCTATGGCAAAGATCTCTCCGTCTACGGCCTGGAGGACTACACCCGGATCAAGCACGTCATGCAATTTCACGGATTCGAGGGCTGATCTTCGCCATAGCTCACAATTCCAACTCGAAAAGGGGTCGACGAAATGGCAGACAAAGGTCTGAAGAGCAATGTCGTCGGCCTCTTCGGCGGCACCATGCTCGGGATCTCCTCGGTGGCGCCAGCGTACGCTCTAACGGCCATACTCGGCATCCTCGCCGCCAGCGTCGGCCCCGGGCTGATCTTGATCGGCCCGGTCTTCCTGGCCATCCTGCGTGCTCGCCAGCCGGCGTTCTTCGCGGCGAGACGATCATCCACGAGTCGGCGCACGCGCACATGGCCAAGCACGAACACCTGCTGAAGTGATGACGTAGCCGAAACAAAGCGACAACCAGCGACTGCGAGGAGCACGGTCATGACGCGCTACGGTGCACAGTTCGGCCCTGACTTCACCTTCCTAGGCGTGCCAGAGTGCGATCTTGACGACGAGTCCAGCTATGCGGATGCCGATGTCGTGATCTTGGGAGCGCCGTTCGACGGAGGCACCTCCTACCGCGCCGGTGCCCGCTTCGGGCCGCAAGCCATCCGGATGACCGATTATCTGCCACACGACGGATCGCGGCCCTCGCTGGCGCTGCGAGCCGATGGTCTGGCTGATCTGAAGGTCTACGACGCCGGTGATGTGGAGATGTACTCCGGCGACATCGAAGTCGCTCTGCCTGCGCTCGAGGCAGCCGTGCAAAAAGTTGTCCAGGCAAGCGCGATACCTATTTCCCTGGGCGGAGATCACTCGATCGCCTATCCCGATGCCAAGGGCTGTGCAAACGTTATCGGCGCCGGGAGGGTCTCGATGATCCACTTTGACGCCCACGCCGATACCGGCGACATCGAGTTCGGCTCGCTGTGGGGTCACGGGCAGCCGATGCGCAGGCTGATCGAGTCGGGTGCCGTGCGCGGTGATCGGTTCTTGCAGGTGGGACTTCGCGGCTACTGGCCGCCTCCGGAAACCTTGGATTGGATGGCAGTGCAGAATATGCGTTCCTATGAAATGACCGAGATCGTGCAGCGCGGACTGCGCGAGTGCCTCACGGAGGCGTTCATTATCGCCACAGACGATTGCGACGGAGTCTTCCTCTCAGTCGACATCGATGTTTGCGATCCAGGACATGCGCCTGGCACCGGCACACCGGAGCCCGGTGGACTGTCCGCGCGCGAATTGCTAGACGCGGTGCGAAGGATCTGTCTCGAGCTGCCGGTAGTGGGAATTGATGTGGTCGAAGTGAGTCCCCCGTACGACCACGCTGACATCACCGCCGCGCTCGCCAACAGGGTGGTCTTGGAGGCTTTGTGCGCAATCGCGCGGAAACGGAAGGACGCTCGCGACGGTACGCAGTGGGATCCGTTGTTGCCACTGCTTCGTGAGCGGGCGGCGCCGATCCCGGAGGGCACGATCCCCCAACACCACTACACCCACCTCGGCCACGATCAAGAGAGGTGAAAGGCAGCCATGAGCGAAACGGCGCCGTCAGGCGCGTCGTCCCAGACACCTCCAACTGCAGAGATCAGCGTCGGGACAGACACTGCATATGCAGAGGCTAACGCCCAGTTACCTTTCGGCAATCTCGTTGCGGACGTGATCAATTTAAGCACGATTGCGCCGGTCGGATCTGGTGAGGCAGCCGGCGGGACAGCGTCCAGTGTGGGTGGATATCCTGGCCGCGAGAGAAACTGTGACGGGCTGTGATGTCCTCAACGGGCTGTTCGTCAATGACTTCTGCGTCGTCCACGATCATCGGTTGCGGAGCATCGAGGCAAACGCCCGTAAACGCCTGACTCAGCAATATCCTCCAGGGCGTCCATGTGCTCCTGGACTTCTTCGAATTGTTGGTGCAGGCCATCCGACTGGACCGCTGATCTGGCACCCCACCCGGGACTTCGCGATGGTTACCCCGTAGCCCGGGCTAGATCACATCTGATCACCCGGAGGCATGTACGTGCCGGAGTAATAGCTACCCAAGCGCTCCCAATAGTCGACATGGTCGGCGAGCGCTTGGTTGTATCTGGGCGCCTCCTTGATCTGGTCCCTTGTGCGGTCGACGTACACCTTCTTCTCGGTTGAGTCGATCCGCTCGACGAGACCTGCAGGCAACATCACCGCGCGGCCGAAGAAGGACGCGATGTCCACCTCGAGGTACGCCGGCCTGCTGTCATAGCTTGCCTCGACGTGACCGATATCGCCGTCCACTGCGACAACCGTGTAGCCAGTTAGATCAGTTCCCTCAGCGAACCCCGCGTCGGCCCGGTACTCCCATGGCTGGAAGGCCATCTTCACCGTCCTTGGTTGGCATGAGTTCGTACGTGATTACGGTACCGCGACTCCCGGTATACACGATTGGTCCGGCACGACGATATAGAAAGGACTGGCTGCCCTTCCTCCCCAAGCGTCGAAGGTGACATCGCTGCCCAGGACTTTCACATGCAACTCGACGGTGCGGCCCTTTCCAGGCGGCAGCGCGGGTTTGAATCCCGTTGGGGACACAAGATAAAACTGCCTCTGACTAGGTCTGATACTCGATTCAGCCAGACAGCGTCTCCCTATCTTTACAGTCAGGAACGCGCGAGGGACGCAAAAGCTCCACGAGAGCCGGCGGCGGCGAGCTCAAAAGCTATCGAACCGCTCGCTCCAGTGGAACCGAGCCCTGGCCACCTTGTACTACCGACGAGATTCAGCCTCGGCGCCGCCACGTTCTGCGGGGAATCCGCAGCGTCACTCTTCACCACCCACTGCTGCGACCGGCAATTCTCCGACTTGCGAACGCCGAACATGTGCGATCCGCCTTAGGGACGCAGGACGTTCACGGATGTTCTGATCACTGGCGGCTTCCCGATCCGTCACTGCTAGCCGAAACCGGAGGAGAGAAATGACCAAGGAGCTTGATCGAGTGATGACGATCACCGATTTTGTCGGAGATGCTCGGTGTGCCGGTTGACACCTTGTACGGCTGGCGGCACCGTGGTGAGGGCCCCGCGGCTATCGAATTCCGGTCGCCCGTTCCGTGATGCGGCGGCTTGAGCTACATCTGTCGGAGTTTGTTGAGTCGACTTCAAATGCCGGGGGGTTGCGGAGACGGTCGCGCAGGTCATCGTGGCCGAGACGGCGCCGACATGTCCCGATTCCCAACCGCCGCGCACCTGGCTGTGTGGGCCGGGTTGGCGCCGGCGATGAAGGAGTCCGCCAGGAAACAAGCCCGGCGGGCAAGCGGCACGGCAACAAGTGGTTGACCGCCATGCTGGTCGAGGCCGCCGGATCCGTTGGCCGGATGCACGGTAAGAACTACCTGGCCGCGCAACCGGGCCGAAGCTCGGAAAGGCGTCGGAGTCGACATCGTGGTTGAGGAGGTAACAAGGGTTGACGGGATCAACAAGTCAAGCCACCTTGCCGTTGCTCACCGATTGTTGTCCGCCAGTAGTCCGGCAGGTCATCAAACCGGACGAGGCGGACGTGCTGGCCGCTAGGTTCAAGGCGCTATCGGACCCGGCGCGGCTGCGGCTGATCTCGCTGGTCGCGGCCCACGCGGGCCAGGAGGCGTGTGTGCGAGCTGACCGAACCGGTGGGTCTGAGCCAGCTAAACGTCTCGCACCATCTCAAGCTACTGGTAGATGCCGGCATCCTGACCCGCGAGCAACGGGGGAAGTGGGCCTACTACAGACTCGTACACGACATCTTGAACACGCTCGCTGGATTGATTGCTTCGCCGTCTCGCTGAACCGCCCGACAACTCGGCGCCGATACTCGGTCTAGGTTTCGAGCCTTTCGCTCCGCGATTCTCTAGCGCTGCGCAGCCGGAACGACGTCGTCGAGCAGCGCCTCGACGCGACGTCGAATCTCGTTACGGATGGGCCGAACAGCCGCGACATCCTTGCCGGCCGGATCATCCAGCACCCAGTCCTCGTAGCGTTTGCCCGGGTAGAACGGACAGCTGTCACCGCAGCCCATGGTGATCACCACGTCGGATTCGCGGACGGCCTCGTCGGTCAGAATCTTCGGCTTCTCCGCCGCGATGTCGATCCCGACCTCGGCCATGGCCTGCACAGCCGCCGGGTTGATCTGATCGGCCGGCTCCGATCCAGCCGAGCGGACCTCAACCGAGCCCGCGGACAGGTGGGTGAGGAACGCCGCGGCCATCTGCGACCGGCCCGCGTTATGGACACAGACGAACAACACACTCGGCTTCGACATGGAACCTTAACCTTCCTCCGGAACGTGATTCGGATGCGGGACGACGGCCCTGCCGGCGGTCACTGGGGCGTCGGGGAAGAAGAACCTGACCAAGCCCACTCCGACAAGCCCGCCCACAAGCTGGGCAGCGATGAAAAACAGGGCCGACGTCGGTGCGATGCCGGCGAAGGTGTCGGAGAACATCCGGCCAACAGTCACCGCCGGGTTCGCGAAGGACGTGGAGCTGGTGAACCAATACGCCGCCCCAATATAGGCACCGACCGCGGCCGCCGACAATGCGGCCCGCCCCGTCCGGGCCAGCGCGAACACCAGCAGCACCAAGCCCGCCGTGGCCACCACCTCTCCCAGACCATGACCGACGCCGATCCGGTCCGTGGCTGAGATCTGCAGCGCCGGTAGGTCGAACATGATGTTGGCCAGCAGCGCACCCAAGATCGCCCCAACCAGCTGCGCTGCGCCATACCGGGCCACACCGCCGGCCGACAAGCCGCTGTGCGGTCGGCGGGTCAGTAACCAGTCAATCGCCGAGATCACCGGGTTGAAGTGGCCGCCGGACACCGGCCCAAAGACCAAGATCAACACCGCCAGCCCGAAGACCGTCGCCGTGCTGTTTTCCAGCAGCTGCAAACCGCTATCGGATGGGGACAGTCGGGCTGCGGCAATACCGGAGCCCACCACCACCGTCACGAGAAGCGCGGTGCCCATCAGCTCGGCCAGCAGCCGACGCCAAGCTGCCAGGGCGTTGGGGTTGACGTCAGGCATATCTCAACAATACTTGACTCAATATTAATGGAGGCAAGTCGTGGGACAGAACCTGGATGTCCGAGCAGCCGTTTTCGCCGCACTCGGTGAGCCGGTCCGGCTTGCGCTAGTGGACCGGCTCGTGACTGGGGATGCCTCACCGGGGGAGCTGGCTGCCGACGCCGGCCTAGGCAGCAATCTGCTCGCCCACCATCTCGGCGTGCTCGAGGACGCCGGCATCATTCGTCGGGTCCGGTCTGAAGGCGACCGGCGACGCAGCTACGTCCAGCTACGGCTTGACCAGCCGACGGTTTGGGCGGCCGCCATCTCCGGCCGGATGCCCACCAACCTTCCCGATAGTCCCCGCGTAGTGTTCGTGTGCACCGCGAACTCGGCCCGCTCTCAGCTCGCCGCTGCGATCTGGAATCAGCTGCGCAACATTCCAGCTACGTCGGCTGGGACCCATCCCGGTCAACGGATTCATCCGCGAGCCGTCGCCGTTGCCGAGCGCCATGGACTCCGCATCGGACCCCACCGACCCAAGTCCCTCGACGAGGTCGTTCAGGACGATGATCTTGTCGTCGCCGTTTGCGACAACGCCCACGAAGAACTCGGAGTGCTTCTTCCGCGGCTGCATTGGTCGATTCCAGACCCAGTGCCAGTTGACACCGACGCCGCCTTCGAGCGGGCCTACACCGACATCGACCATCGCGTCCGCAACCTCGTCGACCTCTACGCACCAGCAAAGAGAGAATTGTGACCACCCCGACGTGGAGTACCCGCAGCATCGATGCCACAGTCGCGCTCCGCACAGCGACCGCTCGGCTCGCCGACGAGTTCTCCGGCACATTCGGAACTGAAACCGTCGAACGATTCCTGATCTCTTCCTACGACCACCTCGCACTGCATGCGACGGTCACCGAGTTCCTCCCACTCATGGCCGAGCGATTCGCCCGACAACGACTCCGCGCCGTCGCCAAACTGGAAGGCGTACATCTCGATGGCAAGCCGGCCGTGCTGTTTTTGTGTACCCAAAATGCCGGCCGGTCTCAGATGGCCCTTGGCTTCTTCGAGGAGCTGGCGGGGGATCAGGCTGTGCCTGGTCGGGCGGATCTGAGCCTGGAGCCGAGGTCGATCCTGCCGCGATCGCTGCTATGGCCGAACGAGGCATCGACATCTCCGGTGAATTCCCCAAGCCGTGGACCGACGAAACGGTCCACGCCGCCGACGTCGTGATCAGCATGGGCTGTGGCGATGCCTGTCCCATCTTTCCCGGCAAGCGCTACGAATCCTGGGACCACCTCGTCGACCCGGCTAGCCTGGACATCTCAGCCGTCCGTCCCATCCGCGACGACATTGAACGCCGCGTCAGACGGCTGGTCGACGATCTTGGCCTCGGTTCGGCCGCTGATCAACGGCGGACAGCCGGTAACACCTCCAGGCTTCTGCCCGATCGCCTGCCTGTCGGGCGTCTTTCTTGACTTTCTCCTTGAGGTTACGGCCCACCGAAGAGTAGAGGATGCGGCAACCCGGTGGAGCACCATCCAGTGAGAGAGGCAGGCTTCTCCTGATAGATGTGCATCTATAGGTACTGACCCTGGATGAGGTTCGGCCGACTCGTCGTAGCCGTGCAGCCGCCAGTCCATCCGGCCGTCAGCCTCTCGAGGAACCCGGAGTAGACAGCGAGACGGAGTTTCCCCCGGTGCTGAGACGGATGACCGACAGGCTCGCTTACCGGTTCAGCTCAACGTTCTCCAAGGAAACCGTCGAGCGGTACGTGGCTGACAGCTACCGGCTACTAGCAGAACGTGCCCGAGTTTCCCAACATCTGCCATCACTAACCACACGATTTGTCGAAGACAGGCTAAACGGACTGGCAGTGGCCAGCGGCCGTGACTTGCGAGGAACGCCCGAGGTCCTGCTCGTGTGCGTGCAGAATGCCGGACGGTCTCAGATGGCCGCGGCTTATTGCGACAAATGGCTGGCGACCAAGCGCACGTACGAACAGCCGCCTCACGCCCCTCAGGGCAGATCGACCCACTTGTAGTGGAGATTCTGGACGAGATCGGCGTCCCGGTGGTCGCTGAGTTCCCCAAACCCCTTACCGACGAAGTTGTGCAGGCCCTGACTTCGTGATCACGATGGGATGCGGAGACGCCTGCCCGATCTACCCCGGGCGCCGATACATGGACTGGCCGGTGGCCGACCCCATCGGACAGCCCTTGGAGGAGGTACGCCGCATCCGTGAGGAGATCACAGGCCGCCTGAAAGCTCTGTGTCAAGCGATGGGCATCGTCCTCGGATGAGACTTCGAAAGTGATCTTGAAACTGGCCGGACCGTGTTGATCTTCAGCGACCCTTGCGGGCCTGCGAGCGTGGGTCCGCAGTTGACGTTCCAATTGCTATCCTCAGCAGCGATCCGGCGGGCAGCGACCGTTGGCAATGATCATGGCAATGACGGCGTGCTGCGCGGCGCCGCGCTTGCGTCAACCTGTTCCGTTCACTCGGCAAGTCGTCGAGCGAAGTCACCCACGCCGCAACCAATGTCCAAGGCTCGGCCGAAGGGTGCTGGTAGGTGCTGCAGCGAAACGATTATAGTAGTAGCCGTTGTGATCCCAGGGGCGCGGGAAGGATTAGACAGCCGTCGGCCTTCTTTGAGGCGCGAACGTGGCCTTCATGAGTGAAGATCTTGTCTCCTTCCGCTGAGGCCAGTGCAGGACGTCCAACCTGGTCACCCTCGGCGATACAAGATCGGCATTGCGCCAACGTGATGGGCGTCGAGGTTGCCCAATACGTAGCTGCGGAAACTCTTCTTGCCGAGCTGCTTGAGGATGACCGAGAGCAGGCTGCCGTCCCAGCGGGCATGGTTGACGACGACGAACTCGGACGGCTCGCTTTCCAGCGGTGCAAGCAAGGTGGAGTTGTTGAGCCCTGTCTCAACTTGGTACCAACCCGCCAGGTAGTCCCAAAGCTCGACGACGATGTCTGGATCATCGCCGACGAAGTAGTTAAACAAGAAGGTTCCCGGCCGAGACTTGTCCACATCACCGACGCGTTTGATGTTGCGTGCGGCGAGTGCGTGCACTCGACGGGAGTTTTCGGTCAGATAGTCGACCAGCGTTTGGCCGTCGGTGGATTCGCGGACCGCCCCGATCGTCCCCGGAGACTCGGTTTCCACCAAGACCGCCACATCGAAGCGGGCCGGCTGGAGTAGGGCGGAGCGCTGGCGAACGTAGCTACTCGGGGGAGCGAACGCGATCGCCTCGTACACGGTGACCTTCTGTACATCGTCGACGCGTTCGAGCTGCCTTCCGAGAACCTTCAGCCCACCTACCAGCTGCGATCTCGCGCGTGAAGGAACAATCGGTCCCGGCCGGGCCGGGGGTCGGACCTCGGCGCCGAGATGCAGATAGCCGAGTGGCGCCGGCTCGATGAGGCTCACCTTGCCGTAGGCAGGATTCGGCTGAGCAAGTTGCAGATTCACGCTGGCCTCGCTCTCGTGATGTTCGCCCATGGCGCAACTGACGTGGCAGGTGTTGTTGAAATCACTCTATGCACGCGCACCCCTAAGGCGCACTCGCGGGCGAGCGATCAATGAAAGATCAAAACGTAGCCGGGTCTGGATTCTCCCGCCACCTGCCATTGGGGAGCAATGACCAGTGACCGCCTGCGTCTCCCGCCAGCACTTAGGGCGCAAGAGCTGTGTATCCACAGGTCATGGGCAGACCGACATCACGGCCGTCACCTGTGGCTTCATTGGACAACTTCTACAGAGGAACGCTGAGCGGGCATGGAGCAGATGGACACGGAAGTCGTCGAAACGGTGGCTGGAGTCGTGCGCTTACTCGACGCGCCGCCGAGCTGGCTTGGATCGAAGCGGACGAAGGTGGTCCCCGGTCATCGCGTCAGCTACTCGCTTTGGGAATCGACTCGGCGGCGGACGAGGGATCTTTCCTGTTGCCTCGCCGCGCCCGGCTGGATGGGCCTACACCGGTGGGGCAGGACCCAGCCGAGTTTCTTGCGTCGGCGGAACAGTTGTTGCGCCGGATCTGTGTTGTGGGTGCATCCATGAGCCTACGGCTCTATTCGCGCGTTCCCCGAGGCGTGACGGACGGATCCGTCATCAAGGCCGGTCTTGATCCCGGTGGCGACGAGTCCATCTAGCTTTTGACATTCATTTTCGTTAGCATACTGTCTAGTGGACGCCTGCTGCGGCGTGCTTTGGCCAGATCTGTTGAAAAGGACACTCATGAAAGGCCTCGTGGCGTTGGCTGCGGTGGTTTCGTTCGCTGTCGCCGGCTGCTCGACCAGTTCCGTCGGCAACCCGTCAGACTCACCGACGTCGGCTTCGGCGGCCAGCGGCGCCGGTCCGGTCAATGTGGTTGCCTCCACCAACGTCTACGGCGACATCGTCAAGACGATCGGCGGGCCGGCGGTCGCGGTGACTGCGATCATCGACAACCCCGAGAAGGATCCGCACGAGTATGAGGCCGACGCGCAGACCCAGCTCGCCTTGTCGAAGGCGCAGCTGGTGATTGAAAACGGCGGCGGTTACGACGACTTCATGGACACCATGCTCAAATCCGCCCAGACCAAGCCGACTGTGATCAATGTGGCCGACGTGTCCGGGCGGAACCAGCATCCTGCCGACGGAGAGTTCAACGAACACCTTTGGTATGACTTCCCCACCGTGGACAAGCTGGCGGCGCAGCTGGTCACCGACCTTTCCGCGACCGCACCGGGCCAGGCAGCCACCTTCGAGAGCAACGGGAAGGCGTTCACCGCCCAGCTTGACCAGCTGCAACACGAGGAAGCCGACATCAAGGCGAAGCATGCCGGGGAGGGTGTGGCGATCACAGAGCCGGTGCCGCTGTATCTGCTGGAGGCGGCCGGGCTGGTCAACAAGACACCGGAGACGTTCAGCGAGGCCATCGAGGAAGACACCGACGTCCCGCCGGCAGTGCTGAAGGAGACCGAGAACCTGTTCGACAGCAAGCAGGTCAAGCTGCTCGCCTACAACCAGCAGACCACCGGCCCCCAGACCGAGGCCGTGCTCGCCGCCGCGAAGCGCAACAACATCCCGGTCGTCCCGGTCACCGAAACGCTGCCGAGCGACCAGACTTACCTGTCGTGGATGCGGGCCAACCTTCGGGCCGTCTCCACCGCTCTCGGCAATGACAGCGGCCACCTCTGACCGGCCGCAGACCCGCGGCATCGCAGCAATGCCGCCGATTTTGTCGGTCCGCAGCGCCACCCTGAGGTTCGGCCCACGCACGCTGTGGTCGCAGCTGAACCTCACGGTCCGCCCCGGCGAGTTCGTCGCCGTGCTCGGTCCCAACGGTGCCGGCAAGACCAGCCTGCTCCGCGCGATCCTCGGCGCCCAACCACTCAGCGGCGGTTCGATCGAGCTGCTCGGCGCTCCGGTGCGCCGCGGCCACCGGCTGGTCGGCTACGTGCCGCAGCAGCGGCTGGCGGACCGCGGCACTCCACTACGGGCCCGCGATTTCGTCGGCCTTGGCCTTGACGGCCACCGGTTCGGGCTGCCGCTGCCGAGCCGAACGCGACGGCAGACCATCGATCAGATGCTGGCCACGATCGACGCCACCACGTTCGCCTCCCGCCGGATCGGGGACCTGTCCGGTGGGGAACAGCAGCGGCTCCGGGTCGGGCAGGCGCTGATTGGAAACCCGAGGCTGCTGTTATGCGACGAGCCGTTGATCTCCCTCGATCTGTATCAACAGCGGGCCGTCAGCGCCCTCATCGACGCCAGCCGGCGACGCGGTGACCGCGCCGTGGTGATGATCACCCACGACATCAATCCCGTCCTGGACATGGTCGATACCGTCGTCTACCTGGCCGCTGGCCAGGCCCTCACTGGCACCGTCGACCAGGTGCTCACCAGTGCTGCGCTGTCAGAGCTGTACCAGACCCCGGTCGACGTCATCCGGGCCCGCGGCCGCATCCTGGTCGTCGGCCTTCCCGACACCGCCCTCGAAGGCCATGAGGCCGCCCCCGAAAACCCGCCGAAGGGGCTGCGATGACCCACTTGTGGTCGGAGTTGTTCTCCTTCGCCAACTACGGCGAACTGCTGGTGCTGGTGCGCAACTCGATCTTGGCCGGTGCAGTTCTGGGGCTTGCCGGCGGCCTGGTCGGTGTGTTCGTGATGGCCCGCGACCTGCCGTTTGCGGTGCACGCGATCAGCGAACTCTCCTTCGCCGGCGCAGCCGCCGGCCTGCTGTTTGGGATCGGGGTGGTGGAAGGATCGCTCGTCGGATCGTTGACCGCGGCGCTGCTGATCGGCCTCCTCGGATCCCGGGCCCGGGAGCGTAACTCAATCATCGCCGTGTTGATGCCGTTCGGCCTCGGGCTGGGCATCTTGTGCCTCGCCTTGTACTCGGGCCGGACCGCGAACAAGTTCGGGCTGCTCACCGGACAGATCGTCGCCGTCGACAACCCCCGGCTGCAGTCCCTGCTGGTCATCTGCGGCATCGTCATCGCCGGCCTACTCCTGGTGTGGCGGCCGTTAATGTTCGTCAGCATCGACGCCCAAGTTGCCGAAGCCCGCGGCGTGCGCAGTGTCGCGTTGTCTCTGGTCTTCATGATCCTGCTGGGACTGGTGACTGCCGTGTCGGTCCAGATTGTCGGCGCCCTGCTGGTGCTTTCCATACTCGTCACCCCTGCCGCGGCGGCGCTGCGGGTGTCCGCCTCCCCGTTGCTGGTTCCGGTGTTGTCCACACTCTTCGCTGTCGTCGCCATGGTCGGCGGCATCATGCTGGCCCTCGGCGGGTCGGTGCCGATTAGCCCCTACGTCACCACTATCTCGTTCCTGATTTACCTGGCCTGCCGAGCCTGGGGCGTCCTCCAGAATCGCTTATCGAAGTCCGCGCGGGTCGCAGCAGCCGTCTAACGTCGATGCCCGCTCATCGGTTGTTATTGAAAATCCTTGTCGTATTGTTGTGCGGTGACTTCCTGGCGGCACAGGAGGGCGGCGTGGTAGCCGCCCCGCAACGACAGACGCGGCAGCGCGCCGCCATCGCCGATCTGCTCTCCCGCACCGATCAGTTCCGCACCGCAAGCCAGATCCACGACGATCTCCGCCACCAGGGTGAGAACATCGGGCTAACAACCGTCTACCGCACCCTGCTGATGATGGCCAACGCCGGCCAGCTCGACCTAATCCGCACCGACGACGGCGAAACCGCCTACCGACGCTGCTCGATGGGCCACCACCATCACCTCGTCTGCCGCGACTGCGGACGCACCGTCGAGGTCGAAGGCCCCGCCATCGAGCGGTGGACCGACCACGTCGCAGACCAACACGGCTTCAGCGATATTCAGCACCACCTCGAGATCTTCGGCCGGTGCAGCAGCTGCGCAGACCAGAGCTCAGCCTCATCCGGGCCATAGCCGGTCGTAGAGCCGAATGAACTCCCATCGGGGGATCGTGCTTGCCCAGGCCCAAGTAGGGGTGGCGGACCCGGCGTCATGAGGTGGGGTTTTGGTTGCACCAGTTGACCTCAGATCCAGCCACCTCGTGGTCAGTTCGCCCGGTTGCGGTATCGATGAGCTCGGTCTTGTCCGCGAATCCGGAGCTGTCGGGGTTCATGGCGACATCGCGGGGAAGCTTCGCGATCGCGAGATATTGACCGTTGGGGGAAAGGCAAATGCTCTGGATCCCACCAGTCGGATCCGGATCCTCGGCGTAGATCTGACGAACGTTGCCGTTGTTGATAACCACGACTAAACCTGCACCGTCCTGTGTTGCCACCCAGCCGACATATCCTCGATCGCCAGCGAGCGGCAACAGCTGTTGGAGGCCTGCCGCCTCGGGTAAGTCGATGTCAGGAAGCGTGGAGGTATTGCCCGTCGCCAGGTCCATTGCTTTGTAATCGCCGTTATCGTCAACAATCAGCGTCGTCGAACCTGGAACAATCCCATACATCCTCGAGTGACCGCCAAGAGGTTGAGTTGGCCTGCCATTGAGCGGGTCAATTAGGTAGAACGAGTTATCGGCCGTCTGCGCGACGATTGAGGTCGTGCCGGGAACAAAAGCCCAGTCCAGCGGATCCAAGGGCTTACCGTCGAATCCGGACACCGTGATCAACTTGCCTGTCATCGGATCGTGGAGGTGAAGCTGAGCATCGCCACCTCGGTCGGGATCACTCAACGGGGTCAGGACAAATCCGAAGAGGCCGCTCGGCCCCGAAGATTTCAGTTGGCTGATGTCTGAATTGGCGGCGAGTGTCTGGCTTGGCCCGGATCCGTCGACTGGACCGACGGTGAGCGTACCGGCGCCGTCGGCATCTGATGTCACGACCGCGATCGCAGGATCTGCGACGGCGTACTGCTCGATGTCCGGCTGGCTGCGCACAACCCGCTGCTCCGTCGACCCGATGAAATGGCGGACGATTTGGGCGGGCGCGTCGGCGTCGGCGCTCGATGCGGGCCGCTGCAAGGCGTAGAAGGCGCCGTCCGGAGTTCGGAACGAATACCTCAGGATGGAGGACGCGCCGGTCGTCGCGCTTTGTACCTTGGCGGCGATCTCGTAGGTCGTCGCATAGCTCAGGCTGTCGGCAAAACGCAGGATCAGAGCGGCTCCGTCCGTAGTCTGCTCGACCGGCACGCTTGGTGTCAGGGTTACCTGATCGGTGGTCGGGTGAGCGACGGTCTGGTCGACTCGCAGGACCAACCGCTGCCCGGCGCCCTCAACGGCCGCGCCCGGATTGATCTGCGCATCCAGGAGCCGTGGGCCCTGAAGAGTGTTCGCCACTGTGAGGCCGACCGCGGCGAACAACAGGGCGCCGATCATTACAGCGGCAGTGAGCCGAAAGCGATCCTGCTCTTTCGACGGATCAGAAGACATATGGCTGGTCGGGCTCCTCGATGTTGGCGAGGGAACCGACCCCGATCGCCGCCTCTTCTTGGCTGTCACGGCTCGGGTTCTTGACAAAGGCTCCCTGAATCCTGATCCAGCCGCCCGGCTCGATCTCGGCTCGCCAGCCCGGTCGGTATACAGGAACCCCGATAGGTTGAGCGTCTACCGCACAGCAGCTGACCACCAGCCGTGCGATGTAGAACACATCCTCCTTACCGCGGTCAAGCACATAGCCGGAGAGATCGACCTGCTTACCCAGCACCGCTTCCGCACCGCCTTGACTCAACAGCGCGGCCCAGTCCTTGACCGAAAACGTCGCCGGATCGGCACCGACAAGAGCCGCCGCCTTGGTCGAGTCGAGTGCCTGCCCCGAGGTGACCAGCTCCCGGTTCTGCCGTGCACTCGAACTCAACGTGGCGGGCGGGATGACCAGCAACGCCAGCGCTGCGCAGATGAGCACCGCGCCATTGGACCAGACGAGTAACCGGCCGAAAGCTGACACGCGAATGACATGATCGTGGTCACGGTCCTGGTCTGCGGCCGAAGAGCCGCCTACCGCCGCCAGAGAACCAGCACCAGGAGCGTAAGCACGGCCATGATGACCGTGAGGAGGGTGTAGCGCGGGTGTACGTAGAGCGTGAGCCTCCCGGTCGCGGCAAGCCAGATTGTTGCTATCACACCCACCAGAGCGAGGGCAGCCCCGCTCCAGTTACGGAGAACGTCTTCAAAGCGCAACGTTGACCGCCAACCCGATTACTGCTGTCAGCGAAGCCACCACCGTAGTCAGAAGAACCAGTGTCGAGGCCGTGAACGTGGTACGCAGCAACGCCAGCATCTTGATATCGATCATCGGACCGAACACGAGGAAGGCGACCACCGCGCCCGGTGTGAACAATGATCCGAGCGAGAGGACGAAGAAGGCGTCGACCGTTGAGCAGATAGCGATCACGAACGCTAGACCCATCAGGGCGAGCACAGACCACACCGGATTCTGCCCCAGAGTGAGCAGCAGGTCCCGCGACACGGCAACCTGGATGAAGCCGGCCACGGCGCATCCGACCACTAAAGCGGGCAGCATCGCGTTCATTTCGGCACCGAACATTCGCAGCGCTTTCACATGTCGGTCCTGCTCGCCCGAGTGGCTGTGCACCTTGCAGGAATCCTGAAACCGTGGAGTCAGCAGATCCTCTGGTCGGTTGTGACGACTAAACAGCCAGCCGACGAGATTGGCGATCAAGAAACCGCCGAGCACCCGCCAGAACAAGATTCCATCAGAGAAACCGAACGCCTGATAGGTGACCACAATGGTGATCGGATTCAGAATCGGTGCCGCCAGCAAGAAGGTGATGGCATCAGGCACACCGATCCCCCGAACAACCAGCCCGCGGGCTAACGGCACGTTTCCGCACTCGCAGACAGGCAGCATCACCCCAAGCACGGACAGGGCTGCGCGCCGCAGCACCGGTGTTCGCGGAAGCATCCGGAAAAGCACCCGTTCAGGCACCCAGAGCTGCACCACCACCGACAGCCCAATACCAACCATCACAAACGGCAACGACTCGATCAGCACGCTAATCGACAGAGTGATGAAATCCTGCAGAGCGTCGCCGAGCGCAATCTCCCCCGGTGCAGTGACTCGGATCACGAACAGGAAGGCGACAACAAGCAGGGCACCCAGCGCTCGGCGCACATTAGGAACCGAAGCGGCCCCCGGCTCCGGTCTGTGCGAAGTCGGCTGCGCGTCGACCAGACGCTCCGTCACGAACGGCAGCCTAAAGCTCCTCCGCAGTCCGGTTGAGTCATCTCGCGCTTTCGCTGGTCGATGTCCAGGTGAAGCGTCCCGGCTTTTGTGCCGCTTTCATATTGGCTGCACCTCGGGGTTGAGGGCAGCGTAGTGGGCTTGTTCGAACTCGATCGGCGGGAGGTAGCCGAGGGAGCTGTGGAGTCGGCGGTTGTTGTACCACTCGACCCATCCGGCGGTGGCGTATTCCACGTCTGCCAGGCTTTTGTAGGGGCCGGTGTGGAAGACGTCGGTGTCGATGCATTCGGCCTTGTAGAGGCCGATGATCGACTCCATCAGCGCGTTGTCGTCGGCGTCGCCGACCGAGCCGATCGAGGGGGCGATCTGCTCCACGTCGAGGTGGTCGGTGAACCGGATCGAGGTGTATTGACTGCCGGCGTCGGAGTGGTGGATCAGCTGCCCGAGCTCGGCAGGATGGCCCTCGTAGGTGCGCTGCCACAGCGCCATCCGCAGCGGAATCATCACCAGCTCGGTGACCTTGCTGGTCGCGGCATGCCAGGCGATGATGCGCTGGGCGAAA
>Ga0307416_100000832_pt1 | contig 16241 bp, 17 predicted proteins | sample DK1Cmetagenome_2_FD_203821 | JGI IMG/M metagenome (GOLD analysis project Ga0307416, IMG submission 203821) | Maize rhizosphere microbial communities from greenhouse at UC Davis, California, United States - DK15-C-3 | ecosystem: Host-associated > Plants > Roots > Rhizosphere > Soil | place...
GTGGAACCACATCGAGTGGTCCAGGCTGGCAGTGGCCAGCCCCGGCTCGGCCCAGTAGTGGCCCTGGGTCCGCAGGATCGGTTCCAAAATGGTGTAGTCGCAGACGTAGGCCAGCGCCGTGCGGTGCAGGTCGGCGCCGTCGGGCAGCCGATCGAAGGCTTTGACCCAGACGGCCTGCTGCGGGAGCGCTTCGCCCTCGACCTCCACATAAACGGGACCGGGAACGTGGCGCATATCGAAGCTGCGGCCCTGCGACCAGTAGGCAGCGGCGTCGCCTTCCACACCAGCCAGCACTTCGGCGGCACTGCGCAGTGACTCGGGCTCCACTGCTGCAGGCATCTCCGGCTGGAACTCGGGCCCCTCCTCGGCGACCTGGAATGAGCCCATCGCCGCGAACACCGTCTTGCCGCCCTGGTAGCCGCGCACGCTGCGCGTGGAATACCCACGGCCGTCGCGCAGTTTCTCCACCTCGTAGCGGACCACGGCACCAATGTCGACGGGCCGCATGAAGTAGCTGTGCATCGAATGGAGTTGGCGGTCGGCGGCGACAGACCGCATCATGGCCGCCGCGGATTGGGCCACCATGTCTCCGCCGTAGGCCTTGGGCCACGGGACGTACTGGGTCGTGGCTTCATAGGCCTCGTCGAAGACCTCGGCGTCGACGGCTTCCAGATCGACGGCCCGCAGGAAGGTTTCCGCGGTCAAGGTCCCGCTCATGGTGTTCATGCCCGCCGGTATCCTTCCAGCGACTCATCGGCAACGTCCTCAAGGTTGACCACGATGTTTTCCGGCGTGCGCGCCGTCAGCCAGACCAGCTCCTCGGTGACGGACATATTCGCCTCCACATGGGGCATGAACGGCGGAACGAACACCCAGTCGCCGGCCTGCATGTCGATGTAGTCGGAGTAGTTTTCCCCGAAGTAGATCCGGCCGTGGCCCCGGAGCACGTAGCCGCCGGTTTCGGCCTCACCATGGTGGTGTGGCAGCGACCGGTATCCCGGGACATTGGAGACCTGGCCGAACCAGATCTTGGTCGCCGGCGTGTGCTGGATGCTGACGCCGGACACCCGTACGCAGTCGCCGGACTGGGCCGTGTTGGTGTCCTCGCTGCCCCCGCGGGTCACCACGGGCACGACCTTGCCGTCGGCACCGGCGTAGATCGAGTTGTCTCCCTCGGTGCGGTATTCGGTAGTTGTCTCGGTCATGTCCTGCTCCTTCTCAGTTGTTCAGTGCCAGTTGACGGATCAGGACGCGGTTTTCCAACCGCCCGATCCCGTCGATTTCGGTCGTGATAGTGTCGCCGTCCTGCAGGAAGCGCGGCGGTTTCATGCCCATCCCCACTCCGCCCGGCGTCCCCGTCAGGACCAGGTCCCCCGGGCGCAGTGTGGTGAATTGCGAGATGTAGGACAGCAGCCTTGCCGGGCCGAAGACGAGCGTCCGCGTGTGGCCCCGCTGGACGAGTTCGCCGTTGACGTAGCCGCGCACCTCGAAGCCGCTGCCGTCGAACTCGTCAGCCGTGGCCAGTACCGGCCCCACCGGAGTGCTCGCGTCGAAGGCTTTGCCCTGGAACCACTGCAGCGTCCGGTTCTGCCAGTCCCGCATGGAAACGTCGTTGGCCACCGTGTAGCCGGCTATCGCCGCGGCCGCCTCCGCTTCATCGGCCCGCGTGAGCGTCGCCCCTACCACCACGGCAAGTTCGGCTTCCCAGTCCACCCTGTCGCTGCCGTGCACCTCGAGCTCGTCCGACGGACCGGTCAGCGTGTCGGCGAACTTGGCGAACAATGTCGGGTACTCCGGCAGCTCCCGCCCCATCTCCTGGATGTGGTCTCCGTAGTTCAGCCCGCAGCAGATGACTTTGGCGGCACGCGGCAGCAGCGGCGCCAGTTGCGGTCCTGAGACCTGTACGACGGCGGATGCGGGGGCGGTGCGCACCGTTTCCTCTGTGCGCTCCCGCCAAGCCGGGTCCGCGATCAAGGCGCCCACATCACTCGCGGGCAGCGGCAGGTAGGTCTCCGCGCCCATCAGGACCGCCGCCGTCGTTGTCACTGCGTCGGTGCGCAGGGTGGCCAGTTTCACGCTGTCGATCTCCTTTGATTTTGATGTGTCGACTTTTTTACGGTCGTCACATATGCTCAACGTAGCACGGTCGAAAGGATCTGCACAGAGGTTTTTTCGGAAATTTGTGAAATCGGACACACCGAGCCAAGGAGCAGGAATGAGCAACCAGACCGCAGTCGCCAACCGCACCATCAACCCCGAATCGCTGCCGAAGCCCTCCGGCTACGCGCACGGCATTCTGGCGGGCAACACGGTTTACCTCGGCGGGCAGACCGCCTTGGACAAGGACATGAACATCGTTCCCGGCGGCATCGTGGAGCAGTTCAAGCAGGCCTTCTCCAACGTTCTGGTGACCCTGGAAGAGGCCGGCGGGCGCCCCGAAGACCTAGTCAGTGTGACCATCTACCTCACCGATGTCGATGACTACATGGCCAACGGCCGCGAGATCGGCAAGCTCTGGCGCCAGATGGCCGGCACGGAGTACCCGGCGATGGCGGGAATCGGCGTCAGCCGGCTCTGGCAGAAGGAAGCCCAAATCGAAATCCAGGGCATTGCGGTGATCCAGGACCGCTAGAAGGGCTCCTGCCGAAGCGGCCCGGCCGGCAGCATGCCGGCCGGGCCGCTTCGGCGTGGTTGGCTACGCCGCTTGAGCCTTGGCGGCCAGCGACATGGCATGGGCCTCGGCCAAGGGCGCGATCAGACGGTGCGTTCCGAAGAAGATGCGCCGCGCCTCGGGCCCCTGCCAGCCCTCTGGAAGATACTCCAGCGGCAGGCCCGGATCGCTGTAGGGAAGGCGCCGCCACAGCGTGAGCATAGGAACGTAATAGCGGAAGGCGTCGCGGCGCAGCTCCGCCGAAGGATTTGGCAGGGCCGTCTCGCCGTCCCCGCCGAGCAAGTCGGACCAATCGGCCAGTGCGTTCCCGTAGTAGTCCATGAATTCGGCGATCTGGGCGCCCAGGGCCTCCAGATCCCACCACTGGGCAACGCGTTGGCGCATATCGCCCTCGGCTGCGTATTCGCCGGTGAAGAATTCGACATAGTCCGCCAAGCCGCGGGAGGCCAGCCGCCGCTTTGCACCCTCACGCACACCGGCCGGAGCGATCCACACACCCGCCGCCATGGACCCGAAGCCCAGCCGCGTCAGTTCGGTCCGAAGCTGGTGCCGCCGGTCCCGCATCGCCTCCGGAACGGAGAAAATTGCCAGCACCCACTGGCCTCCGGGCTCGCCACGGTACGGGGCGAAGATGCGTTCATCGCCCTCATTAACCATCTCGAGCGAGCGAGGCGACAGCTCGTACTTTGCCAAGCCGCCGGTCTTGACGCTGTTGAGGACACCCTTGGCCTTCAACCTGGACACCGCCGAGCGCACGCCAGGAGCGTCGTGGCCGAGGTCGCCAAGCATATCGATGAGGACCGAGACCGGCAGTGAACCGCCTCCCTGCCGGCCATAGAGGCCATAGATGGTCAGGATCAGCTGCTGGTGCCGCAGAGGAGGAACGGGGACGTCCATCTGGCTCAGTGCCCTTTGAATGCTTCGGCGAGCCACCAGGCGCCTCCGTCCGAGGCGATGCGCGCGTCGATGACCAGCGGCCTCTCCCGGGGCCCGTTGACCCACTCGGCTACGGCGGCCAAGTCCTCCACGGTGTGGACCGTGACCGCTGCGGCGCCGTAACCCCGGGCGATTGAGGCGATGTCAACCAGCGGGAACCTGACCACCTCGAGGTCCTCCTCGTCGGCGTCGAAGTGGTGCACCTCCGCCCCGTAGGCCGAGTCGTTGTACACCACCGCCACCAGCGGAATCCGCTTCCGGACCACGGTTTCCAGTTCCGCGATCGACATCAGGAACCCGCCGTCTCCCGTGCCGAGCACCGGCAGCCGGTCCGGCCGGGCCGTCGCCGCACCCACCGCGGTGTACAGGCCCAGCCCGATCGATTGGAATGCCTGCGTGAAGCAGAACCCGAATTCATCCGGCACTGAGAGGTAGGTGCTCGGATACCCCATGAAATTCCCGGAATCCACGGACACAATCCGCTCTGCCGGCAGGATCCGGTCCAGCTCGCGGCTCAGCACCCGCGGATCGATGGCCTCCGGCGTCGAAATATCCCCTGTGTCCACACCATTCCAGCGCGACTCCGCCGCAATCCGCGCCGCCGTGTCCGACGTGCGCAGTCCGGTGGCCCGGTGCCCGGTTGCCCGCAGTTCCTCCAATACGGCAGCCGCGGTCTCGGCGCAGTCACCGAGCACGCCCAGATCGACCGGACGGTTCGCACCCAACGCGGAGTCCTCGACGTCGACCTGTACGACCTTAGCGTCCGCGCCGATCAGGGAGCCATGCCGCATCGTCCACATGTTGAGCGCACACCCCCAGCCGATGATCAGGTCGGCATCCGCGATGGTCGCCGCAGTGAACGGCGAGGAGAAGCCGCCGGAAATCCCAAGGTTGAAGGGATCGCCATTGAACAAGCCATGTGCGACGGCGGAGGTCGCCACCAGGGCGCCGCTCGCGTCCGCAAGTGCGGCGATTTCCGCCCCTGCGCTGCGGCCTCCACGGCCGGCCACGAATACAGGGCGCCGCGCTGCGCGGAGCAGCCCGGCGAGCCGTGCGACGGCCGCGGCACTCGGCCTGACCGTCTGCGGCGCCTCCAATGGAACGACGACGGCCGGGACCCCATCGGGGACCCGGGCCGCCTGGAGGTCAGTCGGCAGCGACAGCACCACTGTGCGCCGCTCGTTCACTGCAGTGCGATACGCCCGCAGTGTGTCCGCCACGGCACTCTGCGGCGAGTGGATACGTTCGGCTACCGCTCCGACACTCCGCGCCAAACCGTCCTGGTCGATCTTGAAGTTCGACCGGATCGCCGACGCCGCGGCGTCTGCCGTCAGGACGATCATCGGCGTGCGGCTCTTGGCGGACTCCCCGATCCCGGTGACCGCATTCGTCAGACCGCACCCCTGATGCGTGGAGACGACGCCTACTCGTCCGGACATCCGCCCATATGCATCAGCCATCGTCGCCGCACCGCCCTCGTGCCGAGCGGCGGTAAAGGGCACGCCGTGCCGGCGCAGGGCATTAGTCACCACGAAGTTGCCGCTGCCTACCACGCCGAAGACGTGGCCGACTCCGAGCTGCGCCAACGTATAGCCGACGAGCTCGGCGATGTTGGCGGCAGCGCGAGGGGCCGAGTGGGAAGACGGGGCCTCAGCGGCAGCGCCGGTCGCGGCGGCGCACCTCTGCGGGGGTTGGGTGCTGGTAGCGGTCATGGAAGTCTCCTTCTGGAAAAGAGTCTGAAAAGCTGTCTGGAGAATCTGCCGGTATGGACCGGTGGCCTGTTCAGGCCGAAACGGTAGATCCCCGGGCGAGTGCGGCACGGATGTGCTCCGGCCAGGGGGCCGCCCCGTCGGCCCCCTCGGGGACATAGGCCGTAGTAAAGGTGCCATACGCCGCCAGCCCGCCGGACGACTTGTCGTGCGGCTGGCCATGCACCTCGAACGCGAAGGTCAGCGAGGTACGGCCCACGTTCTGGACCTGCAGAGTTGCGGTGACGCGCTGGCCGAACCACAGTTTTGCCCGATAGTTGATGACCTGCTGCACTCGTGGAGCGCAGGGAAAATAGTCCGGCAAGTCCAACCTGCGGAACAGTTCGGCCTCGGCCGCCTCGACCCAGCGCATGATGGCTGAATTGTGCTGGTGCCCCGCTGCATCGGTATCGGCCCACTCGACCGTCCGCTCGATACTGGCTCCGGCCAGGCCCTCTGCATGCTGCTCATTCGCCTGCGCGTCCATGGTTCTCCTCTCCCCGGCGCGTTGTCCCCACTCGGGAGGATTTTCCGGGCCCGCCCACCATCGTATGCCGGAAAAATGACGATCGTCTAGGGAGGGCGATAAAAGTTCAGCGAATGCCTAGAAATAGCCTCGCTGCGGGTGGTAGACATGTACGACCCGCCGTCCACTGTGACCGGGGCCATGCCGTGCCATCCCTCGATCCGAAAGCTGGATGAATGACTTCCGAAACCACCAACACCGTAACCCACCGGGCCGCCGGTCCCCTCGTCGAGCTCCTCGACGCCCTGGCGGGCAACGACGTCGCGATCGTAGACCTCACCAACCGCCTCAGCAGTGAGACACCGACGCTCCGGCTGCCCGAGCCGTTCGCCAACCTCATCGATTTCAGTCTGGAGACCGTGAGCGAGTACGACGAGCCGGGGCCATTCTGGAAGCACCAGAATATCCACACGGGTGAGCACATCGGTACGCACATCGACGCCCCCGTCCACTGGGTGACCGGGCGGCACAGCCACGATGTCGCCGACATTCCGCTCCCCCGCCTCATCGGCCCCGCCGTCGTCCTCGATTTCACGGCGGAAGCCGCCGCAGACCCGGACTTCCTGCTCGAGGTCGAGCACGTCCGCGTCTGGGAGGAGCAGCACGGCCCGCTGCCTGAGGGCGGCTGGGTGCTGTACCGCACGGGTTGGGACGCGTTCGCGCAAGACCGGGAAAAGTTCCTCAACGTCGACGATAACGGGTCCCATACCCCGGGCGTCTCCGCAGACTGTGCGCAGTGGTTGTCGCAGACCGGTATCGCCGGCTTTGGGGTGGAAACCGTGGGGATTGACGCCGGCAACGCAGGTGCGCTGGATCCGGTCTTCCCGATGCACTACTACTTGCTTGGCGCCGACAAGTACGGCCTGACCTCACTGCAGAACCTTGCCCAGCTGCCGCCACGCGGAGCGCTGCTGATCGTCGCGCCGCTGCCGATCGTCGGCGGCACCGGCAGCCCCGCCCGGGTGCTTGCCCTCGTGCCGCGCAATTCCTGAGCCTGCCTGGCACGAAGAGCGAAAGGACCGGCGTCATGACGACGCCGGTCCTTTTTGTTGGTTGGCACTGCTTTGCGCCAGCCATCACGCAAACCGGATAGGAGTCCGCCGGGATCGGATAGCCGCTCCTGAGTGGTGCTCGCCAAGATTGATGCAGCACCAACTTCCAACAGGAGGACGACCGTGGAAACACTGAGCATCACCGGCTGCACGGCGGATGAATTGCGCGGCGTCATGCGCCACTGGATGACCGGCATCGCAATCGTCACTTCGGGCGGGCCGAATGGCGGGCCGGTGGGACTGGTGAGCAACAGCTTCACCTCTGTTTCGCTGGATCCGCCCCTGGTGTCCTGGTGCGCGGCCCGGCGTTCGACATCGATTGGCATCTGGAGCACCACGGACGCTTTCTCGGTCCATGTGCTGGCCGAGGGGGACGCCCACCTCGTACCGCGCTTCGCAGCGCGGGGCTCGGACAAGTTCGCCGGGCTGGTTCCCGGACAGAGTCTGGTCGGGGCACCAGCACTGCCGTTCGAAGGCGCGCGCCTGGACTGCCGTCTTTGGGCCCGCTACGACGGCGGCGACCATCTCATCCTGGTCGGGCAGGTCGCCGCCATTACCGGGGCGGAGGATTTCAACCCGCTGACCGTCCAACACCTCGGTAACTGACAGCGCACCACCGCCAACTAACTACCGTCACAGGAGACAATCATGACTCGAGCAATACTTGATGGCCGCGGCTTCAAACTGGGCCTGTTCTCGCCCAACTGTTCGGGTGGGCTAGCCGTCACCAAAATCGATGAGCGGTGGAGCGCCAGCTGGGAGGACAACCTCCGGATGGCGCGCATCGCCGATGAAGCAGGCATCGACTTCCTGCTGCCGATCGCCCGCTGGATCGGTTACAAGGGGGAGACGAACTTCCACGGACATGTGCTGGACCCGATTGTGTGGGCTGCAGGACTGCTTGCCTCCACGCAGCGGATCACGGTTTTCTCGACCGTCCACACAGCGTTCAACCACCCTCTGGTGGTTGCCAAGCAGTTGGCAACCCTGGATCAGCTCGGAGGCGGGGGCCGCGCGGGGCTGAACATCGTTGCCGGCTGGAACCAGCCGGAATACATCGCCATGGGCGTGGACATGCCGCAGGAACATGACGCCCGCTATGCGTTCGCCCAGGAGTGGTGGGACGTCATCCGGGACGCTTGGTCGCAGGAAGGCATTTTCGACCACGATGGCGAGTTCTTCCGCCTGAAGAACGTCGAGTCCGAGCCGAAGCCATTGGGCGGTCGCGTCCCGGTGCTCAACGCGGGATCCTCCGGACAAGGCCGCTCCTTTGCTGCGAAGAATTCCGATTTTGTCTTTACGATCATTCCCGACGCGGAGACCGGCCGCGGCATCGTCGCGGGCCTCAAGGAGCAGGCCCGCGCCGACAACTCGCGGGACGTCGGCGTTTTCACCCTCGGACATGTGGTGTGCCGGCCGACCCGCGCCGAAGCGGAGGAGTACGTGCGGTACTACGCCGATGAGAACGCCGACTGGGGCGCCGTCGACTACCTCATGGGCCTCCAAGGCCTGCATGCGCAGTCCTTTACGCCGGAAATGCTCGCCAACATGCGCTCAAGGTTCGCCTCCGGCCACGGATCGCTGCCTATTTTCGGCACGCCGGACGACGTGGCCGAGGGTATCGCCGCCGTTCACCGGGCTGGTTTCGATGGTATGACCGTGGGCTTCGTCGATTATGCGGGCGAGCTGCCCTATTTCGCCGAGGAAGTTCTCCCTCGGCTCGAAGCCATGGGTGTCCGGCCCAAGAGGTAGCCCCTGCGGGCGGCCGGGATGTCCTGGACGCCGGGCCGCCCGGCACCCTTGGCCGAGCCTTGGGCTGCACGCCCCCCCCCCAAGGCGCTGGTGACGGGCGTCACGAGGCTATATTATGGTTCGGATCTTCTTGGGAGCCGCAGATGACCCTTCTCCACCGGGACGTCCCGGCCCTACCGCCGCCGACGCACCTACTGGCCGCGCACCCGTTGCTCCGCAGTGATGATCCGGCGCAAATCCGCAGCGCAGTCAACGACCTGACCGCAGACGATCACCGGCTTACCCTGCACCAGGGCCGGCGGTTGGATGGGACTGTCAATGGGCTGCGCGTTGGCGACCTGAGCATGGTTCTCGTTGCATACGGTGCACAACTGACCGTGCAGAGCCCGCCCTCGGGCAGGCGGGTGCTTCTCGTATTTCCGCTCGGACCGATGCTTGTGGAGTGCGGCGGGCACACCTGGATGGCCTCTACCCCTTTCGCCCTGAGTTCTGAACGGACCACGCTCATGGAGCCGGACCCGGTGAAGGGGGCACTGGTCGGCTCGGTCGACGTGGCGGCCATCGAGGGGAGCGTGGCTGGATGCTTCGGTGCGCCACTCAACGCACCGCTGGCACTGACGGGTGACAAGCCCTTGCAGTTGGCGGCTGCGGGTTACGTCACCTCCAGCTGGCTCGGCGCCTGCCAACAGTTCGACGCTGAGGCGTCTGATACCCTCACGGGCAGGGCGCTGTCTGCCTCACTGTTGTCCTCCGCGGTCGTCGGCCTGGCACCCCATCTGCAGCTGGCGTCGGGAAAACAGCAACCGCCCGGACCCAACTACCTGCGGGAGGCACGCGGATTCGTGGAGCAGCACTACGCAGAGCCGTTGACCGTAGAGCGGATCGCCGCGGCCGTGCGGATCAGTCCGAGGCAACTGCAGGCTGTGTTCACGGAACACTTGGGCAGTCCGCCCTCACAACTGCTGAGGAACGTCCGTCTGGACCGGGCCCGTGAGTTGCTTTCGGATCGCGGTGCGGCGGAACAGACTACTGTCGCTGCGGCCGCAACCCGCGTCGGATTCACTCACTTGGGCCGGTTCTCGGCCTACTACACGCAGCGCTTTGGCGAATCCCCGTCGGCGACGCTGGCGAAGGCCCGCGGATAAAACCTCGTATTCCTCCCCAAGGGGCGTCATCGGAGCTTGTGCAGCCGGCGATGACGCCCCTCCCCGCAGACCTTCTGTCAGCCGTTGTAGACGAACTTCTCCTGCAACCTGCTGGCCGTGCGGTCGGGGTTGAGCAGCAGGACGCTGACCACTCCAACGACTATCAGGTAAATCCCGATCATCCAGAACGCCGAGTTCATGCCCTCGGCGAGCAAGGCCGCCATCTCGGCAGTCTCCCGCACCCCTTTGGGGGCCGGCACGTAACCGGCGCTGTCCATGAGCGATCCCACCATCGCCGGAGCTATGACTCCCCCCAAGGATGCCAGACCCGTTAGCGTTGCCATGACTGCTGCACGCTGCTTGGAACACACTGCGAAGGCCACGGCGGTAGGTGCCAGAGGATAGGTCATGGCCAAACCGGCACCGAGGGTGACCACGATGACTGCGGCGCCTCCATGCAGTCCCGGCAGCAGCAGAAAGCAGATTCCGGAACACAGCAGCGTCACCCCGAACAGAGCACCAAGGGCCCATCGAACGGTGACCCCGCGCCGCATGAGGAAGCGCGACCCGTAGCCCAAAACCAGAAGTGCCAGCGCACCCAGGAGCCAAGGGAATGTCGAATAGAGCCCGATCATCTCCGGCGGAAGCGCCACCACAGATGCAAGGTACTTCGGCGACCAGGTTGTCAGGAAGCCTTGGGTCCAGAAGCAGCCGGCCCCTGCCAGCACGGCAGCCACGAACATCCGGGTCCCGAGGACCCTTCGAATGGGCACAATCCTCAGCAGGTCGGCCTTGTCCGCAATACTGCGCCCCCTAGCGGAACGCCCCTCCGGGCCGGTTTCCGGTGCCGGTTCCTCCCGCGGCAACTCACCGGCCGTCTCTGGTTCTGCCTCACTACCCGGCTTTCGGGCGGTATGGCTGTAGGGACCATCACGCCCGATCAGCAGCCAGCACAGAGACCATAGAAGACCAACGATGCCCAGGAAGCCGAACGCCCAGCGCCACCCGAGGGCCGGATTCGCGATGATCCACGCAAGTACGGGAGCGGCAATGATGGGCCCCAAGGTAGACCCGATGGCCACCAGGCTGCTCGGCAGGCCGCGCTCTTTAGCGGGGAACCAGCCGTGGACATGCTGCAAGCTGATGGGAGTCGCGGGTCCTTCCGCCGCCCCGAGCAGGATACGGGTCACCAGCAGCACGGCCGCGCCGCCACCGAAGAGCATGGGGAATTGCAGGACCGCCCAGGAAATTCCCATGGTCAGGATGATCCATCGGGTGGGAACCTTGCCGGCCAGGAATCCCACGGCTACGGCCGCAATCGCGAACAGGAAAAAGAAGGCGCTGCCGATAAAACCAAATTCGCCCGCGGTCAGCCCCAGATCCCGCATGGCAGAGTCGGCGACCAAGCCGATGACGGCTTTGTCGGCGAAATTGATGATCTGGAAAACCACCAGGGCCCCGGTCACCAGCCAGGCCCGGCGATTCATACGGCCATGAACGACGGCGGCGCGGAGGGTATGTGCCGGAATCTGGCTTTGGGCGGTCATGCCATAACCTCCGCACCTTGGCGAGCGGCGTCCGGCTCGATCGCCAAGGGCACATCGAATCGGTCATTGTCTTCCGCGACGTGGACCGGACCGGAAAAGTCCCGGGCGGCTGCTGCTTGCATCTTCCGCAGGTCCGCTGTCCCCGGCGTATTCGGAACAATGTGGTGCAGGACAAGTCGCCCTACTCCGGCTTCCCGGGCAACCTTGCCTACCTCGTCATAGGAGGTATGTGATTCCCGCAAGTGGATCTCAATGCCGTCACGGGTGGGCCCATCCGGGAAGGTAGCCAGGATTGCTTCCAGGTCCATGACCTCATGAAGGAGCAAATCCGCCCCGCGGGCCAGGCGGATGCAGTTCTCCGAGTATGCGGTGTCACCGGAGACCACTACCGACCCGTAGGCGGAATCCAGGCGGAAGGCGAAGGCTGGATAACAAAGCCGGTGGTCTACCAGGATCGCTGTGATCGAAACCAGTTCATCCCGGTAGATCTCAAAAGGGTCCATTGCCGGATGGCGCGCATCGATGGGATCCGCTGGCACTGATTCCGGGAGCGCAATGTCGTGGGCTACCACCCAATTGTGGGGCTCTTCTCGACCTTCATCGGCCATGCGGATGCAAATATCGGAAGCAAAAACGCGGTCCAGCAAGGCATCGACTATCTCGACGGTTCCGGCCATACCCCGTGCGCCTATCCGCGCATCGATGTGGGCGGCGTGCTCGCTATCGAGGGCAGGTACCCGTGCGGGCCGCCCGGGCCCAAACACTTGGATTGGCCGGCTGAAGGACTCCCCCGGAACCTGCCACCCGGTGACCAGGAAAGAGCCCAGGTCATAGACATGATCCGAGTGATGGTGCGTCAGGAAAACGGCACGGAGGTCCGACCAAGCGCAGCTGGACCTGTAGTTGCGGATACTGCCCATGCCGCAGTCGATCACATACGCTGCACCGTCGACCGTGATGACGGTGCTGGTCCCGGCCCGACTGTTGGAGACGATTGGTCCGCCTCCCGTACCTAATGTGTGGACGAACATTCCTGGTGCTGAATTGCTCATAAGTGCCCCTCGTCTTCCTTGATGGGTGGGCCGATAGCGCGGCTGCGAACGCAGTCGGGCTTGCAAGATTCGCTGAGCCGGAGGACGCCGGCGGGAACGTGACTCACATCATATGTAGTACTTTTTACGATCGCAATACCTATTGCATATCGGCTCTTGCTCTGCCAAGCTGGCTGCACTGCCAGCTTGATGAAAGGACCATCATGGAAATGCAGCAAGAGATCATCCTCGGCGACCTGCCCAAGGGAATCACGCTCGCCAGTGAGGCAATGGGCAACAAGACGTGGAACGTGCTGGGCCACACCTACCTGGCGAAAGTCGAAAGTGCCTCCAGCTTTGCCTGGTTGTCCCTGGATCCCACAGGAACAGGGGTGCCTCCGCACGTCCATCCCACCCAGGACGAGCACATCTACGTCATGGAAGGCGTGTACACGCTGTACCTTGACGGTGAATGGACGACTGCGGGCCCCGGCGACACCGTCCGCATGCCCATGGGCCTTCCGCATGCCTACTACAACAAGGGGGAAACTCCCGGTAAATCGCTGTTTTGGGTTAGCCCGGCCGGCAGGCTTTCCGAGCTCTTCGACCAGCTGCACAACCTCACGGACCCAGAGGAAGTGGTACGCCGTTCTGCCCTGCACGACGTAGACTTCCTGCCCCCGGGATCCGTCCCCGGCGCATAAGGGACCTTCAGACCGCTGACATCATTGCCGGCGTCAGGGGTTCCGCATACCCCGGACGCCGGCCCTCCCGGTTAGGAATGTTTCATGCCACCAGGACATCTCCCGCGTCCGGCCACGCTGACTTACGGGCCCAACGCCCAGCAGACCGTTGAGTGCTGGGATCCGGTCGGATCCACGGCTTGCCGGGGTGTAGCTGTCCTCATCCATGGCGGCTACTGGCGGGCCGCATTCGACGCCTCGCTGATGGTCCCTCTCGCCGACGATCTGCGGCGCAACCAATGGGCGGTAGCCAATGTCGAGTATCGCCGCGGTGGCAACGGCGGCGGGTGGCCAGCGACCGGTGAGGACGTCAGGGCTGCCGTCGCCGCCATCGCGGCATCGTCTTGGCGCGAACAACATGCCGGGCCGATGATCGGGATTGGGCATTCCGTGGGCGGCCAGCTGGCTCTGCTCGCCGCGGACCTGATGGATGCCGTCGTCGCTTTGGCCCCGGTCACGGATGTGGCCCGCACCTACCGCGAGCGGTTGGGTGAAGACGCCGCTGCCGAGTTCTTCGGCATTTCCCCCGACGAGGATGCGGCGCTCTACGAATCCGCCTCACCGTCGAGCCAGCTCCCGCTCGGTGTACCGGCACTCGTGGTGCATGGAGCCGCGGACCAGCGAGTCCCCGTGAGCCACTCGGTGGATTTCGTGGCGAACGCCCGAGCTGCTGGAGGCCATGTGGACTTCGACTCGCCGCACAGCTTGGACCATTTGGCTGCCATCGATCCGTCGACGCGATCATGGGAATCAGTGCGCCAATGGATGGTCCGTCTCGGTTCTCAGCTCCCGAACTTGCGGACCAGCTCTTCCGCGTAGGCGGCGGCCGGCGCCTCAAGGGCCCCGTGCAATGTCAGGAACGCCTTCTTGGCCCGCGGCGCCTTCCAGCCTTCCGGAAGGTACTCCAAAGGAAGATTCGGGTCCCGGTAAGGGAACTTCCTCCACGTGGTCAGCATCGGGACATAGGCGTCGAAGGCGTCGCGGCGGTCCTGGCCGGAAAGAGGGCCACCGTTACGAAGGCGCCCTTGCCACTCTTCGACGACCGCCTCGTAGCGGTCGATGAATTCCGCGTACTCCTGGTCGAGTTTCTTCAGATCCCACCACTGGGAAACATGTTTCCGGATGTCTCCGTCTTTGAGGTAGTCGCCGGAGAAGTACTCCGTGAAGCCATCCAGTTTGCGGGCGGCCAACCGCTCGATGGCCTGTCCCAGCAGGCTGCTGGGGGCGATCGCAACGCCCGCGGCAACGAACCCGAATCCCAGACTGGTGAGCTCTGCCCGCAGCTCATAACGCCGGTTGCGTTCGGATTCCGGAACCGAAAAGACCACCAGTGCCCACGGATCCCCTGGTTTCGAACGTTCGGGCGCAAAGATCCGCTGGTCGTACGCGTAGAAGATGTCCAGAATGTCCTTCGACAGCGAATAACGCGCCACGCCGTCGTCTTTTTGGTTCAGCAGGATCCCTTTGGACTTGAGCCTGGAGATGGTCGATCTGGCCGCCTGCTGGTCGACCCCGAGAGCGGCAAGCATAGCCACCAATGTAGACACTCGGAGCAAGCCGCCTGCCCGGTCACCATAAAGCCCATACAACGTCACAATGAGCTGCTGATGCTGCATTCGCTGGGTGCGGGGCGGCGGCATGGAGGGTTTGCTCTATTCACTGTCGATTGGGGGACGTACCCATCCTATTTCCAGCGGCAGCGGGTGCTTCCCAAACCGGCCGGGCGGCGGCCATGATTCATGCATGAAGGACCAAACATGAACAGGAACCGGCTGGAGGCCTTCAGCGACGGCGTCCTGGCCATCATCATCACGATCATGGTGCTCGAACTCCACGTGCCGGAGGAGCCGACATGGGAGGCGCTGGCCCGTGAAATGCCGGGTTTCCTCAGCTACCTGCTGAGCTTTGTCTACGTGGGCATCTATTGGAACAACCACCACCACATGCTCCATCTGGCGGGGAAGATCAACGGGACGGTCCTGTGGGCGAACCTGCATCTGCTGTTCTGGCTCTCGCTCTTCCCGTTCAGCACGCGCTGGATGAACGAAACGGGTTTCCCGCAGGTGCCCGTGCTCGTGTACGGCATCAACCTGCTGTTGGCCGCGGTTGCCTATTACCTGTTGGAGTCGGCGCTCATCCGGCAGCAGGGGCGGGACGGTCCGCTGGCCCGGGCCACCGACCGGGATTGGAAAGGGAAGGTCTCGCCGGCCATCTACGTCGTCGGGATCGGACTGTCATTCCTCAACCCGCTGCTGGCCGTCGCGGCGTATACCGTGGTCGCCGCGATCTGGCTTATCCCGGACCGGCGCGTGGAGCGGTTCCTTGCGGCCGAAGCAGACCGTCAGGGCTGAAGCCGGCAGAAGCGGGAGCCTGTAACCAGGCTCCCGCCGTCCGCCCGGGCTCCGCCGGTGTTATGGCCATGACCGGCGCTTCCGGTCATGACCGGCATTCAGGCCAGGACCGAGATCCTGGATTCCTTCCGGCCGAAGAGGTAGCGGTCTACCGAGTACGGGCCGGGACCGATCAGGGCGATGGCCAGCGACGCGGTGCCGAGGAGCAGCACCTGGGAGTAGCCGCCGTTCTCCACATAGAAGCCGGAGGGCAGGTGGGCTAAGATGGCCGCGCCGATCATGTCGCAGACGAACAGCAGCGCCAGCGGCCGGGTCAGCAGGCCCAGGATCAGTGCGATGCCCCCGAGGAGTTCCAGGTAGGAGATAAAGGGAGCCATCAGCTCGGGCAGGGGCACGCCGAGCGAGGTGAAGTAGCCGGTGACGCCGGCGATCGTGTTGGTGCTGATTTTCTGCCAGCCATAGGCGACGAAGACCAGGCCGACGACGATGCGCAGCAGGGTGATCGCGATATTCGGAACAGATCTGGTGGTGCCGGTGCTGGTTGGGATGGACATGGGACTCTCCTTATGGACAGAGCGGACCAGCGTCGTCAAAGGTTGACGCGTCCAGTATCGTCCCGGGATTTGCAGAAACCTTGGGCCTGGAGGGGGAAGTGGCGGCGCCTGCCTCGAGTCACACGCCCTCGGGCGCTCCATCCAGCTGGCGGGTCAGTAGCAGCGCCAGCAGTGCGATCGCGAAG
>Ga0307416_100000833_pt1 | contig 16226 bp, 13 predicted proteins | sample DK1Cmetagenome_2_FD_203821 | JGI IMG/M metagenome (GOLD analysis project Ga0307416, IMG submission 203821) | Maize rhizosphere microbial communities from greenhouse at UC Davis, California, United States - DK15-C-3 | ecosystem: Host-associated > Plants > Roots > Rhizosphere > Soil | place...
GGTTGCTAATCTCCTTGTTATACTTACTGTCTATTATAAATATGTGAAACTTTTCAAAAAGATGCACTTTGACTAAAAAAAAATGCTTTTTTATTTCATTTTAATCATAGCAGTATTTCAAATCTCAATCAAATCGAACCAACCATCAAAAAAATTATTGCACCTATAATCAATATAATCAAGCTTTTATATTTTGCTGATTCGAATTAGGGAAACCCTAAAAAATCCCTAATCTTCATTTGTACCATCAAATAATAAACATGGTAATTATGAACAATCAAATTTTTTTAAACGGTATTACAATAGAACAATTAGCAGAAGTATTAAAGCCATTGCTACTAACAAAAGCTCAAGAACAGAGGCAAACTGAAAAGTCATTATTAACAAGAGATGAGGTTTGCGAACTTCTTTCTTTCAACAAAACAAGTCTTTGGAAACACACCAAAAGCGGAAAACTAAAAAGCTATGGTATCGGGAATCGTGTGTACTATAAAAGAGATGAAGTATTAGAAGCTATTAAACCTATCAATTCATAAGCTATGAAAAATGTAAATAATGGATTGAAAGTATCAAATGATGTAAACAGTAACACTATGACTCAAAATATTAGAACAGTTGAAAATGAAAACATTGGTTTGTTCACTATTAAAAGTGCGACTCAATGGATTGAAGAAGCTAAAAACAAACCAATACCAAAAATGCTTTTTGGAGAATTTTGGTTCGAAGGAGAGCTATCTATTCTGTTTGCAGATACTAATTTGGGCAAATCAATCTTAGCAGTTCAAATTGGAAACAGCATAAGCAAAAATGAAAAAATAAATCCTTTTAAATTAGAAGCTTCAAAACAAAGAATTTTGTATTTCGATTTTGAGTTATCAGTAAAACAATTTGAAAATAGATATTCCAATGATTACACAGAGCATTATCAGTTTGATGATAATTTCATAAGAATTGAAATTAATGCTGATGCTGAAATTCCTAATAATAAAGACTTTGAAGAATTTCTTTGTGATTCGTTAGAACGTTCAATAATAGAAACAGATTCAAAAATCATCATTATTGATAATATCACTTTTCTCAGAAATGGAAATGAGTCTGCAAAAGATGCACTACCATTAATGAAACATTTGAAAATGTTAAAAAGCAAACATGGTCTTTCGATATTAGTACTAGGACATACACCTAAAAGGGATTTATCAAAACCACTAAGCATTAATGATTTAGCTGGCAGCAAGATGTTAGCCAATTTTTGCGATAGCGCTTTCGCAATTGGACAAAGTTCAAGTGATTCAAACTTGAGATACTTCAAGCAATTAAAACAGAGAAATACTGAACAAATTTACGATTCGGAAAATGTATGTGTTTGCCAAATATCAAAGCCTAACAATTTCCTACAATTTGAGTTTATAAATCTTGACGAAGAAAGAAATCATCTCAAAGAATTTAAAAAAACTGATAAAGATGAACTTATCGAACAGGTTAAAGAATTAAGTGCTAGCGGGAAAACTCAGAGACAAATTAGAGATGAATTACGAATTTCATTAGGTGTTGTAAACAAGTACCTCAATAAATAAAATGTTGGTGTTCACGTTGTTCATGATTTTTAAAGTGAGCAACGTGAACGGAAAACGGCAAAATTGATATCAAAATTAAAAGTTCATTTCATGAAATGTTTTTAACTTATTTATCAGTACTATTAACTGTCTTTATAGAGTAACCAATTTTCATTAGGTGAGTTTCAACCGCCATCACATTTTTAGCCGAATTCAAAGGATTATTTTTATTATCTAAATCTTTACCTAGAAGCGGATTCAATAATGGTTGAATTGAACTTGGTTTTGCATCAATAATACTGCCTAGTACATTTGCAATACTATTCACTGAAGTATTAAATGGTCGTTCTTTTCTTAAAAAGTCAAGAATTCCGAGTTTTTCGAGATATACAATTCTTCTTATTAGCGATACACTGTAGTCTTCTACTAACTCATCATAAAGTGCCACTGGCTCTTTAGAATTGTTTTCTTCACCATTGTTGAGTTTACTAAACCCAATTCTTTCTAATTCATCAAGTTCTGGAAAGAAAATATTTGTTTTAATAATGAAATCATCAATAAAACTAGCAGATATATATTCGCAAAAAACATCAATTGTGTCTTCCATGTAATACATATAAACATCATCGCTAAATAATACTTTGAAAACATGTTCAATGTCCTTATTATCAGCATCACTAAAGCGAAGAGCTTCTTCTTTGATTTTTAATAGATGATACTTAAAAAAATCTCTTCGCAGAAAACGCAAAAGAAAAACGTCTAAATCATTTGTCAAATCGTATACAGTCCTAATTCTTTTAAAAGAGGTTACTTTATCAATATTTTCGTAAAATTCAATTAATTCATTATTAGTCACTTTCTGTTGATTTAGCTGGTTTTGTTTCGGCAGACAATCTACTAAAATAATCTAACATTTGAAAAGCATTATCATAAGTCGTTTTACCAATATATTTTAAAAACATTTGCTCTGTTCCATGACCAGTTATTCCCATCAAAACTGAGGTTGGAATATGACCATAAAAATTAGTCGCAAAAGAACGTCTACAAACATGAGAACTAATAACTTGCCATTTTTCATATACTCCAAAAGTTAAAGTCCTTTTATCATCAATCCGCATTTTACCTTTTACCTTAGTATTAATTTTAGCTTCTTTACATACTTCTTTGCTGTAATGATTAAAATGTTCTAAGTTTATTTTATACGGCAATCCATTTTCAATTATTTCTAATGCCTTTGGAAGTAATGGAATAACCACCAATTTACCTGTTTTCTGTTGTCTTAATTCAATAATTTTAGAACCTTTTATAATCTTAATATTTTTCTCTGTAATATTAAGTAAATCACCTGCTCTTTGTCCAATTAAACAGCCTAGCAATAGCCATTTTCTAGCGTTGATGTGAGCTTCACGCACTAGTTCTACATTTTTTATAAGTTCTTGTTCTGCTTCTGTTAATATTATAATCTCCTCAGATTCTTTGACTTCTTTTATAGATTTGATTTGTTTAAACTGTGGATGCGTTACAATCCCATTTAATGATACCTTATTAATAACTGCTCGTAATATTGAAATATAAGTCCCTATATAATTCACAGAACGACCTTTAGATTTATGGTACTTTTTAAACGTATCAATAAAATCCAGACCAACATCTCTAATAATTACTGGTTTACCTTTTAAAAAGTCAGCTTCATAATTAATAATAAACTTTTTCAGATTTTCTAAATTTTTGATAGAACCTCTAGTTAGATTATCTCCACTATCAATATAATAATCAATAGAGTTTGTTAATAAATCTAAGTCTACAACAACAACTTTATTATTGAATAAGTCTATTTGATATTGCAACCATTCTCCGTCGAATATTATTCCTTTATCAACATCATTGTTATAAGCTTCATTAATAAAGAGAGACAATTTATCCAACTTAAACTTAATTGCCTTCAATTCTTGATTTTTCAGTATTGGCTGACCTTTGTCTTTATTCCAATCATTTGGATTAATCACAAAGCCAGTCTTACGTTTCCAAACAGATTCTCTATTCAATGAATATCGAACATAAATGTTGGCATTTTCATTCTTACTTTGAATTAAATATTTAATAGTAGCCATCTTTGTTTTTTTAAGAATCAAATGTAAATAAAAAAATACACTTCTAGCCAACAATTAGTCAACCAAAAGTGTATTCCGATAAATTCATTAAAACCTAAGCAACAAATAAAGTACTGAAAATACTAGGTTTTCATTCATTTTAATTTAGGCGAATCATTCATTTTACATATTCCTTCTATACTGTCCACCAACTTCAAACAAAGCCGAAGTAATCTGACCTAAAGAACAAACCTTTGTCGCTTCCATTAAATGGTCGAATAAGTTTTCGTTTTTAATTGCCGCTTGCTGTAAAGCATTTAAATGCTCGTTTACTTTTGCTTCGTGGAAATTATGCAAGTTATCCAGCATCGTAATTTGATATTGTTTTTCTTCTTCTGTGGCACGAATAACTTCTGCTGGAATTACCGTTGGTGAACCTTTTGAACTCAAGAACGTATTTACACCCACAATTGGGAAATCTCCGTTGTGTTTTAAGGTTTCGTAATACAAACTTTCTTCCTGAATTTTAGAACGCTGGTACATCGTTTCCATTGCGCCCAAAACTCCGCCTCTTTCTGTAATTCTGTCGAATTCTTGAAGAACTGCTTCTTCCACTAATTCAGTTAATTCTTCAATGATGAATGAACCTTGAATTGGATTTTCGTTTTTCGCCAAACCTAGTTCTTTATTGATAATCAACTGAATCGCCATTGCTCGACGTACAGATTCTTCTGTTGGCGTTGTAATCGCTTCGTCGTAAGCGTTGGTATGCAATGAATTACAGTTATCATAAATCGCATACAAAGCCTGTAAAGTCGTTCTAATATCGTTGAAATCAATTTCCTGTGCGTGCAACGAACGTCCAGAAGTCTGAATGTGATATTTCAGCATTTGCGCTCTTTCGTTGGCTCCGTATTTGTTTTTCATGGCTTTTGCCCAAATCTTACGCGCCACACGTCCAATTACAGAATATTCTGGATCTACTCCGTTGGAGAAGAAGAATGATAAATTCGGACCAAAATCGTTGATGTTCATTCCACGGCTCAAATAATATTCCACGTAAGTGAAACCATTTGAAAGCGTAAATGCCAATTGCGTAATTGGGTTTGCTCCTGCCTCGGCAATATGATATCCAGAAATCGAAACCGAATAGAAATTACGAACGTTTTTAGTAATGAAATATTCTTGAACGTCGCCCATTAATCGTAAAGCAAATTCGGTTGAGAAAATACAAGTATTCTGCGCCTGATCTTCTTTTAAAATATCAGCCTGAACCGTTCCGCGAACTTGCGTTAATGTTTTGGCTTTTATTTCGTTGTACACTTCCTGAGGTAAAACCTGATCTCCTGTAACGCCCAAAAGCATTAATCCTAAACCGTTGTTTCCTGCAGGAAGTTCGCCTTGGTATTTCGGTCTTTCGATTCCTTTATCTTTATAAAGTTTGTTGATTTTAGCTTCAACTTCTTTTTCTAAACCATTTTCTTTGATATAAATCTCACATTGCTGATCGATTGCGGCATTCATAAAGAAACCTAAAAGCATTGGTGCAGGCCCATTAATGGTCATACTTACCGAAGTTAAAGCATGAACCAAATCGAAACCTGAATATAGTTTTTTAGCATCGTCCAAACAGCAGATTGAAACTCCCGCATTTCCGATTTTCCCGTAAATATCCGGACGCAAATCTGGGTCGTTTCCGTATAAAGTAACGCTATCAAAAGCCGTAGAAAGCCTTTTTGCAGGCATTCCCGCACTTACATAATGAAAACGCTTGTTGGTTCTTTCTGGTCCGCCCTCGCCCGCAAACATTCTTGACGGATCTTCGCCCTCACGTTTAAACGGATATAATCCCGATGCAAAAGGAAATTCTCCTGGAACATTTTCCTGTAAATTCCAACGCAAAATATCGCCCCAGCCTTCGTATTTAGGCAAAGCAATTTTTGGGATTTGTAAATGCGATAAACTTTCAGAATGCGTTGCAATCTTGATTTCTTTATCACGAACTTTAAACGAGTAAACCGGATTTTTGTATTTCGCTACTTTTTCGTCCCAATTCAGGATAATCTCCCAATTGTATGGATCTAAGTCCATTTTTACTTTATCGAATTGATTCAGTAAAAGGTTTAAAAAGATTCTGTTTTCGTCGTGTTCTTGAAATCCTCCTGTTAAAACAGAAGAATCGTCGATTCCCGCTTTTGTAATTTGAGGAACTTTACCCGAAACCGATTCAATGGTTTTGAAGATTCCATATAATTTCTGAGCTACTTTTTGCTGTGCAATTGCAGTCTCGTCATAATTTCTATTATTCTCGGCAATTTCAGATAAATAACGTGTTCTTCCTGGCGGAATCACAAATATTTTCTCGCTCATTTCTTTAGTGATTTCAAAAGTCGATTTCAAATCTGAAGCCGTTTTTTCAACTACTTTATCCATAATTGCTTTGTAAAGCGTGTTCATTCCCGGATCGTTAAACTGTGAAGCAATCGTTCCGAAAACCGGCATTTCGTCTGGGCTTTTATCCCAAAGACCATGATTACGCTGATATTGTTTTTTTACATCGCGCAAAGCGTCTAAAGCTCCACGTTTATCAAATTTATTTAAAGCCACTAAATCGGCAAAATCAAGCATGTCGATTTTCTCCAATTGCGTTGCCGCTCCAAACTCTGGTGTCATTACATATAAAGAAACATCAGAATGATCCATAATTTCGGTATCAGACTGTCCGATTCCTGAAGTTTCCAGAATAATCAAATCGTATTTTGCGGCTTTTAAAACCTGAATCGCTTCGGCTACATATTTAGATAAAGCCAAATTCGACTGACGTGTCGCCAGCGAACGCATATAAACACGAGGATTATTAATCGCATTCATTCGGATTCTGTCTCCTAAAAGTGCTCCTCCTGTTTTTCTCTTAGAAGGATCAACAGAAATTAATCCGATTGTTTTTTCTGGGAAATCAATTAAAAATCGGCGAACCAATTCGTCAACCAAAGAAGATTTTCCAGCGCCTCCCGTTCCTGTAATTCCTAAAACTGGAATTTTTGAAGTGGCATTATTTTCGTGAATTTTGTCAAAAACTGGTTTTGCAATTTCAGGGAAGTTTTCGGCAGCAGAAATCAAACGCGCAATTGCTGTTGGCACTTTATTTTCGATATGATCTATTTCTCCGTTTAATTTATCTCCAATCGGAAAATCGGCGCGTTCAACCAAATCATTAATCATTCCTTGTAAACCAAGAGAACGTCCGTCGTCTGGAGAATAAATTCTTGTAATACCATATTCATGTAATTCCTCGATTTCGCTTGGCAGGATTACACCGCCTCCTCCACCAAAGATTTTAATGTGCCCCGCTCCTTTTTCGCGAAGCAAATCATACATATATTTAAAGTATTCGTTGTGTCCGCCTTGATACGAAGTCATGGCAATAGCATTGGCATCTTCTTGAATGGCGGTATTTACGACTTCTTCCACACTCCTATCGTGCCCTAAATGAATTACCTCTACACCCGTAGACTGGATAATGCGTCGCATAATATTTATGGCTGCATCATGTCCGTCAAAAAGCGAAGCAGCAGTAACAATTCTTACTTTATTTTTAGGAATATATGGTATTTGTTGTTCCATTTTATGAATATGATAATTTTATGCGACCAATGTACAAAATATTTTAATATTTGATTAAGACAATAGCTTTATGTTAACAAAAATAAATCGATTTCGTAAACCGAAAGGGTAACAATTTACGTAACTAATTGATATAGTTAAAGAAAGCTTAAAGACATGGCAATTTCGCAACATTTAAATAAAATCAGAAAACATATTTTAAGCCTTCATAAATTAATTTAGCATTGTAGAAAAGCCCCAAATTTTTACCTAAAAACTTACATAGAAAAGTAATAACGTAAAAATTAAAAAAATGAGAACATTTTATTCATTCACCGTAATTTTAGGTTTGAGTTTTTTTGTATTTTCTTTTAACAGTTTTGAAAAAAGTGATTTCATATATAAGAATACAAAAGCTTCAAATCATTCAACCGTTTACCACAATTCAGATGATGTAAACGAAATTTCGAACGACTTCTTTAAAAGATATTCTGATTTGAAAAAATATAAATCTGAAGTTATGTCGTTGTACAAAAACCGAACGCTTGGAACTATTTGGTTTGACGAAGATGAAATTAACGAGTTTGGTTCTGTTTTGTATGAAAAAGCAAAAAAAACAAATGACTTAATCATTCCCTATCAAAAAGAAATTGATCAATTGTTTAGCGCTTCATCAGATAAAAGCACTCTTTCTCAAACGGATGCAGATATGCTTTTAAGTTCATTGTATGTATTGTACACTAAGAAAAATAATGCTGACAAAAAAAGAATTGCTTATGATGCCATGCTGAAAGATTTCTTAAACTATAGCACATTGGAAGAAGAAACAACAGCAGTTGCAACAAATGAAAAAGTTGAATTTGATCAATATTACAAATTGCAAGATGCTCTAAAAAAATACAAAAGATTAGAGAAATCAAGCAAATATAAACCTATTGTTCCAGAAGAATCTCCATATAAAGAGTTGCGTCCAGATGCGGTTTCAAGCACTATTTCACAGGTTAGAACTCGCTTGTACTTATTAGGAGATTTAAAAACCGATTCTAAAAGCAAAGTTTATGATCGTGAATTGATGGATGCTGTAATGAAATACAAAGTCCGCAACGGATTTAAACCTAATTATATCTTGGCTCAAGAACATATTGATGAAATGAATATTCCGCTTGAAGACAAGGTTGCCACTTTAAAACTTAACATGGAAAGATGTCGTGAAATTTCGGCTAAAATTGCTGCGAGCGACGAATATGTTTTGGTTAACGTTCCTTCTTATGAATTGTTTTATGTTAAAAACGGAAAAGTAGTTTTAACTTCTCCTGTATTTGTTGGAGCGCCTTTGTCTAAATCCACGATTTTTAATGGAGAAATTGACCGAATTGTTTTCAGCCCATATTGGACAGTGCCTCAAAGTATTGTGCAAAATGAGTTAAGATCTAAAATTGCTGCAGATCCAAATTATCTTGCAGAAAAAAATATGGAGATGGTTAACGGCCAGGTAAGACAAAAACCAGGACCAGACAATTCTTTAGGGTTGGTAAAATTTATGTTTCCAAATCCTGATGATATTTATATGCACGATACGCCATCTAAAACTTTGTTCGACTTTGAAAAAAGAACTTTCAGCCACGGATGCATTAATGTAAAAATGGCGAAAGAACTTGCTGTGGCCATGCTGAAAGATTATCCAGAATGGACTCAAGCAAAAATCGACAAAGCTATGGCGGGTAAAGTAGAAAACAGTTTTAAGCTGTCTAAAAAAGTGCCTATTTTCATTACGTATTTTACTTCATTAGTAAATGAAAAAGGTGAAATTGGCTTCTTTCAGGATGTATATGAAAAAGACGCCGATCTAAATCGTGAAGTACTTCCTGACGCAGCAACTGTAAATCAATAATTTACGCCAATAATTTTTGAGGGAATTTATCGAAAGTATATTTGATAGATTCCCTCTTTCTATTTTAGCCTCAATTCAAATATACCGTAAAGTATTATTCTTAAATCTTTTAAAGGCAATTGCAATATTAGAATCGTATTTATTTTGTAATATAATTCAGTTCCATTTTTTTTATAAATGTTTAAAACTAAACTATTATGAAAACAAATAATATCGAAGGACTCACATTGTTTGAAATAAACGTTTTAATTCAGCAAGGAGGAAAATTTATCATGTTTCCTTTTATTGTTTCTGAAATGGTAAAAAGAACTAAAGAACCCAACGTCTATTTTATTCGCCCAAATGAAGGCACTTTTAAATATGCTATAAAACATTTTTTTCTTAATCTGTCTTTAAGCTGGCGCATTTTTCCATACACACCGATTTATGTGGCAAAATCTTTATTTTACTTAGTGAAAGGAGGAAAAGATTATACTCAAAATATATTAAACGAGCTAAAAAAGAACCATCCGATATATTGTCCTGATTTACAATACTTGCAGTAAAATACTTTTTTGTCTTAAAATGATATTTTAAAAGCCTTTTGAGGCTCATATGGTGATGCTTTAAAAAGAGATTTGCAAATCTTTTTTTAATAAAAATTACAAATGAAAAAATGCATTTTAATTCTTTCTATTTCAGTCCTTTTTAACTCATGCAATAATTTTACATCTGAAAATTCAATTGCGTCGAATGGCAGTAGGAAACCAAAAGCACCAAAAGCAATAGGACCACCTCGTATATTATTTATTGGAAATAGTCAAATTGAATATTTTATTAGTGCTCCTACTTTATTGCAAGAACTTTGCAATGCTAATAATCAAAACATAAACATTCAACAGTTAACCACAATGGGAGTAGGTTTAGATAAAGTTTATATTACAAATAAAACAGAAGCTAATCAGAATTTCTCAAATATTGATAAGGATGGAAATTATTATGATTATGTTGTACTCCAAGAGTCAACATCAATCGCATTAAAAAATATTGAAAAATTCAGATCAAATCTAAAAATGCTTGCTGAAAAAATACACAAAAACAGTCCAGATGTTGCGATTTACGTGTACCAAAACATGACTCCACTGCCCTATACAGATTCAGATTACAACAATTATTATAAAGAATTACGCAGAAATACAGTTTTAGCCACTGCATTTATAAAAAATGCAGGATTATTAAGGATTGGCGATGCTGTTAAAGATGCTTATAGTGGTAAGAATGGCTACAATTATTTAAAAAACAATAGAGATAATCTTTGCTACGGTTTAAATACACGCCACTTTTTAAATGATGGCGGGTTTTTACAGGCTGTTTTATTATATGCTACAATTTTCGAAAAAAAACCAATAATTCCTAAAAAGCTAATTTTAAGCACTGGAACAGGGGATAATGACAATATGAGAAAACAAGAAATTTCAAAAGCTATAAGTGATCCTATAGCACTTGAAGAAATTGCCTTTAGCAATAAATAATCTTAAACATTTATAATTTCTAAATCTTTTTGGAACTACAAGAAGATTTTTTTTATATAAAACTCTCAAAACCAACAGATATTATAGTTATTTTAGCTTAGTCATTTCACTTAAAACCTCTGACACATGGAAGATTCTCACGATTTAAGAGCAAAACAAAGCTGGCTAAACCGAAACTGGAAATGGCTTATTCCAAGCGGATGCTTAACACTTATCATATTAGTGGCTTTATTTATTGGGGGCATTTTCTATGAAGTAACTTCCGTATTAAAAGATTCTGAGGCTTATAAAGAATCTATGACGGCAGTACAAAATAATAAATTAGTAGTTGAGAGGCTCGGATCTCCAATAGAAACAGACGGAATCGTTTCTGGAAGTGTCACTTCTTCCAATAATGTTAGAACTTGCGATGTACAAGTTCCGATAAAAGGCCCTAAGGGCAAAGCAACATTATTTGTTGTTGGTGAAAAAAGAGGAAAATGGAAATACAGTGAAATGTCTGTCTATATTGAAAAAACAAATGAAAAAATAGATTTATTGCAGCCATAAAAATCTATAGCCCTAATAAAAATTATAAATGAAATCTTTTTTTAGTCTATTCTTAGGGCTTTTTCTGTGTGTTTCTTCTTTCGCACAATCTGCCGAAAATTATCACGTTTACCCCAATCAAATCAAACGGTTCTCAAAACCTGCTAGAATATTACACAATGATATTAATGCAGAGGGAAATGGCTCTATTGAATTTACAAATGCCAAAAACCAAATACTGCGTTTTAGATTGCAAAACAATAAACTTCAACTAGGATCTTGTAGGATTGCTTTTGAAATATATTATTATGAAAATAATTATTTAAGAAGAATTGAATCGCTTGACAGCAACGGAAATTTGATTGGTTGCAATTTAAAACTAAACGGAGAAGCTGTTACTGCATATATTGTCGAAAAACCTTACTTGTATCTCCAAAAAAAGAAAGCGATTGATGATGCCGAAGGAAACATTGATATGAAAGATGATTCTAATGAAAAAATCATTCGAGTTCAATATTTTGATGCTCATAATAAACCTATAATACTTTCAAAACCCATTTATATTTCTAGTAAAACCTACTGGCAAGATAATATTCGAATGGGATGGCCATAAATTAAGATGGAAAAAATGGAGGTTCTAAGTCGCTAAATCCTCTTATGTTAAGTTTACAACAAAATGTTAGTTTGCTTAAAATAAAATTGTGGCGTTATTTTTGAATAAGTAGTATTTTTGAAACTTAAACAAAATCCCCATAATGAAAAAGATTTTACTATTAGCCGTTACATTTTCTCTTACTTCGTGCGCACAGGTACAACAGACTTTAAATCAATTGCCACAAATCGCATCCCAGATTCCAACAACAGGAACTGTTGATATTGCTTCCGGATTAAAAGAAGCTTTAAATAAAGGAATTACACAACAAGTAAGTAAATTAACCGCCGTAGATGGTTTTTATAAAAACGAAGCTGTAAAAATTTTAATGCCTGAAGAATTACAAAAAGTAGATGCAACTCTACGTAAAGTGGGATTGAGCTCTCTTGCAGATGAAGGAATCAAAATGTTGAACCGCGCCGCAGAGGATGCTGTAAAAGAAGCTACTCCGATTTTTGTTACAGCAGTAAAAAACATGACTTTTACAGATGCTAAAAACATTCTTTTAGGAAGTGACAATGCAGCAACAAATTATTTGCAAACCAGTACCACAACTGCATTATATGCCAAATTTAATCCAGTAATAAAAAACTCTTTTGCAAAAGTAGGCGCAGATGCTGTCTGGACAAAAATTATAACAAAATACAACACTATTCCATTAGTAAAAAAAGTAAATCCAGATTTGACTGATTATACAACCAATCAAGCTTTGTCTGGTGTTTTTAAAATGATTGCTGTTGAAGAAAAAGAAATCAGAAATAATATTACTGCAAGAACAACGCCTTTATTACAAAAGGTTTTTGCAATGCAGGATGGAAAATAGTTTTTTCTTGTAAGGTTCAAAGGGACAAAGTTACAAAGGGACAAAGCTACCTTTGCAACTTTGAACCTTTGTAACTTTGCAACTAACCAAAACCAAAAGACCGTAATGCAAAAAATTACCATACTTATTCATTGCAAAGACCAAAAAGGAATTATCGCTGCAGTGACTACTTTTATTGCTAAAGTAGAAGGAAACATTACTTATATTGACCAACATGTTGATGTGGAGCAAAATGTGTTTTTTATGCGTTTAGAATGTGAATTTAGCAATCAAGGCAATAGCATTGAAGCCATAAAAGAAGAATTCAGCCAGACGCTTGCTGCCGATTTTAATATGTCTTGGGATTTGTACAATCAGGAGCAGAAACCTAAAATGGCTTTGTTTGTTTCTAAGTACGACCACTGTTTGTTTGACATTTTAGGACGTTACAGTGCTGATGAATTGGGCGTTGAAATTCCGATGATTATAAGCAATCATAATGATTTGCGTTCGATCGCAGAACGTTTTGATATTCCGTTTCACTATGTTCCTTTTACAAAAGACAACAAAGAAGAAGGTGAAGCAAGGCAAATTGAGCTTTTAAAAAGATATCAAATCAATTTTATCGTTTTAGCGCGTTACATGCAGATTGTAACTCCAAAATTGATTTCACTTTACGAAAATAAAATTATCAACATCCACCATTCATTCTTACCTGCTTTCCCAGGTGCAAAACCGTATCATTCGGCTTTTAAACGAGGCGTAAAAATTATTGGGGCAACAAGTCACTATGTAACAGAAGAACTGGATGAAGGTCCGATCATCGAGCAAGATATTGCACGAGTTTCTCATATTCACTCTGTAGAAGATTTCATCATGAAAGGCCGTGACTTGGAACGCATTGTTTTAGCAAGAGCCATTAAACTGCATGCTGAAAGAAAAACAATGGTTTATAGCAATAAGACAGTTGTTTTTTCTTAGCTTCTAAGTTTCTGAGATACTCAGTTCCTGAGTCTTTTATATAATAACCCCGACAGGTTTTAAAATCTGTCGGGTTTTCTTTTTTATAAGCTCAAAAGTTGGCAAGAAAAACAAATCCAGAAAACCTCTTATTTGACTCTTTTTCATTGTCAAAAAAGGGAGTTTACGCTATAGTTGTTAATTTTTATATGATTCTATATCATTGATTTTTAAAATTTTATCATATACTCAGACTTATCCTTAGCATATTTATAAACAAATTGATTGTTATTGTATTATAATAATAAAAAATTATTTTTCGTTGCACAAAGCTCAAAACAGCTATTTTTCAAATCTTAACGTATGACCAACAAAGTAATAACAAAACCTTAACAGCATAAAATTGATATATGTCGGACATTTGTAATGTAATAAACTGGTTATTTATTATTTTGGTTTTGGTTAGTTAAATGATGCCGGCGTCTTCGAGATGCCGGCATTCTTTTTTATAGTCTTTTGTTTCAGGTTTCAATTTTTTTTGTTTCAAGTTACAAAGCTATACGCTTAGTTTTATTGCAAAGAGCGCAAAGATTTTTTAATTAAAAGAAGTTTAAATTTCGAAAGCTTTATAAAAAAATTTTATTCCTCTGACTGTCTGAAATGTCTAAACTTTTGCATTTATTCCGTGCACCTATATGCTCCAACAACTTGAAACCTGAAACTTGAAACAACTGTTTTTACTGCAAGCTTTAGACATTAACTTATATCCAACAAAGTAATAACAAGACCTTAACAGCATAAGATTAATATATGTCGGATATTTGTACTGTAATAAACTGGTTATTTATTATTTTGGTTTTGGTTAGTTAAATGATGCCGGCGTCTTCGAGATGTCGGCATTCTTTATTTGTGAAAGTTGGGTTTATTTTGTTTCATGTTTCATGTTTCTTTACTTTGAACATAGTTTTAACGCAAAGAACGCAAAGTTTTTTCTCAAGAAGTTTGTATAAAAACACAAAGTTCGCAAAGCTTTGTCTAAAAAACTTTGCGAACTTTACGAACTTTGCGTTAATCTTAGCGCTCTTTGCGGTTAAACTTTCAAGCCTCAAGTTGCTTCACTTTGAAAATAATTTTAACGCAAAGAACGCAAAGTTTTTTCTTAAGAAGTTTGTATAAAAACACAAAGTTCGCAAGCTTTGTCTAAAAAACTTTGCGAACTTTGCGTCCCCGATAGCTATCGGGATTGCGCTCTTTGCGGTTAAACTCTCAACAACTTGAAGCCTGAAACCTGAAACAAAAAACTAATTTTTCAATCTTTCGTGCAGTAATTTGAAATACGAAAAAGCTTTTAGCAATCTACTGCCGTGCCAAGAGAACATTTCGCCGTCAACAAAAATAGTTTTGGCGTGATGTGTAAATCTTCCTATTTCGAAAGCATCTTCTTCTTTAAAAGGATAAGGTTCAGAAGAAAGAAAAACAATATCAGGATCACCTTCTAAACGCATTTTCTTTAATTCGATTTCAGGATAGCGGCCTTTATCTTCGTAGATGTTTTTAAAATGATTCAGTTTAAGCAACTCATTGATATAAGTTTCATTTCCAGCTACCATATATGGATTTTTCCAAATAAAATAGGCTACTTTCTTTTCTTTTATATCCTTTATATAATTTTTGAAATCGCTCAAGGCGAAAGCTAATTTGTTGTTCCATTTCTGAGCTTCGGTTCTGCAATTGAATAATTGTCCAAAATCTGAAATCATTTGGAAATTATCTTCAATAGAAACTATATTAGTCACCCAAACAGGACAAATTACGCTTAACTGTTCTACAATCTCAAGCGTGTTTTCTTCTTTATTGCAGATAATAATGTCTGGTTCTAAAAGCTTTATTTTTTCGAAGTGAATTTTCTTCGTTCCTCCAACAATCTTTTTGGTAGATTTAAGATGAAACGGATGGACACAAAACTTCGTTATTCCGATAATTTTTTCTTCTAAACCTAAATCATATAATAATTCAGTTTGCGAAGGAACAAGAGAAATAATTCGTTTTGGAGCTGTTTCGAAAGTATGAATAATACCAAGCTGATCTTTAATTTGTTTCATATTTCAGGTTTGTTGGAATGTGGAATTTAACGCAAAGTGCGCTAAAAAATTATACTCAAAGTAAAGCAACTTGAAACTTTAAACCTGAAACTTCAAACCAATAATCTCAGCCATTTCCAGCTGCACTTTCAAAGCTTCTTCTCTTGCTTTTTCAGCAAAATCGGTTCCTTTTGAAGCGTAAATAATAGCTCTTGCAGAATTTACCAAAAGACCTACCTTATCATTCATTCCATATTTGCAAACTTCAGATAAGCTCCCGCCTTGAGCACCGATTCCTGGAACCAATAAGAAACTATCAGGAACAATTTTTCTGATTTCTGTAAAGTATTCTGCTTTGGTTGCACCAACAACATACATTAGGTTTTCGCTGTTTTTCCAAGTTTTAGAAGTTTCTAGAACTTGTTTGTACAATTCCTTTCCGTTTGTATTTAAAGTCTGAAAATCGAAAGCTCCTTCATTAGAAGTCAAAACTAGCATGATGGTGTGTTTATTTTCGAAAGCTAGAAAAGGCTCCACAGAGTCCTTTCCCATATA
>Ga0307416_100000834_pt1 | contig 16225 bp, 16 predicted proteins | sample DK1Cmetagenome_2_FD_203821 | JGI IMG/M metagenome (GOLD analysis project Ga0307416, IMG submission 203821) | Maize rhizosphere microbial communities from greenhouse at UC Davis, California, United States - DK15-C-3 | ecosystem: Host-associated > Plants > Roots > Rhizosphere > Soil | place...
TGGCCCCGCGCATGCTCCAGCGGCTGGAGGACGGCGGCGGGGCCGGGTTCTACGACCGCCGTGGCGCCACCCAGGCCCTGGCCGGCCGCCTGGGCATGCTGTCCCTCGTCGCCGGCTGGGGCCGCGTCGCCCTGGGCGGCCCCGGCTGAGCGGCCCGGCCGGCGCGGCTCCGCCAAGGGACCCGGCGAGGCCGGGACCTCGGCCTCCTCCTCGCAGGCGGTAGGGTGGCGGCCGACAGGGCGCCGGCGTTGAACAGCAGCCCGGTCCCGATCAGCAGCACCCCCGACAGCACGTAGCAGAGGGTGATCATGGGGCGGCGGCCGACGCTGTCGAACAGCCGCCCCAGCAGCAGCGGCCCGAGCAGGTTCCCGAACGCGAACGGGATGATGTACGCGGGCACGACGTCGTCCTTGACCTCGAAGAAGGTGCTCAGCACCAGCGCCTGGGTGAAGAACACGGCGTTGTAGAGGAACGCCTGGCCGATGAACAGGGACAGGCCGCCGGTCCAGCCGCCCCGGGACCTGGGTCTCGATGACCCCCGTCCGCGTGTCGCTCACCCGCCACCTCCCGGCCGCTGTGCCCCGTCCTGCTCTCCTGGCCACTGCGGCAGCGGAGCCAAACAACCGCGCTGCCGTAGGATGGGACAGATGACCGAAACGGGACGTGTCCGGGTGGCGATCGCCTGCCAGGGTGGCGGCAGCCACACCGCCTTCACCGCCGGGGTCCTCAAGCGGCTGCTGGGCGCGGAGGAGCTGGCCGGCTACGAGGTCGTCGGCCTCAGCGGCACCTCGGGCGGGGCCGTCTGCGCCCTGCTCGCCTGGTCGGCCCTGCTGGAGGGCGACCCGGCGGCCGCCGGCAAGCTGCTGGAGGACTTCTGGGCCGACAACTCGGCCACCACCCCGCTGGAGCAGCTGGTCAACGCCTGGGTGGTGTGGGCGGCGAGGCTGGAGAACCTGGTCGTGCTGCCCGCGGTCAGCCCCTACGACACCTTCACGTCGGTGACCGGCCTGCAGGAGTTCCGGCGCATGCTGGAGCGGCGGGTCGACTTCGGCCGGCTGGCGGGCCGGCCCGACGGGCCGATGCTGCTGCTCAGGGCCGTGGACGCCCTCTCGGGCGAGTTCCGGACCTTCAACAGCCGGCGCGAGGCCATCACCGCCGACATGGTCCTGGCCTCGGCGGCCATCCCCACCCTGTTCCGGGCCGTCCAGGTCGGCGACGGAACCTACTGGGACGGCCTGTTCTCCAGAACCCGCCCGTCCGGGAGCTGGTCGACGCCCGCCCGGACGAGCTCTGGGTGGTCCAGGTCAACCCCAGCGCCCGCGACGACGAGCCGACCTCGATGGTCGAGATCGCCGACCGCCGCAACGAGCTGTCGGGCAACCTGTCGCTGCACCAGGAGCTCGGGTTCATCGAGAAGATCAACCAGCTCCTGGACGAGGGGCTGCTGGCCGCCGGCGGACGCTACCAGCAGATCGTGGTCCGGCTGGTCGAGCTGGCCCGGCCGCGGCTGTCGCGGTCACTGGGAACGGCCTCCAAGCTCAACCGCGACCCGGAGTTCATCCGCGACCTGATCGCCCACGGCGAGGCCAGGGCGGGCGAGTTCCTGGCCGCGCTGGCCTTCGAGCAGGCCTGGCGGCGCCGCGACCCGGCGGCCGTGCTGGCCTGCTTCGCCGACGACGCCGAGCTGACGGTGGGCCCGCCGTTCCCCGAGGTGGGCGTGCTGCGGGGCGGCCGGCGATCGGCCGGTTCGTCCGCGAGCGGCTGACCACCGGCCTGCACGTCGACCCGACCCGCAAGCAGGTGGCCCGCGACCGGGTCACCTGGACGGTGCGGGCCTACCGCGACGACCCCGCCGACCGCATCCAGGGCCGCGCCCAGGCCGAGCTGCGCGAAGCCGGGTCACGTCGTTCCGGCTCGGCGGCTGAGCTCCCCGCCGGTCAGGCCCGGGGCGGCCTCGGTGTCGAAGTGGAACACCTCGTAGCCGCGGCCGATCACCGGGGCGGCGACGTTGCGGACCGGCACCCCCCCGGCGGTGGTGCCGTTGCGGCTGCCCCGGTGGGCGTGACCGTGGATGACCAGGTCGGCCCCGGCCCGGTCGACCGCCTCGGCCAGCAGGTAGCTGCCGAGGAAGGCGTGGATCTCGCGCGGCTCCCCGGCCAGGGTGTCGGCCACCGGCGAGTAGTGCAGCAGGGCGATCCGCCGGTCGGTGCGCAGGCTCCCGAGGGCCCGCTCGAGCCGGCCGGCCAGGGCCTTGGTGTGGCCGACGAAGGCCTTCATCTCGGGCTCGCCGAAATCGCTGGCGCTGGCCCCGGGGAAGCCGCCGCCGAACCCCTTGGTGCCGGCGATCCCGACCCGGCGGCCGCGGACCTCGACCACCACCGCGTCGCCCTCCAGGACCTTGATCCGGGCGTCCTCCAGGACCTCGGTGACCGCGTCCTGCTCGTCGGAGTGGTAGTCGTGGTTGCCGAGCACGGCGATGGTGGGGACGCCCACCCCGGCCAGCTCCTCGGCCAGCACCTTGGCCTCCTCGGGCCGGCCCCGGTGGGTCAGGTCGCCGGCCAGCAGGAACAGGTCGGCGTGGTCGGCCAGCCCGGCCAGGCGCGGGGCCAGCCGGCCGGCCGAGTCCAGGCCGACATGGACGTCGCCGACGGCCGCGACCCGGATCACGGCAGCGTCTCCACGAACGGGTCGGCGGCCTCGTCGCCGACCGAGGTCAGGTTGCGGACCTCCCGGCCGGGCAGGGCCTTGGCCACGACCTCGCCCACGGCGGCCTGGCGCTCGGGGGTGGCCACGGTCCCGGTCAGCACGACCTCGCGGCCGTCGACGCTGACGTCCAGCTCCAGCTCGGCCGTGCGGGGGTCGGTGGCCAGTGCCTCGCCGGCGTGGGCGACCAGGTACTCGTCGGGCACGTCGGTGCCGGTCTCCTGCTCGCGGGCCTGCTCCAGCAGCGACTCGATCACCCAGTCGGGGACCCGCAGGCCGTCGGTCTGGGCGTACAGCAGCAGGCTGGCCACCCGGCGCGGGCCCGGGGCGGCCCGCTGGAGCAGGTACGGCCAGTCGAGCTCCCCCGTCTCGACCAGGGCCAGGGCGTCGAACCAGTGCCGCTGACGGTGCTCGCGGTGGACGATCGCCTTGATGACCAGCAGGTCCTCGGGCCCGAGGACGTTCAGCTGGAGGTCGCCGAAGCTGGCCCGGCGGACGCGCGACAGCATCTCGTCGTCGAGCACGATCCCGCCGGTGCTCTCGAAGATCACGTCGACCAGGACGCCGTCCCGCATCGCCTTGTACAGCCAGGCCTGGTCGGTCTCCTCGGTGTCGTAGCCGGCGTCGGCGAAGGCGGCCAGCATCGCCCGGGCGTCCTCGCGGCGGACGCACAGGTCGATGTCGTGGGTCCAGCGGGGCCGGCCGAGGGCGGTCGAGGCGATCCCGCCCATGAAGGCGTGGGGCAGGCCGGTGCCGCCGGCGACCCTGATGGCGTCGGCCAGCACCCGTAGGAAGGTCTCCTCGTCGACCTCGGGGAGGGTGCCGGTCCACTCCTGCTCGTGAGGATGCTGCTGGTCGTCCATGCTGAGGCTGTTCCACCCGCGGCATCCGGCGAAACGCCCCTTGTGGACGACCGGTGGCGGCCGGGGCCGGCCCGTGCGACCGTTGCCGCGACATGGAGAACCTGGAGCTGCTCGTCGGCCTGCTCGCCGCCGTGGCGGTGGTGGTCCGCCTGGCCGGGCGCACCGCCATCCCCGAGCCGGTCCTGCTGGTGCTGGCCGGCCTGGCCGTCGCCCTCGTCCCCGGCCTCCCCCAGATCGAGCTCGATCCCGAGCTGATCCTGGCCCTGTTCCTGCCACCCCTGCTGTACTGGGCGGCCCTGCACACCGACCTGCGCGAGCTGCGCGAGAACCTGCGCCCGATCGCCCTGCTGGCCGTGGGGCTGGTGCTGGTGACCACGGTCGCGGTGGCGGTGCTGGGCCACTCGGCGTTCGGGCTGCCCTGGGCGGTCGCGGTGATGCTGGGGGCGATCGTGTCCCCGCCCGACCCGGTGGCCGCGGTCGCGGTCGCCGGGCGGCTCGGCCTGCCCCGGCGGATGGTCACCATCTTGGAGGGCGAGGGGCTGCTGAACGACGCCACCGCCCTGGTCCTGTACCGGGTGGCGGTGGCCGCGGCCGTCACCGGCACCTTCCCGCTCGGCAAGGCCTGGGTCGAGCTGCCCGCGGCCGGCGTCGGGGGGGTGGCGGCCGGCCTGGCCGTCGGCTTCGTCGGCAGCCGCATCCTGCGCCGGGTCTCCGAGGCCCCGGTCGAGAACACCGTCAAGCTCCTGATGCCGTACGTGGCCTGGCTGGCCGCCGAGCGGATCCACGTCTCGGGGGTGCTGGCCGTGCTCGCCTGCGGGCTGCTGATGACCCGCCACTGGGGGTCGATCTCCTCGGGGGCGCGGCTCCAGGCCCGCCAGCTCTGGGACTGGCTGGTGTTCGTGCTCGAGGGGCTGTCGTTCGTGCTCATCGGGGTGCAGCTGCGGACGGTGGTGGAGGGGATCGAGGGCCGTTCTGTGGCCGACCTGGCCCTGGCCGCCCTGGCCCTCAACCTGGTGGTGATCGTGGTCCGCCTGGCCCTGGTGTACCCGGCGAGCTGGCTGCCGCGACTGTCGGCACGGGTGCGCGAGCGCGACCCGTTCCCGGGCTGGGGGCCGGTCACGGTGATCGGCTGGGCCGGCATGCGCGGGGTGGTGTCGCTGGCCCTCGCCCTGGCCATCCCGACCCAGGTCGAGGACGGCAGTCCCTTCCCGGACCGCAACCTGGTGGTGTTCCTCGCCTTCTCGGTGATCGTGGTCACCCTGGTCGGCCAGGGGCTGACCCTGCCCCTGGTGATCCGCCGGCTCGGGGTGTCGGCCGACGACGAGGGATCGGCCGCCGACGGCCGCCGGGTCCTGGCCCGGCTGTCCCAGGTCGCCCTCGACCATCTGGACGGCCTCGACCCCGAGTCCGACGGCGTCCCGGCCGAGCTGGTGGACCGGCTCCGCGACCGCTACCGGTCGCGCCTGGCCCACCTCGACCGCGAGGTCGGCGACGGCCGGCCCGACGGCTCCCGGGCCTACCACGACCTGGTCGCCGACCTGCTCGGCGCCCAGCGGGAGGAGCTGCGCCGCCTCCGCGAGCGGGGCCAGGTCACCCCCGAGGTGGCCCGCCGTCTCGATCACGACCTGGACGTGGAGGAGGCCCGCCTGGACCGCGAGCGCCCCGCCTGATTCCCGGGGAGCACGGTGGGGTATGGCGAGGCGAGGACCATGGCACAGGCGCCGTTGGGGGGCCGTGGGGGGAGCGAGCTCCCCCCACATGGATCAGGCCTGCCTGTCGACATGCTGCCGCCGATGACTTCTGGAGGTGGGAAACCGCATGGCTGTCGACCAGGATGTGCTGGAGCGGATCCGCGAGCGGCTGCGGGTGTCGACCCGGGTCGGGGACGAGCGGATCGAGGTCGCGACCCGCGACGACGACGTGGTCCTGCTCGGGGCCGTGGCGACCCCGGAGGAGGCGACCGTCGCCGGCCAGCTGGCCGAGGAGTACGCCGACTCGGTGGTCAACGAGCTCGAGGTCGACCGCGGGCTGCGCGATTGGGTCGAGGAGCCGGTGGACACCGAGCCCGCCTCCCCGGCCGGCGACGAGGTGCTGATCGGCTCCACCGACATGCTGGCCGGCCCCGATGCCGGCCCGACCGAGGACCTGGCCGAGGCCCTGGACGAGAACGAGCCCTGGGACCCGCCGGACGTCCCCCAGCTCGCCCCGACGGTCACCGAGCAGCGCGGCGGGTGGGCGCGGGAGGACGCCCTGGAGCTGTCGGAGTGGGAGGACGAGGGCGGCGCCCCCGACGACCTGCTGGACGAGGAGGACCGGGCCGCCCGGGATGGGGTCAGCGCCCCCGACCTGGCCCGGGCCGACCTGGACTCGGCGGCCGAGGGCGGCCGGCTCCCCTCCCTGGACCCGACGGCCGCCACCCCCGGCGGCGACCCCGAGGCCGAGCCGGAGCCGTTCGAGAGCGGCTCCTGGGCCGACGACATGGTCGAGCAGGTCCCGGGCACCGAGAAGGGCCCCGGGGCGGTCGGCGAGTACGAGACCGAGGGCGGCGAGCTGGGCAGCGTCCCGGCCCTGGAGACCGGGGCCATCGGCGCCGACACGGCCGCGGCCGACCCGGCCCGCGACGCCTCCGGTGGGACCCAGAAGATCGCCGGCACCGACCGCGGCCCCGCCGCCCCCGACGACCGGGCGGTGCGGGAGGAGATCGAGGACGGCTAAGGGCGCCCGGGCCGGGGGTCGCCCTGGCCTCGGGGCTCGTCGACCCGACGCTGGAGCGGTGGTGCCAGCCCTTGGCGGTGCGGGTGAGCTCGCGGAAGCCGACCCGGCCGAGGAGCGCCAGGAGGTCCTGCTCGGCCGGCCAGGCGTAGGCGAGCAGGCGGTCCACCCGGGCCAGCCGCAACCAGTCGGCGGCCTGCCCGATCAGCCAGGTGCCGACGCCGCGGGTGGCGCCGACGGCTGGGGCAGCTCGTCGACCCGGGCCAGCAGGATGATCTCGAGGTGGCCGTCGTGGACGACCCGGCCTCCTCGTACAGCTCCCTGAGGTGCGGCCACTGGGCCGGCATCCCGTACACGCCGGGGGCGGGCAGGGCGCCGTCGGCGTGCCAGTGGCCGGTCCCCCAGGCGGCCAGCCGTTCCAGGCAGGCGGCCAGGACCCCGGGCATGACCGCCTGGATGTGGGCGTTGACCAGCGCGGTGAGCTGCTCGCGGTCGGCCCGGCGGAACGGGCGCACCTGGACCGAGGACATGGCGAACCTCCCTGGGAACGGCGCCGCGGGCGTGCGAGGGCAGGGGTGCCCGGGGCGCGAGGGGCAGGAGGCCGCTACCGGTGCGGTACGACTCCGACCTCAGCAGGACCGGGCCCGCCGGTCAGGTGCCGCCGTAGACCCGCGGGTCGAGCAGGCACAGGTCGGCCCGGCCGGCGGCGAGCACGGTGTTGACCTGGTCGGCGGTGGTCAGCCCGCCCCCGGCCAGGGTCGGGACGCCGGCCTGGTTGCGGACCAGGTCGCTCCAGCCGATCAGGTGGAGGCGGCCGTAGTCGGGCCGGGTGGCGGCGGTGGTCTGGCCGGCGGTCACCTGGAGCAGGTCGCAGCCGTGGCCGGCCAGGGCCCCGGCCACGGCCACCGCCTCCTCGGCGGGCAGGCCCCCCGGTGCCCAGTCGGTGACCGTGACCGCCGCCCACAGCGGCCGGTCCTCGGGCCAGGCGGCCCGGACGGCGTCGACCACCCGGAGGGGGAACCGCAGCCGCCCCTCCGGCGACCCGCCATAGCCGTCCTCGCGCCGGTTGGCCAGGGGCGAGAGGAACCCGCCGAGCAGATGGCCGTGGGCCAGGTCGAGGAGCAGGATGTCGATCCCGGCTCCGGCGGCGACCCGGGCCGCGGCCGCGAACTGGTCCGTGACCCGGTCCATGTCGGCCTCGTCTATCGCCTTGGGGACCTGGGCGGCTGCGGTGTAGGGGATGGCCGAGGCGGCCAGCAGCGGCCACGCCTGGTCGGCGGGGAGGGGCCGGTCGACCCCGTCGCGGCGGGGCCGGGGGGCCCCGCGGCGGCCGGCGTGGACAAGGCGCACGGCCAGCCGGGCCCCAGTGGCGGCGCCGGTGTCGGGGTCGGTGGGGGCGGCCGGGGCGAGCCGGCGGGCAAGGTCGGCCCAGGGGTCGGCGTGGTCGTTGGTCCACAGGCCGGGGGTGCCGGGGGTGATGCGGCCGTCGGGGGCGACGGCCACCGGTTCGCTCACCACCACCCCGGCCCCCGACCCGGCCGCGTCGGCCAGGCGCCCGGCGGCCGCGTCGGAGAGGCCGCCGCCGGCGGCGTCGTCCTCGGCCACCACGGCCAGCGCGACCCGGTTGGCGATGGTCACCGCCCGCTGGCGCAGCGGGGCGAACAGGGGTGGCGGGGCCAGCAGGTCGGAGGGCCGGCCGGCGAAGAACCGGTCGACGGCGGCCGCGAACGCCGGGTCGCGGCGGGTCAGCTCCAGGTGGCCGATCCGCCCCGACCGGGTTAAGAGATTACAGGCGAACTGGACCGGGTCGAACCCGTCGTAGCGGCGGACGTTCTCGAACCAGGTGGCGCTGTCGCGGGCCGCCTCCTGGAACCGCTCCACCACCGGCTGGCGCTCCAGCTCGTAGTCGGTGAAGGCGGCCTCCAGGTCAGGCGGGTGCCGCTGCAGGGCCTGGCCGAGGGCGACCGCGTCCTCCATGGCCAGCTTGGTCCCCGAGCCGATGGTGAAGTGGGCGGTGTGGGCGGCGTCGCCGAGCAGGACGACGTTGCCGTGGTGCCAGCTCTGACAGCGGACGGTGACGAAGCTGATCCACAGCGACCGGTTGGACAGCAGCTTGTGCCCGCCGAGCTCGGGGGCGAACAGCTCCTGGCAGAAGGCGATGCTGTCCTCCTCGCCGGCCTGGTCGAGCCCGGCCGCCCGCCAGGTCGCCTCGGTCGTCTCGACGATGAAGGTGCTGGTCTCGGCGTCGAACGGGTAGGCGTGGACCTGGAACATGCCGTGCTCGGTGGTCCGGAAGATGAAGGTGAAGGCGTCAAGGGGCAGGTCGCTGCCGAACCAGATGAACTTGGACCGGTGCACGTCCAGGGTCGGGCGCAGCTGCGGCTCGAGCAGGCGCCGGGCGGTCGAGTTGACCCCGTCGGCGGCGACCACCAGGTCGCGGTCGGCCAAGGCTCCCAGGTCGGGGAGCTCGCGTTGGAAGGTCAGCTCGACCCCGACCTCGCGGCAGCGCCGCTGGAGGATCTCCAGCAGCCGCCGCCGGGCGATGGCCGAGAACACGTGCCCGCCGGAGCGGACGGTGCGGCCGCCGTAGACGACGTCGATGGCGCTCCAGCGGGCGAAGGTGTCGGTGATCTCCACGTAGCTGGGATAGTCGGCGTCGCGCAGCGCCCCCAGGGTCTCCTCCGAGAACACCACCCCCCACCCAAAGGTGGCGTCGGGGGTGTTGCGCTCCACCACCGTCACCTCGTGCGCCGGGTCGGCCCGCTTGGCCAGCAGGGCGAAGTACAGCCCGGCGGGGCCTCCGCCCAGGACCCCGATGCGCACCCCACGCTCCTCTCAGGCGAGCACGTCGGCCAGGCGGTCGAGCTGGGAGGGGTCGGAGACGGTGGGGAGCAGGACCAGGTGGTCGCAGCCGGCGTCCTCGTAGCCGCGGACGAAGTCCTTGACGGCCCGGCCGCTGGTCAGGTTGCCGGCGGCGATCTTCGCGGCGAACGGGCCGGTGAAGGCGTAGTAGTCGCGCAGGTAGGCCGCGCCGGCGTCGTCGCCGAGGGCGAAGTAGCCCTGGCCCCACAGCTGGGGGCGCCCCGGCCGCTCCAGGTCCCGCCAGGCCGCCCACGCCTTGGCGGCGGCCCCGGCGAACGCCCGTGGCGGCCCGCCGCCGTGCACGTAGCCGTCGGCGCTGCGGGCCATGCGGGCGAACGCCGCCCCCGACAGGCCCCCGGCCAGCAGCGGCGGCCCGCCCGGCTGGACCGGCTCGGGCCCGACCTCGGCCTTCTCCCAGATCGAGCGCAGCTCGGCCAGCTGCTCACCCAGCCGCTCTCCGCGGCCGCGCTGGTCGACCCCCATCGCCCGGTAGTCGTCGGCCCGGGCGCCGATGGCCAGCCCCAGGGTGAGCCGGCCGCCGGACAGCAGGTCGAGAGAGGCGGCCTGCTTGGCCAGGAGCACGGTGTTGCGCAGGGGGCCGATCACCACCATGGTGACCAGCCGCACCCGGGTGGTGACGGCGGCCGCCGCCGACAGGGCCGCGAACGGCTCGACGCTGCGGTACACCATCCGGTCCAGCACCCCCAGGCTGGCGAACGGCCCTGCCTCGGCCCGCCGGGCCCACTCCAGCACCGCCGGCCCGTCGGCCCCCGGCGTCGTGGTGGGCAGCCCGACCCCGACCTCCATGCCCGCTCCTCCCCGCCGCTGGTTCAGACCTGGTGCACCCGAGCGCCAACATGGTACGGCTCGAGCATGCGCGGCGGGATGGTCCTCCTGGTCATGGCAGCGGTGCTGCTGGCCCCGCCAGGCCTGCTATGGGTGTTCCAGCGCCGGCTGATCTATGTTCCTTCGCCCGGCCCGGTCCCCCCCGCCGCCTCGGTCCTCCCGGGCGCGTCCGACGTCAGCCTCCGGACCGCCGACGGCCTCCCCCTCCAGGGCTGGTTCGTTCCCGTTTCCGGCCGCTGGGCTCCGGCGGTGCTGGTGTGCAACGGGAACGGCGGCGACCGGGCGATGCGGGCGGCGCTGGCGGCGGCGTTGTCGCGGCTGGGGCTGGCGGTGCTGCTGTTCGACTACCGCGGGTACGGGAGCAACCCGGGGGCGCCGAGCGAGGAGGGGCTGGCCGCCGACGCCCGGGCGGCACTGGCGTACCTGGCCGGGCGGCCCGACGTCGACCCGGGCCGGATCGTCTACTTCGGCGAGTCGCTGGGGGCGGCGGTGGCCCTGCGGCTGGCCATCGAGCGCCCACCGGCGGCGCTGGTGCTGCGGTCGCCGTTCGCATCTCTGGCCGAGGTCGGGCGCCACCACTATCCGTTCCTGCCGGTGTCGCTGCTGCTGCGCGACCGCTATGACTCGGCCGCTCTGGCCGGCCGCCTGGCCGCGCCGCTGCTGGTCGTGGCCGGCGGCCACGACCGGATCGTCCCCGTGGACCACACCCGGCGGCTGTTCGCGGCCGCGCCCCAGCCCAAGCGGCTGGTCGTCCTCGACGGCGCCGACCACAACGATCTCGACCTGCTGGCCGGCCCCCGCCTGGTGGACGAGCTGCGGAGCTTCCTTGGCGGCGTGCCCGGGCTCCTCCCCTGACCAGGGCAGGTTTGCCCCCACCGGAGCTGGGGAGGAACCAGGCGAGACGGTCCCCCCCCACCTGTTGCCGTCGAGCCTGAGGAGTGCCGTGCGAACGGAACCGATCAAGGCTGCAATGATCCGAAGACGCTTCGCCCGCCGCCCGGAGGAGGTGGCCGCCGCCCGGCGGTTCGTCCGCGGCGGCCTGACCCGCGGCTCCGACGCCTGGGAGACCGCCCAGCTGCTGGTGTCCGAGACGGTGACCAGCTCGCTCGACCAGTCGGCCCCGGGCCGGGGCAGCGGCACCCTGGAGGTCGGCTACGCCCTGGACGGCCGCCGGCTGCGGGTCGAGGTCTCCGACGACGGCGGCCCGGCGCGGCTGCGTCGGCGGATCCACGCCGTCCGCTCGGCCGGGGGCCGCGGCCTGGAGCTGGTCCGAGCCCTGGCCAGCCGCTGGGGGGTGCGCGAGAGCTCGTCGGGGCGGACGATCTGGTTCGAGGTCGACATCACCGGCGGATGACCGTCCGGTCGAGCACGCTGTCGTCGGTGCCGACCGCGGTCACGGCCAGCGACCCGTCGCGGACCTCGACGGCGGTGAAGTGGTGCCGCACCAGCCCGGCCACCCGCTCGGGGCTGCCGGTGGCGCAGGCGTCCAGCGGGTAGAGCGGCCGGCCGCCCCCGCCAGTGACCACGTAGGTGACCCCGCCGCCGGAGGCGAACCGCTGATAGTTGTGGTCGTGGCCGTTGAGCACGAGCGCGACCCGGTGGTCCTCGATCACCGGCACCCAGGTCCGGTCCACCTGGCGGCTGGAGTCGTGGCGGCTGCAGGACCAGGCCGGCTGGTGGAACACCACCGCGCGGAACGCCGGGCCGGGCTCCGACAGGCGGGTGTCGAGCCAGCTCGCCTGGGCGTCGTCGACCTGGTTGGCATCCAGGAACAGCAGCTGGAGGCCGGGCAGCGACCTGGCATAGGGGAGGTCGGGCAGGCCGAGGTGGCGCAGCTGCTCGGTCGCGTGGCCGCCGGCGATGTCGTGGTTGCCCAGGGTCGCCCACATGGGCCGGTCGGCCCGGAGCCGCTCGTAGGGCTGGTCGAGCTGGCCGGCGAACAGCTCGGGGTCGCCGCGCTCGTAGACGTTGTCGCCCGTGGTGACCAGCGCGTCGACCCGGTGGGCGGCCGCCCAGCGCTCCATGGCCGCGGCCACCGCCGGCTGGGCCGGGCCGCCGCCGAAGTCGCCGAAGGCCACCAGGCCGGCGCGGACCTCCCCGGTTGGCGGGGTGGTCGCGGTCGACGCCGGCGGCGGCCCGGCGGGGGCCTGGCCGTTGCCCGGCCCCTGGCAGCCGGCCACCGCCCCGAGCAGGGGCAGCACTCCGGCCAGCAGGGCCTCCCGGCGGGTCAGGGTCCGGCGGCCGGCCCGCTCCGCCGCGCCGGTCACCGGCCGGACCCGGCGCCGGGCCGGATGCGGACGTGCAGGTGGTCGTCGTGGTTGGCCAGGGTCATGACCACCTTGGCCGGGCCGCGCAGGCCGGTCCTGGGGCCGACGAACACGTACTGGGCGCCGGCGCGGACGAACCGGTCGACCAGTTCCTGGGCGAGCCGCCGGTCGATCTGGCCGACCCGCCGCGGGATCCGCTCCAGGCCGTCGCGGCGCGGGTAGTAGACGTCGGCGTCGAGCCCGTTCTGGTGGGAGCGGTGCCCGTCCCCGCCGTACTCGGGCCCGAACCGCCCGCCGTGGGGCCGGCTCAGGTCCCCGATGACCAGCCGCGCCGCCCCCGGGTGAGCGGCCGCGTGCTCCTCGGCCACAGCCAGCAGCACCCGGAGCAGCCGGTCGGTGCCGTAGCGCCGCCAGGCCCGGTTCGGGCTGGCCCGGGTCACGGGGTCGACGGTGACGAACAGCGTCCCGGCCGCCGGCAGCTCCACCCCAGCGAGCAGCCGCCCATGGTTGGGCTTGCCAAGCGCCCGCGACCGCCGCCACCGGATCGCCGCCTCCGGCCCCCTGTGGACAGCCGCCAGCATCCGCTTCTCCGCCTGGGCTACCCTCCCGGTAGGGGCCCCGGAACCGGGCAGGTCGCGCTGCGGCGCGCCCTGGGTCCGGTGCGACTCGGCCTGGGTCGGGTGTGGCGCGGCCCGGGTCGGGTGGGGTGCGGCCCGGGTCGGGTGGGGCGCCGCCGAGGTGGTCGCGGGGCCGGGCAGGAGATCCGGCGGGTACAGCAGCAGGGCGGCCAGCACGGCGACCAGCAGGTGGCGCGCGGCGAACCGGGGACGCGGCGGTTGCGTCGCGGCGAACCGGGGGCGCGGCGGAGGCATCACGGCCAGCAGGGTGCCAGAGGGGGGCGGTCGCCGCCCAGCCGGCAGGATCGGCCACACCGGCTGGTTCGGGGCGATCCACGTGGACCGAGGGCATGCCGGGGCAGCCGGGGCGCGGTTAGCATCCACAGCGGGCCGGCGGCGGCTCGGCGCGGGAGGTGACGGTGGGCGGGACGACCCTTGAGGGGCACGGCGGGGCGCTGGCGGTCGCGGTCGCGCGGCGGCACGGGATCGAGGAGATGTTCACCCTCTCCGGGGGGCATGTGTTCCCGCTGTACGACGGGGCGGTCAAGGGCGACCCGCCGCTGCGGCTGGTCGACGTGCGGCACGAGCAGACGGCGGTGTTCGCCGCCGAGGGCACGGCCAAGCTGCTGCGGCGGCCCGGGCTGGCGGTCCTCACGGCCGGGCCCGGGGTGACCAACGGGATCAGCGCCATCACCACCGCCCACTTCAACGGCTCGCCGCTCCTCGTCCTCGGCGGCAGGGCGCCGACCGGGCGCTGGGGGGCGGGGAGCCTCCAGGAGCTGGACCATCCGCCGCTGGTGGCCACCGTGACCAAGCACGCCGGGACGGTCGGCGACGTCGCCGAGGTCCCCGGGCGGGTCGGGCGGGCCCTCGACCTCGCGGCCGACCCCCACCGGGGGCCGGTGTTCCTGGACATCGCCCTGGAGGCGATGTTCTCCCAGGCCACGGTCGAGATCCCCGACCCGGCGCCCGCGACACGGCCCGAGCCCGACCCGGACGACCTGGCCGCCGTGGCCCGGCTCCTCGGCCAGGCCGAGCGGCCGGTGCTGGTGCTCGGCTCGGACGTCTGGGCCGACCGGGCCGAGGAGCCGGCCCGGCGCTTGGCCGAGACTCTCGGGCTGCCGGTGGTGGCCAACGGCCAGGGGCGCGGGATCATCGCCCCCGGTGGCGACGGGCTGCTCGCCACCAGGGCCCGGTCACTCGCCTTCGGGGCGGCCGACCTGGTGGTGGTGGCCGGGGCGCCGCTCGACTTCCGGCTCGGGTACGGCAGCTTCGGGGGCCGCGGCGGCCCCCCGGCCAAGGTGGTGCACCTGGCCGACGCCCCCGGGCAGGTGGCCGGGCACACCGAGCTGGCCGGGAGCGCGGCCGGAGACCTGCGCCTGGTCCTGGACGGGCTGACCGAGGCCGTCGAGGCCCTCCCCGGCACCCGGCCGGACACCTCGCCCTGGGTCGAGCGCCTCCGCGACCAGGCCCGGGCGGCCGCCGAGGCGGACCGGGAGCTGCTGGAGAGCGACGCCGACCCCATCCACCCGGCCCGGGTCTACGGCGAGCTGCGCCGGGTGCTGGCCGACGACGCCGTGGTCATCGGCGACGGGGGCGACTTCGTCTCGTTCGCCGGCCGGTTCGTGGAGCCGGCCCGGCCCGGGAGCTGGCTCGACCCCGGGCCCTACGGCTGCCTCGGCACCGGCCTCGGCTACGCGGTCGCCGCCCGCCTGGCCCGGCCCTCGGCCCAGGTCGTGCTGCTGCTCGGCGACGGCGCGGCCGGGTTCTCGCTGATGGACGTGGACACCCTGGTCCGGCACGGGCTGCCGGTGGTGATCGTCTGCGGCAACAACGGCATCTGGGGGCTGGAGAAGCACCCCATGCGGATGCTCTACGGCTACGACGTGGCCGCCGACCTCCAGCCCAACTGCCGCTACGACCGCGTCGCCGAGGCCCTTGGGGCCGCCGGCGAGCTGGTCACCGCCCCGGGCGAGCTGGGACCGGCCCTGGGCCGGGCGTTCGACGCCGGCGTCCCCTACCTGGTCAACGTGGCCACCGACCCCGAGGTCGCCTACCCCCGCTCCACCTCCGGCCTTTGAGCTGATCGGCCGCATCGTGCCGCTGGGCGGCGCGGCCGGGCTGGCCCATCCTGCAGCCCAGCGCCGGGCCCACGCACCGTCACCCGCCTGCTCAACCGGGTCGTCCTGGCCGGCCTGGCGGGCTCGTGGGCGTCCTGTCGGTGATGCTGCTGGGCACCCAGGGCGGCCCGCCGTTCACCGGCGACACCTCCCTGTTCCAGTTCTTCGGCTACTTCGGCCTGTTCTGCTCCACCGTGCTGATCCTGCGGGTGATCGTGGCCATCCTGCGCGACGGGCTCAACTGAGCTAGGCACCCTCCAGGCCGGCGACCCGGCGGCCGAGGAGGTAGTCGCGGACCTCGGCGGCGCAGCGCCAGGGGTTGGTGAAGACCTCGTCGCCGGCGAAGCGGAGCACGGCGTAGCCCTGGGCGACCAGGTAGCGGTCGCGGCGGCGCTCCCGCACGACCTGGTCGGAGCTGGCCCGGACCGGCCCCTCGCCGTCGATCTCGACCACCACCCGGGGCAGGACCAGGAAGTCGACCCGGTAGGGGCCGATCTTGCAGTTGGGCTCCACCCGGGTCCCCTCGGGGGCCTCGGGGAGCCAGGCGGCCAGCCACAGGCGGGCCAGGGGACGCTCGACCCGCCCCAGCAGGCGGCGGGCCGCCGGGTCGCATCGGGCCAGCAGCTCGACCATGGCGGCGCCGAGGGCGGCCCCGACCGGCTGCGGCCCTCCCGGCTCTTCGTCGCCGCGTCCGGCGACCGGTTGCTGCACTGGCACTCCCTGCTCGGCCCGTACGCGCGTGAGGCTTGGCAAGGTAAGGCTTCAGTATAACTACAACTTTGTAACTACACTAGTGTCCTTCGCGACCCCGGTGGGTGATCGACCGACTCTTGCCAAGCGTCACCAATTGGGGTGGTATTGCGGACAACGCCTTCGGGTGCGTTGCAGCAGGAGGTGCCGCATGGACAGCGTCACATCCCCACCGCCCGGTCAGAAGGCGACCCATGCGCTCGGCGTGGGTGAGCCGCTGCCGGTCGTCGACCTGCCGGAGCCCGAGGAGGTCTTCGGCGTCCCTCACCTCGGGCGCAAGGAGGTGGTGAAGTTCGTCCTCGGCCCGAGCCTGATCGCGCTCGGGATCTCCATCGGGAGCGGCGAGTGGCTGCTCGGGCCCCTCAACGTCGGCACCCTCGGCTTCGTCGGCGTGGGCTGGATCATCACCATCTCGGCCCTGCTCCAGGTCTTCTACAACATCGAGTTCTCCCGCTACGTGCTGGCCACCGGCGAGGTGCCGATCG
>Ga0307416_100000837_pt1 | contig 16183 bp, 11 predicted proteins | sample DK1Cmetagenome_2_FD_203821 | JGI IMG/M metagenome (GOLD analysis project Ga0307416, IMG submission 203821) | Maize rhizosphere microbial communities from greenhouse at UC Davis, California, United States - DK15-C-3 | ecosystem: Host-associated > Plants > Roots > Rhizosphere > Soil | place...
CGCGCAGCAGCCCTACAACAACGTGGTGCGCACCGGCATCGAGGCCCTCTCGGCTGTGCTCGGCGGCACGAACTCGCTGCACACGAACGCCCTCGACGAGACGCTCGCGCTGCCCAGCGAGCAGGCCGCCGAGATCGCGCTGCGCACCCAGCAGGTGATCATGGAGGAGACCGGCGTCGTCAACGTCGCGGACCCGCTCGGAGGGTCCTGGTACGTCGAGGCCCTCACCGACAAGATCGAGGCTGAGGCCAACGCGATCTTCGACAAGATCCTGTCGATGGGTGGCGCTGAGAATTCTGGACTGACCCACGCCGACGTCGACGGCCTCTCCGCGGCCAAGGACCGGGGCGAGTGGCCGATGACCCGCGGCCTGCTGCGCGGCATCGAGGACGGCTGGTTCATGTCGGAGATCGCCGAGGCGGCGTTCCAGTACCAGGTGGCGCTCGAGAAGGGCGAGAAGAAGATCGTCGGCGTCAACTGCCACACCGAGTCGGTGACCCATGACCTCGAGATTCTCCGGGTCTCCCACGAGGTCGAGGTCGAGCAGGTCCGGGCGCTCGCCGAGCGCCGCGCGCAGCGCGACGACGCGGCGGCGTCAGCCGCGGTCGCCCGCATGGTCGAGGTGTCGCGCACCGACGAGAACATGATCGAGGCGATGCTGGAGGCGGTCCGCGCCGAGGCCAGCCTCGGCGAGATCTGCGACGCGCTGCGCGCCGAGTGGGGCGTCTACCGCGAGCCCGCGCGATTCTGAGGTCGGAGCCCCGGCCTCCGTGGGAGGCGGCCCCTCTAGGATTGCGCTCATGACGCAGCAGCCGTTCTCCCGTCCCGGAGCGATCGACCTGTCCGCCCTCAAGCGGCCCGCAGCTCCCGCGGGCGGCCCGACCGCGGCGAGCGGGGGCGCGCCCGGCGGCACCGGGTCGTCGTACACCGTGCAGGTCACCGAGCAGAACTTCCAGGCCACCATCGAGGCGTCGATGGGTGCCCCGGTCCTGCTCGTGTTCTACTCCCGCACCCGGATGCCCGAGAGCGGCACGCTCGCCGACGACCTCGTCGTGCTGTCCGCCGAGTTCGAGGGACGCTTCCTGGTCGGCCTCGTGGACGTCGAGGCCGTGCCCGCGATCGCGCAGGCGATGCAGATCCCCTCGATCCCGCTCGTCGTGGTGGTGCTCGACGGCCGGCCGATGCCGCTGCTCCAGGACGTCGTCCCGCAGGACGAGCTGCGGACGGCGCTGACCCAGGTGCTGCAGCAGCTCACCACCCAGGGGATCACGGGGCGCCACCAGCCACGCGCCGTCGCTGCCGCCGAGGGCGACTCCGACGGTCAGGAGCCGGCCTTCGACCCGCGGTACGCCGCGGCCCAGGAGGCGCTCGAGGACGGGGACATCGACCGCGCCGTCGAGGAGTACCTCAAGCTCGTCGTCGCCAACCCGGCCGACACGGAGGCCGCCGCCGGGCTGGCGATGGCGCAGGTGCTGCAGCGGACCCAGGGCGTCGACCTCCAGGATGCCCGTGCGGCCGCGGCGGCGAACCCCGACGACGTGGCGGCCCAGACGCTCGTGGCCGACCTCGACATGCTCGGTGGCCACGTGGAGGACGCGTTCAACCGGCTCATCGACCTGGTCCGGCGGACGACCGGCGCCGAGCGGAACCAGGTCCGCGAGCGCCTGATCGCGCTGTTCGGTGCCGTCGGCAACGACGACCCGCGGGTGCTCAAGGCGCGGCAGAACCTCGCGAGCGCGCTGTTCTGATTCCGGGTGACCGGCGTCTCGCCGCCGCCGGGTAGGTTTGCACCCATGACCCACTCGCCCGATGAGGACCGCATCCAGGAGCGCGCCGAGCTCCTTCCGGAGGAGTCGACCGCCGGCAGCGAGGACCCCGAGGCCCAGGCGCAGGCCATCCTCGAGGAGTCCGACGAACGCACCGACCATCCGCAGGCAACCCGGCACGAGTCCACCCAGACGCCCGACTGACCGGGTCTGGTCTCTCCCAGAGGGATCAGCCCTTGACGTAGAACGCGTTGGTCTGGGAGAGCGACGCATCGCTCTCGGTGGGGTCGAGCGCGGCGAAGGTGAAGTAGACCTCGAGGGTCTTGTCGGTGTCGGGGTCGTAGCAGAGGTAGTCCCTCGGCCGGTTCACCGCCAGCTTGCGGGTGCAGCCCTTCCGCGCGACGTACAGCTCGTCGAGCTTGGTCCGGACCACCGCCGGCGTGTCCGTGGACCTGACGACGGCCGTGGTCGAGCTCTGCGAGATCACCGTGCCCGGGTCGATCGGCAGCGGCAGGTCGGTGGGCCAGGTGCCGGAGGACTCCCCGTCGCGTGCCACGGCGGCCCCTCCGTTGAGGACGACCACGGCCACCGTGGCGGTGGAAACGGCGCATGCAGCGAGCTTGTTCATGAACTCTCCTCGTTACCCAACTATCGGGATGCCTGGACCTGCTGTCGTGCTCCCATCCTTGGTGCTACGCGGTCCGGAAGAACACCCGACGTTGGTAGTAGTACCCCGGCGTCACCCATGCAGGGGATGGAGCGTGACGTCCCGCAGCTGCGCGTCCTCGGCCGTGGCGGTCAGGTAGGTGCAGACCGGCTGCCGCCGGCGGTCGGTCGGGGAACCGGGGTTCAGCAGCCTCGGACCGTTCGGCGCCTGCGTGTCCCACGGGATGTGGCTGTGGCCGAAGACGAGCACGTCAAGATCGGGGAACTGGGCAGCGCACCGCGCCTCGCGGCCCTTCGCGGGACCGGTCTCGTGGACGACCCCGAGACGGAGACCCTCGATCTCCACCCGCGCCACCTCCGGGAGGCGCTCCCGCAGGGCGCCGTGGTCGTTGTTCCCCCACACGGCGACCAGCCGTCGGGCTCTCGTCTCGAGCTCGTCCAGGAGCGCGACGTCGACCCAGTCGCCGGCGTGGAACACGACGTCCGCGGCGTCCACCTCGCGCCACAGCTGGCCGGGGAGGTCGCGGGCCCGCTTCGGCACGTGGGTGTCCGCCATGATGAGGAGTCGCGCTGCCATGGGGTCCAGTCAACCGGCTTAGGAGCGCGGCGTGCGTGGCGGGCCGCCCCGGATGCGGGCCCTGCCTCAGGCTGGACCCCATGCGGTTCACCGAGCACGAGATGACGGCGGCACTCACGGGGGCGGCGAAGACCGTGCTGGCGGCCCAGCGCAAGGAGGTTCGCAAGGGCCGGGTGGACGTCGAGACGGCCTGGGACGAGATGGACCGCTACGCGAGGTTCCAGTTGCTCGACGCGCTCGGTGGCCAGATCCTGCCGGTGCTGGTGGCGCTGCCGGACGTCGAGGTGGCCCCGGGCACCCGGCCGTCGTACTCCGACGCCCAGGTCGGCGAGGTCGTCGCGGGGCTGGTGGGGGACGAGGCCGGCCGGCTTCGGCGGGCGGTGACCGTCAAGGCCCGCACCGCGCTGGTCCAGACCGCCCTCGCCCATCTGCCGCCCCGGCTGGATCCCGACGCGCTGATCACGCCGCCCGACTCGTGATGCGTCGTGCGGCGGTGCGGGATCAGCCGCGCGCCGAGCGCCCCGCCTCGAGCCGGGCGACCGGGACGCGGAACGGCGAGCAGGAGACGTAGTCCAGCCCCACCTCGTCGAAGAAGTGGATCGACGCCGGGTCGCCGCCGTGCTCCCCGCAGACGCCGAGGTGCAGGTCGGGTCGCGCCGAGCGGCCCCGCTCCACCGCGGTCCGGACGAGCGCGCCCACGCCCTCGGTGTCGATGGACTCGAACGGCGAGACGGGGAAGACCCCGTGCCCGAGGTAGGTGCTGAAGAACGACGCCTCGACGTCGTCGCGGGAGAAGCCCCACGTCATCTGGGTGAGGTCGTTGGTCCCGAACGAGAAGAACTCGGCCGTTCCGGCGATCTGGTCCGCCGTCATCGCGGCCCGGGGCAGCTCGATCATCGTCCCGAGCTTGTGGGGGATCGCGACCCCCTTCTCGCGCTCCACGTCCGCGGCGACCGCCTCGATCTTGTCGCGCACGAGGTCGAGCTCCCGCACCGACGCGACCAGCGGGATCATGATCTCCGGCCGGGCGTCGCCGCCGGCCGCGATCCGGTCCGCGGCCGCCTCGAGGATCGCCCGCGCCTGCATGGTGAACAGTCCCGGGATGACGATCCCGAGCCGCACCCCGCGCAGTCCGAGCATCGGGTTCTGCTCGTGCAGCCGGCGGACCGCGTCGAGCAGCTTGCGGTGCCGGCTGTTGGAGTCGTTCCGCTCGTCCTCGAGGGCCACCTGCACCGACAGCTCGGTGTAGTCGGGCAGGAACTCGTGGAGCGGGGGGTCGATCAGCCGGATCGTCACGGGCAGGCCGTCCATGGCCTCGAGGATCTCGGTGAAGTCCTGGCGCTGGAGGGGGAGCAGCTCGGCGAGCGCTCGCTCCTGGTCCTCCTCGTTCTCGGCCACGACGAGGTTCTCGACGAGCTGGCGCCGCTCGCCCAGGAACATGTGCTCGGTGCGGCACAACCCGATGCCCTGGGCCCCGAAGCGCCGGGCCCGTCGGGCATCCTCCGCGGTGTCGGCGTTGGCGCGGACCTGCAGGCGGCGGGCCGCGTCGGCGCGCTCCATCAGCGCGGCCACGGCGGTGACGATCGGGTCGTCCGCCACCTCCTCGCCCTCGAAGTGCCGCACCACGGAGGAGTCCGCGACCGGCACCGCCCCGGCGAAGACCTCGCCGGTCGTGCCGTCGATCGAGACGACCTCGCCCTCCTCCAGCGTCGGGCCACCGCGCACCCGCAGCCGACGGTTCTCCATGTCGACCTCGAGTGCCTCGACGCCGCAGACGCAGGTGCGGCCCATGCCGCGGGCGACCACGGCCGCGTGGGAGGTCTTGCCGCCTCGACTGGTGAGGATCCCCTTGGCCACGACCATGCCGCGCAGGTCGTCGGGGTTGGTCTCCTTCCGGACCAGGATGACGTCCTCGCCGCGGTCGGCCCACTCGACGGCGGTGTCGGAGTCGAAGACGACCTTGCCGACCGCCGCACCGGGGGAGGCGTTCATGCCCGTCGCGATCAGCTCGCGGTCCGCCTTCGCGTCGAACCGCGGAAACATCAGCTGGGCCAGCTGGGCACCGGTGACCCGGTCCAGCGCCTCGTCGAGGTCGATCAGCCCCTCCTCGCCCATCCGGACCGCGATCCGGAACGCCGCCTCGGGCGTCCGCTTGCCGACGCGGGTCTGCAGCATCCACAGCTTGCCGTTCTCGATCGTGAACTCGATGTCGCACATGTCGCGGTAGTGCTGCTCGAGCTTCTGCATGATCGCGAGCAGCTCGTCGTGCGCCGCCTTGTCGATCTCGCCGAGGTCCGCGAGCGAGACCGTGTTGCGGATGCCTGCCACGACGTCCTCGCCCTGGGCGTTCTGCAGGTAGTCGCCGTACTCGCCCTGCGCCCCCGACGCCGGGTCGCGGGTGAAGCAGACGCCCGAGCCCGAGGTCAGCCCACGGTTGCCGAAGACCATCGCCTGGATGTTGACGGCGGTCCCGAGGTCCTCCGGGATCTGCTCCTGGCGGCGGTACAGCACCGCCCGCTCGGTGTTCCACGAGTCGAAGACCGCGCGCACGGCGAGGTCCATCTGCTCGCGGGGGTCCTGGGGGAACGGCCGGCCGGCGTGGTCCTCGATGAGCTTCTTGTACGACGCCACCAGCTCGCGCAGGTCGTCGACCCCGAGGTCGGTGTCCTCGGTCGTGCCGCGGCTCTTCTTGAGCTCGTCGAGCTCGTGGGAGAACACCTCGCCCTCGATGCCCAGCACCGTGGAGCCGAACATCTGCAGCAGTCGCCGGTAGGAGTCCATCGCGAACCGGTCGTCGTCGCTCTGCGCCCCCAGCCCCTGCACGGACTCGTCGTTGAGACCGATGTTGAGGACGGTCTCCATCATCCCGGGCATGGAGAACTTCGCCCCGGAGCGGACCGACACGAGCAGCGGGTCGGCGGGGTCCCCGAGCTTGCGGCCCATGGCCTCCTCGAGGGCGGCGAGGTGGCTGCTGATCTCGTCCGCGAGGCCGTCCGGCTCCCGGCCACCCTTCAGGTAGGCGCGGCACGCCTCGGTGGTGATCGTGAACCCGGGCGGCACCGGCAGCCCGAGGTTGGTCATCTCGGCGAGGTTGGCACCCTTGCCACCGAGGAGGTCGCGCTGGTCCCTGTTGCCCTGGGCGAAGTCGAACACATAGGAGGTCACGTAAGTGATCTTGGACCCAAATCGTTCCCGGCGGGAGGGTCTGCCGGGTCAGAGGCCCGACTCGGTGTACGCGGGGGAGCCGCCGAGGTTCGAGAGAGCAGCCTCGATCCGGCGCGCGGTGAAGTCCGCGCAGCGCTTCCGGATCTCCTCCGGCGTGCAGAACTCCGCCGCCTTGATCTCGCGGGTCTGCTTCACGATCCGGTCCGTGATCTCCGGAGGTTGGATCCCGCCGTCGAAGACCAGGCAGAGGGCGTCGTCCCAGCCGCCCCACGGCGGGAGCCAGTCGGTGAGCAGCAGGTCGCCCGGGGAGAGGCTCAGCCCGAGCTCCTCCTCGACCTCCCGCTCGACGGCGAGCTGGGGCGACTCGCCCACCTCCACCACGCCGCCCGGCAGGTCCCAGTCCGACTTGTAGGTGAGCTGGCAGAGCAGCACCCGCTGGTCGGGGTCGCGGATGAGCATCTGGCTGATCGCCCGCTTCCGGGGGAGGAAGGAGTTCAGCAGCGCCCGGAAGCCGTCCCCCTCGTGGGCGGGAGCGTCGCTCGCGAGGCGGGCGTAGACGATCCGGTCGACGGCCTCCCCGGCCACGGTCACCCCGCGCATCACGCCCTCCCGGCGCAGGCCCGACCACGTGGCGACCCGCTGCGCGAGCTCGTCGTCGGGGGAGACCAGGGCCTCCACCCGGACATGCCCGGCGAGCGCGGCCTCCACCTCGCGGCGGACCACCTCGACGGCGGCCGTCAGCCCCTCGTCCTGGAGGTCGGCGGCCCACGCGATCCGGGCCACCCCCTCCGCGACGGTCGTCACGGTGGTGGCGGGAGAGGTCACGAGGAAAACCCTAGTCGGCGCGGCGACGCAACCAGACCGTGGCCAGCGGGGGCACGACGAGCTCGGCGTGGGCCGGCTGCCCGGACCACTCGCCCGCGACCGCGTGGACCGCGCCCAGGTTGCCCACGCCGGACCCGGTGTAGGACTCCGCGTCGGTGTTGAGCACCTCTTCCCAGATCCCCTCCGCCGGCAGCCCGAGGCGGTAACCCTCGTGCGGGGTCGCCGCGAAGTTCGCCACGCAGACCAGGTCCGGGCCCTCGGTGCCCTTCCGGATGAACGAGAAGGTGTTGCGCCCCGCGTCGTTGGCGTCGATCCACTGGAACGTGCCGGGGTCGTTGTCGCGCGACCACAGCGCCGACGTCTCGCCGTACACCCGGTTCAGGTCACGCACCAGCGACTGCACGCCGCGGTGCTCGGGGTGGTCGAGCAGCCACCAGTCGAGCTCGCGGGCCTCGGCCCACTCCGACTCCTGACCCATCTCGATGCCCATGAAGATCAGCTGCTTGCCGGGGTGCGCCCACATGTAGCCGAGGTAGGCGCGCAGGTTGGCGAGCTGCTGCCACCGGTCACCCGGCATCTTGCGCAGCAGCGAGCCCTTGCCGTGCACGACCTCGTCGTGGCTGATCGGGAGCGTGTAGTTCTCGGAGAAGGCGTAGACGAGGGAGAACGTCATCTCGCCGTGGTGGTAGGACCGGTGCACCGGGTCGTGCGCGAGGTAGCCGAGCGTGTCGTGCATCCAGCCCATGTTCCACTTGAGGCCGAAGCCCAGGCCGCCGTCGGAGGTGGGCCTGGTGACGCCCTCCCACGAGGTCGACTCCTCGGCCACCGTGATCGCGCCGGGCACCCGCTTGTAGACGGTGGCGTTCATCTCCTGGAGGAACTGCACGGCCTCGAGGTTCTCGCGGCCACCGTGCACGTTGGGCGTCCACTGGCCCGGCTCGCGCGAGTAGTCGAGGTAGAGCATCGAGGCCACCGCGTCGACCCGCAGCCCGTCGACGTGGAACTCCTCGAGCCAGTACAGCGCGTTGGCGACGAGGAAGTTGCGGACCTCGCGGCGCCCGAAGTTGAAGACCAGCGTCCCCCAGTCGGGGTGCTCGCCGCGGGACGGGTTCGGGTCCTCGTAGAGCGGCGTGCCGTCGAAGCGGGACAGCGCGAACTCGTCCTTGGGGAAGTGCGCGGGCACCCAGTCCACGAGGACGCCGACGCCGGCCTGGTGCAGCCGGTCGACGAGGTAGCGGAAGCCGTCGGGGTCGCCGAAGCGCGCGGTGGGCGCGAAGTACGACGTGACCTGGTAGCCCCACGAGCCGCCGAACGGGTGCTCCATCACCGGCATGAACTCCACGTGGGTGAAGCCGAGGTCGGTGACGTAGTCGACGAGGCTGTCGGCCACCTCCTGGTAGGTGTAGGTGCCACCCCCGAAGTGCTTCTTCCACGAGCCGAGGTGCATCTCGTAGACCGACATCGGCTCGGCGTGCGGCTGCCGTTCGGCGCGGTCGGCCATCCACTCGTCGTCGGCCCACTCGTACGTCGACTCGAAGACCACCGACGACGTGGCCGGCGGGACCTCGGTGTGGAACGCCATCGGGTCGGCCTTCTCGCGCCACTGCCCGTCTGCGCCGAGGATGGAGAACTTGTAGCCGGTGCCGCTGCCGACGTCGGGGACGAACAGCTCCCACACGCCGGAGGTGCCGAGCTGACGCATCGGGTGCTCGCGGCCGTCCCAGTTGTTGAACGACGCCTTGAGCCGGATCCCGCGCGCGGACGGGGCCCAGACCGCGAAGGAGGTCCCGCTCACCCCACCCGCGTAGTGGTGGACGTGGGCGCCGAGCACCTCCCACAGCTGCTCGTGGCGACCCTCGTTGATCAGGTGGAGGTCCACCTCGCCCAGCGTGGGCAGGAAGCGGTAGGGGTCGTCGACCTCGTACGGCTCCCCGTCGTAGCTGACCGCGAGCCGGTAGTCGGGAACCTCCGCCACCGGAAGGACTCCGACCCAGATGCCCTCGTGCTCGTGGGTGAGGTCGACCTCCTCGCGGGAGCCCGAGCCGGCGCCGTAGCGGACGACGACCCGCTGCGCCAGCGGCTTGAGCGCCCGGACGGTGACGCCGCCGGCGTGGGTGTGCGGGCCGAGCACCGCGTGGGGGTGCCCGTGCTCACCCCGGATGATCAGGTCGAGCTCGTCGGTGGGGACGGAAATTGCGGTGGGCGTGCTGGTCATGACACTCCGATCCTCGCCACGGCCTCGAGCGGGATGGTCACCCAGGCCGGTCGGTTGCGGGTTTCGTAGACGGTTTCGTAGACGGCCTTGTCGGCGACGTAGGCCGCCAGCAAGGTGTGTTCCTCGGGCGTGAGGTCGCGCCCGGCGTAGGCGTTGAGGAAGGCCGCGCGGTTGCGCTCCGACCACTCGCCGGCCCGGTAGGCCCGCTGCTCGGCACCGGCGTCCTGGCCGTCGCTCCACGTGCGCTCGACGACGCGCGGGGCGTAGTCGAACGAGCGGAGCATCCCGGCGACGTCGCGCCACGGCGAGTCGGGCTGCAACCGCTCGGCGAGCGGCTTGGCGGGCTCGCCCTCGAAGTCGACGATCTTCCAGCCGCGGACCGTCCGCAGCGTCTGGCCGAGGTGGAGGTCGCCGTGGATCTGCTGCACCCGGACGTGGTCGAGCGCGGCGAGCTCGTCGTAGGCACGCCGCAGGTTCTCGGCGTACGGCGCGAGCCCGGGCACGATCCCGAGGGCCTCCTCGAGACGTCGCCGCATCGCCTCGGCCAGCGCGCCCACCTCGTCCGCGGAGCGTTCCGCGACGGGGAAGTGCGCCGCGAGGGTCAGGTGGGTCTCGGCCAGCGCCTCGCCGAGCCGGGCCGCCTCGCCGGCGAAGTCGCCGCCGACCTCGTCGGCGTGCAGGTCCGCCTCGGCGAACAGGTTGCGGACACTGGCAAGGGCGAGGTCCCAGCCGTCGCTGGCGGTGCGCAGGAACTGCTGCAGCATGGCGAGCTGGAGGACCGCGTCGGTCGGCTCGCCCTCGGAGTTGACCGAGGGCGTCTCGACCCAGCCGTACAGGGCGGCGACGTGGTCCGACCCAGCCTCGGTGAGCACCCGGTGGATGACCACGTCGGGGTTGACGCCCGGGGTGATCTTGCGGAAGACCTTGAGCAGCGAGTCGTCGCCGAACGCCACCGAGGAGTTGGACTGCTCGCCGCTGAACAGCGTCGAGCGGGCCTCCAGGTCGAGCTCGTGCCCGGGCAGGCGGTGGAACGCCAGCTGGCCCTCGGTCGGGTGGACGAACGAGCGCAGCCAGCAGGCCATCGCCTCCCGGTCGTGCACGGCGTCGTACACGTGTGAGGGGCCGAAGTCCGCGTCGTCCCACTGCCCGACCAGGGCGTGCTCGAGGCGGTCCTGCGGCTCGGGGTAGAACGCGAGGGGGAGCTGGTAGTACTCGTTCTCCCCGCCGTCGTCGTAGGCCACCGTGGCCAGGTCGATGGCCACCCGCGGGCCGCCCTCGACGTGACCCGGGACCTCGCCGAGGCGACGCCCGCCGCTGATCGAGAACGAGCGGCCCTTCCCGCCGAACCAGCGCGCCCGCTCGATGTACGGCGCGAGGAGCTCCACCGGGGCGATCACGGGGCGGTCCCCTCGTCGGTCTCCGGGTGGGTCATCCGGAACCAGTAGAAGCCGTACCCCCCGAGGGTGAGGAAGTACGGGAGCTCGCCGATGGCGGGGAAGGGCACCCCGCCGAGCAGCTCCACCGGGACCATGCCCTCCCAGCGGCGCAGGTCGAGCTCGACCGGCTGCGGGAAGCGCGAGAGGTTGTTGACGCACAGGATGATGTCGTGGCGCCCGTCGTCCTCCACGTGCTCACGGACGTAGGACAGCACCGTGGAGTTGGAGCCACCGAGGTCTGTGAACGAGCCGAGCCCGAACGCATCGTGGCGGCGGCGCGCCTGGATCATCCGTCGCGTCCAGTGCAGCAGCGAGGAGGAGTTCTCCAGCTGCGCCTCGACGTTGACGCTCTGGTAGCCGTAGACCGGGTCCTGGATGGCGGGCAGGTGCAGCTTGCCCGGGGTCGCCGAGGAGAAGCCGGCGTTGCGGTCGGGGGTCCACTGCATGGGGGTGCGCACGCCGTCGCGGTCCCCGAGCCAGATGTTGTCGCCCATCCCGATCTCGTCCCCGTAGTAGAGGACGGGGGAGCCGGGCAGCGAGAGCAGCAGCGCCGTGAACAGCTCGATCTGGTTGATGTCGTTGTCCAGCAACGGAGCCAGCCGGCGGCGGATGCCGATGTTGGCCTTCATCCGCGGGTCCTTGGCGTACTCGCCCCACATGTAGTCGCGGTCCTCGTCGCTGACCATCTCGAGCGTGAGTTCGTCGTGGTTGCGCAGGAAGATGCCCCACTGGCAGCCCGACGGGATCGGCGGTGTCTGCTCGAGGATCTCCGAGATCGGGAAGCGGGACTCGCGGCGCACCGCCATGAAGATGCGCGGCATCACCGGGAAGTGGAAGCACATGTGGCACTCGTCGCCCCCCTTCTCGAAGTCGCCGAAGTAGTCGACGACGTCGGCGGGCCACTGGTTGGCCTCGGCGAGCAGCACCCGGCCGGGGTAGTGCTCGTCGACGTACCGCCGGACCTTCTTGAGGAACTCGTGCGTCTCCTTCAGGTTCTCGCCGTTGGTGCCCGGCCGCTCGTAGAGGTACGGCACCGCGTCGAGGCGGAAGCCGTCCAGGCCCATGTCGAACCAGAACGAGATCGCCTCGAGCATGGCGTCGTGGACCTTGGGGTTGTCGAAGTTGAGGTCCGGCTGGTGGGCGAAGAACCGGTGCCAGTAGTACTGCTGGCGGACCGGGTCCCAGGTCCAGTTCGACGGCTCGGTGTCGACGAAGATGACCCGCGCCTCCTGGTAGAGGTCGTCGGTGTCCGACCACACGTAGAAGTCGCCGTACGGGCCGTCGGGGTCCTCCCGGCTCGCCTGGAACCACGGGTGCTGGTCGCTCGTGTGGTTCATGACGAAGTCGATGATCACGCGGATGTCGCGCTTGTGCGCCTCGTCGAGGAAGGCGTGGAAGTCCTCGACGCTGCCGCACTCCGGGAGGATGTTGGTGTAGTCGGAGATGTCGTAGCCGCCGTCGCGCAGCGGCGAGCTGAAGAACGGCGGCACCCACAGGCAGTCGATGCCGAGCCACTGGAGGTAGTCGAGCTTCTCGGTGAGCCCCTTGAAGTCACCGGTCCCGTCGCCGTTGGAGTCGCGGAACGACCGCACCAGGACCTCGTAGAAGACCGCCGACTTGAACCAGTCCGGGGTGCTGCCGACGGTGTCCGGGAACGCTTCGTTCTCTTCGATCAGGGCGTCCGTCAACGGGGGCTCCTCAGGGTCAGGATGTGTGCGGGTTCGTAGGAGGGGTCGAGCCGGACGTAGTTGTGCTGGCCCCAGCTCCAGTCCTCCCCGGTGATCTCGTCGTGGACCACGAACGAGTCGCCCCAGTCCAGGCCGAGGCCGGGGAGGTCGAGGTGGACCATGGTCTCGCGCGTCGCGTGCGGGTCGACGTTGACCACCACGATGACGGTGTCGGTCGGCTCGCCGGGCTTGTCGGAGTCGGCGCTCTTCGAGTAGACCAGCACGTTCTCGTCGTCGCTCCAGTGGATCCGCACGTTGCGGAGCAGCTGGAGGGCCGGGTGGGCGCGCCGGATCTCGTTGAGCCGGGTGAGGTACGGCGCCAGCGTGCGGCCCTCGGCCGCGGCCTTGTCCCAGTCGCGGATCCGGATCTGGTACTTCTCGGAGTCGAGGTACTCCTCGCTGCCGGGCTTGACGGCCACGTGCTCGAACAGCTCGTAGCCGGCGTACACCCCCCAGCTCGGCGAGCCCGTGGCCGCGATGGCCGCGCGGATCTTGAACGCCGCCGGTCCGCCGTACTGCAGGTAGGCGTGCAGGATGTCGGGGGTGTTGACGAAGAAGTTCGGCCGCATCAGGTGGTCGGTCTCGCTCGAGAGCTCGCGGAGGTACTCCTCGATCTCCCACTTCGCGTTGCGCCAGGTGAAGTACGTGTAGGACTGCTGGTAGCCGATCGCGCCGAGCGCCCGCATCATCGCGGGGCGGGTGAACGCCTCGGCGAGGAACAGCACGTCCGGGTCGGTGCGGCGGATCTCCTTGAGCAGCCACTCCCAGAACGCCACCGGCTTGGTGTGCGGGTTGTCGACCCGGAAGATCCGGACGCCGTGCGACATCCAGAGCCGCACGATGCGCAGCACCTCCCGGGAGATGCCGGTCGGGTCGTTGTCGAAGTTGATCGGGTAGATGTCCTGGTACTTCTTGGGCGGGTTCTCCGCGAACGCGATCGTGCCGTCGGCCCGGGTCGTGAACCACTCCGGGTGCTCGGTCACCCACGGGTGGTCGGGTGCGGCCTGCAGCGCGAGGTCGAGGGCCACCTCGAGGCCCAGCTCGCCGGCCCGCGCGACGAAGGCGTCGAAGTCCTCGAACGTGCCGAGGTTCGGGTGGATCGCGTCGTGGCCGCCGTCCTTGGACCCGATCGCCCAGGGGGAGCCGGTGTCGTCGGGGCCCGGGGTCAGCGTGTTGTTCGGTCCCTTGCGGTTCACCTCGCCGATCGGGTGGATCGGCGGCAGGTAGATGACGTCGAAGCCCATCTCGGCGACGGCGTCGAGCCGCTTCGCGGCGGTGCGGAAGTTGCCGCTGACGACCTTGCCGGTCTCGGGGTCCTTGGTGGCTCCCTCCGAGCGCGGGAAGAACTCGTACCAGCTGCCGAAAAGGGCGCGCGGGCGGTCCGCGAAGAGCGGGTAGGGACCCTCGACGGTGATGAGCTCGCGCAGCGGGTGCGCGAGCAGCACCTCGGTGAGCTCGGGGGACTCCATCGCGGCGAGCCGCGCGGCAACCGGCCGCTCGGTGTCGGCGGCCGCCTCGGCGGCGCTCCTGACGACGTCGGCGGCGTGGGTCTCGTCCGGGGCGAGCCCCGCGAGGACGCGCTCGAGCAGCAGCCGGCCCTCGAGGAACATCAGCTCGACGTCCACGCCGGCGCGGATCTTGATGCCGGCGTCGTGCTCCCAGGTGCCGATCGGGTCGGACCAGGACTGCACCTCGAACGTCCACGGGCCGCCGACGTCGGGCGTCACCCAGGCGTCGTACCGGTCCGGGATCTCGGGGTGCTTCGTCATCCGGACCGGGGGCCGGCGGTTGCCGTCCGGACCGGTCAGCACGACCTCGGCTCCGAGCTGGTCGTGGCCCTCGCGGAACACGGTGGCCCGGACCGGGAGCGGTTCGCCGACGGTCGCCTTGGCCGGCTGACGGCCGACGTCGACGACGGGCATGACGTTCATGACGGGGATTCGACCGACCATGCCACCACACTTTCGAATAGCCCTCGGCGGCGCAAGCCGGGGGTCTGGGAACGGTCAACGGGTGGTCGGCGACCGACCACCCGTTGACCTATGCCCCGCGTGTGGTGTCAGTACACCTGCAGTTCCGCGGCGTGGACGATCGTTCCCCGGTCCGACGCCGTCTTGCAGTCGGTGGCGTTGGTCGGGTCGGCGTCCTGCTCACCGGCGTACCCCGCGTAGCCCGTGCACTGGTTCTCCAGCGTGACGAGGCGAACCGCGGCGGCCCGGGTGACCGGCACCTTGAACGCGCGCAGCGTCAGGTTCGGCGCCACCGGACGGGGACGCAGGCCCGGGAACGCGTTGGCCTTCGACGTGTAGAACCGCTTCCAGCGCGCGCTGTCAGAGGAGCACTTGCGCACGCACGCCTCGAGCGCGAAGCGACGCAGCGCGGTGAACCGCGACCCGGAGTCCGGGTCGGGCTGCTGCGCCAGGGGAACCTCGCTGGGGTCCGCCGGCGCCGGGTTCAGCATGGCGCTGACCTGGACCCGGTGGATCCGGTGCACGCGACCGGCGAGGTCGACGGCGACGAACGGCTTCGCCCGGTCGACGTTGCGAGCCTCCGGGTCGACGTTGCCCCAGGCGGTGGCCTCGGTGCCGTCGATGAGCGACTTCGCGTTCAGCGACCCGGCGCTGGCCCGGATGATCTTGGCGCCGGCCGCCTTCGCCGCGAGGTTCCGCGGCGGCTGGACCCGGACCGTCTTGCGCTGGCCGGGGGCCACCTTCACCGTGAACCGCTCGAAGCCGCGGGTGGGCGAGGCGAACAGCATCCGGTACCGGCCGGGGGCCAGCTTCACGACGTGGTCCAGCTTCGTCTTCTTCCTGGTGTCCGCGACCGGGGTCGCCCGGGCCTGGTAGCGGCCCACGAAGATGTCGCCCGAGCCCGACGTCCGGAACGTCACCGTGGCGCTCTTGGACCGGGGCGAGACGAAGCTCGGCGTCGGGTCACCGGAGTCCGCGTCCGGCGTCGAGGCGCCCTGGCCCAAGCCGCGGCTGGCGAACGCGTCCCACATGACCTTGAGGTCCTTGCCGCCGAAGCGCATCCGGTCGGCGGCGAGCATGGCGTCGCGGGCGTCCAGCATCGACGTGGCGCCCTGCTGCAGCAGGAACGAGTCGAACATCAGCTGGACCCAGCGGCGGTTGCCGGGGCAGGCGTCGGCCGGCAGCGGGGACTGGACCTCGTTGCCCTGGGCGCAGCGGAGCTGGAGGCTCTCGTTGCGGTAGGGATACCTGCGGTTCCACTTCTTCACGAGCGCCTGGCGCACGCTCCACTGCGTGCCGTTCCAGATCTCGCCGTCCGCGTGGACCTCGACACCGGTGGAGTCGAAGCCGTAGTCCGAGTAGTTCAGCGGGTTCTTGTTGATCGCGTAGTCACGGATGGCGACCGACTTGTTGCCGGTGGCGTAGACGCCGACGGCCCAGGGGTTGCCACCGTTGGCGTAGCCGTGGCTGAACATGTACTCGCCGGCGATCAGGTCGCTCCACGACTCACCCATGGCGCCGCCCTGCTCGGAGGTCAGCCCCTCGTCGGGCCCGGCGGCCATCCGGTTGCTGATCGCGTGGGTGTACTCGTGGGCGACGATGCCCACGTCCAGCCCGCCATCGGTGCACGGGGCGTAGAACGCGCCGGCGATCGGCTGGAAGAGGTACTGGTTGGTGATGCCGGGGGTGCCGTCCTGCAGCGTGATCTGGTTGGCGTTGTCGCGGCCGAGGTACGTCGGCGAGGCACCGGTGAGGGCGCCGGCCTGGGCGTTGCCGATCTCCTGGTCACCGCCGACGCCGCCCCTGCCGCCATTGTCCAGCTGCAGGTTGTAGTTC
>Ga0307416_100000839_pt1 | contig 16165 bp, 13 predicted proteins | sample DK1Cmetagenome_2_FD_203821 | JGI IMG/M metagenome (GOLD analysis project Ga0307416, IMG submission 203821) | Maize rhizosphere microbial communities from greenhouse at UC Davis, California, United States - DK15-C-3 | ecosystem: Host-associated > Plants > Roots > Rhizosphere > Soil | place...
CTTATGGACATATGGGCCAACACGTCCGCGACCTGACAGACATCCAGGAGCGAGCAGTCCGGTCCGGTGCGCTGGATGCCGCGAGCAACTTGCTTGTCGTGGCACCGACCAGCTCCGGAAAGACCTTCGTCGGGGAGATGGCAGCGACGGCTTCTGCGTTCGCCCGGCGACGGCACGCCATCTTCATCATGCCGTTCAAAGCCGTCGCCGAAGAGCACTTCCTGCTATTCCGGGAACGTTATGGCGATCTGCTGTCGGTCGTCATCTCGACCGGAGACTGGTCGGAGTATGACGCGGACATCCGCGCGGGCAGCTTCAACCTGGCCGTGATGACCTACGAGAAGCTGATGGGCTTCCTTGTCCACCAGCCAGACCTGCTGGCCAACTGCACCACGCTGGTCGTCGACGAGGTGCAGTCCATCGGCGCCGACGACCGCGGAGCCAGGCTGGAGATGCTGCTCACCCAGGTGTTGGTGAGCACCGACCCTCCACAGATGATCGCTCTGTCGGCGTCGCTTGACGAGCTGAATGAGCTCGACCACTGGCTCAAGGCACGCCTTGTCATGTCGACCGAGCGGCCGGTCCCGCTCACCCAAGCCGTGTGCGACCCGACAGGTCACGCCACGGTCATCGGCTCCAAGGGGCAGCGTTCCGATCGACAGATGGTCCCGCCACAGGTCGACCGGCAGAATCTCCTGCTCGCGCTCTGCGAGCAGCTTGTCGGCGAGGGCTCCCAGGTGCTGGTGTTCCGGTCAGCGATCAGGGACACAGTCGAGACGGCCCGGCAGCTTCGGGAGCGATTCCCGGCCCACGGGCTTCCCCGTCACATCGCTGAGCGCATCAATCAGCTCGATGACTCGGATGCCGTCGCTGACCTTCGGCTGGACTTGGCCTCCGGTGTCGCCTATCACAACGGTGATCTGACTCATCCGGAGCGGCAGCTTGTCGAGGCGACGTTCCGTGCCGGCGACGCGCGGGTTCTCGTCTCGACCACGACGCTTGCCATGGGCGTGAACCTTCCCAGCGACGTGGTGATCGTGGCTGACTCCCGCCGCTTCATCCCGCTTCGTGGAGGCTGGGGCCAGGCGCAGACGAGCGCCGCCGAGTACCGAAACGCGGCCGGTCGCGCGGGACGACTGGGCCAACGCACCGCGGGGATGGCTATCCTCCTCGCCGACACGGTCGTCGAGCACCATCAGCTTGTCAACGCCTACCTCCTCGGGCACGTCGAACCGGTCCGATCGCAGATCGCGCGGCGACCATTCGCCGAGGTTGTGTTCAGCGTCCTCAGCGCCGGGCTCGCAGATGACGAGTCTGGGGTGGCGGAGTTCGTCACCGCCACCCTGGCCTACCGGACCTTCTACGAGCGGACCGGCGGCGGCCTGCCGGCCGTCCAGCAGGGGGTGACACAGGCAGTCACCCAATGCCTCGACACCGGGCTGATCGTCCGCGAGGACGGCCGTCTGCGCCCTACGCAGGTCGGCAAGGTATTCGCCGGCGCGGGAGTACCGCTGACGGCCGCGACACGCCTCGCCGGCCTGCTGGAGCCGGCCGGGCGGGCACGGCCGTCACGGCAGGACCTCCTGTTCGAGGTGGCCTGGGGTGACGAGACCGGCGACCGCCCTTGGCCCCGGCGGCAAGGTGGCCACGAGCTCGACCCTCGCCCTGGCCTTGTTCCAGATGGCACCGGATGCTCCCCGGGCTCCCGGCTCGTGGCCACACTGGCCAAGTCAACGCTGACCTCATTGGAAGCCAGAGCGTTGCTCAAGAGCAGGTGTCTGATGGAGTGGATCAGCGGCACGTCCCTGCGCGAGATCTCGCGGCAGTTCGCCGGTCACGCGGCTGCACCGCCACGAGTTCAGGCCCTTGGCAAGAACGCTGCCTGGCTGCTAGACACGCTCGCCAGTGCCGCCGAAGTCCGCGGCCTCGGTGCCGACATGGTGGCGGAGATCCGGGAGTTCGCCGATGAGGCCCGCTACGGGTTGCCCGCGGTGCTCGCGCCACTTGCTCGTCTTCACGTCCCCGGGGTCCCCCGCGACGCACTCCTACGCCTGTACCGGAACGACCACGGCGTCGAGCTGTACAACCCCGAGGTGATCCTCGACACCGCGGCCGAGGCGTTCGACGGCCTTCTGACCCCACTGCAGGTCGCGAGGATCAAGCAGGCCATCCTCGATGAGGTTGAGGAGTCGTTGCGGCGTCGTCGCGCCGGTCAGGTCGCCAGGGCCGAACAGACTGCACTTCCGGTGCGCTTGATCGAGAACCTCTACACGGCCTCCGGCGGCGGCCTTGAGCAGGCGGTCACCGACGCGCTCAACCATGTTGGCCTGTCAGCCACGCGGTTGGTGCGCCAGCCGTTCGGCGAAGAGGACATCCAGCTCGCCCACCCGGACGGCACGGTGGTCATCTCGGTCACGGCCTCACAGGATGATGTTCGTCCTGTGAGGTGGAGCAAGGTGCGGGAGGTACTGGGAACAGGCGCTGGACTCAATCCCATCAATTTCGTGTGTGTGGCACGGCCTGGGTTCGAGTCGTTGGCTGAGCGGAAGGCCGGCGAGATCGCGCGCGAGAGCGGGTCCCGCCGCTTACTGCTGGCGCCGATCCCGATGCTGGCCGAGGCCTTGGTGCGTTGTGGTGAAGGGCGCATGAGCGCTGAAGCCCTCGGCGACCTTCTCGCCGGGGCCAGGGGCATCCTCAGCGACGAGGATCTCCAGCTCAGTGCCCAGCCCATTCCTCATGCGTAGAGGGGCAGACGGGCAAGGCTGGACTTGGGTATGGTTGGCACATGGCCAACCCGGATGTGTTCACCATCGTCCTCGCCGGGGGCGAGGGGAAGCGGCTGGCGCCGTTGACCGCGGACCGGGCCAAGCCGGCGGTGCCCTTCGGGGGCGACTACCGGCTGGTCGACTTCGTGCTGTCGAACCTGGTCAACGGCGACTACACGCGGATCGCGGTCCTGACCCAGTACAAGAGCCACAGCCTGGACCGGCACATCACCACCACCTGGCGGCTGTCGCCGCTGCTGGGCGGCTACGTCACCCCGGTCCCGGCCCAGATGCGGCGGGGGCCGCGCTGGTTCGCCGGGTCGGCCGACGCCATCTTCCAGAGCCTCAACCTGGTCTACGACGAGCGGCCCGACTACGTGATCGTGTTCGGGGCCGACCACGTGTACCGGATGGACCCCCGCCAGATGGTCCAGCAGCACATCGACTCCGGCGCCGGGGTGACGGTGGCCGGGATCCGGGTGCCGATCTCCGACGCCAACCAGTTCGGGGTCATCGAGACCGCCCCCGACGGCCGGGCCATCGCCGCCTTCCGGGAGAAGCCGAGCGACCCGGTTGGCCTGCCCGACGCGCCCGACCAGGTGTTCGCGTCCATGGGCAACTACGTGTTCCGGGCCGACACCCTCATCGAGGCCGTCTCCCTGGACGCCAGGGACGAGGACTCCAAGCACGACCTGGGCGGCAACATCATCCCCATGCTGGTCGGGCGCAACGAGGCCGAGGTCTACGACTTCGCCGACAACGACGTGCCCGGGACCACCGACCGGGACCGCGGCTACTGGCGCGACGTCGGCACCCTGGACGCCTACTACGACGCCCACATGGACCTGATCTCGGTCAACCCGGTGTTCAACCTCTACAACCGCAGGTGGCCCATCCTGACCTGGCACCAGCCCCTGCCGCCGGCCAAGTTCGTGTTCGAGGAGCGCGACGGCCGCACCGGCCACGCCCTCGACTCGATGGTCTCGGCCGGGGTGGTGGTGTCGGGGGGCACCGTGCGGCGCTCGATCCTCTCCCCCGGGATCCGGGTCCACAGCCGCTCCCTGGTCGAGGGGTCGGTGCTGATGCACGACGTCGACGTCGGCCGCGGGGCGGTGGTCCGCAACGCCATCGTGGACAAGAACGTGGCCATCCCCGAGGGCGCCCAGATCGGCGTCGACCTCGAGCGGGACCGGGAGCGGTTCGTGGTCTCGGACGGCGGCGTGGTCATCATCGGGAAGGGTCAGAAGATCGACGCCTGACCGCCGGGTCGGCCAGCCGCGCCAGGTCCTCGCGCAGCCCCGGGCGGTCGCCCAGCTCCTCCCGGGTGGTGGCGGTGAGCGCCCTGGGGGCGGCGGCGGCCAGGGCGGCGGCCAGCGGCCCGGGGCCCACGGTGGCGACCGCGCCGGCCAGGGCCCGCTCGGCCCCCAGGCGGACGGCCAGGCTGACCGCCAGCTCGACCAGGTCGGCCTGGCGCAGCCGCTCGGGGGCGACGGCGGCGGCGTGGTCGAAGTCGACCAGCCAGGGCTGCCCGGCCTCGTCCACGACCACGCTGTTGCGGGCGAGGTCGCCGTGGGCCATGCCGGCCCGATGGAGCTTGGCCACCTCCTCCCAGAGCGCCTCCAGGGTGGCGTCGGTCACCTCGGCCGGGCCCAGCTCCTCCAGCGACCGGCCACCGACCAGCTCCTGGACGAGCAGCCCCGACCCGTTGCCGTACGGGCCGGCCAGCACCACCCGGGGGGTGCGGACCCCGGCGGTGGCCGCCAGCAGGCCCAGGAACGCCTCCCGCTCGACCTGCTCGGCGGGCGGGCCGCTCCCCCGCCGGCCCGGCTCGGCCCGGCGCCGGAACAGCATCCGCCAGAGCCGGTAGAGGAGGTCCTCGTCGCGCCGCTCCCTGGGGATGACCTTGGCGAACAGCCGCTCGCCGTCGGGGCCGACGGCCTGGAAGCGGGCCGAGCGGCGGGCGTCGCGGCCGCCCAGCGGGGTCACCTCGGTCACCTCGAGGCCCTGCTGGCGCAGGGCCTTGGCCGCCCGTTCGGGCGACGGCCGCCCGCCGGGGGCGCCCAGCAGCAGGTGGACCAGGGACCCGGCCGCCCAGCCGAGGGCGGCCCCGCCGATGACGTCGAAGGGCAGGTGGGCGCCGACGTACAGCCGCGACACGCCGACCAGGGCGGCCACCAGCCAGGCCACCCAGCGCACCCGCCGGTCCAGGTAGGGGATGATCATGGTGGCGATGGCCACGGCCACGGCCGCGTGCCCGGACACGAACCCGAGGCCGTTGTCGTGGGGGCCGCGCAGGTTGACGCCGTCCAGCAGGTCGGCCGGCCGCTCCCGGCCCACCTGGTACTTGATCCAGCGGGCGGCCAGCCACACCCCGATGCCGGTGATGGCCAGGTTGGCGGCCAGCCAGAACCGCCGGGTGGCCGCCACCACCACCGACGCCACCCCGACGGCGAGCACGTTGCCGGCCTGCATGACCACCCAGAACCCGGGATAGAGGGCGTCCGGGAGGTCGTTGACCAGCCGGAACAGGTCCTCCTCGAGGACCCCGACCTCGTGCGGCCGGACCGTGGCCGTGCAGGCGAGCAGGATGGCCAGCCCGGCGACCAGCCGCAGGGCGTCGCCGGGGTGGCGGGGCAGGGTCAGGACCTTGTTCACGGGGTGGCCGCCGAGGGCGGGTCCAGCTGGAGCCGGCCGTGGGTGTAGTCGGACACCGTCTGGCGCACCTCGTCGCGGCTGATGAAGCCGAGGGCCAGGCTCACCTCGGACAGCGGCCGGGCCTGCTCGTCGCTGCGGAAGTCGAGCCGGTAGGTGACGCAGCCGCCCGGGAACAGGTAGTAGACGGCGCCCCGGTAGCGCTTGCCCGGCTCGATGGAGATGACCTCCTGGTAGCGGCGGGTGCCCGGATGGTCGGAGGGCACCCTGGTGACGTTGCCGAGGGTACAGAACCGTTCCAGGACCACCTGGACGGCGCGGTTCCCGACCCGGTCGGAGTCGAGCGAGAACCGCGCCCGGCCGTTGCGGACGAAGATGTCGCTGACGCTCCAGCCGGCCGGCAGCAGCGCGACGCAGGGCAGCTGGCTGGCCGTTGGCACCGCCTGGGCCATCAGCACGACCATGGTCGTCGCCTGCCGGCCCTGGTAGCGGCAGACCGGCTGCCTGGGGTTCAGGAACCCCCCGGTCACCGGCTCGCCGCAGCCGGCCAGGACCAGGCAGACCACGGCGACCAGCAGCAGCCGCCTCACAGCAGCCCCGCCGACGAGAAGCTGTTCAGGGCCGCGGCCAGGGCCAGCAGGGCGAGCAGGACGACCCCGATCATCAGCCCGACCCGGCGGAGGCTCCAGCGCTGGATGGCCACCGGCGAGTACCACTCGGGCAGCAGCGCCAGGAACTCGGTGTGGAGGTCGCGGCCCTGGTCGCGCATGGTCTTGCGGAGCTGGGAGGGCATGGTGATGCCGCTGGTAGCGGCGAAGGCCTCGGCGATCTCGTCGTCGTTGAAGTGCATCCGGGCCCGGGCGTAGACCCGCTCGGGGCTGGAGCGGGTGGCCAGAACCAGCATCATGTTGGCCAGGTCCACCGCCTGGCGCCAGGGGCTGGGGCGGACCTCGGCGAAGAACACGTCGATCAGGTGGACCCGGCCCACGCGGACCAGCAGGTTGGCCGGCTTGATGTCGCGGTGGGCGAGGCCGGCGTCCCAGAGGCGGCGGATGATCCGCAGCCCGTCGTCGATGATGACGTCGTCGACCTCCTCCAGGTCGCCGATCTCCTTGGCGTCGGTGAAGAACTCGGTGACCACCAGGTACTCGCGCTCGGGGGTGATCTCGACGATCCCGAACGGCTCGGGGCTGCGGACCCCGGCCCCGTGCATCAGGCGCAGGGCGTAGTCCTCCTGCTGGACCAGGCGGCGGACGGTGTTGAACGGCTTCTCGTCCTCCAGGCGCCCGTACAGCAGGGTCCGGCCCAGCTTGTACCAGCGGTCCGAGCGCAGGTGGCTGCCGGCGTACAGCTTGGCGAACAGCCAGCTCGGCGGCTCGCCCTTGACCTTGACCCGCAGGGGTGTCGAGCCGGCCGACCCCGAGAGGCCGAACGGCTTGATCTCGGCCACCTGTACCCCCAGCTGGTCCTCCAGGGCCTGGTGGATGGCCTGGCCGCGGCGGCCTCCGACGTCCAGGTGGGCCGAGCTGCCCCGGTGCCAGGTGACCGGGAAGACCTCGTTGGGGGTGATCATGCGGAAGGCCACCAGGGGGATGGTGACCCCGATCACGGCGGCGATGACCACGTCGCTGGGCGAGTTGGTGGCCAGGTAGACGAGCGAGACCGACAGGGCGGTGACCAGCCCGGCGATGACCGGCTTGCCGACGCGGCGCAGCCGGCCGGTGGGGGCGAGCGAGTACAGCATGCCCATCAGGGTCGCGGTCAGGGCGGCCACCAGGCGCGAGGGATGAGCGTAACCGCTCCAGTCGCCGAGGATCTCGACCCCGAGCGGCCGGGGCCACACGAACAGGTAGGCGAAGAAGCCGGTGAGGGCGGTCACGGCCAGGGTCGAGCCCAGGAACACGAACAGGTGGCGGAAGCGCCGCAGCACCACCAGCACGACCACCGTCGACCAGAACAGGACCCGCAGGATCCAGCGCGACCCGAGGGCGTGGACCGACTGCATGAGGTCGGTGAGCAGCTCGGTGCGCAGGCCGGCGGCCCACTCCACGACCCGGTTGTCGTTGACCAGGACCAGCTGGGCGGTGCGCTGGTTCATGATGATCGCCGCCCACAGCACCAGCACCGCCCCGGCGGCCCCCAGCCACAGCTGGCCGCTGCGGTTGAGGGTGCGGGGCAGGGGCGGCGCCTCGCCCGAGGGTCGCCGACGCCGGCCGGCCCGGGAGACCCGCTGCAGCCGACCGGTCACGGCGGGCTCGCCGCCGCCGGGAGGCGGCCGCCGGAGCGTCGGTTCCATGCACAGGAGGGTAACCTGAGTGCACAGCTTGCAACAGGAGACATGAGAGGGCTCGGGATCGGCTTGCGGCCGATGATCACCAGACGCCGACCGGCGGGTTCGCCGGTCGTGCTGGTGTTGGTGGCGGCCCTGGTCCTGGCCTCCTCGGGCTGCGACCGGGGCCAGGCCCCGCCGCCGTCGCCGCCCGAGGACCAGGGCCGGCCCACCATCCAGCTCGCCTCCTTCGACTTCCCCGAGAGCCAGCTGCTCGCCCAGCTCTACGGCCAGGCCCTGGGCCAGCACGGCTTCCCGGTGGAGCAGGTGGTCGGGCTGGGCTCCCGCGAGGTGGTCGCCCCCGCCCTCGAGCAGGGCAAGGTCGACATGGTGCCGGAGTACCTGGGCTCGGCCCTGAACTTCCTCAACGACAGCGACCGGGTGGCCACCGCCGATCCCCGCCAGACCCACGCCCGGCTGGAGCAGGCGTTCGCGCCCCGGGGGGTGAGCGTGCTCGCCTTCGCCCCGGCCGTGGACCGCAACGGCTTCGTGGTCTCGGGCGACCTGGCCCGCCGCCATCACCTGGAGCGGATCAGCGACCTCGCCCCCCTGGCCGGGCGGCTGGTCATCGGCGGGCCGCCCGAGTGCCCCCAGCGCCCCCTGTGCCTCGGGGGCCTGGAGGAGGTCTACCGGCTCAGCTTCGCCCGCTTCGAGGCGATGCCGTCGCGGGCGGTGACGGCGGCGGCCCTGAGGATGGGCGAGATCGACGTCGGCATGATCGACACCACCGACCCCAGCCTGCTCCGGCGCGGGGCCGACCTGGTCCAGCTGGCCGACGACCGGCGGCTCCAGCCGGCCGACAACGTCGTCCCGGTGCTCCGCCGCGAGCTGGTCGACGCCTACGGCCCGCCGCTGGTCTCCCTGGTCAACGCGGTCAGCGCCCAGCTCACCACCGTGGAGCTGACCAGGCTCAACCTCGAGGTGGCCGACGGCCGCCCGCCCGCCGCCGCCGCCGCCGGCTGGCTGCGGGCCCACACCATCATCGGCTGACCAGGGCGGCGGCGATCGAGTCGCCGAACGGCGGCCGCAGCACGCCGGCGTCGGTGATGAAGGCGGTGACCAGCTCGGCCGGGGTGACGTCGAAGGCCGGGTTCCAGACCTGGGTCCCCTCGGGGGCCAGCCGGGACCCGGCCACCCGGGTGACCTCGTCGGCCGGGCGCTGCTCGATCTCGATGGCGGCGCCGTCGGCGGCGCCCGGGTCGAACGACGACAGCGGCCCGACCACATAGAAGGGGATGGCGTTGGCCCGGGCCAGCACGGCCAGGCTGTAGGTGCCGATCTTGTTGGCCGTGTCGCCGTTGGCGGCCACCCGGTCGCAGCCGACCAGCACGGCGTCGACCAGGCCGCCGGCCATGGCCGCCCCGGCGGCGGTGTCGGCCACCACCGTCACCGGGATGCCGGCGTTGACCAGCTCCCAGGCGGTCAGGCGGGCCCCCTGGAGCAGGGGCCGGGTCTCGGAGGCCAGCACCTGGACCGGCTCGGCGGCGGCCGCCTTGGCGTAGACGACCCCGAGGGCGGTGCCGAGGCCGGCGGTGGCCAGGCGCCCGGTGTTGCAGTGGGTGAGGAGCCGGGAGCGGGCGCCCAGCTCGGCCCGGCCGGCCTCGGCCATGGCCAGGCACGCGGCCCGGTCCTCCTCCAGGATGGCCTGGGCCTCGGCCAGGGCGAGGCGGCGCAGCCCGGCCGCGTCGCCGGCCCGGGCGGCGGCGGCCGCCACCCGGCGGACCGCCCAGCCGAGGTTGACCGCGGTCGGGCGGGCCGCGGCCAGGGTGTCGGCGGTCCGCTGCAGGTCGGCCCGGGCGGCGGCCAGCCCCTCGGGCCCGGGCCGGGGCGGGCCGGCCTCCTTCAGGCCGACCACGACCCCGAAGGCGCCGGTCACCCCGATGGCCGGGGCGCCCCGCACGGCCAGGCGTACCAGGGCGTCCACCACCTCGACGAGATGGCGTAGCTCACGTACGACGAAGCGCTCGGGCAGCAGGGTCTGGTCGACGATCTCGAGCCGGCCGTCCCGCCAGGCGACGGCGCTGCGCAGCAGGTCAACGTCCATGCGCCGATGCTACCGGGCCGGTTCGCGTGGCTGCGCGCATGGTGGGATCATGCGTGGAACCGCCAGTTGCCGGGACTGGGGGAGGACACGGTTGACCATGCCCGTACGGTCGCGCTGGGCCCGCCTGCTGCTTGCTGGGTTGGCGTTGGCCGCGGTGGCGTGCTCGGAGCGGGGGGCCACCCTGCCCAGCACGCCCGGCACCACCGTGGGGGCCACGGCCGCGGGGCCGCTCCCCGAGGACTGCCCCGGGGCCAGCCCGTCGCCCGCCGCCGCCCCGGTGGCGTTCGTGGCCGGCGGCCGGGCCTGGGCCACCAACGCCGACGGGCGCCGGCTGTGGTGCCTGTTCGAGGTCCGCCACCCGGGCCCGTTCCTGTGGGGGCCGCGGGGCGACCGGGTGGTGCTGGACGGGCTGGAGGTCCGCGGGGTCGGCGCCCCGGTGTGGCGGCCGCCCCGGGGCATCGAGACGGTCTCGCTGACCTGGCTCGGAGCCGCCGGCAGCTCGCTGGCGTTCGTCGCCCCCGGCGGGCTCAACCTGAACTCGGCCGCCCTCGGCTCGATCGACCTGGGCGAGCTGACCCCGTTCCGGGGCGGCACCATCTACGAGGACGTGGCCGGCCACCCCTCCGGGCAGGGGCTGGCCTTCGTGCTCCGGCGCCAGGGGGCCTCCGAGATCTGGATGACCACCAACAGCGGCGGCGGGGCCGTCCGGCTGGTCGCCCCCACCCGGGACCGGCTGGGGCCGCTGGCCTTCGCGGCCGGCGGCAAGGCCCTCTACTACGGCAGCCGGCGGGCCGACGGCAGCCGCCACCTGGAGGTGTTCTCCCTGGCCGAGGGGCGGCGGCTGGCCCCGGCGTGGACCGGCGAACGGGACGTGCTGGCGATCGTCGGCCGCCGCGAGCCGACCGCCACCCAGGTGGCCATCGACACCGGCACCGGCTGCGGCGACCGCCGGGCCGACCTGTCGGGGCTGGACGGCGGGCCCGGCCGGCCCCTGCTGGCGTCGGCGACCCGGCCGACCCGCGCCGTGGGCTGGCTCGACAGCCGCCGGGTACTGGTCGCCGAGGGCGGCTGCGCGGGCCCGTTCGACCTGTGGGTGGTCGACACCGGCGGCCGCGAGCCGGTGTCGCTGGCCCGCGGGATCGACCGGGCGGCGCTGCGCCGGACCGACCCCCGGCCCCTGCCCGCCCCGCCGGACCTGGCCGCCCTGGGCGGCTGAATCTCCCCCGGCCGGGGGAGGCGACGCCGTCGGCGCCACGGCATCCTGACGGCATGCTGGAATCGTTCATCCGCTGGTTGCGGGCGCGGCCGCTGGTCGCCGACGGGCTGCTGGCGGCCCTGGTCGCCGCCTTCTCGCCGATCGCGCTGGGGTACGCCAACCGCGACTGCGACGGCGCCTGCCGGCCCGGACCTGGCCGACCCGGTCCGGGTGCTGGTCCTGACCACCTTCGACCTGGACGAGTACGTGTTCGAGGCCCTGCGGGCCGGGGCCAGCGGGTTCCTGCTCAAGGACCTGCCCGCGAGGACCTGGTGGCGGCCGGGCGGGTGGTGGCCGCCGGCGAGGCCCTGCTCGCCCCCAGGATCACCCGTCGGCTGATCGAGGAGTTCGCCCGCCACCCGCCCGCGGCCGGGCCCGACCCGGCCGCCCTGGGCTCCCTCACCGCCCGCGAGCGGGAGGCCCCCGAGCTCATGGCCAGAGGGCTGTCCAACGCCGAGATGGCCGCCTCGCTGTTCGTCAGCGAGCACACGGTCAAGACCCACGTCGGCAACGTGCTGGCCAAGCTGGGCCTCCGCGACCGCATCCAGGCGGTGATCCTGGCCTACGAGGTCGGCCTGATCACGCCGGGCCGGTGAAGTCGGGCGGGCGCTTCTCGCGCAGGGACGCCACCCCCTCGCGGACGTCGGGGCCGCCGAAGCCGAGGAACTCCAGGGCCAGGGAGGTGTCGAAGGCCGGCCCGGCCAGGCGCAGCCAGTTGTTGAGGGCGTACTTGGTCCAGCGGATGGCGCTCTGGGAGCCGCCGGCCAGCCGCACCGCCACCTCCAGGGCGACCTCGTGCAGGTCGGCGTCGTCGACGCAGCGCGACACCAGCCCGATCCGCTCGGCCTCCTCCCCCGACACCGGCTCGCACAGCAGCAGGTGGTACTTGGCCTTGGCCATGCCGCACAGCAGCGGCCAGACGATCGCCGCATGGTCGCCGGCCGCCACCCCGAGGCGGGTGTGGCCGTCGATGATCCGGGCCGAGCGGGCCGCGATCGAGATGTCGGCCAGCAGGCCGATGACCAGCCCGGCCCCGACCGCCGGGCCGGCCAGGGCCGAGACCACCGGCTTGGAGCAGTTGAGCAGGTTGTAGACCAGGTCGCGGGCCTCGCGCAGGACCCGCAGGCGGACCTCGAAGTCGTCGGCCATCTCGGCCACCAGGTCCAGGTCGCCGCCGGCCGAGAAGGCGTCCCCGGCCCCGCGGACCACCACCGCCCGGACCTCGGGGTCGCGGTCGATCTCGGTCCAGATGCCGGCCAGGTCGCGGTGCATCTGGGGGCCGGCCGCGTTCAGGCGCCCGGGGGCGCTCATCACCACCCGCAGCACCCCGTCGGCGGGCCGTTCCAGCTGCAGGCTCGGGTAGTCGGCGTAGCGGTCGGGCATCGGCGCTCCTCGGGCTCGTCGGCGTGCCGGGCCAATGGTGGCAGGCGGCTGCCGTGAACGGCGGGTTACCGGTCGGTAACAGGTTGGCCGGGCATCTGGACGGCCGCTCGGGGCGGCCCCGATACTCGCGCTGACGCATCGGAATCGCTGGCAGGGATGACCAGCGCGCTGGCGGGGATGACCAGCGGAGCGGCCAGGAGGTCGCCATGGACACATGGGGCATCAGCGGTCCCCGGTTCCTGCTCATCTACGTGGCCCTGCTCGCCGTCACGGTGGCGGGCGTGGTCCTGGCCCGGCGGCGGGCCCTGGCCGCCCCCGACGGGGCGGCCGTCCCGGCCCGGCTCGACCGCTACGAGGCCGCCTACCTCAACGGCGGCTGCGACCTGGCCGCCACCACGGCCATCTCCGCCCTGCTCCGGGCCCGGCACCTGGCCCCCTCGCCCCGGCGCCGCTCCCGGGGCCGGCTGGTCGCGGGGACCGCCCCGCCGGCCGGGGCCCACCCGGTCGAGTGGGCCACCTATCAGCTGGTCGCCACCCGCCCCGACCACCCGCAGCCGGCCCTGGGAGCCGAGCTGTGCCGGGAGCCGGCCATGGCCGCCGTCCGCGAGCGGCAGCGCCGGCTCGGCCTGGCCCCCACCGACGAGCAGCGGGCCCGGTACCGGGCCACCGGGCTGTGGTTCCTGCCCGTGGCCGCCCTCGGGGTGGCCCGGGTGGCCGCCGGGACGGCCAACGGCCGCCCGGTCGGGTTCCTGGTCGTGCTGCTGGCGGTCACCGTGGTGCTCGCGGTCGTCCTCTGCCTGCGGGTCCCGAACGCCACCGGGCTGGGCCGGCGCACCCTGGAGCGGCTGCGGGCCGAGACCGGCCGCCCGGCCGCCGGCGCGTCCGCCTCCGAGCTGGCCTTGTGGCCACCGCCCTGTTCGGCGCCGGGGTCCTGTGGGCCGCCGACACCGAGACGGCCGTGGCCCTGCGCATCCCCCGCGAGCACGGCGCCCACCTGGGCGGCTCCTGGGGCGGCGACGCCGGCGGCGGCGGAAGCTGCGGTGGCGGCGGGGGCGGCGGGGGCTGCGGTGGCGGGGGGTGTGGCGGATGAGCCTGCTCCACGGGGTCGGCATCGGCTGGCGGGACGAGCTCGCCGGGTTCGTGGACCGTCGCCGGGGGCTGGGGTTCGCGGAGGTGGTGGCCGAGCGGTTCCATGACGGGGAGGCGCTGCCCGCCGGGCTGGCCAGGCTGCGGGAGCGGGGGGTGCCGGTGGTGCCCCACGGGGTTCGGCTCTCGCTGGGGTCGGCGGCCGTGCCCGACCCGGGGCGGGTCGGGCACCTGGCCGGGCTTGCCGAGCGGCTGGGGTCGCCGCTGGTCAGCGAGCACGTCGCCTTCGTCCGGGGCGGTGGGCTGGAGGCCGGGCACCTGCTGCCGGTGCCGAGGACCCGCGACGCCCTCGACGTGCTGGTCGGCAACGTGCGCCTGGCCCAGGCCGAGCTGCCGGTGCCCCTCGCCCTGGAGCACGTGGCCGCCCCGCTGGAGTGGCCGGCCCCCGAGCTGGACGAGGCCGCCTTCCTGACCGGGCTGCTGGAGCGGACCGGGGCCTGGCTGCTGCTGGACGTGGCCAACCTGTACGCCAACGCCCGCAACCACGGCGGCGACCCGCTCGCCTTCCTCGACGCCCTGCCCCTGGAGCGGGTCGCCTACGTGCACGTGGCCGGCGGGGTCGAGCGCGACGGCCTCTACCACGACACCCACGCCCACCCGACCCCGCCCGCCGTCCTCGAGCTCGTGGCCGAGCTGTGCGCCCGGTTCCCCGAGGGCCCGCCGGGGGTCATGCTGGAGCGCGACGACGCCTACCCGCCCGAGCCCGAGCTGGCCGCCGAGCTGGACGCCATCGCCGCCGCCGTCCACGCGGGGTCGGCCGCCCGGCCGTGAGCGCCGCGCCGGAACGGCTGGCCGCCGCGCAGGCGGCGCTGGTCCGGGCGCTGGTCGCCGGGGGGCCGGTGCCCGACGGCTTCGACCCCGACCGGGTGCGGGCGACCGCGGCCGCCCTGGCCCGCAGGCGGGCCCGCGAGGTCGCCAGGGCCTGGCCGGTCCTGGCCGCCGACCTGGGCGAGGCGTTCACCGACCGGTTCGTGGCCTGGGCGACCGGCCGGCCGCCCCCGGCCGCCGGCGGGGCCCTGGCCGACGGGCTCGGCTTCGCCCGCGACCTGGCCCGCCACCGCCGCCTGTCCGGCGACGCCCGGGTCGAGGCCCTGCTGGTGGCGGCCCGGCTGTCGCCCCGCCCGTTCCGCCTGGCCGCCGCCCTCGCCGGCCGGCCGCCCCGGCTGGTCGTCCTGGCCCGGATCCCCGGCCTGGGCGAGCGCGCGCTGTCGCTCCCCCTCGGCCCGTCCCGCGCCGGATAGGGCGATGACGCAATCGCCTCCCGGTCCCGACCATGGTTTGATACCCGACGTCAGGTGCATTCGCCCCTTGGCGACGGTGGGAGGCCCGAGGGATGGCCGCAGGCTCCCCCCTGCTCCAGATGGAGCGGGTGAACAAGTGGTTCGGCGACCTCCACGTGCTCCAGGACGTGGACCTGGAGGTCGACCCGGGCGAGGTGGTGATCGTGGTCGGCCCCTCCGGCTCGGGCAAGTCGACCCTGTGCCGGACCATCAACCGCCTCGAGCCGATCGATGACGGCAACATCCGCCTCGAGGGCCAGCCCCTGCCCGCCGAGGGCCGGGGCCTGGCCAGGCTCCGCTCCGACGTCGGCATGGTCTTCCAGCAGTTCAACCTGTTCGCCCACAAGAGCGTCCTCGAGAACGTCACCCTCGGCCCGATCAAGGTCCGCGGCCAGTCCCGGCAGGAGGCCGAGCGCCGGGCCCGGGAGCTGCTGGCCCGGGTCGGGGTCGAGAACCAGGCGGCCAAGCTGCCGGCCCAGCTGTCGGGCGGCCAGCAGCAGCGGGTGGCGATCGCCCGGGCCCTGGCCATGGACCCCAAGCTGCTGCTGTTCGACGAGCCGACCTCGGCGCTGGACCCGGAGATGATCAACGAGGTCCTCGACGTCATGCGCGACCTGGCCGCCGCCGGCATGACCATGATCGTCATCAGCCACGAGATGGGCTTCGCCCGCTCCGCCGCCAACCGGGTCGTGTTCATGGACGGCGGCCGGATCCTGGAGGCCGCCCCGCCCGAGGAGTTCTTCGCCAGCCCCCGGACCGACCGGGCCAAGGACTTCCTGTCCAAGATCATCAGCCACTGACGGGCGGCCCGGACCCGCCCAGGCAAGGAGGGAACCGCAATGCGCGCACGACGGACGACCGGCCTGGTAGGGGCCGCACTGGCCCTGATGCTGGCCCTGGCCGCCTGTGGTGGCGGCGACGACGACGGCGGTGGCGGTGGCGGCACCGTCAACGAGGGGGCGAGCTTCGCCGAGGGCACCACCATGGCCCGGCTCAAGTCGGCCGGCAAGGTCACGGTCGGGACCAAGTTCGACCAGCCCCTGTTCGGCCTCAAGAACTTGGAAGGCAAGCCCGAGGGCTTCGACGTCGAGATCGCCAAGCTGATCGCCGGCGAGATGGGCATCGCGGCCGACAACATCACCTGGGTGGAGACCGTCTCGGCCAACCGCGAGCCCTTCATCGACCAGGGCAAGGTCGACTTCGTGGTCGCCACCTACACCATCAACGACAAGCGCAAGCAGGTCGTCGACTTCGCCGGCCCCTACTACGAGGCCGGCCAGGACATCATGGTCGCCAAGGGCAACCCCGAGG
>Ga0307416_100000840_pt1 | contig 16156 bp, 10 predicted proteins | sample DK1Cmetagenome_2_FD_203821 | JGI IMG/M metagenome (GOLD analysis project Ga0307416, IMG submission 203821) | Maize rhizosphere microbial communities from greenhouse at UC Davis, California, United States - DK15-C-3 | ecosystem: Host-associated > Plants > Roots > Rhizosphere > Soil | place...
ACGCGCGGCCGTAGCCGTTGTAGTTGAAGATGTTGAAGTACGGGTACGCCGTCAGCCCTGAATAGCTCTTGTCCTCCGGCGGATCCTCGTCCACGACGTTGTTCACGGTCAGGGCGAGGGAGCTGTTATCCGTCAGCTGGTAGTGCAGGTTCAGGTTGAACAGGGCGTACGGATCGATGTCGCCCGGTGCGACGCCATTGATCGGGCCCGCACCGCTCTGCTCGGCAAAGTTCGGCGTCGAGCCGTAGTAGGTGCCATGCACCGTGGTGGTCCACTTGCCGATCTCCCAGATGAAGTCGCCAGTCACGACCGACGCGAATTCCGAGGAGTAGAAGCCCTCGTTCAGAAGGTCGATCGGCTCGTCGCCGGGGAACTGGGTGTAATCGTGGTCGAGCGTCCTGTTGTAGTCCAGGTTCACCTGGTACATCCCGCCCCGTCCGCCGCCGAACCGGTAGGTCAGGCCCGCGAGGATGCCGGACACGCTCTCCTTCGAGATGTTGATCGGCTCGATCGATACCAGCTGCAGCAGGTTGGGCTGCAAGGCTCCGGGACCGGTGCGCTGCACACGTGACAGTGCATCCACGCATGTCGGCGAACTGATGTCGAGCCGGCCCTGTCGGCACTCGTTCTCGTCGAACAGGACGGTGTCGATGTTCAGGTCGCTGACCTCGTCGTCGATCTTGATGTCGTAATAATCGGCGCGGATCTGGAAGTTCTCGTTGGGCGACCAGACCACGCCGAAGCCGTATGAATCCGCCGTGATCGACTTCAGATCCGGGTTGCCGGTGCGCTCGCCCTCCGTATTGAAGGCGGCGAAATCGCAGTTCGCGAGGGGCTGTCCCGCTTCTTCGCACCGGAAATAATCGACCACGGTCGTGAAGAAGCCGCTCTCGCCGGCGAAGACGTAGGCCATGTCCGGCGCGCGGAAAGCAGTGGCAAAGCTGCCGCGGACCAGCACCGATTCGACCGGCCGGAATTCCAGGCCGACCTTGTACGTGGTCCTCGAATCGCTGCCGGCATCGACGTTCTGGTAGTCGTCGTAACGGCCCGACAGGTTTGCCGTCAGCATGCTGGCGAGCGGCACGCGGAACTCGAGCGCCGTCGCCCAGTTTTCGCGCTCGCCTTCGCCCTGCGTTCCGTTGATCCCCCAGAACTCGCCTGAGATGACGCGCGGATCCGTCGGGTTCTCCCAGGACTGCTTGCCGACCTGGGCCAGGATCGCCGTGCCCACCGGGCCGGCGGGCATCTCGAACAGGTTCGTGTTCGTGACCCTGAAGTTGAGACTGTGGGTCCAGGTTTCCGAATCCGTCTTGATCGTGTCGTTGAAGCTGTCGAACTCCTCGGGGGTCACCGACTGGTAGAACGCGGCCGGGTCCGGGTGATAGACCGGATAGCCGTAATAGGTGCCGAGCTGGGGCCCGAGGAACTGGTCGCGGAAAAAATCCTCCATGGGCTCGGTGAGCGGCCATCTCTGCCGGTTGTCGACCTGGTACTCGGAACGGGCGTAATAGGTGTCGTATTCCCAGTCGGATTCGCCGAAGACGCCGTTCAGGCCGAGCGCGACGTTGTACGACAGCGATTTGTTGATCTCGTTGTTCCTGTTCCGACCGCCAACTTCCTCCGGCGAGAAGATGTGCTGGTAAAGCTGCAGCGGCTCGGCGGCCGTGTCATCCCAGATGAACCCGAACGTGCCGTTGACGTCCGGCGTCCAGAAGCGCGTGCCGCCGTTGGATTCGGTCCGGTTGTCGGAAACGAGGAGGCTCGCGTAGGCCTCGGCGTTTTCGCCGATCCGCAGGTTGGCGTTGAGGTAGCCGCTCGCACCCTCCTGCTCATTGAGGAACGTGGTGTAGCCAATTTCCGAGCGGCTGCCGCAGTAGAAGCCACGGTCCGGCCGGAAATCACGGGTCGTCGTGCCGCCGAAATTGCCGGCGAGACTGTCGCACACGGCCTGGCCCGGGTCGTCGTAGAGCGTCGCGAAGGAGCCGGTCGTGAAGATGTCGACGTGGGCAGCCAGGAACGTGCGCGAGCCGAAGTGAAGCGTCTCGTCGGGATCGTCGTTTTGCGAATCGAAGGCGTTGCGATCGGTGCCCCAGATGGGCTTCTGCGACGAATACTGGAGGCCGTAGGTGACGTCGAAGTTGTCGCGGCCCATGCCGCCCGTCAGTTCGAACCGCATGTTGTCGCCGCCGCCCTGCTCGTAGCCGCCCGCGCGTGCCGCGATCTGCACGCCTTCGATGCGCTTCTTGAGGATGATGTTGACGACGCCGGCAATGGCGGCCGAGCCATAAACGGCCGACTGGTTGCCGGGCAGCACGTCAATGCGCTCGACCATCCCCGTCGGGATGCTCGACAGATCGGTGAAATTGGCCTGCCCGTTGTAGAGCAGCGGGTAATCGGCCAGCGGCCGGCCGTCCAGCAGGATCAGGGTGAAGCCCGGCGAGAGGCCGAGCAGGCTGATGGTCGTGGCGCCGGGCGTGAAGCCGCCGGAGAACTGGTTGTCCTGGACCGCGCCGGTCGCCAGCGGCTGCGCGCGCAGCACCTCGGAGACGTTCTGGAATCCCTGGCGATCGATGTCCTCGGCGGTGATTGCCACCACGGGCGAGGCATTGACCTGCTGCATCTGCGGAATCAGCGAACCCGTCACGATGACCGCTTCGAGCTCCGCAGTACCTTCCGCTGCGGCTTCCTGTGCCAGTGACGCGCCTGAATACGCGGAGATGGCCAGGATGCTGCTGATCGCGGCTGCCAGTTGCGTGTTCATCGGACCACTCCCTTAGCTGGACGGGGTCGCCGTCGGCATTGCTTTTAAGATACGACGAACGGGCGCGTGAGTCGACGGTTGTTGGCAAAGAACAACGGTTTCGGCCCCGGTCCGCGCGGGGGTGCCGGCTAGTAGCTGTTCTTGTCCGGTTCGGCGGCGGGAACGGGTTCGTCCGGCGTCGCGGAGTCCGCTGCGCCTGACGACGATCGCGCCTGGCGCGGCGCGCCCATGAACGCGAGCATGCCTTCCTGCATGCGGTTCCACATTTCCATGTTCTGGCGCGTGAGCTCTGCCATGGCGTTCATCGGCGGCGGGGCGCTCGTCAGCATCTGGGAGATCTGCTGCTGCACGCTCTCCTGCTGGCGCATGAAGGCGGCGACGCTCTGCTCGAGATAGCCGGCCATGAAGTCCTGCATCGGGCCGCCGTAGTAGCGGATGATCGATTCGAGGAGCTGCGTGGTGAGGATCGGCTTGCCGAACTGTTCCTGCTCCGCGATCACCTGCAGGAGGATGAGCCGCGTAATGTCCTCGCCGGTCTTGTCCTCGACGACCTTGATCTTCTCCCCTCGGACGATCAGGTCGCGGATGTCCTCGAGAGTGACGTGCTTGCTGATCGACGCGTCATAGAGCCGCCGGTTGGCATATTTCTTGATCAGCCGTTCCTTGGTCATACGGAAAGTCTACCGGATCGTGCCGCAGTGCGGCATCGCAGTGCGGCATCAACATCTTCCGGGGCTTGCAGGGCCAAAAAAAAGGACGGCGGCCTGATGGCGCGCCGTCCCGAGGGGGGAGGGTTGAATCCGGTCAGGCGGCCTTCTTGGCACCCTTTGCGGACTCGGAAACGGTCTGGGCCGACTCAGAAACGGTCTGGTCGAACCACTTCGTCAGCTGGGCCTGGTGCTCCGAGGAGAACTTGATCAGGTCCTGCGAACGCTGCGTGGCACGCTCGGCGAACTGGGTCGTGAGCTCGATCTGACGCGCGGTCAGGTCGTTCAGGTCACGCACGGTGCTCGCGAGCTGCATCTGCTTCAGCGAGAACTCCAGCACTTCGCCCGCAAAGGCGTACTGCTGGCGCGCGACGCGCTCGAAGCCGGCGAGCGAGAGCTCGCTGAACTTGACGGCCGGGGCCATCGCCTTCTTGCCGGCATCCAGGAAAGCATTGAAATCGAAAGTCGGCTGGGTCATTTCTGGCATCCTTGAAGTCGAATAGGGGTTGAACCGCAGGGAAGGCATTGTAGCGGCTGTTCTGTTGCACTGCAACAGAGCGTGCCAGCGGACCACAGGCATCACCGAGATTTATAAAATAGTACTTTAAAAACATACAGTTATAACCTAACCGGATGTTCTCCACCCCGCCATTCGATGACCCGATGTTTTTGCAGCGCAGCTTGAGCGGCTATGCCGCGGCCATCGGGAGCCTCGCTGCCACTTTCTCAGGTCCCTCGAACGTCGCGGCACAAGGGCCTGCCGCACTCCAGGCCTCCCTGGCTGAAGGCTACCGGCGCCTTTTCGCCGCAGCCGCGCCGGCCATGGGGCCCCAGGCCTGGACCCCGGCCGAGGGCGCCTCGACCCCGACCCTGGTGCGTTTCCAGGTCGCGGCCGCCCGCTGGGCGGAGCTCATGTCCGCCGTTGCACAGGACGCGGGAGCGCGACTGGCTGCGGCTCTGCAGCAGGCCGGCGCGGACGAGCAGCCGGTCACGAGCCTTGCCGCACTCCGGGCGCTCTGGGTCGACTGCGGGGAAGCGGCCTACGCTGAAGCTGCGCGGCGCGACGAGTTCGCGGCTGCGCAGGCGGAACTCCTGCTGGCAACGGTCGAACTTTCCGCATCCGCATGACGGACCGGCTCGCGCTCGATCCCCTCGGCACCGCGGCGGAGATCGCGGAATTCTCCCGGCGCATGGCACTCGCTGCCGCGACGCTCGCGACGATCGACGTCAGCGTCGAGGGCTGCACGCCCCGCACCGAGGTCCTCCGGCGCGGAAAGACCGTGCTCTGGCGCTACCACCGCGAGGGGCCCGCCGCAGGCGCCGCGCCGCTCGTCGTCTGCTACGCACTCGTGAACCGCCCGTACATGCTCGACCTGCAGCCGGACCGCTCGCTGATCCGCGGGCTCCTGGCGCGGGGACTCGACGTGTACCTGGTGGACTGGGGCTACCCGGACCGCGGCGACAGCGGCCTTTCGCTCGACGACTACGTGAACGGCCACCTCGGGGCGTGCATCCAGCACGTGCGCGCGGCGCACGGCGTTCCCGCCGTCAACCTGCTCGGCGTCTGCCAGGGCGGGACGTTGTCGCTCTGCCACGCCGCCCTGAATCCCGGACGGATCCGCAACCTCGTCACGATGGTGACGCCGGTGGATTTCCACACCGCTGACAACCTCCTCGGGCGCTGGGCGCGCAAGCTCGATGCGGACCGGCTGGTCGAGCTGCTCGGCAACGTGCCGGGCGCGCTGCTGAACGCGGTGTTCATCGCGCTCATGCCGCTGCGCCTCACGGTGCAGAAGTATGCGGGCCTCGCGGACATCGCGGGCGACCGCGCTGCGCTCGAGAACTTTTTGCGCATGGAGCGCTGGATCCATGACAGCCCGGATCAGGCGGGCCTGGCCTTCCGTGAATTCATCCGCGACTTCTTCCAGGAGAACCGCCTGCTGCGCGGCGGCCTCTCGATAGGCGGGCAGGCGGTGGACCTTCGCCGCATCATCTGCCCGATCCTCAACATCTTTGCACTCCACGACCATCTCGTGCCGCCGGCCGCCTCGCGGGCCCTCGAGGGCCTGACCTCGAGCCGCGACTACTCGGCGTTCGAGTTCGCCGGCGGGCACATCGGCATCTACGTAAGCCGCAGCGCGCAGGAACTCCTGCCGCGAACCATCGCTCAATGGCTGGAGAGCCGCTGACGCACGGAGGTCATGGGCTTCGGTTAGCATGAACGGCTCGATGGACGAAGCGCGCTTCAGGACGATTTTTCGCATTTGCGCCCTTGCAGCCGCGCTGGCCATGGGCGGCATCGTCGCCTGCGGCGACGACGCGGCCGATACGGGCGAAGCGGCCACCGCGACGATCGTCGTCATGGACCGGGTCGCTCCCGTCGAATGGCGCGACAGCCTGGAGGCGCTCGGCACGGCGCGCGCGAACGAGTCCGTCACGCTGACGGCGAAGGTCAGCGAGACCGTCCGCAAGGTCGCCTTCGACAGCGGCGACATAGTGCAGGCGGGGGACGTGATCGTGGACCTCTCGAGCGGCGCGCAGCTCGCCGGCCTCGAGGAGGCGCGCGCGGCATACCAGGAGGCGGAGCGCCAGCTGGCGCGCGGGCAGGAGCTCGCGCAGACGAAGATCATCTCCGAGAGCCAGCTCGACACGCAGCGCTCCACGCGCGATGCGGCGAAGGCGCGCATGGACGTGGTGCGCGCGCAGCTTTCCGACCGGGTCATCACTGCGCCTTTCGACGGCATCCTCGGCCTCAGGCGGGTGAGCCCGGGCTCGCTCGTGACGCCCGGCTCCGAGATCGCGACGCTCGACGACATCTCGGTCATCAAGCTCGACTTCACGGTGCCCGAGCGCTACCTCGCGCTGCTGCAAAAGGGGCAGGACATCGCGGCACGCAGCGAGGCCTACCCAGACCGGAACTTCGCCGGAAAGGTCGCGAGCGTGGATTCCCGCATCGATCCGATCACGCGCTCGGTCACCGTGCGCGCGGAGATCCCGAACCCGGAGCGGCAGCTGCGGCCGGGCATGCTCCTGTCGGTGCAGCTCTACCAGTCGCCGCGCCAGGCGATCGTCGTCCCGGAGATCGCCGTCATCCAGGTCGGCACCGAGGCCTTCGTCTATCGCGTGGCGCAGGACCAGACCGCCGAGCGCGCCCGCGTCACGCTCGGCGCACGGCGGCGCGGCGAGGTCGAGGTCGTCTCGGGTCTCGCGGCGGGCGACACGATCGTGACCGAGGGGGCCGTCAAGCTACGTGACGGCGCGCGCGTGACGGGCGCGCCGGCCGCGGCGGGCGGGTAGCGTGGTCCTGTCGGACGTCTCGATCCGCCGGCCGGTCTTCGCGACCGTCATGAGCCTCCTGCTGGTCGTGCTCGGCGTGATCGCCTACACGCGACTCACGCTGCGCGAGCTGCCCGCCATCGATCCGCCGGTCGTGTCCGTCGCCGTCGAATACCCCGGCGCCTCGGCCGCCGTCGTCGAGACGCGTATCACGCAAGTGCTCGAGGACGCGCTGTCCGGAATAGAGGGCGTGGAGACGATCGAGTCGGAGAGCAGCAACGGCGAGGGGAGCATCAGCATCGAATTCTCGCTCGGTCGCGACATCGAGGCGGCGGCGAATGACGTGCGCGACGCGGTCAGCCGCGTCGTGGATCGCCTGCCCGACGAGGCCGACCCGCCCGAGATCGAGAAGGCCGAGTCGGACTCCGAGGTAATCCTCTGGCTCAACATGAGCTCGACGCGGATGGACACGCTCGAGCTGACCGACTTCGCGGACCGCTACGTCGTGGACCGGCTCTCCTCGATCGACGGCGTGTCGCGCGTGCGTGTCGGCGGCGGCCAGCGCTACGCCATGCGCATCTGGCTCGACAGCGCCGCGCTCGCCGCGCGCGGGCTCACGGTGGCCGACGTCGAGGCGGCGCTCGAGCGCGAGAACGTCGAGCTGCCGGCCGGAAGCCTCGAGTCCTCCGCCCGCGACTTCACGCTGCGCGTGCAGCGCGCGTATCGCGAGCCGGGCGACTTCGGGAAGCTCACGCTCGCCAAGGGAGACGACGGCTATCTCGTCAGGCTCGGCGACGTCGCGCGCGTGGAGCGTGCCTCCGAGGAGCGCCGCGCCTACTTCCGCAGCAACGGCGTCGAGAACCTCGGCATCGGGATCGTGAAGACCTCGACGGCGAACAGCCTCGACGTCGCCCGTGCGGCGCGAGCGACCGCCGAGGAGATCCAGAAGAGCCTTCCGGAGGGCATGCGGATTTTCGTCGCCTTCGACTCCACGGTATTCATCGACGCCGCGGTCAAGCGCGTCTTCACGACGCTGTTCGAGGCGATCGCGCTCGTGATCGTCGTGATCTACCTGTTCCTCGGCAGCGCACGCTCCGCGCTGATCCCGGCCGTGACCATACCGGTGTGCCTGGTGACCGCATTCGCCGCGCTGTGGGCCTTCGGCTTCTCCATCAACCTCCTGACGCTGCTCGCCATCGTGCTCTGCATCGGCCTCGTCGTGGACGACGCGATCGTGGTCGTCGAGAACGTCCAGCGCCGCGCGGATCTCGGAGAGCCGCCGCTCGTCGCGGCGCGCCGCGGCACGGCGCAGGTCGCCTTCGCGGTGATCGCGACCACGGTCGTGCTGGTCGCGGTATTCCTGCCGGTCGGGTTCATGGAGGGCAACACGGGACGCCTGTTCCGGGAGCTGTCGGTCGCGCTCGCGAGCGCAGTCGCGATCTCGTGTTTCGTCGCGCTCTCGCTGACGCCGATGATGTGCTCGAAGCTGATCCGCCCCCACACGGAGCCGCGCGGCCTGAACGCCTGGATCCACGGGCGCTTCACGCGCCTGTCCGAGGCCTACCGCCGGCAGGTCGCGTCCACCATCGGCAAGCCCTTGTTCTTCGGAGCGCTCCTCGCAGGCAGCGCCGTCGCGAGCGTCATCCTGTTCAACGTCGTCCACAAGGAGCTCGCGCCGGGGGAGGACCGCGGCGCCTTCTTCATCACGGTCGAGGCTCCCGAGGGCGCGGGTTACGACTACACGGTGACGCAGATCCGCAAGGTCGAGGACGTGCTCGCCCCGCTGACCGGGGACGACAAGCCGATCCAGCGGGTCAACACGCGCGTGCCCGGATTTTTCGGCGCCAGCGAGGACATGAACCAGGGCCAGGCCATCATCTTCCTGCAGGAATGGGACAAGCGCGAGGAGACGACGGCCGAGATCGTCGAGTCGCTGCGCGGCGAACTCGCCGCGATCCCGACGGTGAGGGCCTCGCCGTTCGTGCGCACCGGCCTCGTGCGCAGCAACAGCCGCCCGCTGCAGATCGCCCTCGGCGGGCCGGAGTACGCCGAGATCGCGCGCTGGCGCGACCGCATGCTCGCCCGCATGGCGGAGAACCCGGGCATCCGCGACGCGGACTCCGACTACAAGGAGACACGCCCCCAGCTGCGGGTCGAGATCAACTTCGAGCGCGCCGCGGACCTCGGCGTTTCCACGGCAGAGATCAGCACGACGCTCGAGACGATGATGGGCTCGCGCCGCGTGACGACTTTCGTAGAGGACGGGCTCGAGTACGACGTCGTCCTGCAGGCGCGCCCGGACGACCGCGCCGCGCCCGCCAACCTCGAGAACCTCTACGTGCGATCGAGCCGCAGCGGCCAGCTCGTGCCGCTGTCCTCGCTGGTCTCGCTGACCGAGATCGCGGAGCCCGGGACGCTGCACCGCTTCAACCGGCTGCGCGCGATCACGATCTCGGCGAGCCTCGCGGAGGGCTACCCGCTCGGCGAGGCCATCGACTGGATGCGCGACGTCGCGGAACAGGAGCTGCCCGACGCGGCGCAGATCGATTACAAGGGTCAGTCACGCGAGTTCATGACAGCGGGCGGGGCGGTCTTCTTCACCTTCGCCATGGCGCTCCTCATCGTCTACCTGGTCCTGGCCGCCCAGTTCGAGAGCTTCATCCACCCGTTCGTCATCATGCTGACGGTGCCCCTCGCGGTGACCGGCGCGCTGCTCGGCCTCTGGATTTCGGGGGTCACGCTGAATCTCTTCAGCCAGATCGGGATCGTCATGCTCGTCGGCCTCGCAGCCAAGAACGGCATCCTGATCGTGGACTTCGCGAACAAGCTGCGGGACGAGGGCCGCTCGATCCAGGACGCGATCGTCGAGGCATCGGCGGTCCGCCTGCGGCCGATCTTGATGACGTCGATCGCCACCATCGCGGGCGCCATACCGCTGGTCATCGCCGGCGGACCCGGCTCGGCGGCCCGGTCTTCCATCGGCGTGGTCGTGATATTTGGCGTCGCCTTCTCGACGGTGCTGTCGCTGTTCGTCGTCCCGTCCTTCTATGCGCTGCTGGCGCCGCACACGGACTCGCCGGAGGCGCTCTCGCACGAGATCGACCGGCTCGAAGCGCAGACCCCGGAAGCCACCGGCCAGGCCTGAGCGCGCGCGGGGCTGTCCCGGGTGTCAAGCCGGGCAGGCTGAAATTTGTCGTTGATTAATAAAGCTTAAATCCCGGCGGCGGCCGCCCGGGAGGCCCCCCGCTGATAGAATTGACCGCGCTACCGAGGGCCAGCATTCTCGCTTCGGCCTCGCACCCGGCGACATTGGAGCGGCGCGTTGGCGACGGCGACCCCGTATCAGCAGCTCGAGCAGGAGTTCCGGCGGCTGCACGCGTTCCGCGGAGTGCTTGCGATCCTGCGCTGGGATGCGGCGGTCACGATGCCGCGCGCGAGCGCCGATGTCCGTGGCGACCAGCTCGCCGCCCTCGAGATCGAATCCCACGCGCTGCTTGTCTCCCCGCGTATGTCGCGGCTTCTCGACCGTGCCGACGCGAACGCGCAGTCGCTCGCGGGCTGGCAGGCGGCCAACCTGCGCGAGATGCGCCGGCTCCACGACCATGCGATAGCGACGCCGCAGTCGCTGATCGCCCGGATGGCGAAGGCGTTCGCGCGCACCGAGGCGCGCTGGCGCGAGGCCCGCGAGGCGAACGACTTCAACGTGCTCGCCCCCCAGCTCGAGGAGACGGTCAAGCTCGTGCGCAGCAAGGCCGAGCTGCTCGCCCAGCGCTTCTCGCTGGATCCCTGGGACGCGCTCGCGGACGAGTTCACGCCGGGCCTCCTGGCGCGGGACATCGAGGCGATCTTCACGCCGCTGTCGCAGCGACTGCCGGGGCTCGTCACCGAGGCGATCGAGCTGCAGTCGGCGGCGCCGGCCCTGCCCATCGAGGGTCGGTTTTCGGCGAGCCGCCAGCGCGGGCTCTGCACCGACGTGATGAAGGCGCTCGGGTTCCCGTTCGACCGCGGACGTTTCGACGAGAGCGACCACGCATTCACCGAGGGCGTGCCCGGCGACATCCGCGTCACGACGCGATTTGCGCAGAAGGACCCGTTCCAGGGATTGCTCGGCGCGCTGCACGAGACCGGCCAGGCGCTCTATGACCTCGGGCTGCCCGCGGAGTGGGTGGACCAGCCGGTGGGCCAGGACCGCGGCATGGCGATCGAGGAAAGCCAGTCGCTGCTGCTCGAGATGATGGTGGGCCGCAGCCGCGCCTTCGTCACCTTCCTGCGCCCGCTGCTCGAGAAGTACTACGGCGCCGCGGGCCCCGAATGGACCGAGGACAACATCTTCCGCCACCTCAACCGTGTCGCGCGCGGGACGAGCCGCATGGACGCCGACGAGCTCACTTACCAGACGCACATCTGGCTGCGGTACGAGCTCGAGCGCCGGCTGCTCTCCGGCGAGCTCGCCGTGAAAGAACTGCGCGAGGCGTGGAACGCGCTGTCGGCCGACCGCCTCGGGCTCGTGCCCGCGAACGACGTCGAGGGCTGCTTGCAGGACATCCACTGGGCGATCGGCTCGTTCGGCCATTTCCCGTCGTACGGCGTGGGGGCCGTGATCGCGGGACAGCTGTGGGAGACGATCCGCGAGCAGCAGCCGGGCGTGGAGGCGGAGATCGCCACGGGCCACTTCGGGAGCCTCCTCGCCTGGCTGCGCGAGCGCGTGCACTCGATGGGCGCGAGCCTCGGCGTGCCCCAGCTCGTGCAGCACGCGACGGGGCGGCCGCTGTCCGCGGCCCCGTTCCTGCGCTACCTGGAGCGCAAGTACCTCGCCGAATCCTAGAATGGGCGCATGATTCCCGCGCAGTCCGAAACCTCGTCGAACTTCCGGCGCCTCGCGGCGCGCATCCGCGGCCTCGTCGGCAAGGCGATCGCCGACTTCCGCATGATCGGGGAGGGCGACCGCGTGATGGTCTGCCTGTCCGGCGGCAAGGACTCGTACACGCTGCTCGACATGCTGCTCTCGCTGCAGCGCGCGGCGCCCGTCCGCTTCGAGCTGGCCGCCGTCAACCTCGACCAGAAGCTGCCCGGCTTTCCCGCCGAGGTCCTGCCCGAATGGACACGCACGCTGGGCGTGCCCTTCCACGCCATCGAGCAGGATACATATTCGGTCGTGCGCCGCGTGATCCCGGAGGGCCGGACCCAATGCGGCCTGTGCAGCCGGCTGCGCCGCGGCGCCCTGTACCGGTTCGCGCGCGAGCGCGGATTCACCCGCATCGCGCTCGGCCACCACCGCGACGACCTCGTCGAGACGCTGTTCCTCAACATGTTCCACGGCGGGAAGCTCAAGGCGATGCCGCCGAAGCTCCTGTCCGACGACGGCACGAACGTGGTGATCCGCCCGCTGTGTTACGTGCCCGAGCGCGAGATCGTTCGATACGCGCGCGCGCGCAACTTCCCGATCATCCCCTGCACGCTCTGTGGCTCGCAGCCGAATCTTCAGCGCGAGGCGATCGCGCGCATGCTGGCGGAATGGGAGCGTGCCAGCCCGGGCCGCATCGATTCGATCTTCAGCGCGCTCTGCAGCGTCGAGACCTCGCACCTCGCCGATCCCGGCGCCTTCGACTTCGCCGGCCTAGAGCGCGCGCAGCCGGAGGCCTAGGAAGCCGTCATGGCGCGCACCCCGCTGCGCAACACCCACTGGATCGAGCCCGGGAGGCTGCTTGCCGGGGAGCATCCGTGCGGAGCGGGCGAGCGCGCGACGCGCAAGCGGATCGCCAAGCTCGTCGGCGCCGGGATCGACTGCTTCCTCGACCTGACCGAGCCCGGCGAGACCGAGCCCTATGAGCTGCTCCTCGCCGGTGCCGCGCCCGGCCGCGAGATCGCCTACCTGCGCCGGCCGATTCCCGACCATGGCGTGCCCGGCTCCGACGCGGTCATGCGCGACATTCTCACCGCACTCGACGAGGCGCTCGCCGGGGGGCGCACGGTGTACATGCACTGCCGCGCCGGCATCGGCCGTACGAACCTCGTCGCCGGCTGCTGGATGGCGGCACGCGAAGGGGCCGGCATCGCGGCGCTCGAGGAGCTGAACCGCCGCTGGCGCGCGAATGGCCGGTCGCGTACCTGGCCGGTCGTGCCCGAGACACCTGCGCAGGCGGAGTTCGTGCGCGGATGGCCGCGGCCCGCCACCGCCGCGCCACCCGCGGCTGCGATCCCGGCCGTCTCGCCCGCGTCGGCGGACCTGCGCGACCGCGTGCGCGGCATGCTGCTCGGGCTGGCCGCGGGCGAGGCGAGCTCCCACGCGATCCACGGGCTGCCCGTCGGCGCCTGGGCCGACAGGACCGCGATGGCGCTGTGCCTCGCCGAGAGCCTCGTTTCGCAGGACGGGCCCGACGGCGCGGACCAGGTCGCGCGCTACCGCGAGTGGCAGCACGCGGGAATCTGGTCGAGCACTGGCAGCTGCGTCGGCATCAGCGCCGCGACGTCGAAGGCGCTGGCGGCCGCGCAGTGGTCCGGCAACCCGTACTCGGGCTCGCACGACCCCGCGCACGCCGAGGCCGAGCCGCTCGCGAGAATCGGGCCGGCCGTGGCCTGGTTTCACGCTTCGCCTGGAGCGGGGATAGACGCGGCAGTCAACGCGGCCCGCGTGACGCACCAGGCGCCGGTGACACTCGATGCCGTGCGTCTGCTGTCTGCGCTGATCTCGGGCGCGCTCGCAGGCGAGAGCCGGGACGCGCTGCTATCCGCCGATTTCACGCCGGATCCCGCAGCCTACGACCCGGAGTCGCTACGACCGCCGCTGCGGGAGCTGGCCGGCGGCGCCTGGCGCGGGCGCCGTCCGCGGCGGATGCTGCGCGGCAAATATGCGGCGGTCGCCGCGCTCGAGTCCGCGCTCACTGCCTTCGAGGGCGGTCAGGGATTCGCGCAGGTCATCGATGCCGCGGCCTCGCGCCCGGGCGACGCCGCGACGGCCGCGGCGATCGCGGGGCAGCTCGCGGGCGCGCACTTCGGCGCCACGGCGATCCCGCGCGAGCTGCGTGCCGGTCTCGCGCGCGCCGACGAGATCGAGGCGCTCGCCGACCGCCTGGTCGACGCCGCGCCGCGCGCCCGGGGCGGCTGAGGCATGCCGCGGCTCCGCGTACTCGTCCTCGTGCACGAGACGCTGGTGCCGCCCGAGTCGCTCGACGGCGTCGCGGAAGCGGCCGCGGCCGAGTACCGCACCGAGTTCGATGTCGTGAGCTGCCTGCGCCGGTCGGGCCACGACGTGCGCCCGATCGGCATCGGCGACAGCCTGACGGAGCTGCGCGCGACCATCCAGGACTTCCAGCCGCAGGTCTGCTTCAACCTGCTCGAGGAGTTCGGCGGCATCGTCACCTACGACCAGCACGTCGTGGCCTATCTCGAGCTGCTGCGCCAGTCGTACACCGGCTGCAACCCGCGCGGGATGATGCTTTCGCGGGACAAGGTGCTCTCGAAGCAGATCCTCGCCTACCACCGGATTCCGACGCCCCATTTCGCCGTCTTCAGGCGTGGCGCCAGGATCCGCATCCCGAAGGCGATGCGCTATCCGCTGTTCGTCAAGTCCGCGACCGAGGACGCATCCCTAGGCATCTCGCAGGCGTCCGTGGTCGAGGCTGCCCCGCGCCTCGCCGAGCGCATCGCCTTCATACACGACCACACCCAGTCGGACGCGCTCGTAGAGGAATACGTGGAGGGCCGCGAGCTCTACGTCGGCGTGCTGGGCAACGAGCGGATCCGCACCCTGACGCCCTGGGAATTCATCTTCGGCGAGCTGAAGCCGGGCCGCGCCGCGATCGCCACGCGCAAGGCGAAATGGGACCGCGCTTACCAGAAGCGCCACGGCATCACGAGCGGCAGGGCCGAAGGATTGCCGGCGGGGCTCGCGGAGCGGCTCGACCGCCTCGCCCGGCGCATCTACCGCGCCCTGCACATGACCGGCTATGCGCGCATCGACTTCCGCGTGCGGGAAGACGGCACGCCCTTCGTGCTCGAGGCGAACGCGAACCCGAACCTCGAGCGCGAGGAAGACTTCGCGGATGCCGCACTGAACGACGGCATCCCCTACCCCGAGCTGCTGCGTCGCCTGATCACGTTCGGCCGCGCCTACCGCGCAGCCTGGCGGGAGGATCGACGCGGAGGGGTCTGACCCCTTCAGCGCAGAGAAATGCAGCGCTGCTGGATGACGGCTGCTGAAGGGGTCAGACCCCTTCGGCACCGTTTCACTTCAGATGACGGTCGAGCCAGGCGATCACTTCCGAGTGCCACTGCAGGCTGTTCGCGGGCTTCAGGATCCAGTGGTTCTCGTCCGGGAAGAACAGGAAGCGGCTCTCGATGCCGCGGCGCTGCAGCGCCGTGAAGGTCGCGAGGCCTTGCGCGTAGGGCACGCGGTAGTCGAGCGCGCCGTGGATCACCAGCATCGGCGTCTTCCAGGCGCCGACGAGGCGGGCCGGGTTGCTGCGCTCATGGCTCTCCGGATCCTCGTGATACGGCCCGCCGTGGTCCCACTCCGGGAACCACAGCTCCTCGGTCGTGTAGTACATCGAACGGTGGTCGAACAGTCCCGCGTGATTCACGAGGCAGCGGAAGGCGTCCGGCCAGTTGCCGGCGATCCAGTTCATCATGTAGCCGCCGTATGAGCCGCCGAGCGCGCAGGCCCGCCCGGCGTCCAGCCAGGGGAAGCGCTCCGCGGCAGCGGAGAGGCCCTTCTGCAGGTCCTCGAGCGGCTTGCCGCCCCAGTCGCGGCTGATCGAGTCCGTGAATGCCTGGCCGTAGCCGGTCGACCCGTGGAAGTCGATGAAGAGGACCGCGTAACCCGCGCCGGCGAACACCTGCGGGTTCCAGCGGTAGCTCCAGGTGTTCGCCATGCTCGACTGCGGACCGCCGTGCACGATGAGGGCGACGGGGTAGCGCGCGCCGGGCTTCCAGTTCCAGGGCTTCAGCGCGTACGCATAGACCTTGTCGTTGCCAGCTCCCTCGAAGGCGAACTGCTCGGCCTCACCGAAGCGCACCGGGGAGAGCCGTGCCTCGTTGACCTGCGTCAGCGGCCGCGCCGGCGCGCGGCCTTCGGCCAGGTAGAGGTCCACCGGGGCCGTCAGGCTCTGCAGCGCGAACACGATGCGCCCGCCTGCAACGTCGAACTCGGTGACGTTGCCGGGGCCGGTGAGCTTGCGCCGCTCGAGGCTCCCGGCGTCGATCGCGAACAGCGGCCGCTGACCGAGGTCGTCGGCCGTCGCGAGGATCTCGCGACCGTCATTCGAAAAGCGGAATGCCGCGATCGAGCGGTCCCAGTCGCGCGTCGTGAACCGGATCGCGCCCGTCGCGGCGTCGCGCACGACCAGGCGGAACCGGTCCGCCTCGAAACCGGGCCTCTCCATCGCGAGGTGCGCGAGCAGCTTTCCGTCCGGCG
>Ga0307416_100000841_pt1 | contig 16156 bp, 11 predicted proteins | sample DK1Cmetagenome_2_FD_203821 | JGI IMG/M metagenome (GOLD analysis project Ga0307416, IMG submission 203821) | Maize rhizosphere microbial communities from greenhouse at UC Davis, California, United States - DK15-C-3 | ecosystem: Host-associated > Plants > Roots > Rhizosphere > Soil | place...
TACATCGACGTCACTCTCTCCTGTTGGCGTAACAATTCCAAGAACGAAAAGCGGATATTGTATCAGATAGTATACCATGGCAGATCCCATGATGGCATAGAACTTGATTTTTCCTATTCTATGCATATAAGGACGCAGCAGCATAACTGTGCCAATCCATGTTAGAACATAAGCAACAGCAGCTGATATTTGATACACCGCATTAACCTGCTGCTGTAGAGATTCTGGGTCAAATTCTGGGAAGAATGCCACATCTACAGAGGTTACAACCTCCAGTTGTTCTTGCAGCATAAGAAGATAATTAGCTAGACCTGTCGCGCCATTTACTACATAAGCCATCATGGATAGAGTTAGTATTAACACCATAACGTTTCTCTTGGACACTGTGACATTGCTTCTCGACGACCTCAACCAAGATAGAAATGCTCGGGACAATAGAGCCAATGTTATGATCCAAAGCCCATAGCTAATAGAGAGAGCAGCGGCTATCATGACAGTGTTGTATTGTGCTGTTACAAGTATCTGGGCAATTACAAATGCTATAATCGCTATCAGAACATACTGTGCAATAGTCACTCCAATGTGGGTTACGTGAAGGTGAAGCAGTATGGCACGGCCCTCCTTTGTCTTTGTTTTGACGTATTCTAAAGTAAGAATTCCTCCTATAGCAAAGACGACTGCTATACCAATGAATAGAGCTATTCCCTCGTTGGTAGCCAATCTCTCAGGAATGAAATCAGCAATATATCCAATCTGGGAATCTATCAAGAAAGCAACAACTAGAATTGACATAAGAAGTAATAGTTTCTTGTCGCTAAATCTTGAGCTTGATAAAGCACTTTCAGCCTTTGCCTTATCCATTTTAATTTTCCACCGGATTATATAAGAAAACCAAGTATCTTATAAAGAGTATCTAGAAGAAGAACAGAATTTACGTTTTAAGCCTTAAAAAGACGCGGTACTATTACGTATCAGGATCACAATTCGGATATATTTTCCACATTTGGTCAAGCTTTTAGAGAAATACTGCCTTTTTGAGGCATTTACCGACTGTCTATTTGTTCTTATAGAGTGTCCTTCCATCTTTTCTTCGTAATCTTCTAAAATAGAAGAAACATCTTCTTTTTCACGTGTTTGCCCTACGTATTGTGAAAAAGACTGGACTTTTAATTCGCCCTTGTCTTCTTGTCAACGCTCGTCATCAGATGATGGATGATGTATATGTCTGTTACATTGCTATAATGGAATTTCAAGTATCCTTGTATGCGCAGAGTTCTTCTTATGCTCATTTAAGTCTGCCATGGAGAAAAATGGTGTCATGCAATCTCGACATAAGTACAGTGTACGTACGAGGTCAGCTAAATCCGATGTTTTGCTCTCTATTTGTTTAATTTTAAGATCACCGAGGATAGCCTTATACCACAGTGTGTCAAAAACGTGCTGCTGCTGCATAATAACTTCTGAGACATTGCTGTAGACAAGATGAGGTGGCAGAGATTTACCTTCGTGCAAATTGGCAGTTGCCAAGTACTCCTTTCCGTCTATGATCCCAAAGTTACCCTTTAGTCCGTCGAAATGGCGGAGCTCAACCAGATTGGCTAGCACTTTGCAGTAAGGAATATTGCTATTGGTGATCTCTGTAATATACCTCAATCTAAGACCTCTTTTTTTGAGACCAACAAGTGCATTTCTGAGAGGATCGCTTCCGAGGATAAAAGAAGGTGCTGCCCAGTTCCCGCAAATATCATATCCAACCATGGCCCGATCAAAAGATTGCACCATTATTTCCATTGTTTTTTCCGCACCGTAAAGAACTTCTGTTTTTTTTTCAGAAATGTTACTAGTATCAGATGGTGATGCCCTAAGTGACGCCAAGATTGCGTGAAATTCAAGATGATAACATTTAAGAGCTCTGTTTGAATAATCTATGAGATTTAATTAAAGATAATACTTGTTTTGAGGCTAATGATGAATGTAGATGAAGATGTAATCACAAATAGCAGACTCGTGGATTATGTATACCTGACAATTCGCTAGATAGATATAATTTTTGACTCGAGATTAAAGCTGTTGTGGTCTGTCTAGCATATGTTCATTTCAGCTAAGAATTTTACTCAACGCTCTCAAAATTGTTATTGAAGTACGGTACAAAAGGGCAGCGGAATTTGCAGCCATCTACTTCTATACCGGATTTATTATTTTTTATTTATTTATTTTTAGACGATTTTGTAGGTGAAAGCGGTATCATATCTATCCCTTCTTTATTCCAAGCCTTGACTCTCTACCAGAAATCTGGATATAAAGTGCTTCACTGGGTTTGATGTGAGAATATGCTGCTCTGGGTCTGGCCATACTTTTGGCAAAAGATACAAAACTACATCATGATTTGCTCAAATCATAGTTAATAACTGACAGCATTATAAAAAGACTAAGGATAACATTGCTGCGATAGTGTAGATTAAAGGTCATCAGCATAGTTAGAAATACCTGATAGAAATATCTGACCAATACTATATATATGGAATTCTCATTGTTGTTGAGTTATTGCGCTATTTCAACAAAAAACCAAAAAATAATCGCGGTATTGTGGGAATTACGGGCGTTTTACTCCTTATTTTAGGAGTTGGATCATTAATTTTTCAATATTCTACTACGGTTGAGGTATACGCACAGGTTGACGTAGGCCCACTCTGGAATATGGGAGAAGGAGATACAGCCGATAAAAGCGTTAGCCAAGAGGCAGATACAGATGGTACAAATCTTTACCTTTCGTACCAGGATGAGGAAACGGGGAATGTGAAGCTTGGCAAAGTCGTGCCGAATCCCACCACGGGCGAGCTAGGAGAAGCGGTAGAAGATGATCCTCAAACAATAATGAATGGAGCAACCCACCCCGCTATGGATGTAACACCTAGAGGACGAGTATACGTAGCGGCAGAGCAACAAGGAGAGATTGCCGTTGTAGGATGCACAGATGATGACGATAACTGCGAACCATCGCAAATTGTAAGCAATCCAGGAGGGACAGAACCACCTGTTGGAATAGAAGGCGAAGGTGGTAGGGGCTCATGCACGGATAACTTTGACAATGATGGTGATGGGAAGACAGATTTAGCAGATGTAGACTGCAAGTGGTCAAGTGAGCTGGTGAGCAGCGAGCGCGGCTTGTGTTCTGACCGCCAAGACAACGATAGAGATGGACCGAGAGACTCTGCCGATGAAGACTGTTTTCACCCCAGTACGACTGCAGGCGTAGAAGAAGACACCGCTGAGACTGCAGGCGTAGAAGAAGACACCGCTGAGACTGCAGGCGTAGAAGACAACGATACCGCAGACGTCGAACCTACCTCGTTCAATCTGCAGCCAGGCACTACTTCTTCTCCACAGCTGACCTTTGTTTCGACTGACGGAGGAGATGCCCCTCCTGCATCTGACACTGATATAGCGTCATCTGAAAACGGTGAGCACATATACGTGGTATATGAACGAGATGAAGAGATAATGTTGGTTGCAAGCAATAATAGTGGCAGAACATGGGGGCCGGAAATTAACGTAAGCAATACTCCAGGAGCAGCCTCTATAAATGCTAGTGTTGCCACATCTGCAAACGGGCAATTTGTAGATGTTGCATGGGTGGATACTCCTGGCAGTGGTGATATACTCTACGCAAGACTCACAAATTTTGGAGCGAGTTTAGGGCCTCAAATAAACTTGAGCAACAACAATGGAGCCTCTGAAGATTATCAGCTACTAAGAGAAGGGCCTAATGTGTATGTTGTTTGGAGAGACAAAACAACTGCAAGTATCGGCGGCGAGATCTACTTCATTCGAAGCACCAACGATGGTCAGTCTTTTGGCGATAAAATCAATTTGAGCACGGGAACCGGCCAGACATTTCAGGCAGCTCGTGACCCTGATATGGATGCACAGGGAAACAAAGTAGTAGTTACATGGGCCGCGTATCCTGACAGAAATGCAGTGAGACCAGGCGAGATATTAGTTAGAGAAAGCCTCGATAGAGGCAATCCCGGTACTTTTGACCAGCGAATAAATGCCGCTCAGACTTCCACTACGGATTCAAAGGAGCCTCAGGTTGCTTACATTTCTGAAAGTAGTAATGAAATATACGTTGCCTTCCTCGATACGGGCGGTCCAACAAGAGTGTTTACAACTCCGGGTACATATAATCCTCTTGCTACAGAAAGGGAAAGTGGTGGAAGGCCATTTAGCGCACTGGTTAATCTAGCTGATAGAGAGAGTACTCCTCCTACAGGCAATCTTTCCCCAACAGAGAGCAATTCACTGCTTGAACTAACATTTGATGTAGTATCATGGGATCCATCTGGTAGCAGAGGCTAGATAATCAATAGCAAGGGTTAAGCCCTTATCCCTATTTTTGAAATAGAACTGCTAATGACTAAGCTGTGGCCCTTGAGCATTTTAAGTGGGAAGGAGCTTTATCCATGCGATATCAGACTATGTTGTAGTCTTGAATTACTTTCCGTCTCCCTAGCAACACAAAGATCCACGCCCTCCTTACTCTTCCCTTTTTTATGTTATTTCGTATTTTTCAATTGAATCATAGTATGTGGAGAGAGACCTTGCATTCTGAGAGAGACATCCTTACAAAGTTAGAAGCTATCGCGTTTAATTGTCGTCAAAATTCTCCTTTGTTCTTTTCTTCCTCATCTGGTGTGCGTGAGTGATGTACAAGAAAATCGAAATCTAACCATAGTACCTTAGGTATTTTCGGTATTTTATTACTTGTTTTTGGAATTCTATCATTAGCATTTCAGTATTTAGGACCTGTCAACAACAATAAGCGATAATGGAAGTACAATTAGTCCGTCAGTTAACTTAAGCGATGCTCCAAACAATCCTGACAAGTCAAAACAAACATCACAGCTTCAACTAGTAGATGATGTAGCGATATGGGATCCAACTAGTAGAAGAGGCTAAGCACCAAAACACTTCTTCCTTTCTTTTGTTTTTTAATAGATTATTTTTTGTGACACTGTTGTCAAACTACAGTTTGCTTATAATAAGCAAGGGCTTCTTTTTGTGCACCTATATCTGCGTCATTGTATATAGCTTCTTGCTTCTCCATTTACTTCTTTATGAAACTAATTTGTCCTGTAATTTCTAGATATGACTCTTCTACCTCTGATATGTCCTTTATGCCATTAGTACGCATATGAGCATGAAACTCGCCCTTAGTTACTCTAGCTTGTCTAAATCCTTCTTCGATGTATGCTCCATCTTTGACTAGTAACGTAGGATCCTCTTCAGTAAATTTCTCAAACCGCTTGCTCTTTATTGTGAGGTAGTCAATGAGTTTGAATAAAGCTACTACTATTATAATGGCCGTAAAAGCTTGTGTGAGAGTCAACTCTTGAATATATATCATAGGCTCACCGATGGCAGAGCCCAGACCTATTATGATTAGGAGCTCATACATACTCAATTGTCCTGTACCTTTGTGGTGCATCCATCGTATCACAAGGAAGACAAATGTAGTAATTATCAGAGTTCTTAGAATAACTGATAGTATGATATCAAAATCTGCTGTTAGCGAATTTTCAAAAAAATCGAAAATAAAAGACGCTGAGGGAGCAGGAGGAGACGATGATTCTGATGTCATTTCTTATTATTTCATGACCTAATTGTCATCTATGAATGACAATATTGACCTTAGTTTATTTCAAGGTGAAGAAGAAAGGAACCTACCTGCTACGCTCTAGATATGTAAGACAATTTTGACCTTAATTAATCTTAGAACTCTCTCTTCCTCTCTCCTAACACACTAATCACTTAGGCCTTAAGCCGACCTTGTTTTGATAGGCCGACTATAGCCTAGCCCCTAGAGGGAGTTGCCTACCTTTCTGACTTACTAAGACTAATATTAGCATATGGCTTGATAATTGTCAAAATTTTGTTACGAATTATAGATTCTGAGTCAGATTCGTTATCAAATGATATGATTAAAAAAGAATCGCCATCATGCCCAACAGGAATCGTTGCTCGCTTTATTTTTTCATAAGTTTCAATTACATAGAGAGTCTTCCCTAGTTTTTCTTCAAGCTCTCGTCTACTTGTCATTCTCCTAATTGAGTCTTTGATAGAAGATGCTGCATCTTCCAGAGTCAATAGGGGCATCAAATTGGATCTGTACTTCTTGGCCAATACGGCCCCACTTAGGGTTGCTATGCCTACAAATCTAATAGATTCATCCACATCCAATATTAATTGACAAAATTCTTCAAAGACTGTATGGGGAGAGCCTGATTGAGAGGTCATTGGTGCATGGAGCCTAATATCATGTAGATGAAGTTAACTATTTTTATTTTGCGGTTGTTGATGCTGTTGCAGTAGTGGTGGCAGTAGCATTAACAATACGGTTCTCTATTTTTTACTAAAGCATCTGTCATATCACTATGTCCACAGCACACAGATATTTTCGTGTTCGGCAATCCTAAATTACAATCTTTTCTGCTTCATTTCTTCTCAAACTACTTCATTCAACCCTATCATTCGTCTGAAGGAATTTACAGTAGCAGGGCCAAATCCAGCATATAGTGGTTGTTAGCAGCCATGATTGCAAACCTTGCTTTGTTTTTTAGTTTATTGACTTGCTCTGCCCACTTTGTCAGCTCTTTGAGGCGGTCTTTCTGTACCCTGTCAAAGTCTTTTTCGTCAATACTTCTATCTTAGATAAAACACAGGTAAATGAAATCTGAAGTCAATTCAGCAGCAGGGGGAGGAGGTAGTGTCTGAATGGTATATCTAGTTGACTCCAAACCAGACAAATATTGTGCTTCGATAGAAGCTTGTAGAAATCCTTAATCAAACCACGACTTCTCACTTCTAGAACTTATCTAAAGTCAGGGTCTAACATAGGAATCAATGCTTCTAGTTTCTTCATACCCTCCTTTGCAGTCAAGGAAGGAAGCAGTTGTAGCAAAAGAGCAGCAGCAGCCTACGGCGCAATTGACCCATTACATGAAAGATATAGCGAATTTCTTTCTCAAGGTTTGCAAGTCGCTACTCGTGTGTAATTGAGCGTGGGAACTTTGCTACGAATCTAAAATTGTCGGGAGTTATCGAAGCCGATCTTTTTGTCATGAAAAGATTGGGTAGTCTGTAAAAGGAAGAATCAATCTCAACAAAATCAAAAACTTGGCTTTAATACCGGAGGAATTCCCTTCACTCCAAATTTGCTGGATAGAAGTGCCCAAGCCACGCGTCGTAGGACCCGCCAGAGCAACCTACATAGAAGACTGCTGAGGAGGGTTTCAACTAAGTATACAAGAGAAAGATATCAAGGCTTCCCTATAAGGACATCGTAAAGGAAGAAGAAGAAGAGAGTAATATCAGTGAAGGAAGAAGAAAATCCATCATCCATTACTCACTTCTTCTTCCCCTTCTCCTTCTCCGTGTTGACACGGCTTTTTTTCCTTCTCCCCTCCATTCTTCTTCTTTTTTTTTAACTGTTCAACCTCTTCTCTACATTCAACTAGCTCCGGGTAATTATGAAAGAGTATCTACACTAGTGTTGGATAAAGCCTAATCGGGTGGACATCAATTGTTAATAACCGCTTTCTATTTAGTTTCTTAACTCTATTTTTAATAGGAAATGACAAAATTAAGGAGTAATGTGAGAAGATATCTACTATTTCTCCATACTAGCTCTTTCTACTTGGCGCAGGCCGTGTATGCATGCTTCAATAACAATACGTAGGTGAAAACCTATAGAGTGGTATTTAAGTGACTGATATTCAAACCTAGAAGGTACACTATAGAAGATAGAGGAAGATAAATGTTTCAAGCTCTATATAAGTATAGGACTTATTGCGTTTCATGTGTAAAGCTAATAGCAGTATGCTTAGGAGTGTGTCCTAGTGAGTACGAGCAGTATCGAGGAGCGAGTAGAAAAGCTACATGGCTATTGTTCTTTTGAATGTAAAATGCGGATACCGACTTAGCAAGAAAGGATAGATACGATATCGTAGAGTATACTATGTGGCACTAAAGGAGGAAATAAGGGGGTTAGAGCGAAGGTTAGGGACAATTGAGGGAAAATAGTATAACATTACACAATAAAATATTACACAAATTGTTCGTTGTCGTCAGAATAAGCTATCAAAAAACAGCTTTTACCTTGCTGGGCACTGTCTCCTTGTGAGAGGAGACCTTATCTAAAGATTCTCGAAAGAAAGGCAAATTCAACAGGGGTTGTATCTCGAGTTATAATTTTGTTACCAATATTATCTTCTTCCTCTTTTCTTTTTTTATTGCAGGCAACTCTCTTATCATGCGCCTATATGAAGAAAGTGAAGAGCAATTAATAAACGGACACGTTTGTCCTTAATTGTTGTCAATTTGATAGTGGAATTATTCAGCTATTGCAGTCTGTCTTCTTCTCTACAAGATTTCACCAAAAGCGACAGAAACTGAAGTTAGTCAGACATTATCTTTAAAAGCAATATTCTTGTTGCATCTTGATAAAGACTTAGTATGAGTTTGACAATCCGATCAATCGATCAGGCTGATGTGGAAATGTGTGGCAAGATAGGTTTTCAAGCTCATAAGGCGATTTCATCAGCTCACGGCTATCCCTCTGAGCAGCCCTCGTTTGAATTCGCTGTAGGGATGATCAAGACTATGATGGCAAACCCAAATTCATGGGGAGCATTGGCGGAACGAGATGGCCAAATTCTTGGCAGCATATTCCTTCATTTATTTCCACCTTCTCCGGTTGTCGCGATTGGCCCACTCACCGTGGACCCGTCTTCTGAAGGCAAAGTTGGGCGTGCATTAATGGAAACCGCATTTGTTGAAGCTCGCAAACGTGATTATGACCAAGTACGCCTTGTTCAGTCACCCAGCCACCTGCGCTCATTTGTGCTTTATACTAAATGTGGTTTTACCTTACGTGAGTCTCTCTTTATTATGCATGGAAATCCCGGACTGACCACTCTAGAAAAGAAGCATGATGTCCGTGCAGCTCGACCTGAAGATATTTCTGCATGTAATGAAATCTGCAAATCCATTCATGGATTTTCAAGAGATATGGAGCTACGTCAAGCCATAGATCAGCGAGTAGCTATTATCAATGTAGACAATACTGGTAGTATTACAGGTTATGCTGCAGGATTAGGCTTTTTAGGTCATGCAGTTGCTAAGACGAACGATGTTCTGAAGGCACTCGTAGCAAACTCCTCTGCGATTCTTGGTCCCGGCTTTTTCGTGCCAGGTCGTAACTTCGACCTCCTTAAATGGCTACTTGATTCCGGATTCCATATTCTTTGGCCTGCTAACCTGATGACATTTGGAAACTATCAAGATCCTACAGCACCTTTTCTACCTTCTATCGCTTATTGAGCTTGTGACATTTGAACGGTTTCTAGCGGATCCATCGGGATTTAGATAAGATTTGCTTGAACCCACGATTAGTAGTTAATAGAGAATGTTGAAACCATTATCTTGTGCATTCCTAAAGTGTGATGGAGATATCATTTATTTAGTATCGCAGTTTCACCTGCTGCTGTATCTATGGCGTTTTTTACACACTTTAAGATGTTATCATCCCTGCTATCTGACACATATATCACATAGACCAGTGCTGTCTCTTTACCCTCAATCTTTCGTAGAATTCTTCCCACTCTCTGGACTATCTGGTTCATGTTAGAAGTTGTTGCCAGAATTATCTCAATTCCGACTTCTGGAACGTCATAGCCAATTTCAAGTGTATGAACGGAAAGCAGAGGATAGAACCTTTTTCCCCATTGTGATAGTACCTTTTGCCTTCTAAAAGAGGACATTCTGCTGTCTATTAGCATTGACTCTATGCCTTCAGACTTGAGCTGCTGTTTTAACTTCCTGATAGATTCAATCGTTTCACTAAAAACCATAACCTTTTGGTCGGGGTGCTTTGTTTTTATCAGCTCTACCGCCGTTGCCAGTTTATTCTCCGCTGAAGCAAGTAGCCCTTTTCTTTTCCTAACATTTAGAAACCAAGCCTTTGCCTGCCAGCTTGGAAAGCCTCCCATCTTTGCTAGCTCCATCATTGCCTTAGCGTCATACCTTTTAAATCGGGCAGAGATATTCCTTATTTTCCCGCTATGCTCTTCATAGGTTTTTTGCTCCTGCTCTGTCAGTTTCACTTTTACTGGATTGATAATCGGTCTTGCCAAACGTCCGTCTGTGACTGCATCTTTGATGAGGTATTTTCTAGCCGGCGGAATAACTGTCATAATTATTTGGTTCCTTGGATCAACCTCGTCAATAGTTGCCGTTAGACCTAAAAGCGCCTTGCTGCTATTTGAGATAATATCAAATATCTTGCTAAATGATCGCGATGTGGCGCTTGCAAGGTGGACTTCGTCGAGAATCACCATGTCTGCTCTCTTTACAATGTCAAGGTTGGCTGCGGCACTATGATAAGTACTGATTGTTATCTCCCGGATCTCCTTTTCCTCTCCAAAATATCTGCCTATTTTCTCCGGTTGTATGCCATATCTGGTAAGCCGCCTGTAGTTTTGCTCGATTAGAACAATTCGCGGCACTAGCATTAGGATGTTGAACTCCTTAGTAGATTTCATTCCAGCTGCCTTTCTGGCACATTCAAATGCAATCTCTGTCTTACCAGTGCCACTGCCGTAAATGATTGACCCTCTGCATTGATTTGCAAGCCACGCCTCCACTGCCTTTACCTGGTCAGGCTTTAATTCAAAAGGAAACCTAAGGTTCAAAATTGCAGGATGGCTGCTGCTACTAGCATTCTCATGCTCTTCTACATTTTTATGATCTGCAATATCTGGTTCTTTGCATATTGTGTGATTGGCGGAAAGCAAATCTAGGGCAGAGACAACCACGATCTCTTGCTTTTGCTTGCATCCTTTTGTGGTCATGGAAACAACTCTTGGACATTAACGATATATTAGTAAAGAAGGACCCAAAGGAGAGGGGCTGCCCATAACTAATTAGGTCTAAATTTTTCAGCCACTTTATTATGTTGATGAGTGTAAGAAAAAGATCTTAACAGAAACGATTAACAAAATCTCTCATTTTTTTCTTCTTCAGCTAACAGACATTTGAGAGCGCTGACGCATACATACTCATTTCTGAAATCGTACAGAGTACGCCTCTTGTCCTGTTTCCCCATATTCTGTAGTTTTAATGTACTTTCTTTCAATGCAAATTCCATAGTCTCTATCTAGCCGATCTTTATCTTTGTTTAGCCACGCACCAATTGACACATTAAAGAGCACCTCAAATGGCTCTGCCTCTGCCACCATGCGGCTAGCACCCACGACTGGAGGACCAATGATGTTTAAATCTTCGATCTTGACCAAAGTGCACAAGCCAGAGTCAATCCCTAGAGATAGTCCGATGTCGGCGGGAAAATTTGTAGAGTTTGTGCGATACTCATTCATGACTTCTGGGAAAATAGAAAGTAGTGCATCAGAGAAAGATAGGATCTGCGAAATATATTTTTGCTGATTGTCCTCATCCCCATATATCCAATAAATAATAAATCCATCTCCAGTAAACTTGTCAAACCACCCTTCATTCTTGCTAGCTGTATCTCTAACAGCCTTCATAAAATCGCGGGTTATCTGTGCAAATCGCTTTGATGAAATCGATTCTTTCATTAGAAAAGTAGACTTTCGGATGTCACCAACAAGAACATGGATACCAACTTGATCCCCCGTTTTAACTAGTCTTTCGAGTTCCTTTGGTGGGATAATTTTCTGCCATTCATCTGGTGCATGAAATGGCAAGCCAATCTCATCGCTCAGGTTGGAAGAATGATAATTGTCAAAAGCAGGCGAATCTTGATTTCTTTTCATGTATATCATTTTCCAATGACCACTCATCGTTAGGCCAAGGCTTTATGAGCTTCTATTGAAATCGGCTGTCTCCTTGATGTCTCTCTCTGAATTTGATTACGATTACAGTAACTGGAAACATAGATGGCTTATCGGATATTAACCAAGTACAATGGCCTATCTTGTGATTGGTTGGTTTACATAATACTTATAGATCTGATCCCTTTTTAAATAGCATGTTGTCAATAGTGGCAGCATGGCTTCGACTACCCTAAAGGAAGCAACCAATAATAAAAAAATGACTAGTGCAATTAAAGACGTCGAAGATTTCATTCAGAAAATGCGTAATCAAGACATTATGATCCTATATGAGAGAGCACGAAGTATTAGTGTAGACAAAGATAACAAGGAACCATTATCACAAGCATTAGCATCTTCGATCACAAGTTACGAGATGCTAGGCAAAGGAGCATTTGTTTCCGAGAGAGAAGACCTCGCCAATCTATGCATCGGATACATAAATGACGCCTACACAGAAGGTGTTATCGAAGAGAACAAGGAAAAGCTTCAAAGAGAAGTAGAAGATCTGCAAAAACAAATAAGCAAAACAGCTACTGATTATGAAGTACTCTTTGCAGAAAATAACGAATTAAAACGAGAACGAGAAGCAGCAAACGAGCGTATATCTATGCTAACCGTCAGTGTAGAACACTTGACAGATGAGAATAAAGAATTAAAAAAGAGCTCAGTTACTATAAACAAGGGTTAGGAAGTGTAAGTGACAAGGTAGGCAGCAGCAGCAGCAGCATCTGATGTGAATCCTTCAAGTGCCTAAGCTGTGATAAAGTAAAATAGGTGGGGCTAGGTTTGACAATTATATCTGTGATCAAAGTATCACGGAACTGCCGAGAAAGTCAACAAGCGGTATTGTTCTCATATTAATGAGAATTGAATGGATCAGCAGAGCAACACAACATTACGATCTTCCAAAGCGGTGAATATATTTGCTGAATCAAAAAGCAGGATCCGATTATTAATCAATGTGCTTCTTCAATACACTGTAAGACACAGTTATCTTAGTATTATATATACAATTATGCTGACTGAACAAATGAAAATGTGGATTTGCCATGAAAGAATATGATCTAATCTCCATAGGAACCGGGTCGGCAATGCACGTTGTTGATGCGATGCTCCAAAGAAACCCGAATCTAAAGGTAGCAGTCATAGACAAAGATGAGCCGGGAGGAATTTGCCTCACACGAGGATGTATACCATCAAAGATTCTTCTCTACCCTGCAGAGATGGTAAGGACAATAGAAAGGACAAATGAATTTGGGATTGACGTTCAGTTACACAAGATTAACTTTAATCAGATCATGGAAAGGATGAGGCATCACATTAACGAAGAGATAGAAATGATAAGAAATGGGTTGTCAAAATCACAGAATATCGATTACTATCACGAAGTTGTAGAGTTTATAGAACCATATACCTTGAAAGCTGGCAACAATATTGTGATAAGGGCAAAGATGATCTTTCTTTGCACGGGCTCAAAACCAATTATTCCACCGATAAAGGGCCTTGGAGATACAACATACCATACAAGCGACACCATGCTTGCAATGGATAGGTTGCCAGAGAGCATCGCAATTGTCGGAGGAGGATATGTCGCTGCTGAGTATGGCCACTTCTTTTCAAGCATGGGGTCAAAGGTCACAATAGTTGGCCGAAACAACCAGTTCCTTCCTAATGAAGAGCCGGAAATATCTGCGTTAGCAAAGCGAGAGCTAGGGAAGCACATGACAATTATCACGAATAACGAAGTAATTGAAGTTAGCGAAGTGGCACCAGCCGTCAACAATAGCATCAATAATCATAATAATGAGGATAAGCAGAAACCGAAGAAGACCCTGACTATCCAGGAAAGAACTACCGGTCAAAGAATGATGATAAGGGCTGAAGAAGTATTAATTGCTGCCGGAAGAGGGCCAAACACAGACATACTTCATCCAGAGAGGGCAGGAATAAAGACTGATGAAAAAGGATGGATAGTCGTTAATGAGTATCTAGAGACATCGCAGCCAAACATCTGGGCTATTGGTGATGCAAACGGTGCATATCTATTTAAACACAAGGCAAACTACGAAGCCGAACTTGTATATTATAATGCTGTCCTAAAAAAGGGGGAGGAAAAGAAGTTGGAAAAAGACTATCATGCTGTGCCTCATGCTGTTTTTACATATCCTGAAATCGCTGCTGTGGGACTTGGTGAAAGAGAAGCCTTGGCAAAGTATGGGGAAAATAAGATCCTTTTTGGCATTGGAAGATACGAAGACACTGCAAAAGGAATAGCCATGGGCATAAAGGATTATTTCGTAAAAGTTATTGTGAAGGCTGGAGAGCTAGAAATTATCGGTGCTCATATTATCGGACCATATGCATCGGTGCTCATTCAGGAGATAATCAATGTCATGTATACGCAGCACGAGCGCACTATGAAGCCTATCTTAAGTGCCATGCACATACATCCTGCCCTAAGCGAAGTAGTCCAAAGAAGCGTTTCTTCACTTATGCCTCCACAACAGTACCACCACTTGATGGCAGAGCACTATGGGCTTTCAAGTGGATAGAGAAAAACCTTTTATCTCTATCCTCCTATCAAGCATGAGATCTATCATACAAAAAATAGCATCTAAACGAGAAGTAAAAGAAGTTTTGCTGTTAATGGTTCAATTCTGAAAGTGTAGCTGACATTGAATTGCCTCCAGCTGCAATTCTTTTTAGTCTTTTTGTGTACACTTTACATGATATAATATGCGTGAATCTCAATCAAAAGATAAACCGTTGATACAGGATTCAGAGTATAATGTCATACATCAGCTTGAGAAAAAGGCTGATTTTCTATATTCGGCTATGGAAAAGTATATTCGAGATGCAGAAAAAGACAACAAGCCGGAACTTGTAAAGCTGTGGAATACGATAAAGGAAGATGAGCAAAATCATCTAAAGATGCTAAGGAAGGAGCTAATCGAACTGGTAAGTGAAAACAAGTTTGAGTGAAAAGAATATGTGGAAGCTGTTAAACCTTTCTGAGTGGAGTGCTTTGACCGTGTGCCAACTTGTAATAACTAAATCAAAGTAAGGAATTATTTACTAGTCAGGGCGTCTGAGTTTATTTCATTTGCCCTAGAAAATTGTTGTCTAATGTGTATATTGCATACTGATGTATCTATTCTTGATAGATGGCAGCAACACCAGGAAGCTATCGGTGCATGGCATGTGGTCTGGTATTTGACTCGGAAGATGAAGCAAAACGTCATGAAGAGCAGCATCCAGGTATGGTTCGGAAAGCAACCGGCGAGACAGGGCCATCCTAGCAAAAGGAGTAGTAACTGCTAAGAAAGGTTCCGCAGATGATCTTATGCAAAGACCTCGACCCACTTAAGATTTAAAGCGATGGCTACTGCTGCTGACGTTGCAACGATAATAGCAGAGGCTTTACCTTCTTTGAAAGACAACAATATATGAGAGTCCAGATAGATTCGAGAGAAAGATATTCAAAAATCGACTCGATCAATCAATAAATCAGAATGCAGATTGAGCTCCAATTATTTCATACCTATCTGTTTTAGTCATTGATTGCTATAGTGTTGATGAGATGCGAGAGATGTCATGAGTAACTTTAATGCTTGTTCTACTGATGATATCAACTATGTAAAGCACGGCCCGTGCCTAAATGCATGCAATATGCGAGCTGTCGGCTGGCTTGACGAACAGCGATCATTCTACTTGGTTTACCGGCAGTGATGCTGTAAGGTTTTCGACTCAAGGAGAACTACTAGAAGAAGCATTGCCAGTACCGATGATACTACCTGTGTCAGGAGGAGGAGAAGGAGAAGCTTGAAACTTTTCAAGACACCTGGCTTTTAGTGTTTCATACTGTTCTTGGTTTATTACTCCTGCTACCAACCTTGAATTAAGGTCAATTGCAACTAGAATACGTCCTTTTGTCCTAGGTTAGGTCTCTTTTGGGTAGTTCAGTCAGGTAGATGCGAGCAAAAACACGCGTGAATTTGAAAGCAAAAAGCCGTCAATAATCTTAAATTCACTTTTTGGATAGTTATAGGCAGAGAGGCACTATGAACAAGATATTGAAAAACACACAGCTCGCAGCCGCAACGGAAGGTGATCCCCGTTGGGCATCTGTCGTCGCCCGTGATCCCGAGGCAGACGGCACATTCTATTACTCTGTAAAAAGCACTGGCGTGTACTGTCGTCCTTCGTGTGCTGCCCGCAGAGCACGGCCGGAGAACATAAGCTTC
>Ga0307416_100000842_pt1 | contig 16144 bp, 17 predicted proteins | sample DK1Cmetagenome_2_FD_203821 | JGI IMG/M metagenome (GOLD analysis project Ga0307416, IMG submission 203821) | Maize rhizosphere microbial communities from greenhouse at UC Davis, California, United States - DK15-C-3 | ecosystem: Host-associated > Plants > Roots > Rhizosphere > Soil | place...
CGACTACGAGACGAAGAAGGGACATGTGGTTCGTTTCCTCAACTCTAAGGCGAAGGTGAAGGTGACGATCATGTTCCGGGGACGGGAACAGAGCCATCCGGAGCGTGGGCGAGACCTCCTCATGCGCCTCGCCGAGGACGTCAAGGAGATCGGACAGATCGAGTCGCCTCCGCTCCAGGACGGGCGCAACATGGTCATGTTGCTCGGGCCGACGAGAGCCGCAGGACAGCAGGTGGAGACAGCAAGTGCCTAAGCAGAAGACAAACAAAGCGGCGAAGAAGCGGTTCAAGGTGACCGGCGGCGGCAAGCTGCTGCGCCGTCATGCGATGCAGAGCCACAACCTCGAGAAGAAGAGCGCCAAGCGCAAGCGCGCGTTCCGGAGCGACCAGCCGGTCGCCGGCCAGGACGAGCGCGAGGTGCGCCGGCTGCTCGGCAAGTAAGGGAGAGAGATGCCTCGCGTAAAGCGATCAGTTCACGCGCGCAAGAAGCGCCGGAAGCTCCTCGCCGAAGCGAAGGGATTCAGCGGGCAGCCGCGGATCTCCTATCGGAAGGCGAAGGAACAGGTCATGAAGGCCGACGTCCACGCCTACCGCGACCGCAAGAACAAGAAGCGCGTGTTCCGACGCCTCTGGATCATTCGGATCAACGCCGCCGCCCGGAAAGAGGGGCTCTCTTACAACCAGTTCCTCTTTGGCATGCGCAAGGCGAACATCGAGCTCGACCGCAAGGTGCTCGCCGACATCGCGGTCAACGACCCCGCCGCCTTCTCCGCCATCGCCGCCCAGGCCAAAGCGGCCCTCGAAGCCTAAGAGGCGGGCTCTGAGCGAGTCCACCTCTGAGGTCTTCCGCCGCATGGCGGACGACTTCGAGCAGGGGGGCTCGAAGCTCTACGCGTCGCTCGCGCGTTCGCTCGCGGACGACCCGGTCGTCGCCGGGCTCGTCGACCACCACGAGCCCCGCTGGGAGGCGCCGCTTCGCCTGTTCGGCGGCGTTCACTACCTGGAGCTCTCGGGGATGGTGCAGCACCCCTGGGCGAAGCTCCGCGGCGTGCTCGAGGCCAATCGGGACTGGCTGACGCGGTTCGTCGCCGAGCAGCCGATCCAGACGAACGAGGTGCAGCGCTGCTGGGGGCTCCTACCTGCGTTCCTCACGGTCGCCGACGGGCGAAGCCTCGACCTCGTCGAGCTCGGGCCGAGCGGCGGCCTCAACCTCTACTGGGACCGCTATGCGTACCGGTACGGAGAAGAGCGCTGGGGCGATCGCAGCGCCGGCCTCGAGCTCTCCGGGCGGACGGAGGGAGGGCCGCCGGGAGAGCTCCTCCGAAAGGAGGTCGAGGTGCGGAGGCGCATCGGGATCGACCGTAGGCCCGTCGATGTGACGACCGACCACGGCGCGCGACTGCTCGAGGCATTCGTGTGGGCCGACCAGACCGACCGTCTCGACCGCGTGCGCAGCGCGATCGAGATCGCGCGCCAGGATCCGCCTAGGCTCCTCGACGGGGACTACGTCGAGGTGCTGCCGGCCCTTCTCGCCGAGCGCGACCTCGACGCCCTCACCGTCGTCTACCACTCGGTCTCGACCGTCTATCTCCAGCAGGAGGAGCGGGAGCGCCTCGACGAGATCCTCGCCGAGGAGGGGCGGCGCGGCTCCCTCGCCCGGATCTCCTACGAGGTCGACCGCGACACGCCGACCTTCTACGGCTTCGCCCTCGACGTCGAGACCTGGCCCGGCGGCCGGTGGCGACTGGCGCGGCTCGACGGTCACGCCAACACGATGGAGTGGGCAGCGTGATCACCTCGGCCTCGAACCCGCGCCTGAAGCTGGTCCGCAAGCTCGCCTCCGGGCGGCAGCGCGCCAAGCTCGGGCTCTTCGTCTGCGAGGGAGAGGATCTCGTCGCGGCGGGGCTGGATGCCGGTGTGCGCCCCGTCGAAGCGCTCATGGACGCGGAACGGCCCGTCGAGCTCGAAGGTCTCGGAGGAGCCGAAGAGGTCGAGCCGGGCCTTCTCGCGGAGCTCTCATCGCTGGCTCATCCGCCGCGCGTCGTCGCCGTCTTCCGCCGAGCCGATCTGCCACGGGAGCTCGACGCTCCGACGGGGCTGGCCCTCTGGCACGTAGGTGATCCGGGAAACGTCGGCACCCTCATCCGGACCGCCGATGCGCTCGGGCCTGCGTTCGTCGCGCTGTCTCCTGGATGCGCGGACCCGACGTCTCCGAAGGCCTTGCGCGCTTCCATGGGGGCGGTGTTCCGGGTTGCGACGGGGAGCTTCGACGAGGCGCCGGGGTCGCGGATCGGGCTCGTGCCGCGGGGCTCTCCAGCGCTCGCCGGGATCGAGCTCGGTGACCGCGCCACGTTCGTCCTCGGCGCGGAGCGCGTGGGGCTTCCGGACGACATCGCCGCCTCCTGCGAGCTCCTCGCGTCGATCCCCCTGGCCGACGAGGCGGAGTCCCTGAACGTGGCGGCCGCCGGCGCCATCGCGCTCTACGAGCACACCCGCCGCCGCGGCTAGCTACCAGGCGCCGCCGCCTCCACCGCCGCCACCGCCGCCACCGCCGCCCGAGAAGCCGCCGCCGAAGCCACCGGAGCCGCTCGAAGGCGGCGCGAGCGCGCTGCCGAAGCCAGAGGAAAGGTCGCCGATCCCGAGCGCCGACGGGCCCGAGCCGAGGTCGCCCGTCGGGCTGATCCAATAGATGTTCGATGCCTGGTGGAGCTCCTCCGGCATGTGGAGCTGGGCGCCTTGGAGCACCCGCTCCGCGATCCCGAATGCGATGCCGTACACGAGGTAGCGCTCCCAGAGCTCGAGCGTCGAGGGCGGCGCGTCCTGGAGCCGCGGGAAGTCGGTTAGGTAGCGGCGAAAGGCCTCCCAGCGTTCCGCCTCCTGCTCGGCCTCCGGCGAGCGGCGCCGCCATAGGCTCACATGGCGGGCGGCGAGGGCCAGCACGCCCGCGCTCACACAGAGGCACGCGCCGAAAGCGATGAGGAGCACGTCGCCCCAACGTGGGGCGAACGACTCGAAGCGCTGGATGCCGATCGCGAGCATGAGCGCGCCGGCTATGAGGATCGGGAGCCCCCCGCCGATAAGAACCTTCAGGCCGTCCGAGCGGAACCACTTGCGCCGACGCACCTCGTCCCCGACCGCACTCTTGAACGCGGTGAAGCGCTGGCTGTTCTCCGTGCGGTGGCCCTGGATCTCCACCCGGAAGTTCGAGAGCCGCTCGCTGCCGCCGTCGAGGACCCCGTCGATGACCTTCGCGACCGGGCCCTCGACCTCGGAGACGCGCGCGTCGGCCGCGAGGCTGAGCTCGAGGTCGGCCACGTCCTCCTGGCGGAGGCCGCCCCAGGTGTTCTTCTGCGTCGTGACCGGCTCGGCCTTGTAGCGGCCCTTGCGGATGAGGTCGAAGAGCGTCGCCGTGAACTCGTTCGAGCCGACTGCAGGGGACTGGCGCAGGAGCGGCGGGACCAGGGCGGGCTCGAGATCGGAGGGCGGCTCTTGTTCGTACTCGCGGTCGTATGTGGTCTTGCGCTCGCGCCCGTAGAACCAGTACGTCGCGCCAAGCACCAGGAGTGCGGGGAGGAGCGCGGCCGCGAGGAGTATCAGGACCGTGCGCGGAAGGTCGTCGAGCGCGCTCCTGATCTTTTCCTGGTCCTCCTCGAAGGCGGCCGCGTCGGCCGTCTCTTCGGCCAGGATCCGCGGCAGGGCATTGCCCGTTCGCACCTTCGTACCGCCGGTCGAGGTCAGGAGGCTTCGCGGGAAGACGGCGCGGAGCTCGACGAACTGCTTCGGCGGGACGTCCACCGCCCTGAGGAGTGCGCGATCAGGCGCTCGGGTGACGTCGCCGCGGACGGAGACCGGGTGGCCCCACACGCGCCAAGACGGGCCGCTCGCCGACCCGGGCAGCGTCAGCTCCGCGGTCAGCTGCTGCAGGGTCTGGTCCCATTGGTCGCCCCAGACATTGAGGTCGACGTCGACGACGTCGTCGAAAGCCACGGCGATGTTGGTCAGCCGGTAGCCGACCGTGAAGGTGCGCGGCTCCGAGGTGGCCTGGAAATGCCAGACGATCCGGTAGCCGCCGTCGATCGGCGTCTCCCCGTAGGTGTTCGGCGCGCCGCTCGAGCCGAGCTCGGCCGAGGCGCCGGGCGAGTAGCGAACGCCGCCCTCTGCCACCGAGACTTCGCTGATCCGCTCGCCGTCTCGGAGCGGGATGTCGCGGTAGGCGCCCGTGAACGAGCCGTCGAAGAAGAATGTGAGCCGCTCCTCCATCGCGAGAGTCCCGTCCGGCTCGACAGTGACGTGGACGTCGGCCGCGGGCAGATAGAAGGACTTCGCCGCTGCCTCGCGGGCCGCGAGGAGCGCGAGCAGGACCGCCGTCGCAAGGACGGCGGCCCTCAGAACGCGACGCGTGGAGCCTCCCGGGCTGCTGCCTCTTCGACCTCGAAGTACTCGCGCGGCTCGAAGGTGAAGACCCCGGCGACGATGTTCGTCGGGACGGTCTCGAGCGCGTTGTCGTAGGTGAGGACGGCGTCGTTGTAGACCTGGCGCGAGATAGCGATCTTCTGCTCAGTCTCGGCGAGCTGCGCTTGCAGCTGCTGGAAGTTCTCCGTCGCGCGCAGCTCCGGATAGGCCTCGGCGACGGCAAACAGCCTGCCGATCGCCTGGGTGAGCATGTTCTCGGCCTGCGCTTGCTCCTGAACGCCCTTCGCCTGCTGCGCCGCCGTTCGCGCCTTCGTCACCTCTTCGAAGGTTCCGCGCTCGTGCGCCGCGTACCCCTTCACCGCCTCGACGAGGTTAGGGATGAGGTCGTAGCGCCGCCGGAGCTGGACGTCGACCTGGGCCCAAGCGTTCTCCGCGCGGTTCCGTAGCCGGACGAGCCTGTTGTAAAGCGCGATCACGATCCCGATGAGGACGACCGCGATCCCGATCAGGACAATCACCCAGATCACGTGCCTACCCTAAACCGATGGGCGGCGGGCAATCCAGACCGTGTCCTCGCCGCCGTCATAGGGCCGGAGGTCGAACCACCCGTACATGGCCTCGACCTCGAATCCGGCCCGGTCGAGCAGCCCCCGCCACTCTTCGGGCGAGCACCAGCTGAGCCGCATCGCCGTCTCGCCGTTCTCGCCCCGGACCGCGAGCGTGAGGACGCGCTGTTTCAGGTCCCAGTCGGCACGCTCCCAGATGCCGGGCTCGCGCTCGAGCCAGCGCCCGTTGGTCTCTTCGACGTCCTCCATGCTCGGGGCGAAGACGTCGAACACGAAGCGCCCAAGCGGGATGAGAAGCCGGTAGACCGAACGAAGCGCATCGAGCCGCTCCTCGTCTGAGGCGAGGTGAAGGAGGGCACGGAAAGGGCACGTGACGAGGGACACGCGTTCGAGCACCGGCGGGCGGCGGAGGTCGCCGAGCCGGAGCTCGACGAGGTCCGAGACGCCGGCACCCTCTGCGCGCGACCTGCAGAGCGCGAGCATGCCCTCGGAGTCGTCGATCCCGATCACGCGCACGCCCGCCTTCGCGACCGGGACCGCGATCCGGCCGGTGCCGACGCCGAGCTCCACGACGGGGCCACCCGCCTTCCGTGCCTGGGCGACGTAGAAGTCGACGTCCTCGGTGACGCTGCGGCTCCACGGGTCGTAGAGCGCGGCGATGGCGTCATAGGAGCTCATTTAGCGACTCACCTCGCGATGAGCGCCCGGCTCCGGGCGCCTGAAAAGCATCGCCGGGCGGCATCCTCGGTCGCGCACGTACTTGTTCAAGTACGCACGCTTCCTGCGTCCTTGCCCGACTCGCGTTTGGCTCGCCGGAGCGCGTGCGGCATTACAAGGTGAATCACTAGGCCGATGATACGCTCCGGCGGTGGATGTCCAGGGCCTGGAAAGCGAGGCGCAAAGCGCGATTGCGAGCGCTTCGACCCTGGATGAGCTCGACGATGCGAGGGTGCGCTTCCTCGGTCGGAAGAGCGCTCTGAAGCAGGCCCTGCGCGAGGTGCGCGACCCGGAGTCTGGCCGTGTCCTCAACACGCTGCGCGAGCAGCTCGAGCAGGCGGTGGCCGAGCGTGAGGCGGCCCTCTCTGGCGCGGACCTCGAGCGGCGGCTCTCGGAGGAGCAGGTCGACGTCACGCTTCCCGGCCGGCCAACGCCCCGCGGGCAGCTTCATCTCGTGACGCAGGTGCGCCGCGAGGTGGAGGACGTCTTCCTCGGACTCGGCTACCGGGTCGTCGACGGTCGCGAGGTCGAGACGACGCATTACAACTTCGACGCGCTCAACTTGCCGACGACGCATCCGGCGCGCTCGCAGCTGCAGTCGCTCTTTCTCACCGACGACGTCGTCCTGCGAACCGAGACCTCGCCGTCCCAGATCCACGTCATGGAGGAGGGCGAGCCGCCCGTCTACATGATCTCGATCGGGCGCGTGTACCGGCGCGAGACCCCCGACGCGACTCACTCGCCTATCTTCCACCAGGTCGAGGGCCTCGCCGTCGACCGCGGGATCACGATGGCTGACCTCAAGGGCACGCTGCTCCACCTGATGCGCGCGCTCTTCGGCTCCGAGCGCGAGATGCGCTTCCGGACGCACTACTTCCCGTTTACGGAACCTTCGCTCGAGCCGGACGTCTCCTGCTTCCTCTGCTCCGGCCAGGGCTGTGCGGTGTGCCGCTGGTCGGGCTGGATCGAGCTCGGCGGCTCCGGAATGGTCGACCCCAACGTGCTCGAGTTCGTCGGGTACGACCCCGAGGAGTGGACGGGGTTCGCGTTCGGGATTGGGCTCGAGCGCATCGCCATGCTCCGCCACGGCCTGCCCGAGATCGGGCCGCTCTGGCAGAACGACCTCCGTCTGTTGCGGCAGTTCTGATGAAGGTCCCCGTCTCCTGGCTCCGCGAGTACGTCGAGGTCGCGGCCACGACGCAGCAGCTCGCCGATCGGCTCGCGATCGCGACCGGCGAGGTCGAGCGCATCACGCGACGCGGGGTCGCCGACGAGAACGGCAACTACGGGCTCTTCAAGGTCGGGCGCGTGGTCGAGGCAGGCAAGCACCCCAACGCCGACCGCCTCCAGCTCTGCCGCGTGGACGTCGGCGAGGGCGAGCCGCGCCAGATCGTCTGCGGTGCCTGGAACTTCGGGGCCGGGGCGACCGTCGCGGTCGCGCTTCCCGGCGCTGTCCTCCCCGACGGCGTGAAGCTCGAGCAGGCGAAGCTCCGCGGCGAGGTCTCCGACGGGATGATCCTCTCGGAGCGCGAGCTCGAGCTCGGCTCCGACCACAGCGGCATCCTCGTCCTCGCAGACCCCATCGAGCCGGGCACGCCGCTGGCCGACGTCCTTCCGCTCGGCGAGGAGGTGCTGGAGATCGAGATGACTCGCAACCGGCCCGACTGCCTGTCTGTGTACGGAATCGCCCGCGAGGTCGCCGCCCTCTTTTCCGGCGAGCTGGCACCGCCTCCGGGGCGCGACCCGGGCGATCCGGGCCCGGACACGCCCGACGTGTCCATCGAGGACTACGAGGGCTGCCCGCGCTACATCGGCCGGCTCTTCCGCAGCGTCGCCATCGCGCCATCGCCCCCCTGGCTGAAGGCACGCATAACGGCTGCGGGCATGCGGCCGATCTCCAACGTCGTCGACGTGACCAACTACGTCATGCTCGCTCTGGGCAACCCGCTCCACGCCTTCGACTTCGACACGCTGCGCGGCGGGAAGATCGTCGTGCGCCGCGCGCGCAAGGACGAGGAGTTCACCACCCTCGACGGGACTCCGCGCAAGCTCGCCGCGGAGGACCTCGTCATCGCCGACGCCGACGGGGCGATCGCCTTTGCCGGGATCATGGGCGGCGAGGACACCGAGGTTCGGGAGGGGACGACGAACGTCCTCCTCGAAGCCGCGAACTTCGAGCCGGTCGGCATCCTGCAGACGTCCGAGCGGCATGCGCTTCGCACCGAGGGCTCAAACCGCTGGGAGAAAGGTGTCGACCCGCACCTTGCTCCGCAGGCCGCCGCGCTCGCGACCGAGCTCATACTCGAGCTGACGGGCGCGGAATGGGCGGGCCACGTCGACGCGACCGGCGAGCTTCCCGAACCGCCCCTCGTCTCGCTACGGACCGACCGGGTCAACCGCGTGGTCGGGCTCGCGATCCCGCCGGAAGAGCAGCGCGGCGCGCTCGAGCGCCTCGGGTTTTCCGTCGCCTCCGACTGGCAGGTCACGGTCCCGACCTGGCGCGCGGCCGACGTCACCCGGGAGATCGACCTCGTCGAGGAGGTCGCGCGCGTCCATGGCCTGGAAAAAATCCCCTTCACGCTGCCGTTTCGCAGCGCGATGTTCGGGACGCTCGCTCCTGACCAGCGGCTGCGGCGCCTGGTCGAGGACGTCCTCGTCGGCGCCGGGTTCTCCGAGGCATACACGCTCAGCCTGGCCGCATCCGACTCCGACGAGAAGGCCCTTCGTCTCCCCGATCCGCTCACCTCCGAGCATGCGGTTCTCCGCACGACGCTTCTGGACGGCCTGGTCGCGGCAGCGCGCCACAACGTCAACATAGGGAACGAGGAGATCCGGGTCTTCGAGATCGCACGCGTCTACCTCCCCTCGGGCGAAGAGCTGCCGGAGGAGCGCCGGCGCGTGACCGGGATCGCCGAAGGCGGGTTCGCCGCGGCCCGCGGCGCAGTCGAGACGCTCTTCACCGCCCTCAAGGTGGAGCCGGGCTTCGAGCGCACCACGGAACCGTTCCTCCACCCCGGCAAGGCGGCGCGCGTTCAGGGCGGTTGGGCCGGCGAGCTCCATCCGAGCACCCTCGAGGGGGAGTGGGGAGCCTTCGAGCTCGACCTCGAGACCCTGCTCGAGCTCCTCCCCGAGCGCATCGTCTACGAGGACGTCATCACCTTCCCCGCACTCCGACAAGATCTTGCGTTCGTCGTGGACGAGAGCACGTCGGCCGGGGACCTCGTCGCGGCCGCCCGCGGGGCGGCCGGACCGGAGCTCCGCGACATGCGCGTCTTCGACGTTTATCGCGGCGAGGGCATCGCCGAGGGCCGGAAGTCGATCGCGTTCCACGCCGAGTTCCGCTCGCCCGACCGCACTCTCTCGGACGAGGACGCGCGCGAGCTCCGGGAGAAGATCGTGGCCGCGCTAGGAGAGCAGTTTGCGGCGGAGCTCCGCGCATGAGCCCGCAGGCCGACACCGTGGTCTTCATTCCGGCTCTGAACGAGGGAGAGAGCCTCCCGGGGGTCCTCGACGAGCTCCGCGGCGAGCTTCCAGGGGTGGATGTGCTCGTAGTCGACGACGGCTCGCGAGACCGCACGGCCGAACTGGCGCGGGAGCGGGGGGCGGAAGTGTTGAGCTTTCCCGAGAACCGCGGCCTGCCGGTGGTCGTCGCTGCGGGCTACGAGTACGCGGCCCGGAAGCACTACGCGTTCTGCGGCCGGGTCGATGCCGACGGACAGCATCCGGCCGTGGAGCTTCACCGCCTGCTCGAGCGCGTCCGCTCCGGGGAGTGCGACGTTGCCGTCGGTTCGCGCTTCGTCTCGGGCGACGGCTACGAGCCGTACCGGTACAAGCCGAGCCCGGCCCGGAGGCTGGGAACCGGCGTGCTGCGCCACGCGCTCCGGCTCCAGCTCGGTCGGCCGTTCGCCGATGCGACGAGCGGCATGTACGCCGCAGCCGCCTCTGCCTTCCCGTTTCTCGCCCAGCCCTACACGACGGGCGCGCCCGAGGTCCAGGGCCTCCTGCGACTCGCCGAAGCGGGCCTCGTGGTCGAAGAGGTTCCCGTGAACATGCGTGAGCGCGCAATTGGCGAGTCCCGCATCTCCGGGAAGAAAGCCGTGAGCCTCGTCGTCACCCTGACAGGGACGATCCTGCTCTACCGCTGGATGAAGAGGCGCGCGTGAGGCTGGTCGTCGTCCTCGGCTACTCGGCCTGGCGCGGCACGGGCCTGCATCCCGTGTGCGAGGCCAGGGTGGCCGCTGCGGCCGAGCTCGCCTCCGAGGGGGACGCCGTGCTCCTCAGTGGGCGACCCGAGTCCGAGCTGATGCGGGAAGCCTGGCCCGGAGGGCCTGAGCGCGTCCTTTGCGACGACGGCGCGCGCATGACCGCCGAGACGGCGGTGCACGTCGCGCGGCTCGCCCGAGAGCTCGGAGTCGACGAAGTAGTGGCTGTCACCTCGTGGTGGCACTGCCGCCGCACCGGCGTTCTGTTCCGGCGAGCGCTTTCCGGGACCGGGATCGCAGTCCGCACGGTCGGCGCGCCGCGCTGGAGCGGCCGCCTCTTGCTGCGCGAGGCCGCGGCCTACGCCGTTCTACCTCTGCACATGCGCCGGGCGCGCGTCTAGCGCCGGCCGAAGAGCCGCGCGAAGAACCCCGGCTTGTCCGGCTCGAGGCGCATCACGGGCGCGTCCTCGTATTCGGGCAGCGACTCCATGTCCGCCTTGCTGAGGTCGACCTGGATACGGTCTGCCCAGATCCCCTGGACGCGCTCCGAAGGGATGAAACGCTCGCCGCCCAGAATGCCGACGTTGACCGCGAGCCCGGTGAAGACGTCCGCATCGGAATCGCCGACGACCCTGCTCACCTTGGCCGTCTTCTGGCCGTCGGACGAAACGACCTCCGCTCCCGAGTCGATGACCTTCCAGGAGACCTCAGGCTCGGGCGTGCTCAAACCGACCGCCCCCCGACGCGCCACACGGGGCCTTGTGTCGAGACGTGCGAGGTGTGCGAGAGAACGCGGAGCACACGGACCGAACCGGTGATGCTCTCGGAGTCAAGGCGCTCGAAGCAGCGTCGCGTCATCTCGGGCGCGACTCCGTAGCCGGCCGTCCTGGCGCTCCTGAACCGCAGGACGGCGAACCCGCCGTATCGGGAGGGATTCACCGGCGCGAGGAGCAAGGCTGCCCGGGGGAGGTAGTCGGAGGAAGCAAGCTCGACCTCCGCGTAGAGCTCCGACCAGTCCTGGGGAAGATCGCCGACCAGCTCGCCCCACTGGCGCGCGAGCGGCGCCTGGCGGTGGCGTGGCTCCATCACAGGAGCCTCGGTCGGACCGGTGTCGATCAGGTCGATTCGGCCCCGGATCCCTTCCCGGTCGAGCCGGCTGACGATGCCCTCCGGGTTGCGCGAGGGTGTCACTTCGAGGCGAAAGCCCGTGCCCGTGCGACCCGGCGTCAGCGAGGCGAGGATGAGCGCCACGCGGTCGGCATCGGCGTCCTCGGCCACCGCCAGGGACAGCTGGGCCGATGTCCACCCCTCCGGAAGCGAGGCCTCGAGCTCTTGCCATTGGTCGGCCAGTCTCACGGCCGCAAGTCTACGTGGCTCCCATCCCGAACACGGTTGTCTTCCTCGCCGCCTGCAGACGTGGCCAGGCCGGCGTCCTCGGTCGCCCGCGTATGGCATACGCGAGCGCCCTGCGTCCTGGGCCTGCCCGGTCTTCGCTGGCGAGCAAGGAACGTGCTCGGGACGGCAACCACGGTTCGTTGCTAGCGTGTCGGCGCGTGGCCACGCTAGAGGAAAAGGGGCAGGTTTCGTCCAGTGGGCGCCTGAAGGAATTCCTGCGGGAAATGCTGCTCATCCGCCGTTTCGAGGAGATGGTGGAGGAGCGTTTCCGCGCCGGTGAGCTGCCCGGATTTCTCCATGTCGCGATCGGCCAGGAGGCCGTCGCGGTGGGAGTCTGCCAGGCGCTCGAGGAGAACGACGTCATCGCCTCCACGCACCGCGCGCACGGGCACACGCTCGCCAAGGGCACGCATCCGAACGAGGTGATGGCGGAGCTCTACGGCAAGGTCGAAGGCATGAGCCACGGCTACGGCGGCTCCATGCACCTCTACGACATGGAGCGCGGGAATCTCGGCGCGAATGCGGTCGTCGGCGGGGGACTGCCGGGGATCGTGGGCTCTGCGCTTGTCTTCAAAATGCGCGGCGAGCCGCGGGTGGCGGTCGCGTTCTTCGGAGACGGCGCCACGAACATCGGCACGTTTCACGAGTCGCTGAACCTCGCGCAGCTCTGGACCGTGCCGGCGGTCTTCGTGTGCGAGAACAACCACTACGCGGAGTCCACGCCTGCCAAGCAACACCTCCCGATCGAGGATCTGACCAAGCGCGCGGAGGCCTTCGGCATGACGGCCATGAAGGTCGACGGCCAGGACGTCGAGGCGGTCTACGACGTCGCGAAGAAGGCGCTGAAGCAAGCACGCGAGGGGAAAGGCCCGGTGTTCGTCCTCGCCGAGACCTACCGCCTCACCGGCCACTACATCGGCGACCCGCAGGTGTACCGGCCGAAGGAGGAGGTGCGCGAGCTGCGCCAGACGCAGGATCCGGTCACGAAGGCCCGCGAGAAGCTCGAGCTCTCCGATTCCGAGTGGGAGGAGATGGACGCGGAGATCGTGAAGATCGTGGAGGCGTCCGTCGAGTTTTCGAAACAGGGCACCGACCCGAAGCCCGAGGACGCCCTCAAGAACGTCTACGCCTGATGGCGGAGCTCTCCTACAGGGAAGCCGTTCGCGACGCCTTGTCGACCGCGATGAGGCGGGACGACGACGTCTTCATCATGGGCGAGGACATCGCCGAGATGGGCGGCTCGATGGGCGTGACGCAGGGGATGCTCGAGGAGTTCGGGCCCGAGCGCGTGCGCAATACGCCGATCTCCGAGATGGCCATCGTCGGCGCGGGCATCGGGGCCGCGATCGCCGGCATGCGCCCGATCGTCGAGATCATGTACCAGGACTTCACGACCCTGGCGATGGAGCAGATCGTCAGCCAGGCCGCCAAGCACCGGTACATGTCGGGCGGCCAGATCAAGGTGCCCCTCACGATCCGCACGCAGGGAGGCGCCGGTTGGTCGCCGGGCGCCCAGCACGCCCAGCAGCTCGAGGCGTGGTTCGTGCACGTGCCGGGGCTCAAGGTCGTCTTCCCGTCCACACCCGAGGACGTGCGCGGCCTCCTCTGGAGCTCCATCTACGAGGACAATCCAATCGTCTTCTTCGAGCACCGAACGCTGTACGGCATCAAGGGCGAGGTCCCCGACGAGATCGAGCCGATCGAGATCGGCAAGGCACGGATCCATCGCGAGGGCGAGGACGTGACCGTCGTCGCCACCGGACGGCTGGTGCACGAGTCCCTCAAAGCGGCCGACCAGGCTGCGGAGGAGGGGATCTCCGTGGAGGTCTTCGACCCGCGCACGCTGCAGCCGCTCGATGAGGACGCCCTCATCGCCTCCGTGAAGAAGACGAACCGCGCAGTCGTGGCCCACGAGGCCGTCACCCGCATGGGTTGGGGAGCCGAGGTCGCGGCCGTCGTCCAGGAGAAGGCCTTCGACTACCTCGACGCGCCGATCGCGCGCGTCGGCGCCAAGTTCACCCCGATCCCGTTCGCGCCCGTCATGGAGGAGTGGGTCGTTCCCCACGCCGAGGACGTGCTCGCGGCGATCAAGAAGACCGTCGGCAAGGAATGAGCTCCCAGGTCACCCTTCCGCGTCTCGGCCAGGGGATGGAGACCGGCACCATCGTCCGCTGGCTCAAGTCCGAGGGCGAGAGCGTCGAGAAGGGCGAGGCGCTCTACGAACTCGACACCGAGAAGGTGACGCAAGAGGTCGAGGCCGAGGCCTCCGGTGTCCTCCTCAAGATCCTCGCGGGCGAGGGGGAGGAGATCGAGGTCGGCAAGGCCATTGCCGTCATCGGCGAGCAGGGCGAAGACGTCCCCGAGGGCGAGGACGTCCCGGAAGGCGAAGCAGAGGACCCGACCGAGGTTTCCGAGGACGACGCGCAGGAGGAAGGCTCGCCCGCCCCCGCGAGGGAGGACGAGCGCGAGCGGGGCCGCGAAGAAGCGCCCGAAGGGCCGTCCGAGCCGGAGCAGAGCGTCGAGAGCACGAACGGTGCGCGCATCAAGGCTTCGCCGCTCGCGCGCCGGATCGCCCGCGAGCGTGGGATCGAGCTGTCCGCTCTCCGCGGGACCGGGCCCGACGGCCGCATCGTCGCCGAAGACGTCGAGCGCGCTTCCGCATCGGGAGCCCTGAGCGCCGCTCCCGCGGCGGCCGGCCGGGCTCTGAGCGGCGAAGTCGAGGTCGTGAAGCTGAACCAGATGCGGAAGACGATCGCGCGCCGCATGACCGAGGCGTGGGAGGCGCCTGCGTTCCAGATCTCCATGTCGGTCGACATGACCGCCTCCATCCGCCTGCGGGAGGCGCTGCTCGCCCAGGTCAAGGAGGGCGGGGTCAGGCCGACCTACTCCGACATCCTCACGAAGGTCGTCGCGCTCGCACTTATGCGCCATCGTGACGTGAACGCCCACTTCGCGGGCGATTCCGTGAAGCTCTTCCCCACGGCGAACATCGGCATCGCCGTCGCGATCCCGCACGGCCTGGTCGTCCCGGTGATTCCCGGCTGCGAGCAGCTGACGATCCCGGAGATCGCCGCGGCGCGCGCGGACATCGTCTCGCGAACGCGCGAGGGCAAGCTCCGCGCCGAGGACCTCGACGGCGGCACGTTCACGATCTCCAACCTCGGCATGTACGGGGTCGAGCGCTTCACCGCCGTCCTCAACCCGCCCCAGGCCGGCATCCTCGCGGTCGGGGCGATCGAGGAGCGCGCCGTCGTCCTCGACGGCGACTTCGAGATCCAGCCGCGCATGGACATGACGCTGACTATCGATCACCGCTCGGTCGACGGCGCCACCGCATCCGAGTTTCTCGCCACGGCCAAGTCGTTCCTCGAAGAGCCCGGGCTGGCGCTGTGAACATCTGGTACCGCGTCACCGATCTCGAGGCGGCGCAGGACTTCTACAAGCGCACGTTCGGCTTCGAAGAGGTTTACAAAGACCAGGAGGACCGCTGGGCGCGGATGGTCCGTGACGGCCTCGAGATCGCCCTCGCCGAGGGCGAGTTCGAAGGTGGCGGCGAGGGGGGCGAGGAAGAGGTGATCGCCACTCTCGAGGTGGAAGATCTTAAATCGGAGGCCGACCGCCTGCGCGAGGCCGGCGTCAACGTCGGCGTCGTCCTCGAGATCCCCGGCACGATCCGCCTGCTGGACGTCTTCGACCCCGACGGAAACCGCATACAGCTTTCAGAGGACGTCTAGTCGGGGGTCCGCCCGGCCAGAGCGACCGTCCAGAAAGACGGGCTAAAAAGCGGGAGGGCGGCTTCCCTTGGTATGCCGCCCTCGCCGTGACCCGGGGTTAATCCGGTCAAGGCGAGGAAACGGCAGAAGCGCGGCCGCCGGCGATCCCTGGAACGAGGGAAAGCTCCCGGCCTCTGAGAAAGAGCCCTCGCGGGTAGGATCGACCCTGGAGATCGAAGCGAGCGAAAGGGCAGGGCATGGAATGTGACGTTGCCGTCCTCGGCGGTGGGTCGGGCGGCTATCCCGCGGCGATCCGGGCGACCCAGCTCGGCGCCAGCGTCGTCTGCGTCGAGCAGGAGGCCGAGCTCGGCGGCACCTGTCTGCGGGTCGGCTGCATCCCGACCAAGGCCTGGGTGCAGACCGCCCTGGCGCTCAAGGAGGCCAACGAGACCTTCGAGAAGCTCGGCGTCAAGGTCGGCCCGCCGGAACTCGACTTCGCCGCTGCGCAGCAGTGGAAGGAAGGCGTCGTGAAGCAGCTGACGGGCGGTGTCGCGACGCTCTTCAAGGCCAACGGGATCGAGTGGGTGAAGGGCGTTGGCCGGTTCAAGGACGCAAACACGCTCTCCGTCGAGGGCGGCGATGACATCACGTTCAAGAGCGCAATCGTCGCGACGGGATCGTCGCCGCTTCGGCCGCCCATCGAGGGCATCGACTCGGAGCGCTGCGTCGATTCGACAGGTCTTCTCGCCGCGAGGGAGGTGCCGCGCCGGATCGTCATCCTCGGCGGTGGGATCATCGGTTGTGAATTTGCCTCTGCACTCGCGCGGTTCGGCAGCGAGGTGACGATCGTCGAGATGCTCCCGAAGCTCATCCCCCTGGAGGACGACGACGCGTCGAAGGAGCTCGCCAAACAGTTCAAGAAGCGCGGCATCGAGCTCAACCTCGAGACGCAGTGCGACAAGGTCGAGGACACGGGCGACGGTCTGCGCGTCCATTTCGGCGGTCAGACCAAGGAGTGCGACCTGATGCTCGTCGCAACGGGGCGAGGGCCCAACGTCGAGGGGCTCGGGCTCGAGGAGATCGGCGTCGAGTTCGACCCCAAGAAGGGCATCGCGGCGGACGAGCACCGGCGCACCACG
>Ga0307416_100000843_pt1 | contig 16142 bp, 15 predicted proteins | sample DK1Cmetagenome_2_FD_203821 | JGI IMG/M metagenome (GOLD analysis project Ga0307416, IMG submission 203821) | Maize rhizosphere microbial communities from greenhouse at UC Davis, California, United States - DK15-C-3 | ecosystem: Host-associated > Plants > Roots > Rhizosphere > Soil | place...
ACGCAAGCGGTTATCTGCATTGGGGATGGAATCAATGGACAGATGATCCCTATCATGACGTTGGTGAACACATTGGGGACGCATGGCATGTTTATCCTTCGAAAGATGGCGTTTTGAATTCATTGCGCTGGGAACAAATGAGAAACGGGATCCAGGATTATGAATACTTCCGAATGTTAGAACGCAAGGTTGCGGCCCTTCGGGATTCGCTGGGTCCAGCCTTCGCGTGGATCGATCCCAAGCAAAGGGGAAAGGAAATTGCGGCTAAGGTTGTAAAAAGCATGCGAGATCATACGAAGGATCCAAACGTGTTATACGAGGCAAAGAAAGAAGTGATTTCCGAGCTGATGGAATTCCATACCCAACCCTCAATTTATGTTCAGACCAGACCGGAAGCTTCATCAACCTTTACAGACGACATGGCCGTGGAAGTGTTGGGGTGGACAGAGCCGGACGCGGAGATCTCTATTAACGGGAAGGCTATACGCGCCGATCAATCAGGTTTTTTTGGCGAGAGGTTCGCTCTTCTTAAAGGTAACAGCAGCATTTCCGTCGAGGTGACCAAGAACGGCAAGTCAAAAATGGTTACCAGGGATTTCATCATTCGCTAGAGGCAATCAACCAGGCCCTCACGCCGCTTGATGTTGTCGCACACTTGAATATACGAGCTTGCCGGGCAATGACGCGAATTATCAAAACCTCCTGAAGGTCGAAGGGCCACTAGACCTGCGGTTGCCTGCACGCAACCAAATATCACAGCAACTTCGTGAGAACCTGCCAGCTCGCCTCAAGTGTTCTGTCAATATCCTCTTCCGTATGTGCGTAACTAACAGAACCCTGTTTGCACGGGATCGGGATCTGATAAATACCTTTCTCGATAAGCGCCCTCCGAAATTTGAGATCAAAATCCGTGTCATGATGCAGCAAAATGTCATGGAGATCGGTAGGCAACTGGTCACAAAAATAAAGGCAAAAGGCGGAGGCATTACGCGCGAGTACCATTTGCTTGCCTTTCTCCCCGAACATTTTTTCCAAACCGGAATACAATCTCGCGGAGAGCTGCTCAATATGTTTATAGACATCAGTGTCGCGAAGGATCTGGATTGTGGCGATCGCGGCTGCCGTGTTGATTGGATGCGCATTATAAGTTCCTGCGATCAAGACTCTTTTCTCAGGGTCAGCAGCATCGAAAAGTTCCATGATCTCTTTCTTGCCCCCGATAACCCCTAGTGGGTAGCCGTTTGCAACTGCTTTGCCAAAGACTGATAAATGAGGTTTAACGTTCGCTACGGCCTGATAGCCGCCAAGTCCGGAACGGAAGCCCGTTTTCACTTCATCGAAAATTGAAACAGCCCCATAATGGTTGCAAAGATCAACGATGCCTTGAAGATAGCCCTGCTTAGGAAGAATGACCCCTACATTTTGCAACACAGGTTCGGTCAAAACACATGCGACCGGGAACCGCTTCATTACATACTCGATTGAATCCAGGTCATTAAAGTTAACAACGTGCACCAGGCGCTTTGTGGAAGAGGGGATTCCGGCCGAGGAAGGGATAAATGGATACTCACCGGGGGAAACGCGTGCTCCAACCTGTGGGATTCGCGGGGCAACTGCACGACTGACATCATTATGCCATCCGTTGTATCCGCCAAGGGTGAGAATTATGTCCTCTCGTCCCGTCCACGCCCTGCTGAGTCGAATCGCATGGGCAGTGGCCTCGCTGCCCGTATTCGTGATTTGCACGAGATCCAGCGACTCGACCGCTTCACACAGCAACTTTGCGAGTTTGATCTCATGAGGATTAGTACCCGAACCAAACAAGGAATACTCATCCTTCATGACACGTATCACCGCGTCATTTACGCGAGTGTCGTTGTGTCCGAGTAAGTGTGGCGCAAATGCCGCGTGGTAGTCAATATATTCTTTTCCTTCTGCATCGTATATCCTGCTGCCCTTGCCACGCACAAAAACGAGGTTGGGGTCTACTTTCCTATTCAATGAGACCACCCCGCCTGCAATGTATTTTTCCGCTTCACTTATGATCTGAGCATTGGTCGATTTTACACTTTGTTCTACCTTCATTTGAATTGGTTAAATTAAGTCTTAAATTTACAATTTGTTTACAAGAGCTTGTTTTATCTGTTGACATTTATTCCGCACATGATTCACTTATGAAGAATGAGTCCCTGGCTTTGAAGGCCTACACGGAGATCAGACAGAAGATATTGAGTTCCCAGATTGCGCCGAAAACGCGGTTAAAGGAAGAATTTTGGGCTAAGAAGCTTTCAGTCAGCCGGATGGCGATCCGCGAGACGTTGACCCGCCTGCTAGGTGAACAATTGGTAACATTGGGTCCCAAAGGTGGATACTTCGTCAGTTCGTTAACGCCTGCAGACATTGCCGAGATCCGCGAACTGCGGGAAATCCTTGAGTTGGGTGCCCTTCGGCTAGCACGGGAAAAAATTTCGCGTGAACAGATCAGTCAGCTTGAAAAAATATGTGACGATTTTACGTCAATGGTGAGACGCGGCTATTTCGCCGGCGCATGTGAGGCAGACCTGAAATTTCATGAAACCTTGTTGGAATGTGCCGGGAACAAAAGACTGTATCACACATATATTAACAGTCACATACCGTTGTTTCATCAGCAACTGACGAAAAATAACCAATTTGAAAATGATTATGAATTGACCGACAAGGAGCATCGGGCAATTGTCAAAGCATTGAAGGAAAAAAACGCGGCGACCGCTGAGAAGGTTATGAGGGCACATTTTCTTCGTGGCGCAGCAATGATTGATGCCGAGCTTCATTAATCAAAGTAGAGTAGCATCTGCCTTGCGCGATCCGTTTCAATCATTTTTATTTCTCGATACTAGCCTCCCCCTGATTTATCATTATATCCTCCGATCGCAATTTCCCGGCAACATCGCGCAATCACTCAAAGGCATCACATACGAAGAACGAAATGATCCGACAAGGATTCATTGAAAGCATACCACTAGAGCTTGAATGAAACAAAAACGGGGTAGTCTTGTCAAGACGAACTCACCAGGCTGCAAAGAAAAAGGACGCGGGCACAGTGCAAGAGATGCGTATGAAGCCGGATAAAGGATTAGTCGCTTGTCCACAAACCTTACCTTCGTAGCCAGATAATCTGATTTCCCACAAACCTTATTACCTTATTAATTGCAGGCAGTAATCGAGGTGTCAACACGTAATAACCCTGCACGTTAAGAATGGAATCGGACGGAGACAGTTACAAAGTATTTGGTCACCGGATTTCTGATAGTCGTGAGCCTGAAGATTTAGACGCAAAGGGTATCAGTCCGCCAATAAGGTAATAAGGTTCGGTTAGACTGGGGGCGTTCGAAGCTATTAAGGTAATAAGGTTTTGAAGTGTATGTGGCAACCTTTGTCCGCCGACCGCAGAATTGGAGAAAGTTGACATAGGAGCTTCGCGCAGGGACACGAGAACAATCCGCTCCTCATCCACTAACAACTGTATAGCAACTTATTAAATTGGCAAGGAAAACAGATGCACAAATGAGGGTTTTGAAAATAATACTGATCACTCTCGCTCTTGTTGCCTTTGACATCGCCGTGTATATATTTTTGGGACTGCTTCTAATGAATTATGAGGACTTTTACGACGAAAGTGAAGGTGAATACTGGAGCTTGGGCAGTATGACACTGTCAGAAAAATTAACGTACATCGGATGGAATGTGTGGCACGTCGTTAACCTGGTTGCCGCAGGATACCTTATTTATAAGATCACTAAGAGAGTCCTTAAAGTCTCAGTTGGCAGAAGTATTTAAATCAGATGAGCAAAATCCTGCACCTACTATTAGCGCTCATTTTAACAGGTTGTTCTTCCGACCTGGCCGGCGAAACAACCTAACGCACCTGGATGGTTCCCCTGCCGGACTGCCTTACTCCACCTTTAGTACTTCCGCGGGATTTGTTCCGATCACCTTCACAGTTTGCGATCCAATCATCAACAGGGCAATCGCTATGACAGAAATCACACCTGCCGACATCTCGAAAAGCCCGAGCGGCGCGTGGTTGGCCAGCTCGGGAAGTAGTACCCGATCAAATACCAGGTAGGTGACTGGCAGGCTAAAGCATGCGGCGATTATCACCAGGACGAGGAATCCTTTGCTTAAGAGGTAAAGCAATCGAAGCTCAGTGGCACCAAACACCTTGCGTATGCTGACTTCACGAATTCTCGTTTCCGTACTGTACACGACCATTCCCAGCAAGCCAATAGAGGCAATAGCAATCACAAGAAATGCTACGAACGATCCGACTTTCATGGAAGCCTTCAATCCGTCAAAGCCAGCCTGGATTTGCTCGTCATAAAAACGCGCTTCTAAGGGATGCACTTTGTCAAATTGTTTCCAGATAGACTCGATTTTCTCATACGTCTCCGGCCAGTCTGACGAAAGAATTTTTACATTGAGATATTGCGCCTGCTCCGGTGCATAACGCATTATCACGGTATTGCCTGAGCGGTTGTTTGCTCTGCCATACTGAAAATCTTTCATCACGCCAATTATTGTCAGATCCTGACCCTCGACGGTTACGATCTCGCCAATGGCTTTTTCAGGTTTTCGTTCAGCTATGTCAAAGCGCTTCAAGACCTGCTCATTGACGATAACTTCACTTTCCGGTGCTTTGCTCCCTCTTCCTTTAAAGTTTTCTCCCGCGAGCAGCTTGTGGTCATGAAGAGGCAGATAATGTTCATCAATCGCATTGAAATGCACTCCTGCAGAATCCTGTGGTTCCTTGGGATTCTTCATCAGCGTGCCATAGAATTCCCCGATGCTTGTGATCATCAGCGATTGCGACACTCCCATTACCTCCGGCAATTCCAACAATGCCTTTTTTAGCAGCTCGGGCTTATTGCCTTGCAAGCGGATGTTCAGGATGTTTTCTGTTGTAAATCCAAGATCATAAGCAATGAAATGTCTGTATTGTTTATGCATTATGAGCGTTGTGCTGATCGCAATAATGGAAACTGAATATTGAAAAACAATAAGCGCCTGGCGCACTGTGACACCTTTGAGCATCGGTATGGCCGATAAATTTTTAAGAGCCTGTACGGCGTTAATTCGGGAAAAGAAAATTGCAGGAAAGATCCCCGCCGCTAATCCAACGATAATGGCGAATAGAACAAACATTAAGACAAGCCTCGGCGTGAAATCCAGCACGAGCAATTCGCGAAGAGAACTTTCAATGCTGAGAAAATGTGGTTTGATCAAAAGAAACAAGCCGAAGCCTGCCACAAGTGCCAGCATGGAAATGATCAACGATTCGACAAGGAACTGGTTCACGACATGGCTTTTTTGCGCGCCGATCGTTTTTCGAATTCCCACCTCGCGCGACCTGCGTATCGACCGGGCAATGGACAAGTTTGTATAGTTGAGGCCGGCGCACAAGATTACAATGAACGCCATAGCGGAAAAAATCCACATAACCGTCGCGCCCATTGTCTGGCCTATTGGATTGCTCAAGTTTCGACCCGTTACGATGTCGTCCAATGGTTGGAGGTCAAGCGCAATATGAGTGAGCTTCGCGCTCTTGTCTTCCTTTTCACTGAGCCTCACCAGATTTTTAACAAAAGCCGGCGCGGCTCTCTTGTCTTCCAGCAGTACATATGCCCAGGTACCCCACACGTTATCCCACGCCATCTCCCGATCATTGCCCGCTTCGGTGACCTCCCTGGTAGAGAGCGACCCGAGTATTTCAAACTTGATGTGCGAAAACACGGGTATATCTTTCATGAGCCCAGAGATCGTATACGCTCTTTCATGCTCTCCCTGACGCATCTTGACAACTTTTCCCAGTACATCGGTGTGGCCGAAGAGTTTATGCGCAGACTTTTCCGTTAGCACGATGGTAAAGGGCTCCTTGAGCGCGGTGCGAGCGTTGCCCTGAAGCAGTTGAAAAGAAAAAACTTTGAAGAACGAATCATTCGCCCAAAACCCCGAAAGCGGAATTGTAGTTTCATCGGCTGTCACGTCACCCCCGAAATCTCGTTTCAGAATTGCTACATCTTCCACACCTGGAAACGATTCCTTTATTGCCTTCGCCGCTTTCAGGGAGGTCGTGGCTTGAATATCCTCATCCTTCTTACCGTTATATTCATACTGGCTGATGACGCGGTAAATGCGGTCATGCTTTTGGTGAAACCTGTCATACGAGAGCAAATCACTCATCATAGCAATTATCAGAAGTCCCACAGACATACTGATGGCCAGGCCGGCAATATTAATGACGGAGAATAATTTGTTGCGCGCGATGCTGCGTCCCGACGTGCGGATGTAACTTCCAAGCATGATCCAATGGGTTAAAAGTTTGAGGAAACCAGGCCTTTGAATGGTATATGGGCGAAAAAATTTTAACACGTCGATGATATAAATTAGCCGCGCTCTTCCCGCGCCGTGCTGTTGTACATTACGGGTGAAATATTCGTGGAGGTCGCCTTCCAGGTCTTCGAGGAGCTCGCGTCTGCAATACCATCGTAGTACCTTGGTGGCCCACCGTGGTGGATGGGCTTTCGTGGTATTTTTCATTACACCTTTTTTAGAGCCAGTTCGGGGATTTTGCTCCAGAGTTCATTGCGCAGATCGCGCGCGCGGATGAGGGCAGCTTTTCCGCCATTCGTGATCGTGTAATACCGTTTCCGCTTACCTCCGCGGGTGCTGGTAGCTTCCCCGAGCTTGCTTTTTACAAAACCCTTGTCCTCTAACCGGTTCAGTACTGCGTGTACAACTCCCAACTTGGCGGGGCGCCCGAGACTTTTTTCGAGCTCATCGCATATGGCAACGCTGTAAGCTTCATTCACAAGCGCGGCAATCGTCAACAGCACAACTTCTTCGAATTCTCCGAGGTTAGTACCTTTCATTGTTGATTAATTACGTAAATGTATGTAAAATGGTTGCACAGGACAATTATTGTGATCTTCGCGGCGTTCACCAAATCCGTGATACCGAAACGGCTGTATGTTTCCAGGTTGAAGTCCTGTATGGTTCGCCTGAATTCTTCCGAGTAACTGCATTTGAACAAGTCCAATCTAATGCATTTGACGTGCCGAGTTTGAACGCACGTGTTGGATAGCACTTTTATACCTCCTTAGAAAAAGGCTACTCATAAATTAGGTGTGCAGGGCATCACAATGTCCTTCCTTTTACGCGCAAAATATTTTTAATTGGTGTGGAATGCAGCCAAAGTAGCTGGGCACCCTCGTACGACACAAACCTGTGCAGAGCGACTCACTTTTTTTGGCACCGCTATGCGCTTGGTCAATAGACAGAAAACGAGAGAACCAAACACATGAAGGCCCGCGCTGGAGTAGAGGGTGGGAGGTCCGGAAAGCGAGGATGCACAAATCTCTCACTAAGCGAATTAATATTGTGTCCCATAATAATTGATCTCAAACTTTATGAAAAAACTAAACGTCGGAATTATCGGCTACGGATGGGTGGCCACTGCACACATTTCTGCCATCAATTCCAGCGACTACGCTCAGGTTACAGCAATCTATTCATCCAGACAGCACGATGATGCCGAGTTGAGCGGTAAATGGGGATCCGATATCAAAACGTATACCGACCTCGACAAAATGTTGAAAGACAAGAGTCTCGATGTTGTCTCGGTTTGCAGTTACAGTAACCAACATAGGGAGCACGCTGTCGCGGCCGCCCTTGCGGGTAAGCACATCATTCTTGAGAAACCCATGGCCCTCTCGTGGGACGATTGCCTCGTGGTTCAGACAGCGGTTGAGAAGGCCGGTGTTAAGTTCTGTATATGTTTTGAGTGTCGTTACTCGAATCAGTTTATTTCGACGAAGGCAATTCTGGATCAGGGTCTGATCGGCGAATTGCACTACGGTGAAGTCGACTACCTGCACGGCATTGGTCCCTGGTATGGTCAGTTCCCGTGGAACGCAAAGAAAGACGGTGGTGGAAGCTCATTATTGACAGCAGGCTGTCATGCCCTTGATGCGCTCCTTCTGTTCATGGGGTCGGACGTTGAGGAAGTTACCAGCTATGACACGAAGTCAAAAAGCGAGATCTTTAAGCCCTACGAATATACCACGACAAGTGTTACTATTCTGAAGTTCAAGAGTGGCAAGATCGCAAAATGCACTTCAAGTGTTGACTGCCTCCAACCTTACTACTTCCACACACACCTTTTGGGAAGTGAAGGAAGTATTCTGGACAACAAGATTCACTCGCAAAAGCTAAAGTCCGACAAGTCCAGGTGGAGCGAGATGGCTATGAAAATGCTCGACTCCGGCGATGTTGCTGATCATCCTTACAAGCTTCAGTTCGATACATTCTTCCAGGCTATCAATAGCGGAAAAGATATGCCGCTGACTGGCTTGAAAGAAGCGATCAAGACACATGAAATAATTTTTGCAGCGGATAAATCTGCTGCGACCGGTAAGAGTGTAAGGCTATCGAAATGAGCAAAATTTCATTGGGTATTAGGCATTGGGTATTAGGCATCGGGCATTAGGCAGTGGGCATTGGGGTTGGGGATTAGGTGTTGGGCATTAGGTATTAGGCATGGGGCATTGGACTTTAGGCATTGGGGGGTTAGAGATTGAGTATTGGGACTGAGTAATGCGATTAGCCGTAATCTCGATATCATTCGAGGTCGTCAATGGTCTGCAAGCACGCCCCGCTTATATACCGTCATCCTGAGTTTGGAGCCGGCGAAGGCGGCCCGAACGAAGGACCCCGATGATAAACTGCGCATCTGATTGATACTGAACTCGCGTGATCGCAACATCGGTTGTTGCAGAGAATATCTCCAATACGTTGAGTGATTTTATAAGTTTGTTTCCACTAACGTCCGAAAACCTAAAGTAAGGTGCTCTACTTCCCGTCTCAAGGCTTACGACCTTATTAATGTGATGGCCAATCTTTGTTCCAATCAAACTGTAGCTTAACAACATCGTCGAGCTTGTCGTACAACTCTTTCGTTTTACCGATATCGATGAGACGATTCCTTATCAGAAAGTCATATAAAGCGACAGCCGTCGCAATCTTGTCTGAATGTCGGGTGAACAGTTGTTCTGTCCGTGCAATGTAAGCCTGGTAAAGTTGCTTTCTTGCTTCAATTAATGAATTGTCTTCGACCTTCGAGTCTGTCAAAGACATGATTGAATCAGAAAAAGCAAGCCAGTCACTCTCAAATTGCCGTAGTAAATGATTGTAATTGGGATCAACAATGTATCGGGGTTGATTTGGATATAGAGGTTTCCATTTATTCCCTCTCAGGGAAGCTGTTAATGAATCAAAAAGCAGCACGGTTTTCTCAGATGACAATAGTAAGCTGATTGGAAGGTCAAAGTCATTGAAGTCTTCAATTCTTAGATAGAAAAGTGTTGGTTCGTCAAGTGCATAGTTATTTTGAAAGGAGCCATTTTGGAATTTGATCGTAATCTACCTGAGTCGTGTTTGTATTCCACAAGTAGGCGGTTCCGGCTTGAAGATTTTTTATTCTCACTTCGAGCGAGCTCTGGCCGAAGGAAGAATGATGTAGACAAATGCAAACAAGAACGAGAAGTCTCAATTTCATGGCAGTGATATAAATGACATAACCAGAGAATAAACGACACAACCAATGAGATTCTGTCAGAGTTGAGCTTCATACAAACAAAAGCCCCGGCAGTGTAACCGAGGCATTTTGATTTGCAACCCGTGACTTCCGGCCAAAGAAATCGACGAGTAACAATTAACTTATATGATAAACGAAAGTAATAATAAGTTTTGTGAATCCAAGAAGTTGGATCGAACAGATTTAAACCGACCGTGCAAAGTCCAGAATTTTCGCCCGCGTTTGCCACGACTATCTCTGATAATTTAAGGCCGCCATAGGCCAACGTATTTGTTTACCCCCATGAATAAACGTAGCGTTCCTACCGATGAGAACTCTTCGAGGTTATGGCCTCGCCAAAATTTCATGCGCTGATTTATTGAACACAGATTGTGCCTTTGACTGACGGCGGTACCGTAGCTGATAGGCATACATTTTTTCCCCGGGCGAGAGTTGATGTTCTACAGTGAACACCTAAGGCCTCCCGTTTTCAAGCTGAATATTTATCCCTACACAAAATCAATATTCTATGAAAAAGCTATCCACCGTCAATGTCATTTGTATTTGCATCTGGTTCTTGATCGGATGCGAGAATGAAGCCGTAACACCTGTTCATACAGGACTTGGTGAAGAAATCAGTGAGAGCCAACATTCGCCGGCTACGGCAAAGCAGAACGGTAATCTTGATGCATTGCGAGCGCCCATCACTGGATTGATTGGCGGTCGCAGTTTTACGGGCAATCTGTCCATCACAGAGTTTATAGAACAGGCGGGCGGTATGTATGCCGAAGTCAAACTGTCCGATGTAAAAATTACAGGAAAAGACCATAAGTACCTCGAGTGGATTCTTGAGAAAGAAACCTTTTTCGTGCCGTTCACTATTGATAACATAGAAGAATCCCAGCGAACTGTCGACGCCGGCAGAACGGCTCAGGTTGCAGCCACATGTTCGGTTCTAAATTTAAACCTTACCGGACTAAATATTGATGTGCTTGGTTTATTAGTGCAGACAGATCCAGTCAATGTTGTCATTGCCGCCAATGACGACGAAGTCTTGGGTAATCTGATATGCACCGTACTAGATACACTTAATAACGTTGTGGAATTGGTGGGACTGTTAAATCAAATTTTAGGTTTGTTATCTCTGTAGATCTTATTTGTTTTTGCTTTTCATTCTGCCAAATGCCACAGCTAGCTTCTGTGGCATTTCTTTGCATCAGGTATGTCCAGGTCGCGGTAGTGTTCAAGTCGCGAAACAGGCCGGTGGCATATGGATGGCTTGGATTTTCTTTCAGGGAGTGGGCTGACTCCATGCTGATGCGGCCGCACAAAATGGCGCTTTTGAATTTGGCGAATGCAGAAGCTTGTTGCGACCACAGGTATCAACGTGTCACCTGAAATTTGGGCAATGCGATTGCGTGAGTACAACGTGGATGAATATTCAAGCTGGCGAAAATCACAAAGCCATATTCGGTACTCTTCCAATCCCGCAGTTTTAGGAGATGAAGATATCTCCCTCTAAAAGTATTTAAGCTGAACGCTTGGGTGTTCCATTATTTTAATCCAACCGACATCGGAGTTTTTTCCGATTGAATAATCCGGCTCACGGCCAATGAATCTGTAAAAACTTTTGACGCTATCCGTAACAGATCAATGAAATTCAACTTCAGACATAGTTATAGCGACTGATCCGAGGTGGGATAACACAACATATCTTCCGATCTCAACACCGTGGGCACCAGCCGGAGAAAAGGATTCCGCGCGACATAGTATCAGACAGCGAGCCGCGCTTGTCCATTACGAAGGGATGGCAACGCTGTTAAGGTCTTCTTCTCTTGGTGTTTCCGATATCTCTTACCTATCGATCAGGATCTGAAAATTGGCGCTTAAAGTCCATTCTGGAAGATCATTATAATACATTTATGAACTTTGACCCGGTGCATTGAGATGCCGGTTATCTGCCGCTTCATCCCCTTTACGATTTTTCTCGACATAACTGGATCTAAATCGTTTGCTACTGGATGCTATTTTCTAAATTCGGTCCGGACCACACTAAAAACTTACTCATATGAAAAAACCCTCTTATAAAATCCTTTTCATTACACTTCTACTTGTTGCCGTTTTCACCGGCTGTAATGAAGAGTTGTTGGATGAACTTTTGGACCGCAAGGGTGTCGCCAAGAAAACCCGCCTAAAGGAAATGACCCGTGACGGGCGACGATATCAATTTGCTTACGACAACAAGGGGCACGTCGATTATATAACAGCTGTTGAAGGTGGTCAGACAATCTACACTTATGACGTCACCTACAAGAGGAAAAAACTATTCTTGGTTCAGCTCGTTGAGCAGGGAAATGTCGTGTCCGAAAACAGCAATTTTGAATTCGACGAATCCGGAAATATCATTGAATACACCTACACACAGTATATAGAGGGGGTACCGGAAGGGGTAAGTACAGTTAACAATCTGCAGTATGACGACCAAAACCGGTTAATATTTTTAACATCGGACGGATCGCCCAGTGGGCGTGAATGGATCTACGATAATGAGGATAACGTGACGCGTTCGACCACTTCTGGTTCGGAAACCACTTACACTTACGACAACAAACGTAATCCGCTGAACATGGTACCCGATCTTTTTTTTCTGGTAGTGGAAGAGACTGGTTATTGGGAGTTCATTGTTAGCAAGCATAACTCTGTTACAAGAAGCCATTTTACTTCCTGGAATAATCAGACCGTCAACACTACTTACACCAATGAATATGACCAGTATTCCCGTCTTGTGCGTAAGACTGAGGACAGTGGGAACGAGTTTACTTTCACATACGATTGAGGGATAGGTAGTCAGTTGTCTAGTTTGTATGACTTGTCAGCGGTACAGGATGTGCTATGTCCCGCGGAACTTCAGTTCATTGTTCCTCGCTTTTGCTCCCACAAGGTCGTCCCGAAGGGACTCAAATAGAACTGTCACATGAAAATGAGATAATTTTTCTTAAGTAGCGACTGACGACTGACGACTCACCACTGACGACTCACCACTGACCACTCACGCCTGACGACTGACCACTCACGACTCACCACTCACAAACTGACATTTCATCCCCTACCAATCACCTAAAAATACGTTTGAAAACCGCCTAAAGAAACGTACTTTAACTCTGTCTATGTTTTCAAATCCTGCGACCCATGCAACTTATCACCTTCTCCTTCTCCGTTTCACGACTGACGCACCAAAAATGTTTTCTTATAAGTGTATTTGTTCTAGCTCAACTTTGTTCTGTAAGAGTATCCGCGCAAAAGAGCCCGGCCATAAATAAATCGGATTTCTTTCCTTACTCGGTTTGGTATAGTGGAGGGAAAAGCAGGGCCACGATGCTCTCACCTGTCACACCCACATCCCGGGAAGAATGGCGCCGCGATGTTCAGCAGATTAAAGCGTTGGGATTTAACTCTGTCAAAACATGGGTGGAGTGGTCGCACTGCGAACCGCGGAAGGGGGAATATAATTTTGAAAATCTGAAGATCCTTTTTGAGCTGGCGCAGGAAGCAGGACTAAAAGTTATCATTCAGGTCTATGCAGAGTCTGCGCCGGAATGGGTCGGGAAAGAATTTCCGACCAGTCTTTTTGAGGCGCACAACGGTGACAAGATCGTTCCACAGGTTGCGCCTGGTTATTGCGTTGACCATAGCGGCGTAAGAGAAGCTTTCATCAAGTTCTATGAGGAGGCAGCAAAAATTGCAATACGTTTTCCAAACTTCTACGGGTGGGATCTGTGGAGCGAGCCTCACATTGTGCAGTGGGGAAGACCGGGATGGATAGAGGAAGCGCAGTATTGTTTCTGTCCACACACGCAGGAACGGTTTCGCGAATGGTTGAAAGGTAGATATGCGTCTCTCGAGGAGCTTAACAGTTCATGGTACCGGAACTTCGCCACGTGGGAGGATGTGCAGGCGCCCCGGTTCGGTACGATCCTTACATACTCGGACTTTATGGATTGGAAACATTTTATCTATGATAAGATGGCGGGCGATCTAGCACTGCGTTACAAAGCAGTAAGAAATGTTGACAAGACACACGTTGCAACCGCGCATGCTTCCCCCGTTTCTCTTTTCAGCTCCCCTTATGGCACCGGCGCAGAAGATGATTTCCTGATGTCCGAGCAGGTTGACTTCTATGGTGTATCACAATACCCTAAACATAACCAACCCGGCGACTGGACGGCATGGCGGTTCATGGCTGCAGGAGATTTTTCGTACAGCGCTAACAAGCAAAACTTCGGCTACTATGTCGGAGAATTTCAAGCTGGTTTTGGAACCGTGGGCCTAAACGTCAGTGATCCGGTGACACCTCGGGATCACCGGATGTGGACATGGTCAAGCCTCGCGACCGGTGCCAAAGGTATCTTTGCATATGCTTACTACCCGATGTCGTCAGGATATGAATCTGGCGGATACGGGCTCATTAATCTTGACGGCACTCCTACTGAGCGAGCTGTTGAACTCGGGAAAGTGGCGAAATTCATCGATGATAATAAGACGTTATTTGCTTCTTCCAAACCTGTAAAAGCAGAGATCGCACTATTATACAATCCGCTCTCCCAGATGGTAGGCGGCACCCGCCGGGTTGGCACCCAGGATGGTCACACAAATTCGCTCATTGGATACTATCGATATCTTTCAGAGCAAAATATACCGGTCGATTTTATTCACAGGAAGGATCTCGAAAACGGAGATCTGTCTCAGTACAAGCTGTTGATCATGCCCTATGCCCTGATGCTGACGCAGAAAGCCGCGGACGGGATAAGATCATTCGTTGAAAAAGGAGGATACGCGTTTTCCGAAGCGAGACTGGGCTGGAATGATGAGCGCGGGTTTACATCGCCTGTTATTCCAGGCCTGGGATTAAGTCAAGTATTCGGTCTGCGTGAAAGCAAGATCTTTACTCTTGAAAAGGTTTCCATGAAACTTTCCGACAACTCTCACCCGGCAACAAGCAACCTTCAAAAGGGTGACATAATCGAAGGCTCACTTTTTGCCGAATCTGTCGAGCCGTTGATGAATAACAAGGCGGCATCCATTCTCGGGGAATTGCCCGATGGCAGTGCAAGCATTGTTGCCTCGCGTTTCGGCAAAGGCCAGACACTTTACGTAGGTTCGTACCTGGCCATGGCAAATTCGCGTGGTGCCCTTTGGGACCAGGCGACACAAAGGCTAGCTGTACAGGACAGCGCGAACCAGAACACAAACGACTTTTTGTTGGGCCTCGTCAAGTGGGCTAACATCCGACGGCCTCTCACTTCCTCGCAAGAGGGAAAGTCGCAAAATGCTCTGTTGGTTCGTCTGCATGAAACCCCCGGGGGATATCTGCTCTTCGTTTTAAATCATGGAAAGACAACGGAGAAGACTACCATCAAAGTGAATGTTAAGGACAGCGGAGACTACATACTTGAAGAAAAATATCAGAAACGCAAGACAACCGTGACAGCGAAGGATCTGATGGTGGAGCTTAATACTTCGGACATTCGTGAAATGGAAGGGGAAATATGGACCATTACGAAATCGAAAAGATAAGTTTCATTGACTGCGTTTTGACCGCGGCTCCCATTTACATTTCCAAGCAGGTTTCGGAAAACCAGTAATTGGCATTCCTACACATCGTTTTTGAGACATCTCCTTCTGAGAGGCATTGACCACCTCTGACTATGAGTATTGTCCACATGCCCATTACTATTTTTGCCAATAATGGTGAAACGATGTCGAGGGTTCTGCGGCGGAGGATTTGCTCATTTCTTTTGAAATCCATATCTTCATTCCGTATTTTTTGTACTGTTACCTTTTCCAAAAAAGGGTAATTAACACCTGATAAACCCTGAAGAAAAAAGTGAAAAACCCTTTCGCTGCTCGCGCTTCGCTTGCTCCTCTGAAAAACGTTCATTCCCCAAATCCAATTCCAGGCCTGCACATTGTAGCAAATTTCGCTGTCAGCGATGCGTCCAAACTGTTTCAATCTCAACCGTTCCGGGACTTTATTAAAGATCAAATCCGGCAGAATAGCCTGAAGGATGTGGGCAGCGTATTTCATGACTTCGAAGGCGGCGGATTTACTGCAGTGGTTTGCCTCACAGAATCACACCTGTCAATTCATACGTGGCCGGAAAATTCGTATATCACATTTGATATTTTCCTTTCGAACTATCTGAAAGACAACCGGGAGCTTACACGCCGGTTGTACCTCAAGGTCAAAGAGTATTTCAACGCAACTGTTTTGTTTGAACAAATAATCGATCGGTAAGGTGGCAAACAAATCAGTGCATAACTGTCCCTCATGCGGTACGATGAATACGTCCCTCCTTACGGAGTCGGTAATGCTCATTTGCGAAAACTGTGAGAGCGTCATATACGAAAAAGCTCTGGGTGATTTTAGACCCCGGGCCTCACCCATACCCCCCGACTGGAGTTTCATTCAACTCGGCACCACGGGAGAGCACAATGGTCAACCGTTTACAATCGTGGGACGAATACGACT
>Ga0307416_100000847_pt1 | contig 16068 bp, 3 predicted proteins | sample DK1Cmetagenome_2_FD_203821 | JGI IMG/M metagenome (GOLD analysis project Ga0307416, IMG submission 203821) | Maize rhizosphere microbial communities from greenhouse at UC Davis, California, United States - DK15-C-3 | ecosystem: Host-associated > Plants > Roots > Rhizosphere > Soil | place: USA...
CGCGTCAGCGTATATTCGCTGCGCAGGCCTAGCAGCACTGCAGTGTCGCTGCCGGCACCGCCATCGAGCAGGTCGGAACCGCCTTTGGCCAGTAGCGTGTCATCGCCCAGGCCGCCGGACAGGGTATCTTTGCCAGCCGTGCCCCCGAGGATATTGTGCAGTTCGTTACCGGTGGCATTCAACGTTGCGACGCCTGCCTTGGCGAGCACATGCTCGACGTTTGCCGCCAGCTTGTACGCGGCCAGCGACGTATGGACCGTATCACTGCCTTCGTTGGCCAGTTCGGTGACCACGTCGCCGGTCGCATCGACATCATAGATGTCGTCACCGGCACCGCCTGCCAGCTTGTCGCTGCCGGCGCCGCCGATCAGGGTGTCATGGCCTGCGCCGCCGGTCAGCGCATTGGCGGCGGCGTTGCCTTTCAGTTCGTTGTCCAGTGTATTGCCGGTAACGCCCACGGCCAGCGTAGCCGAACCAGCCACTTCCGCCTTCTCGACGTTGGCACCCATCTGGTAGACGCCAGCCGCAACCAGTTCGACCAGCACCGTATCGACGCCGCCATCAGCGTATTCGACCAGGCTGTCGGCCAGTGTGTCAACGCGATAGGTGTCATCGCCGTCCAGACCTGCCATAGTGTCGGCACCTTTCAGGCCATCTATCAGGTCAGCCTCCGAAGTGCCTACGATCATGTCGTCAAATGGCGTGACTTTGTTAAACACCAGTTCGCCAAACTCCAACACCTCATCGCTATCTGTGAAAGAGAACCAGCTGATGTTACGAACGATGATGGTGAAGCCGTCGGCCTTGAGCGTCACTTCCGACTTTCCGGTACGGTCTACGGTGTAGTCGGCGAGGGTGCCCGTGAGTTCCACCGAATTGACACCATTGCCGCCATCGAGCACCTGATTGCCGGAGCCGGCATGGAACCTGTCATTGCCCTCACCGCCAAGCATGGTATCGTTGCCGGCCCAGCTCGAAATATCGTCGTCACCGCTGCCGCCATTCAGCTGGTCGTTTCCGCTGCCGCCCACGATCGTGTCGTTACCGTCCAGGCCATCCAGCTTTGCGCCAAGGTTGCTCGACTCTGCGACGAGCACATTGCCGAGTACGTTGCCTGTGCCGGTGAAGGCATCCGAGCCCAAATAAGTCAGGTTTTCGATACCTGCCCCAAGTACAAACTTGTCGATTGTGCTGAACACCGTATCGGCGCCGCCGGTATCGCTGACCACATCGCCGATGTCGTCCACCTGGAAGGTGTCGTCGCCAAGGCCGCCAGAAAGCGTGTCCCTGCCAAAGCCACCAGCCAGCGTGTCGTTCCCGTCACCGCCAGACAACTGGTCCGCGCCATCGCCGCCAAGCAACGCATTGTCGAGCGCGTTGCCATTGCCTTTGAACGCAGTGTTACCCGTGTAGGTGAGGTTTTCGACGTGGTTGGCCAGTGTGTGCGAAGACAATGCCGTTTGCACGGTATCGTTACCTTCATCGGCTTGCTCGCGCACGACTTCGGTACCGGTATTGATCACGTAGCGGTCATCACCCTTGCCGCCGGTCAGCGTGTCCGCCCCGCCAAAACCGTCCAGCAAGTCATCGTCGTCGGTACCAATCAGGGAATCCGCATTGCGGCTTGGCAAGCCAACCAGCAATTCAGCGATCGTATAGCTGCGGTCGTCCTGGAATCGGACTGCTTCGATGTTGCGCAGCACGACCTCGACACCATCGCTGATTCGTGTAAGAACGAGGTCTTCCAGGTTCGGCCGCAGACGCACATAGTCGCTGTAACTACCGGACAGGACCAGCGTGTCATTGCCAGTGCTGCCGTCTGCCGTCAAGGCGCCTTCCGCTACAATCGTATTATCCAGCGCGTTCCCGATGACGGTGCCATGGAATTCACCCACTATCATGGTCTCAATGTTCTGAGCCAACTTGAACTGGTAGACGTTTACCGGATCAGAGAGCTTCACCACGTCGTTGCCCTGGCCCGCCAACTCGACGACTTCATCGCCAGCATCGGAGATAAGGTACACGTCATCCCCCACGCCGCCCGACAGGCTGTCAGTACCAGATCCGCCATCCAGCGTGTCATTACCCCAGCCGCCCAGCATGGTATCGTTGCCGGCGCCACCATTGAGCGTGTCGCTACCGAGGCCACCATCCACGGTGTCTGCTGCGGCAGTGCCTGCGACCGCGACGCCAGCAAAATTAGCACTGGTTAGCGTGACGGCAGACGTGTTCTTCAAAGTCAGTAGTGTTTGCGGCAGGTACCACGCACTGGCACCATCAAGGTCGAATACCACCGCAGTATCAGCACCCTGCTGCTTGAAAGTCAGCAAGCCTTTGTCGAGCGCATAGGCGGAGTTGACTTTGGCCCAGCTCTGCATCAGCGCCGAAAAGTCGAGAATGTCACCGCCGAGCCCTGCAGTGAAATCGCTGAATACGTAGCTTTGCCAGGTTCCCGCAAAGTTCAGCTTAAGGGTGTCCTGGCCTGCGCCGCCGGCAAACGTCAGCTGTTGCGTATCCGCATATGCCTGACCGCTTACTTCCAGGTAATCGTCGCCGGCACCGCCTGCAACGACCATCTGCACCGTGCCTTCGCCAAACTCGGCGTAAATCGTGTCATTGCCAGCGCCGGCGTCAAGCAAATCACTGCCGCCCGCGCCAGCAATGGTATCGCTGCCCGCGCCGCCAATAATGGTGTCGGCAAATTGCGTCCCTTGGAGGCTATCGTTACCGCCATTGCCCTCGAATTTTCCGCCTACCGGTGTGTCGCCCTGCAAAGCCACGCCAATCAGATTTTGCTGGGTGATAGTGTCCTTGTTCACGTTCATCAGGCGTGCAACGGTGTTCCCGGTGAATATGCTGCCCGCGCCATCCAGATCCATTTTCACGAGGACGTTTGCACCATCCTGCTCCAGGAGAAAATGACCGGTTGCTAAGGCATTCTTCCCATCCAGAGAATAGAAGGTGTTCGCTTTTAGCAGTGCAGTGAAGTCGAGCCTGTCGCCACCGGCGCCTGTGACAAAGTCATTCACCTGCACACCCAGTGCATCCCCGTACTGGTAGTTATCCGCGAATACATATCGGTCACTGCCGTCACCGCCGGTCAAACTTGCGCTGGCGGACACAAAACGCTCTAGATCCATGACAAAGGTATCATCGCCTTCGCCACCATCAGCCGTAACGCTATTATTGAATCCTCCTACGTAACTGATCACATCATTGCCGGCACCGCCAACGACGGCGTCAATGCCCGTTCCGGTGCTGATGACATCGTTGCCTTCACCGCCCAAGAGGAGGTCATTGCCTGCGCCGCCCAGCAGCTTATCGCTACCTGCGCCGCCGATAAGACTGTCATTGCCACTCCCCCCATCGAGCATATCCCCTGCGCCATCTGTGGAACCAGTGCCGGCCTGGAGGGTATCGTCGCCGGTGAAACCGACCAGTGTATTGCGTCCACCAGTCGCAGTAAGCTTGTCATTGCTGATAGAGCCGTCGACTCGTAAGCCTTCTTCGGTGCCGATGAAATCAAGGCCGGGAACTTCAATGCCAAGCGGGTCGAACAAGCCTCCGAAATTATCGATGGTTAATGCTGCCGCACTAATGTCTTTCAGCGTCAGCATTACTGTCGAGGAATACAAAGATTTCTGCCAGACCAGCTGCACATCGGCGCCAGACTGCACCAGCTTCATTTCTCCCGACGCACCGAAGGGGTTGCCGCCAGAGTAACCTGAATACCCGGTCAACCATGGCAGCATATCGATATTGTCGCCCCCCGCGCCCGCCGTGAAGTCAGTAATGGTATAGCTGACGCGGTCGAAGTCGAAGTCAGCCTGGAGGCGATAAGTGTCCCCTCCTTCGCCACCGGTCGCCAGGACGATGACATCGTTCGTGCCGTGAACGAGAAACAGATCATTGCCCTCTCCTCCGGACAAAGTATCATTGCCGGCGTCGGACGCAGCCCCGAATAGGTCATCGCCAGCGCCGCCGCTGACGCTATCGCTCCCAGTGCCGCCGAGCATAGTGTCGTCTCCAGCGCCGCCATCCAGAGTATCGTTCCCTTGGTATCCGTCGATAGTCTCGGACGCGCTGCCGCCTAGTGCAATGTCGTCGCCATTACCCCCTGCCAGGAGGGTAGATTCGCTGTCACCTATGAGCGTATCGTTGTACCAGCCGCCAGACAATTCGTGTTCAGTGGCACCCGCATTCAGCACCTTTCCCGCCACTGCACTACCGTCCGGATTGATGAAACAATCGACCGCTTTGAAGTTCTCCAACGTCAGTGCACTGGCCGTGACATTCTTCAGCGTTGCCGCGACAATATAAGCGCCACTACTGATTACCTGGACTTCTGTGTCCAGACCGTTTTGCACCAGCTTGACGACGCCGCTGGCAAATGGATTCCCCAAGTTCTGATAGGCGCTGTAAACTTCCCTGTACAAGAAGACACCGATATCCAGGGTGTCGCCATCCTTGCCCGGAGTAAAGTCCTGAATCTCCACAGCGACTGAACCAAACCACGTATAGAACGTATCGCGTCCGCTATTGCCATATACCTTGACGCCTTTGCCAGCGCCGTTATAGTCCAGCAAGATGAAATCGTCACCGTCGCCGCCGGACACCGATGATCCTTGCCCCCCGCCATCGATCACTTCAATCTTGTCGTTGCCCGCGCCGCCGATCATGGTTTGGCTATTCGTACTGCCAACAAGCTTGTCATTGCCCAAGCCGCCATCCATCAGTGCCCCGGCACCCCAAGCGCCTAATTCGTCGTCGCCGGCGCCCCCCCTCAGCGTATCGACACCACCTGCGCCTGTGAGCGTGTCATTGCCCGCCAATCCATCGAGCAGATCGGCTGCAGCGGTGCCAAGGAGGGAGTCATTCTTTGCGGTGCCGGTGTAAGTTGCCATTAGGGGAATCTTATTGCGAAAAAGTTAGCGAAAATAGCGCAGATTTTACCACGCCAATCTTACAAAAAAAATATCTGAAATTTGCATAGCGAAACCCCATTCCGATGAGTCTCGCTGTATGGATGTTCATTTCCTGAAAACAAAAGAAAAGCCGCGAAATATGCGGCTTTTCGTTTTAAAGGTTCAGTTAGCCAAACAGGACGCCGCAGTAAGCCAATGCAATACCCTCCTGAACGGCCGCTTTTATCCGTAGGTGAAAGCGAAATCCGCCTCGGCGGTGAACTGAGTGCCCGTCAAGACTGCGATCTGGACCAGCTCGTAGGAAGAGACGGAATCGTCTTCGCCGCTGGAGATAAACCGGTACAAGGCCGTGCTGGTGCCGGAGGAGAGCGCACATACCATCTTGCAGCCAGTGTAGTAATTACCCTTGTACTTATCGATGACGGTCGCCGCAGCGCTGGTAGAAAAGTCCGCCAGCTCCTCAGTGAAAACGACAAGATTCCCATAGAGATTGGTGCCCGGCACAGAGGCCACCTGGGTGTGCAGCATAGACTGCCCGATGTCTTGGTAGCGGAGTAGGATACGGTCGCTGCCCGAAACAAAATCGACAATCGTTGCCAGGCCCTGCGCTGGCATGAGGAATGCATCGGCCCCGCTGCCGCCGGTCAGCGTGTCGTTCCCGTTCTCGCCGTTGATCCAGTCATGGCCATTGGTTCCGATCAGGTGGTCGGCGCCGCTCGTGCCAGTGATCGTGTCGCCATAGGCAACCACATTGGCAGAATTACCAACGCCGCGCAGGTTCTGAGTGAGGTACTCCAGCGACAGGGTGATGTCACTGAAGACAAAGTTCTCGACGCCGCGCACCGTGAAAGCGTTGCCACTGGTATTGGTCAGCAGTATATCCGTGGCATTGACTTGCGTCACCTTGAAGGCCGCAGCCTTATCAGGCAAGGAGCCGCTCATGAGCACAAGTGTATCGGTGCCCGCACCGCCATCGATGGTATCAAGGCCGTAACTCCTGGCAAACTTGTCGTTGCCGGTACCGCCCAACAAGCTGTCATTGCCAGCACTGCCAATCAGCGTATCGTCGCCGGCGCCGCCATCAAGCTTGGCGCTGCTGGAATACTCCGCCGAGACTACATTGCTAAGGTCATTGCCCGTGCCGGTGAAGTGCAGCGTACCAATCTGGGTCCGGCCGGCAAGTTTTTCGACGTTGGCCGGCAGCGTATAAGCCGTCAGATTCGTCGTAACCTGGTCGATGCCACCGCCCGCATGTTCCACCACGATGGCCTTGCTGGTGGTGCCATCGATGATATAGATATCGTTGCCGGCACCACCGGCCAGCGTATCGGTGCCACCCAGACCTTGCAGGGTGTCATTACCGGAGCCACTGATCATGACATTGGCGCCGCTAGTCCCCTTCAGCCAGCCGCTGCCGATGATGATACTGGCGGGGGCGGCGTCGCCAATCACGAGGCCGAACTGGACCTCGAACAAAGGCCTGCCGCCATCGGCGAAGACAACATACTCGGCGTTGCAAAGGGTGATGATATTGCCGTGTTTGTCATCCAGCACCGTATCGGCCGCGGTCGGACGGGTAATGGTGTAATCGGCAAAGTTCCCTTGAACGACCAGCACGTCATAGCCTGCACCGCCATCGATCTTATCGTTGCCAATGCCACTCTCCAGCAGGTCGCTGCCATCACCGCCATTCAGGCTGTCATTGCCATTGTGGCCGGTTAGGGTGTCGTTCCCCGCGCCACCGACAAGGTTATTGGCACCGACGCCACCAATGATGTTGTTGTCCAGCGCGTTGCCGATGCCTGCGAAAGCGCCGCCCCCCTGATAGACCAGGTTGTCCACGTTGGCTGCCAGAGTGTAATTGCTCCATGCCAGTACGGTATCGCTGCCCTCGCCCATCACTTCGGTGATGACGTCGGTCGCCATGTCAACCTTGTAGGTATCGTCGCCCGCCCCGCCGGCCAGCTTGTCGGCGCCGGCGCCGCCGTCAAGCGTATCGTCGCCCGCGCCGCCAAACAACTGGTCCACGCCGGCTTCTCCCTTCAGCAGGTCATTGCCGCCTTCGCCGCGCAGGATGTTGGTGCCGGCATTGCCGGTCAGCGTGTTGTCCAGCGCGTTGCCGGTGACGCCGGCGCCGAGGGTGCCTTTGACGACTGCATCCTCGACGTTGGCCGCCAGCGTGTACACGCCGGCGGCGGCAAATGCCACTTCCACCGTGTCGGTGCCGTTTTCCTCGTCTTCATGGATCGCATCGCCCGCCACGTCCACCACATAGGTGTCGTTGCCAGCGCCGCCGCTCAGGTCGTCGACGCCCTTGCCGCCGTCGAGGCGGTTGTTGCCGCCGTCTCCCGCCAGGATGTCGTTGCCGAGGCTGGCAATATTGAAAATCAGGTCGTTGTAGCTGGCGTCGCCATCGCTGAAGGTCACCGATTCGACGTTACGCAGCGTGATCGCCTGCGCACCGCGCGTCAGCACCAGGTCGGTCGCGTTCGGACGCGTGCGCACGTAGTCCGCACGTGCGCCGTCGAGGACGACCTTGTCTGTGCCGAGCGCGCCGTCAATGGTGGCGCTGGCCGTGCTGTTGAAGGCGATTGTGTTGTCCAGTGCATTGCCGGTCAGCCTGGCCGTTGCGGTGGCGCTCGAATCGAGGTCCTCCACGTTGGCGGCGATGGTGTAAGTCGCCAGCGCGGTGATGACTTTGTCGCGCCCTTCGCTGGCCAGTTCGCTCACTTTGTCGCTGGTGACGTTGACGTGATACTCGTCGTTGCCCGCTCCTCCAATCAGCTTGTCGGAACCAAGGCCGCCATCGAGCGTGTCGTTGCCGGCGCCGCCGGCAAGGGCATTGGCCAGGTGGTTACCGGTCAGCAGGTTATCCAGCGCATTGCCGGTAATGCCGACACTTGCCGTGCCGAGCACCGTGCCCACTTCAATGTTCGCACCCAGCACATACACGCCGCTGGCTAGCGCCACGTTGACCGTGTCCCGGCCGGCATCGGTGTCTTCGATGACGACATCAGCCACATTGTCGACGCGGTAGGTGTCGTCATCCAGGCCGCCAGCCATGGTGTCAGCGCCAGCCCCGCCGTCCAGCGAATCCTTACCGTCGGTGCCCGTCAGGTAATCGCCGTAGCCACTGACCTTGCCTTCGATCAGCGTGGTCACGGCAACGTTCTCGGCATCGCCGAAGATGACCTTTTCGACGCCACGCAGTGTCACCACCTCGGCGCCACGCGTCAGCACGATGTCGGTCGCGGACGGGCGCGTCAGCGTATATTCGCTGCGCAGGCCTAGCAGCACTGCAGTGTCGCTGCCGGCACCGCCATCGAGCAGGTCGGAACCGCCTTTGGCCAGTAGCGTGTCATCGCCCAGGCCGCCGGACAGCGTGTCCTTGCCGCTGGTGCCGCCCAGCGTATTGGAAAGTTCATTGCCGGTGGCGTTAAACGTCGCGTTGCCCGCCTTGGCGAGCACATGCTCGACGTTTGCCGCCAGCTTGTACGCGGCCAGCGACGTATAGACCGTATCACTGCCTTCGTTGGCCAGTTCGGTGACGACGTCGCCGGTCGCATCAAGATCATAGACGTCATCGCCGGCGCCACCTGCCAGCTTGTCGCTGCCGGCACCACCGACCAGGGTGTCATTGCCAAGGCCGCCCGCAATGGTATCGTTGCCGGCCAGGCCGTCGAGGACGTCCGAGTAAACAGTGCCGGTCAAGATGTTCGCCATCGGCGTACCCATCATGCCGAGAATCTGCGTGATGCCGATCACGCCATCGTCAAACGCCAGCGTTTCAATATTCTTGAGAATGGTATCGGAACCCAGCATTGTAGCGATCAGCCCGCGACCTGCTTCGCTTTTGAAGGTATAGCTCGCATAGGACCCGTTCAGTTTAACTATGTCCTTGCCAGAGCCGCCATCAATGCTGTCGTTGCCGCCGCCAGACACCAAACAGTCATCCCCCGCCCCGCCTGAAATCCATTCGCCCCGCTCACTACCCTGAAGCGTATCCGAGGAGACGCTGCCCAAAATGGTATCGCCGTTGACTGTTGGGACAAATCCTTTGAAGTTTGCGGAAGTCAGCGTCGATGCATCAACGTTAACAAGTGTCAACATAGTGCGGCCCAATCCATTGACTACCGTATTGGCCCCAACCTGCGCATAACTTATGTGGCCGCTTGCTAGTGGATCGATGCTGGTATGCGCGTCCACGTTGAAGTAGTTCATCATGTACGTCATTATGGGAGCAAGGTCCAGCACGTCGCCTGCAGCCCCGCCCTTGAAGTCCAATATCCTATAGTCGAAGCCATTGTTGAATTCCCACACTACGGCATACGTGTCTGAACCACCCCCACCGCTCGCAACGATCTTGATGTTGTCGTTATCACCCCAGTTGTAGTACATGCTGACGGTGTCGTCTCCATCGCCGCCGTCAATGAGAACGGTCTCCATGTACTTGTCCCAGACCGGTAGTACACCATTGAGCGTGAACAGGTCGTTACCCGCTCCACCAGCAAGCGTAGTTAGTGCCAGTACCTGGCCGCCATAGGTGAAGTCGATCCAGTCGTTACCGTCGCCGCCATCGAGCAGCGTGTCGATAGAAGTGCCGCGTACCGTGTCGTTGCCGCCGTCGCCGAACAACTTGTCCTGTCCTTGCATGCCTTCAAGCGAATCATCGCCATCGCCACCGAACAGCGTATCGTCGTCTGCGGTGCCGACCAGCGTGTCATGACCATCGGTGCCAAGCACCCGCCGGCCCACTCCCGCTGTCAAAACATCGGTTTCATCAATCGAAAGGAAGTTGTCCGAAGTCAGGGTGGAACGGTTGACGTTCCGGAGTATCAACAGCGTGGCAAAGATTCCGGAGCCAGCCGGGGCGTGCAACAACAAGGTATCCGCGCCCACTTGCGCCAGTTTCAACGTTTCACGAGGACTGTTATTCTGCTGTTCCCCAGCCTCTACCGCAAAGCCAGCTCCGAAGGCGCGCAAGTCAATCACATCGCCTCCCGAGCCTGATGCAAAGTCGCGCACAATCGGGATTGCATTGCTGTGTAACCGCATGATGATCACGTCGCTGCCCGCGCCCAGCGTTATCGAACCAGTGTTCGCGCTGGGCCCTGGCTGCGGCGGCGCCAATTCGATCGTATCGTTGCCATGACCGCCGTCGACGATGTCGTTACCGTCCGTGAATATCAAGTCATCACCGCCGCCGCCGACAAGGAAATCGACACCCGCATCGATGACCAGCACATCGTTGCCTTCGCCGCCTTCTAGCGTATCGGCATCGTCCCCCCCGCTCAAGGTATCGTTACCGTCGCCCCCTTGCAATACGTCATTGGCATACGATCCGGTCAACACATCGTTGCCTGCCCCGCCGCGCAGCAAGTCGTCGCCAAACCAGCCCGCCAGAGAGTCGTCGCCCGCAGCGCCATCCAGCGTGTCCTTTTGCCAGCTTCCGTACAATTGCTCGCTCTGGACAGTGCCGAGGGTCGATTTCGGCTGGATCGGTGCTCCAGTAGGATCTGCACCGTAGAAATTGTGGGCGACAAGCTTACTTGCCTGTATATTTTTAAGGACCGCGAGTGTCCTGAATTGGTTTGCGTTGCCGCCTGCCCCGTCATCGTCAAGCTGCAGCAGGGTATCCGCCCCCGACTGCACCAGCCGCAGGAAGCCTGCCAACGGGGAAAATGGATTGTTGCCAGCAAATGGTCCAAGCAGTGCCGGCACGTAACGCGCCAGGTTGTAGAGGTGAAGCTGATCGCCGCCGGCTCCGGCCGCGAAATCTTCGATAATGATCGAAACACCATCCGCTGGGCGCTGCAAAATGTAACTATCCCGGCCAGCGCCGCCCCTCAGGATCATCGATCCGACGGTCCCGCCCTGGACATAGAATGCGTCATTCCCATCGCCACCATCGGCGTATTGCGTATCAGCCGTGCTTTGCACTGTCACAAAAAACTGGTCGTTCCCTGCCCCGCCAAGCAGCGTATCGCTGCCGAAGTCCCTAGTTTGCAGGGTATCGTCACCGGCCCCGCCAATCAGGCTGTCATCGCCCCCGCCGCCGTTCAGGGTGTCATTGCCCGTGCCACCGTCAAGCGAATCGTTCCCGGCACCTGCATGCAAATTGTCAGCGCCATCCGCGCCGTCGATAAAATCGTCACCATTTCCACCATTGAGCGCGTCATTCCCAGCACCACCGTAGAGGCTCCTGCCAGGTCCGGCTAGCGCAGTAATGATGTCGTTTCCATCGCCGCCGTGTGATTGGCGTATCAAGCCGTCCACATATATGACATCGGATTCGATGGTCCCGTTGAACGTGCCCGCTTCAACCATTCCGCCATCGATCGGCATGCCGGCCAGATTATCCGCGTGGAGCTGGTCCAATGCGACACTCTCCAGCGTCAGCACGGCCCGGAACCCATACCCGTCGCTAGCGGAGCCATCGGGATCATATTGAAGCTGTACCCCGCCGTCGGTTTCAACGAACCGCATATAGCCCAGCTCGGCTGCAAAAGGATTGCCGGACAAGTAGTAGCCACGAGCATTGCTGTCCGCCAACAAGTCCCAAAGGTTGATGCGGTCACCCAAAGGGCCAGCAGCGAAGTCGGCAATGCTGACCGTGGACATCAGAGCTGGGTTGGGCGTATAGGTATCGTGGCCGCCGCCACCGCGAAGCTCAACCGCCTCCCCCCATCCATTACCCATGAATCGCAAGTTGTCGTTACCCGTCCCAGCATCGACAATCGTGTCCGAGAGGTTTCCCAAGTACAAACTATCGTCGCCGTCACCGCCTAGAATCGTGTGTGCGCCATACGTTGCTACGATGGTGTCATTGCCTGCGCCCGCATCGATCAAATCGTTGCCATTCCAATACCAATTACCGCCGTCTCTTAGCGTGTCATCGCCATCCCCGCCCAGCAAGGTATCACTACCGGTCGCGCCCTCGATAAAATCACTGCCGCCGCCACCGTCCAGCAAGTCGCTGCCCTCGCCGCCATACAGCAGATCCGCGCCGCCGTTACCTATCAAGGTGTCATTGCCATTGTTGCCATGCAGCGTGTCCGCCCAACTACTGCCGGTGATGTTTTTATCGATTGCCATAAAAGATGGATTGATTGTTATTTCAAAAGTAAGACATCATACCTATCTGAACTTAATGAAATCTCACCAATTGTTCGTGCCCACAAACTAAAAAAGCCGCGAAACTCGCGGCTTTTCTGGGGCTGCTGCTAATGGATCAGACGTTGAACAGGAAGTTCAGCACGTCGCCATCCTTGACCACGTATTCCTTACCTTCCGCGCGCATCTTGCCCGCTTCCTTGGCGCCAGCTTCGCCCTTGAAGGCGATGAAGTCGTCGAAGGCGATGGTCTGGGCGCGGATGAAGCCGCGCTCGAAGTCGGTGTGGATCACGCCCGCTGCTTGCGGCGCGGTATCGCCCACGTGGATGGTCCAGGCGCGAACTTCCTTCACGCCGGCGGTGAAGTAAGTCTGCAGGCCGAGCAGCTTGAAGCCGGCGCGGATCAGGCGGTCCAGGCCAGGCTCTTGCATGCCCATGTCGGACAGGAAGGCTTCCTTGTCGGCGTCGTCCAGGTCGGCGATTTCGGCTTCGATCGCGGCGCAGATCGCCACGATCGGCGCATTTTGCGCTTCCGCGTACTTGGTCAGCTGGTCCAGCAGCGGGTTGTTGGTGAAGCCGGTGTCGGAAACGTTGGCAACGTACATGGCCGGCTTGGCAGTGATCAGGCACAGCGGCTTGATCAGGGCCATCTGTTCTTCGTCCAGGCCCATGGCGCGCACCGGCTTGGCTTCGTTCAGGTGCGGCACCAGGGTTTCCAGCAGTGCGACCAGCTTGGCCGATTCCTTGTCGCCGGAGCGGGCTTTCTTGCCTTCGCGGGCGATGGTTTTTTCGACGGTCGACAGGTCGGCCAGCGCCAGCTCGGTCTGGATCACTTCGATGTCGTCCAGCGGCGATACGCGGCCGGAAACGTGCACCACATTGTCGTCTTCGAAGCAGCGCACCACGTTGACGATGGCGTCGGTTTCGCGGATGTGGGACAGGAACTGGTTGCCCAGGCCTTCGCCTTTGGACGCACCAGCCACCAGGCCGGCGATGTCGACGAATTCCACGATGGCGTTGACGATGCGCTCCGGCTTGACGATGTCAGCCAGCTGCTGCATGCGCGGGTCAGGCACTTCCACCACGCCGACGTTCGGCTCGATGGTGCAGAACGGGTAGTTCTCGGCCGCGATGCCAGCCTTGGTCAGTGCATTGAAGAGGGTGGACTTGCCGACGTTAGGCAGGCCGACGATGCCGCATTTCAGACTCATGGAAAACCTTTAAATATCAATAAGTTAGGCGGATGCAAATCGTGGCATGAAGGCGCCAGGCAAGACCCTTGGGTCAACCACCGTCACTACTATAAATGGCAACAAAACTCCCAAAATTCTCGCGCGATCGCTGAATTTTGTAAGAGTTTTGCCAAAGAATATGGCTATTGTACCCCTCAGCGACACCCTTCTCCAAAAGCATCCTGCGCAGGAGTGCAAATTGACTTTACTCAAGTCGCCGCACCGAGCGCAAACTCATGAAAAATCATTAATGATATTGTTCTGCTACGGCAACTGCCGCAAAACAACCAGGATAGGCACTGCAGATCATGTCCGGAATCGCCCAAATCAAGCTGCTGGCCCGCTATAACCAGTGGATGAACGAGAAGCTGTACGACGCTGCGGCTGTCTTGCCGCCCGGCGAGGCCGAGGCCGACCGCCAGGCATTCTTCGGTTCGCTGCTGGGCACCCTCAACCATCTGGTAGCGGCGGACACGATCTGGCTGCAGCGCTTTGCCGCCCATTCCCGTTTTGCCGCCGGCCTGGCGGCGGTGGCGGCCTTGCCTGCGCCAACGGCGCTGGACGCGCCCCAGTGCAGCAGCCTGGCGGCATTGCGCGAGCGGCGCGCGTGGCTGGACCAGCATGTGCTGGCCTGGATCGAGCGCCTTGACGAGACTGACCTCGATGCAGTCATCGAATACCGTCGCATGAATGGCGAGGCCAACCGGCGCCGGCTGGGCATGCTCCTGCTGCACTTCTTCAACCACCAGACCCACCACCGCGGACAGGCGACGACCCTGCTGTTCCAGGCCGGCATCGATCCCGGCGTTACCGACCTGCTGATGCTGGTCCCGGAAGCGGATGTGTAAGGTGCGGATTCGGATTTCGATACCTTTGGCAGCTTGCTGCGACACGGCAGCAGGTGAGCTTGTGCTTTTGTGCGCCGTCGCAAATAATGCATTTCAAATAACCTAGGGGTGTCCATGGAATTGCTTTGGATAGTGCTGTTTGTTTTCTTCGGCAGGTGGGCCTGGTTGGCCCGCTTTGAATCGCGCAAGGCTGCCGAAGAGATCAAGAAGTTGCGGCGTGACCTCGGGATCGCCGAGCGATCGCTGGAGCGATTGCAGAAATGGCAGTCGGAAATGGGCGTGCCGCCCGTGACGCCACGGGCCGCGCCACCCAGGCCGGCACAGCCGGCCGAGCGCGAGCCACTGGTCGCCCGTGCCGCCGTGGTGCCGCCGGCCGCATCACCGGTGGTGCCGCCAGTCGTGCAACCGACCGCGCAGCAGGACGTGTCGCTGGATGGCATGCCGTCCAGTGCGGCCAAGCCTTCCAGCGCCAGCGAGCCGGTTACCGTGGCCGCCCATGCGGCACCAGTCGCTCCGCCCGAGGACGCCGCGCCTGCCGCCACTGCCGGCAACGCCACGGCCACCGATGCCGACTTGGCTTGGGCAGCCGCGCGCGCCGAAGCCAGCAGCGATGAACAACTGGCTGCGGCAAGGCAGCGCAGCAGCCCACCACCACGCGAACCAAGCCCGCCGCCGGCCTGGGTTACCGCCGCCCGCAAATGGCTCTTTGAAGGTAATCTGGTAGCGAAGATCGGCCTGCTGATCCTGTTTATCGGCGTCAGCTTCCTGCTGAAATATGCTGCCGCACGCGTCACCGTGCCGATCGAACTGCGCCTGGCCGGCATCGTGCTGGCCGACATCGCCGCACTGGCCTGGGCCTGGCGTATCCGCGCTACGCGTCCTTCGGTCAGCCTGCCGCTGCAAGGCACCTGCATGGCAGTGCTGATGCTGGTGACATTCGGCGCCTTCCGCATGTACCACCTGATTCCAGGCGGCCTTGCCTTCGGCCTGCTGTTCGTGCTGACGCTGGGCACTTGCCTGCTGGCGGTGCTGCAGAATGCGCAGTGGCTTGCCATCTTCGGCATCGTGGGCGGCTTCGCGGCGCCCATCCTGACCTCGACCGGGCAAGGCAGCCATATCGCGCTGTTCAGCTACTACGCTTTGCTGAACGCCGGCGTCCTGGCCATCGCACTGAAACGCTCATGGCGCGCACTGAACCTGCTGGGCTTTGTCTTCACGTTCACCATCGGTACCGCATGGGGGGTGCTGCGCTACACGCCGCAGGACTATGTGTCAGCGCAAGCCTTCCTCGCGCTGTTCTTCGTCTACTACGTCGGCATCGCCATCGCGTACGCCCACCTGCAGGCGCCCAAGCTCAAAAGCTACGTCGACGGCACGCTGGTGTTCGGCACGCCGATGCTCGCCGCCAGCCTGCAGTTCACGCTGGTGAAAGACATGCAATTCGGCATGGCCTTCTCGGCCCTCGCGCTGGGCCTGTTCTATGGCGTGCTGGCCAGCGTACTGGCGCGCCGCCGTGCGGTGTACGGCTTGCTGGTGGATGCATTCCTCGCGCTGACCGTAGTGTTTGGCACGCTTGCGATTCCGTTCGCGCTCGATGGGCGCTGGACTTCCGCCGCATGGGCGCTGGAAGGCGCGGGCATCGTCTGGATCGGCCTGCGCCAGCGCCAGCCGCTGGCCTGGGCCTTTGGCCTGCTGGTGCAGCTGGGCGCATGGTTCAGTTTCATCGGTTCGGTCAGCGGCCTCGACAAGGCTGCCGCGCTTGAATCAAACCTGTGGCTCGGCTTCCTGTTGCTGGCCGCCAGCGCGTGCATCATGGCGACCCGATTCCGCAGCCACAGCAAGGAAGACGGCCAGCCGGCGCTTCAAATGCTGGGCGCCTTCTTCCTGGTCGGCGCAGCGGTATGGCTGGTTGGCGGCGCGTGGACGGAAATCCTGATGCGCACGCACGGCG
>Ga0307416_100000848_pt1 | contig 16068 bp, 16 predicted proteins | sample DK1Cmetagenome_2_FD_203821 | JGI IMG/M metagenome (GOLD analysis project Ga0307416, IMG submission 203821) | Maize rhizosphere microbial communities from greenhouse at UC Davis, California, United States - DK15-C-3 | ecosystem: Host-associated > Plants > Roots > Rhizosphere > Soil | place...
ACTTTCGGAAATTTATTTCGAGGCGGCGGATCGCTTGGTGGTCTATCCGACGAAATTCCCGGTGGCGTGGCGTTTGGGTTGGGGTGATTGGGAGGAGAAGATCGCCCGCTTGGAGCGCTTGCTGGAATTATGGAAGGGCAATGAGACACGGCTGGCGTCGCTGGATATGAGTTTTCGCGACCAAGTCGTGGCACGGGTGCGAGGAAAAAGATCAGAGGGGCCGGATATACTTACCGGCAGATAGAAGGTTATGGCGAAGAAAAATAGCATAGTTGTTGGCCTGGATATTGGAACGTCGAAGGTCTGCGCCGTTGTCGGCGAGATGACCGAGCGCGGTGTCGACATTATCGGCGTCGGCACCCATTCGTCGTCTGGATTGCGCAAAGGCGTCGTCATCAACATCGAGAGTACAGTCACTTCAATCAAACGGGCCGTGGAAGAAGCGGCATTGATGGCCGGCTGCGAGATTCACACGGTGTTCGCAGCTATTTCCGGCGGTCATATCAAATCTTTCAATAGCCACGGTATCGTCGCAGTAAAGAATAAAGAGGTGGCGCAGCGCGATCTCGATCGGGTGATCGATGCTGCCAAAGCCGTGGCGATCCCGATGGACCGTGAAGTGCTCCATGTCTTGCCGCAGGATTACATCATCGACGAGCAGGACGGCATCAGAGAACCGCTGGGCATGTCCGGTGTCCGTCTGGAAGCTAAAGTGCATGTAGTGACCGGTGCGGTAACGTCGGTGCAGAACATCGTCAAGTGCTGCAATCGTAGCGGTCTCAATGTCGCGGAAATTGTGCTCTCGCCTTTGGCCGCCGCCGAGGCTGTGCTTACTGACGAAGAACGCGAGTTGGGCGTGGTCCTGGTCGATATGGGTGGCGGCACCACCGATATCACGTTGTGCCACGAGGGGACGGTGAAGCACTCGGCGATACTCGGAATCGGCGGCAACCATGTAACCAACGATATCGCAGCCGGTTTGCGGACGCCTTTCGGCGATGCCGAGCGCATCAAGCAGCGTTATGGCTTCGCCAAAGCAGCGATGGCGATGGATGAGGAGCGGGTCGAAGTTCCCAGTATTGCCGGTAAAGAAGCAGGAACGGTGTCGCGGCAAATACTTTGCGAGATCATTGAACCGCGTCTGGACGAGATCTTCGAACTGGTCCAAAAGGAAATTGCTAAATCTGGATTCGATGGTTCGTTGGCATCGGGCATCGTCGTCACTGGCGGTTCGATGTTACTGCCCGGCACCGTCGAAATGGCCGAACGCGCTTTTGGCTTGCCAGTGCGGCTGGGCGTGCCGACCCAGGTCGGCGGGTTGGTCGATGTCATCGCGAATCCGATTTACGCCACCGCTGTTGGGCTCGTGTTGCATGGGATGAAAGGTCAGGAGCGCGGAGTGGCGCGCCCGCGCGACGATAAAATGCTCGCCAAGGTAAAGCATCGCATGTCGGATTGGCTTAGTGAGTTTTTTTAAAATTAACAATTTCAAGTTTAGTTGGAGGAGGAGAGAATATGTTTGAAATAGTTGAGCGGCAAAACAGCTTGACCGCACGAATCAAGGTCATCGGTATCGGTGGTGGCGGTGGCAACGCGGTCAACACCATGATCGGCTCCAAACTGACCGGTGTCGATTTCATGGTGGCGAACACGGATGCGCAATCTTTGGAAGCGAGCCAGGCGCCGGTTCGGGTACAACTGGGCGGCTTGGTGACCAAGGGTCTCGGCGCAGGCGCCAACCCAGAGATTGGTCGTCGTGCGGCATTAGAGGATCAAGAGCAGATCCGGGAGTACTTGGAAGGCTCCGACATGATCTTTATCACTGCCGGCATGGGCGGTGGCACTGGAACCGGCGGTGCGCCTGTGGTTGCGCGCATCGCTCGTGAAGTCGGCGCGCTTACCGTCGGCGTGGTGACCAAACCTTTTATCTTCGAAGGCAAGAAGCGCCAACGCCAAGCGGAAGAAGGGATTGAGGAGCTTAAGCAGAGCGTTGATACCTTGATCGTCATTCCGAATCAGCGCTTGCTCAGCATTGCGGCAAAGACGACGACTATGATCGAAGCATTTCACAAAGCCGACGACGTCTTGTTGCAAGCCGTACGCGGCATTTCGGATTTGATCATCACGCCGGGCCTGATCAATCTCGACTTTGCCGATGTGCGCACGGTTATGGCTGAGATGGGCTTGGCGCTCATGGGCGCGGCTTCGGCGAGCGGCGAGAACCGCGCCATCGAAGCGGCGCAAAAGGCGATTTCCAGCCCATTGCTCGAAGACATTTCGATTCAGGGCGCGCGCGGTGTGTTGATCAATATCACCGGCGGGCCGGATCTCTGCCTGCACGAGGTCAACGAAGCGGCATCGATGATTCAAGAAGAAGCCCATGACGATGCCAATATCATATTTGGCGCGGTGATCGATGAGACCATGGCCGACGAGATCCGTATCACGGTTATTGCAACCGGCTTCGGGGAAGAAAAAGAAGAAAGAAAAACCGCGCCCGTGCAAGTGCAGGTTCCCGCGGCGGCAACCATTGCGAACATCACGAGTGCCATGCCGAAGAACAAAAAAGTGGTTCACCTCGGTACGATTATCGACGATCTCGACGCACCGACTTGGCAACGCAAAAAGCCAGGCAGCGAGGATCTCGAGACGGTGACACTCAACAAGAATAGTTTTTCGATGGGCGCCGGCCAAGAAGACGACGACAAGTACGATATTCCGACGTTCCTAAGACGACAGATGGATTAGCCATCCGGTTAAACGCTCCTCCCCGGTGTGCCGTTTGTCCACCGTACCCGCTGCGGACGAACGGCAGATACCTGACTGGGAGGGAAATTGGATTGCCGGCGCTTCGCCCGCGCTGCTGCTGCAGGGTAGCCGTGCGCGGAATATCAGCTGTCTACCTGGCTTGGTTGACCGCTACCCGGTGTTGGCGGCACTAGGTTTTCGGGGGAAATAAAGCTCGTCTAGGTGGCGAAATCCTGAAAAGTTGCGCCGCGACTTTGTCGATGGCGGCTATCTTCCAAAAGAGAAGAAATGCACGGATCGGAGATGGATAGCTTTGCTGCTCGCCACCCAGGCGTAGCGGCACTATTTCGAGACTCGTAATCGCTGTTCGCGACGAAACCTTTCTAGGGCGAGCGAAATCAATCGATCGATTAGTTTATTATAGGGAATCCCCGAGGCCTCCCACATCTTCGGATACATGCTGATCCTGGTGAAGCCGGGAATGGTGTTGATCTCGTTGACCACCACCCGGCCATTTGCTTGGACAAAAAAATCAATTCTTCCCATTCCCTCGCAGCATACTGCTTTGTAGACCTGGATCGCGATTTGGCGGATTTCTCTGATTAGCTTTGCCGGAAGCTTTGCGGGAATCTCCAGACGGGAACCCTGGGCGTCGATATACTTGGCGTCGTAGGAATAGAAATCATGATTGACAACGATTTCACCGGGCAGTGAGGCGATGGGATGGTCGTTACCGAGGACGGAACACTCGATCTCACGTCCCAAAATAAATTCTTCGATAACTATCTTATTATCATAGCGGAATGCTTCCCTAAGCGCGGCACTAAACTGGCTGAACTTGGTAACTTTGCTGATCCCTACGGAGGACCCCAAATTCGCCGGCTTGACAAACAAAGGCATGCCGAGAGTGCGCTTCACTTTGGCAAAATTGATTTCATCCGATCGTTCGAAGGCCATGAACTTGCCGATGCAAATTCCCGCGTCGCGCAGCAGCCGCTTCATCACATCTTTATCCATACCGACCGCGGAGCCCAATACGCCGGCACCGACGAATGGCAAGTTGGCGAGCTTCAGCAGCCCTTGCACCGTGCCATCTTCGCCGAAAGGTCCATGGAGGATGGGAAAGACTACGTCGATATCAGCAAGTTTCGCTGCGCCGCTCCGAGGTACCATCGGTGTCGCACTGTTTCCCGGCATGATCGCCGTGGCGTTGGTGGAATTGCGGAATTCAACTTTGGTCTTGTCTCCGCCAATTAAAAGCTTTGCGCCTTCATCGAGGTGCCAGCACCCTTGCTTATCGATGCCGATGGCAACGATGTCGTATTTGTTTTTGTCCATCGCCGCGACGATGTTGCGGGCGGAGATCAGCGAGATTTCATGCTCGGCGGATTTCCCGCCGAAGAGGATGGCGACTCGAAGTTTTTTTTTCATTTGATAGAAGGGCGCGGATCCAAAACAGGAGGAGGATGGATGATAGAGGATCGACGACGGCGGGAAGATTCGATCTGCGATCCTCCATCGTCGACCCTCGACCGCGTATGTTAATTACGATTTTTTCGCCGGTGCGGCGGGCGCTTGCTGCTCGATTACTTTTACTACTTTGCCGGGGTAGGATTGCTTTTCGAATTGCAGGACGAAATACTTTGCTTTGACAGGATCGCCTTTGCCATCGAATTCAATGGGCCCGGTGACGCCCTTAAAACCTTTAATCTTACGCACGGCAAGCGATACATCGGCGCGGCTGGGTTTTTTGCCCGGATTGGCCTTGAGCCATTGTTCCATCGCCTGGATTCCAACCAACGTAGCGTCATAACCGTAGAGGCCGAACGCTTCGACATCCTTGCCGAAACGCTGCTTGTACTTTTTCGCAAAGGCAGCGGTTTCCGGGTATGCATCAGGCGGCCCGGCCACGCTGGTGTAATAGCTGCCAACCACCGAGTTACCGGCGATCTTGGCCATCTCGGCCGAATCCAATCCGTCCGGTCCCATAAACTTTGCGCTGACGCCCTTTTCGCGCAGCTGCTTGAGCAGCAGTCCACCCTGATGATAGATGCCGCCAAAATATACCAGCGCCGGATTTTTCGCTTTGAGCGGGTTGATCATCGGCGAAAAATTGGCGCGCTCCTCTGTGCCTTCGAAGCCCAAAACAGTAATGCCAAGCTTTTTTGCTTCATTGCGAAAGTTATCAGCAACACCTTGTCCGTAGAGAGTTTTGTCATGAATGATATAGACCGACTTGGCTTTGAGCTCTTGAGCGGCAAAGCGCGCGCCGACGGGACCCTGGACATCGTCACGGCCGCAAACCCGGTTGACGTTAGGGTAACCGCGGTCGGTGATTTCCGTCGCGGTGTTGGCGGGCGAGATCATTGCCAGCATGGCGTCTTTGTAAACTTCAGATGACGGCAAAGCGACACCGGAATTGAAATGGCCGACGATCACCAGTACTTCCGGATCAGCGACCATGTTGCGAGCATTGGCAACGCCGACCTCCGGCTTTGCCTGATCGTCTTGTGGTACCAGCTCGAGGTCGTAACCCAACGCTTTAAAAGCCTTGACCGACTCCTCGACAGCGAGCTGCGCACCGAGCTTGATATGTTCGCCGAGCGCGGCCTGTTCGCCCGAGAGCGGCGCCTGAACGGCGATTTTGATTTTGCCTTTTTGCGCCCAAGCGCTTGTCGGCAACGCAGCAAGCAGAGTCAGCAGTACAACCGAGGATAATCGTTTTAGCACGGCGAAGTCTCCTTAAGTTGGAATGGCCGCAAGATAGCAGATACTCCGCGGGTGTGCCACTTCATAACACTGGTAATGCTTGGCTGCAGCCGTGTTGATCAATCACCAGCGCGCCCAAAACCACGGCACGGCGGGCAGCTATCGCCGCGCTCTGGTGATGTCTAAGATCAGCTCTCTTGATTGGATTCTATGGATTCCACACTGGGAGTGACATTCATTAGGCCGGAGCTTCCTGAGCCAGGACATTTAGTTGAAGTCTCTCCGATCGACGCAATAATTCGACGCTGCACAGAGTCTCGATACGCGCTCCGGTGAGCAGCCGGTGCAGATCGTCGACGCTAGTTACGGGGTGACTATCTAACGCGACGATCACGTCACCTTCGCGCAGTTGACCACGCTCGGCCGGACTTCGTGGTTCCACCGAAATGACCAATACGCCGGTCTCGTGTTGCAGTTGCTGGGTGCGAACAGTGGCGCGCGGGACTGTAACGGTCTGGCCTCCGACACCTAGGTAGGCACGGCGAATCCGGCCGTTTTGGATCAGTTCACCGGCGACGAATTTTGCAGTGTTGATCGCCACCGCGAAGCAGATGCCCTGCGCCGGTAGAATCACAGCGGTATTTACGCCAATTACTTCACCGCGGGAGTTGACCAGCGGACCGCCTGAATTTCCTGGATTAAGCGCGGCATCGGTTTGGATGACGTTATCGATCAATCGCCCCGATTCCGAGCGAAGCGATCGGCCGAGGGCGCTGACGACGCCAGCGGTAACACTACACTGAAAGCCATACGGATTGCCGATGGCAATAGCCATTTGGCCGACTCGAGTTTTTTCCGAATCGCCGAGCGGAACGGCGCGAAGCTTATGCGCCGAGATGCGTATAACGGCGAGATCGCCGCTTGGATCGTCGCCAATGAGACTGGCATCGAATCGCCGGCCGTCGTTTAACGTAACGTCGAGTTTGACAGAGCCGTGGACGACGTGGCTATTGGTCAAAATTAAACCGTCCGGTGTGAAGACGAAACCTGACCCGCTGCCGCGTACAGCGCGCCGGTCGGGGCCAGCGCGGTTTGTCGGCGCCAGCGATTGCTTCGTCACTTCAATGTACGCCACCGCTGGGCTGACACTTTCCGCGGTGCCGACCACCGCCTGCGAGTAGGCGTCGAGGAGGTCGCTGTCGGTTCGCTCACTCGGTTCACGTCCGTTGATCGTTTCGTCATCGATTTGCCGATCAATGCGTCTGAGTGCAGATCGAGCCATGATCATTTTACCTTTCCGCGACAACGTAACCACGAACTGGATACTTGTTAAGTACATACTCCCCGGTGGTATAATATCCCAAAGGTAACCGAGGAGGAGAATGAAGGCGAAGTCATCAACTTGTCCGGCGGAGTTCACTCTGGCAATGATCGGCGGGCGTTGGAAAATTCCAATAATTTTTCACCTCCTGGTAGGACGCCAGCGGTTTTCACAATTAGCGCGATCCCTGACCGGTGTGACGCAAAAAATGCTTACCCAGCAGCTTCGAGAAATGGAGCGCAATGGACTGGTAACCCGCAATGTCTATCCACAGGTGCCGCCAAAAGTTGAGTACTCCCTCACCGAGTTGGGGGCGAGCTTAAAGCCTATCGTCGAAGCGATGTGTCGATGGGGTGAACTCCACGGTATGCGCCGCGACATCACAGAGTCCGGGCAATGATTGTCAGCACTGGCGTCGATCTCGCCGAGGTCGGTCGTATCCAAGCCGCTATCGAGCATCCGCGCATCGGCCGGCGTTTTCGCGATCGTGTATTCACGGTCAGCGAGATTGCTTACTGCGAGAAGAAGCAGCGCGGCAAGTTTGAGAGCTACGCCGGACGCTTCGCGGCGAAAGAGGCGGTGATGAAGGCTCTCGGGCGCGGCTGGGGCTCTAAAGTTCGCTGGCTTGATATCGAAGTGGCGCGGGCGCGCAGTGGTAAGCCGGAGATCGTTTTACACGACAAGACGGCGAAGCTCGCGGCTGAGTTGGGTATTCGCCGCTGGGCGCTTTCGATAACGCACACTAAACAACATGGGCTCGCTTACGTGATTGCCGAGAGCGACGGATGAGCGGCAGGGACGATGATTGGATTTTACGATCTTGCGTTCGAAACTCACGGCGCGGAGGCCAACGGGCGCGAACTTTTTCCGGAACTAAATTTGTCAGCAGCGACGAGTCCTAACGAGCCCTTGCTGGGCAATTTTAAATCGCCGTGGATTTTTTCGCCGGCAGTAAGAACAGCGCGCCGAGAGCCCAGATGCCGCAGATCAGTCCGCTGGCGGTCCAGAGAAATTTATTCCTGCCGCTGTGATTGGCAAGGACTCCGCAAAGAATAGCGTCGAGAACATGGATAAGCGCGACGGTGGGCCATAGCGATGCCGGCTCCATGTCCGCTTTGATGAACAGGAGCCCGCTGCCGTATCCGATGAGTCGATACAAATCCACGAACTACTCTTGACCCTTCCTTCGGTCGGCTAATATACTCGCTCTTTTTTGAATTAGGAACTACGCATGGCGGTAAAAACGATTGAATGGAAGAACGATCGAGTCATTATGCTTGATCAGCGGCTATTGCCGCATCGCGAGGTATACCGGAGTTGCCGGACCTATGTCGAGGTCGCCGATGCGATTCGTCAAATGGTTATCCGCGGCGCGCCGGCCATCGGCGTGGCCGCCGCGATGGGTGTGGCGCTCGGCGCGCTTCATGCGCAAAACAAAAACTTCGACAGAGAATTTGAACGCATCCTTGGCGTGCTCGGCAAGACGCGGCCGACGGCGGTGAATCTTTTCTGGGCGCTCCAGTGCATGCGCGCGGTTTTTTCGGCCGAACGCGCCAAGGGCCCCGCCGCGATTCGACTTGCGTTGAAAAAAGCCGCATTGCAAATTTTTACGGACGATATCGCTGCCAATAAAATGATCGGGAAATTTGGCGTCCCACTGCTAACTAATGCCAAGCGCATTATGACCCACTGCAATGCCGGCGCTCTGGCCACTGCCGGGTACGGCACTGCCCTAGGCGTGATTCGCGCGCTTAAGGAGTCGGGCAAGCAATTCGAAGTGTACGTGAATGAGACCCGGCCGTTTCTTCAAGGCGCTCGACTGACTGCGTGGGAACTCAAGAAAGAACGGATTCCGGCGACCCTGGTAACTGATAGCATGGTCGGTTACTTGATGCAGCAGGGGCGCGTCGACGCGGTTGTCGTGGGCTGCGATCGCGTCGCTGCCAACGGGGATGTCGCCAATAAGATCGGCACCTACACGATCGCCGTGCTGGCCAAGCGCCACGGCATTCCGTTCTACGTCGCCGGCCCGACAACGTCGATTGACACCGCGTGTCCTTCCGGCAAGGATATTCCCATCGAGCAGCGCGATGCCAAAGAGGTGTCGCATATCTTCGGCAAAAGATTAGCGCCCGCAGGCATGACTGTGTTTAATCCGTCCTTCGACGTGACCTCGCAGGAACTGATCACCGCTATCATTACCGAGCGCGGAGTGATAGATCCTCCCTACAAAAAGAACATCCGCAGCCATGTCAGTCATTGAAAAACACGAAGATCTTGAAGCTTATTTTCAGACCGCCGGCAAACCGCGCGATCGCTGGCGCGTCGGCACCGAGTACGAAAAGGTCGGCATCGATCGAAACACCGGTCAGGCGATTCCGTACTTCGGTCCGCGCGGCGTCCAGCGGATTCTACAGGAAATGATCGAGAGATACGGCTGGGAGCCGGAAGAACAAGATGGCAACATCATCGCACTGAGCCGCGATCGCACACAGATCACCCTCGAACCGGGCGGTCAAATCGAACTTAGCGGCGAGCCGTGCGAGAGCATTCACTGCACCTATGCCGAGTTCGATCAGCACATTCGCGAACTGTTAGAAGTATGCGAGCCGCTGGATATAGTTTTTCTCGGTCTTGGCATGCAGCCGGTGAGCCGGCCCGATGAGATCGAGTGGGTGCCGAAGCAGCGTTATCGAATTATGGGGCCGTATATGCCAACCGTCGGCTCCCTCGGCCAGCGCATGATGAAGCAGACGGCCACGGTGCAGACCAACATCGACTTTCTCGACGAGAAGGACGCGATGATGAAGTTTCGCACCGGGATGGGGCTGGCGCCGGTGCTCATTGCTATGTTTGCCAATTCGCCGATCTGCGACGGGCGGCTCAATGGCTATCGCAGCTACCGCGAGCATATCTGGACCGACACCGACAAGAGCCGCCAAGGGTTGTTGAAATTCGCCTTCGCTACGGAAGCATCGTTCGCCCATTATGTCGAATATGCCCTTGACGTGCCGATGTACTTTATCATTCGCCACCACCAGTACATCAACATGACCGGTGTGACCTTTCGCGAGTTTTTGCACTATGGCCACAACGGCGAGCGCGCGACTATTGAAGATTGGGCCGATCATCTAACCACTCTGTTTCCCGAGACGCGCATCAAGCGTTACATCGAAGTGCGCTCGGTCGATAGCCAGCCGCCGGATTTGATGCCGGCGCTGTCGGCTTTGATCAAGGGGGCATTTTACGATGGCGATTGCTTGCAGGCGACATGGGATCTAGTCAAAGGCTGGACTTGGGACGAGCGCAATGAAGTTTATCTCGACTCCCATGCCAATGCTTTGGCGACGCGCTTCAGGCGCCATACACTGCTCGATCTCGCCAAAGATTTTCTGGAAATCGCCGCCGAGGGTTTGCGCAGGCAAAATGTCGTCAACGCTTTGGGCGAAGACGAATCGATTTATCTCGAACCGCTGAAGGCGCTGGTGTCCCAAGGCAAGTGCCCGGCAGACGTTATCTTGGAGAAATGGCAAGGCGAATTGCACCGCGACATTAAGAAATTAATTGACTTCACCGCTTACAAACGCCGGTAATTTTTTCTTCGCGGTCATTTTGGCTGCACAACTACGCTTGGCTCTCTCGGCAATCTCCTCCTGGCTGCCGCCGTGTGCCGGCAGGCCCCAATGGCCCAATCACACCAAAGCATCGAGCAATTTGCGGTGGTTCAACTGTTCTAACCGCGTTGCGATTTGATTTTCCGCCGCGCCGGTGAAGCAGTGCAGATATCGCCGCTTGAGTTCTGTCACCCGGTGGTAGCTATCTTCGATGCGCGCGCGCACGGCGGCATCGCGATCGGCTTCATCGCAGAGAAATTCAAACGCCGTGGCAGCCTTTTCGATTTCATGGCAGAAGAGCAGGACATCGACTCCGGCGCGCACGGCGAGAGCGCTGGCCTCTTCGATTGAATAGCGATCGCTGATCGCTCGCATAGCCAAGTCGTCGCTGAAAATTACACCGTCGTAGCCCAGCTGTTGACGTAACAGGCCGGTGATGATCGCTTCGGAAAGCGTCGCCGGCAATCTCGGATCGAGCGCCGGGTATGCGACATGAGCAGTCATCAAGGCTTCGATTTGATTGCGGCATGCATGAACAAATGGCGGCAGGTCGCTGGCGTCGAGCTCTTCCACCGACTTGTGCACCACCGGCAATTCCAAATGCGAATCCTTCTCGGCGCTGCCGTGGCCGGGAAAGTGTTTGCCGCACGGAATGACACCACGGTCGCGCAGACCCTTGGCCCAGGCCGCAGCGATCTCGATCACGCGCTGGGGCTCGGCAGCGAAGGCGCGATCGCCGATGATCGGGGTGGCGGATGTCGCCTGGACATCGAGCACCGGCGCGAAATTGAGATTGATGCCCGCCAGGACTAATTCCGCGGCAGTTGCGTTGCCAAACCGGTAGGCCAGCTCAGGGTCATTGCATGCGCCGATTTGCGCGGCGGCGGGAAAGTGGCTGAACGGTGCGGACAGCCGCTCGACCCGGCCGCCTTCCTGATCGATGGCGACGAAGGGATGTATGCCGTCGGACGACTGCCAGATCGCCCGGCACAGGGCTACCAACTGCGCCGGTTCGCCGCAGTTGCGGCCAAACAAGATCACACCACCGAACTGGTATTCTTCGATCAGGAGGTGTTCTGTACTACTCAGTGCCTCGCCGTGGCAACCGACGAGAAACAACTGACCGAGCTTCTGCCGCAGTGTCTCCATGGTCATCACCGCTATCATATATATTCTAGACAAGCTTTCGGCCAACGTGTAAGTTCAGGACTCCCATGGCCAAGGCGAAGTACATAGTGGTCGAGGGCCCCATCGGCGTCGGCAAGACCAGTCTGGCGAAGATTCTCGCCGAAGAGTTCCAATCCCGGCGCATCTTCGAACGGGTGGAAGACAACCCGTTTCTGCCCAAATTCTACCAATCGAGGGAGACCTACGCGTTTCAAAACCAGACGTTTTTTCTGCTTAGCCGCTATCAGCAGCAAATGGAGCTCGGCCAGCAAGATTTGTTTAGCGAGGGTACGGTCTCGGATTACCTGTTCGCCAAGGACCAAATCTTCGCTTCTTTAACACTCAGCTCCGAGGAGCTAAATCTGTACCAGCAGATTTATGCTTTGTTGAATACCCGCGTACCCAAGCCGGATTTGGTTGTTTATCTTCAGGCCCGGCCGGAGGTGCTTTACAAGCGGGTCAAAAAGAGGGATAAAAAATACGAGAAAAGCGTTACCTTCGAGTACCTGACCGAAGTAGCACAAGCGTACAATCAGTTTTTTTTTCACTACGACGAGACGCCGCTGCTGGTGGTGAATACTTCGGAAATTGATTTCGTCTCAAGCAGCAAGGATTTGGCTGACTTGATCAAGGAGATCAATGGCATGGGCTCGGGGACGCAACATTACATACCGCTTGGATCCAGGTAACTGGACCGAGACGGATGCCAAAAGGCGCTGGTTAGGGAGAGTCGGCGGCTCTCCCATGAAAATTGGCCTTCCGGCTCTGTCTGGAGGGCCATTTGTTTTTGGAGGGTAGATCATGGGCGACAAGATCACCGTACCGCATATTTTCAAGATGAAGCAGCGTGGCGAAAAGATCACGTGCTTGACCGCTTACGACTACTCATTTGCGCGGATTCTCGACGAGGCCGGCGTGGAGATGCTGCTGGTCGGCGACTCGTTGGGCTGTGTCGTTCAGGGCGGCGCCAATACCCTGGCGGTCACCATGGACGAGATGATTTACCATACCCGGCTGGTCGTGCGTGGCCGTAAACGTGCCTTGGTCATCGGCGATATGCCGTTCATGTCCTATCAGACCGGCAAGGATGAGGCGCTGCGCAACGCTGGGCGCTTTTTCAAGGAAGCTGGCGCGGAGGCGATCAAGCTCGAAGGTGGAGTGGCCGTCCAAGGTTCGATTCGTGCCATTGTCGATGCCGGCATGCCGGTCATGGGCCATGTCGGGCTTACCCCACAGGCGGTGCATCAATTCGGCGGTTACAAAATTCAGGGTCGGGAAAAGGACCGGCGCGAGGCGGTACTGCGCGATGCCGTCTCGGTCGAGGAAGCTGGTGCCTTCGCAGTTGTATTGGAGGGAATCCCTCAAGACTTGGCCGGCGAGATTACCGAACGCTTAACTATTCCGACCATCGGCATTGGTGCTGGTATGCAGTGCGACGGCCAGGTGCTGGTGATTCACGATATGCTCGGACTGTTTGATGATTTCGTGCCGAAGTTCGTCAAACGCTACGCCGACGTCAAACAAAGCATCCTCGGAGCGGTGCAAGAATTCGTCGGTGACGTAAAACAGCGCAAATTTCCGGCGCCGGAACATTCGTTCAAGTGATGAAAAAGAATAAGGTTGGAGAGATGGAGTACAGGAGTGTTGGAGTTACGGTGAGTCCGGACGAATAGTGGTAGCTACTGCACAACTTCGTTCCGTAAAATACCCCGCAGATTATGCAAATTATCGAACAGATTGCCGAAATGCGCGCCTGGAGCGAGGGCGAGCGGCGCCAGTCGTGCCGTATCGTATTTGTGCCAACCATGGGGTCGCTGCACGAAGCTCATCTCTGTCTTGTACGCGATGCCAAGACTCGTGGCGAGCGCGTGGTGGTTTCAATTTTCGTCAATCCAATGCAATTCGGGCCGAGCGAGGACTTCGCCAGATATCCGCGCGACTTGGAGCGTGACCGCGCTATGCTCGAAGGTATCGGTGTCGACGTCTTGTTCCATCCAACTGTGGCGGAAATTTATCCGGACGGCTATCAGACTCACATTGACGTGGAAAATTTGAGTTTGCCACTGTGCGGCACGATCCGCCCCGCCCATTTCCGCGGCGTTGCGACGGTTGTTGCCAAGCTGTTTATCATCGTTCGCCCGCATGTCGCAATTTTCGGCGAGAAAGACTTCCAGCAACTTCAGGTAGTGCGCCGTCTGGTGCGCGATCTCAGCATGGACATCGAGATCGTCGGCCATCCGATCGTGCGCGAGGCCGACGGCCTGGCGATGAGTTCGCGGAACGCTTATTTGACTGCCGAGGAACGGCGCGCCGCAGTCTGTTTGTCGCGGGTGCTGTGCAAAGCACAAAAACGGGTACGACGCGGTGACACTTCTGTCGCGGCAATAATCCAGGGCGTCCGCGCGGAGCTTGGTCGAGAACCGCTGGCGCAAGTCGAATACGCCAAGCTCTGCGATGCCGAGTCGCTTCACGATATCGATCGGATTCAAGGTACTGCTGTGCTCGCTTTAGCCGTGCGTTTCGGACGCGCACGGTTGATCGACAACTGCATCATCAAGACGTAGCGCAAATTAAAAGTGATGGAAGAAATTCCGACAAAGCCTAAAACCCGGTGGCGCGATAGCTTGCAGCGCTATTTCCTCGCGGGCTTACTGGTATTTCTGCCGGTGGCGATTACGCTTTGGTTTATCGGCTGGGTGATCGACCTGCTCGACAGCGTCTTGGCGGTCATGCCCAACGCGCTCCATCCCAATTTCTACTTGCCATTTGCCATTCCGAAACTCGGTGCGTTGGTTACGCTGTTGTTGATTCTTTTCCTGGGGATCCTTACCCGAGGAGTCGCCACCCGGCGCTTTCTCGCAGCCTGGGAAGCGGTCCTCGTGCGGATTCCGGTGTTCCGCGGCATCTATAGCGCGGTGCAAAAACTCGTGCAGACTTTCCTCGGCCAATCCCAGTCCAATCGCCAGGTTGTGATGATCGAGTATCCGCGCACCGGCGTGTACACCGTGGGTTTCGCGATGGGCCGCGCCTGGGCTCACCTCGAGGAAAAAAAGAACGCCCAGTTGGTCAATGTCTTTGTCCCGACTACGCCTAATCCAACCTCCGGGTTCTATCTGCTCGTGCCGCTCAACGAGGTAACACCGCTCAATATGACAATGGAAGAGGCATTGAAACTGATTACCTCGAGCGGATTGATCACTCCGGACGATAACAAGTATCGAATCAATGGCAGCTAAAAAATCAGCTAGCGACGGCGAGCAGATCATTTGCATCAACCGCCAGGCGCGCCACAACTATTTCATCGATGAGGTTTTCGAGGCGGGCCTGGTATTGGTCGGCAGCGAAGTCAAGTCGCTGCGCGATGGCAAGGCCAACCTAGTCGACAGTTACGCGCGGATTCACAAAGGCGAAGCGTTTCTGGTCAACTCCCATATCAGCGCCTATCCGGGAGCGAATCAATTCAATCACGAGCCGACACGGCTGCGGAAATTGCTTTTGCATGAACACGAAATCGAGCGACTCACCGGCAAGACCAAAGAACGCGGCCTGACACTGATCCCGCTTAGAATGTATTTCAAAAACGGCCGGGCCAAGGTGGAGCTCGGGCTGGCCCGCGGCAAAAAGAACTACGATAAACGCGAAACCCTCAAGCGCAACGAGGCCGCCCGCGAAATGGACCGATCGATCCGCGCCCGCCGATAGCCCTCAGTGGCTTAGATTCAAGGCTTAGTCTTCAACGGTCGAACCGGACTGCCAGGCCCGGCGGCACGGCACCTTTGACTTCTGAGCAAGCGTTGACTCAGCCGTCACTCTAGAATCACCTAAATCAAAACGCTACACTATTCGGCATGGGGGCGACGTGGTTTCGACGGGGGGAGGAAGTCAGAGTGGCATGCCGGGGTTCTGTTATCCCGTTAAACAAACAGATCTGCAAATATAAACGCAGACGATTTTGAATATAAACTAGCTGCTTAATCGCAGTTAGCGTCTTACCGGTTTTCTCCCGCGGGGCCGGATAAGATGTCATTCAGCGGGATAGGCCGATTCCTCTGCCGGAGGGGCTAAGGCCGAAATCTAAGCCGGATAGCTTTAGATACCCTGCCGTTGGGGGCTCGACAAGTGAAACCAAATTGGCGGCTAAGCATGTAGTCATAGCTGATGGAAGACCTTCGGACGGGGGTTCGATTCCCCCCGCCTCCACCAAATACACACATCCAGCTTGGTCCAATAAAGGTTCAATCGAGGCGCCGTAATGACGGGCGGCGCACGCGCATGGCGGCGGCTCTCTGTGGAGGTTTCCTCGGTTTACTGCTGGTGGCAGATATATCAATTCACGAATCTGCGTTTCGGGCATCCAGCTCGGCAGCGGCAGAACATTCTCCGCGGCGGATTTAATTCGCTCCTCCGAAGTTGGGGAAATAAGTTGTCGAATTGAAGCCGCGATGCGGAGGAAATTCCCTCCACGTTAAAAAAATTCGAAGAGCCGACCCCTCCGACGTAATTTACAGG
>Ga0307416_100000849_pt1 | contig 16062 bp, 14 predicted proteins | sample DK1Cmetagenome_2_FD_203821 | JGI IMG/M metagenome (GOLD analysis project Ga0307416, IMG submission 203821) | Maize rhizosphere microbial communities from greenhouse at UC Davis, California, United States - DK15-C-3 | ecosystem: Host-associated > Plants > Roots > Rhizosphere > Soil | place...
GTGTATCGGGGGCGGCGGGTCGACCTGCTGACCACCGGCGAGGTCGAGGTCGAGGGGCCGGCCGGGGTCGACCTGGTGCACCTGCTGGCCGAGCTGCTCGACAACGCCGCCGCGTTCTCCCCGCCGGCGGCCCCGATCGTGGTCACCGGGGCCAGTGACGGCGACGACTACCTGATCGAGGTCGCCGACCGCGGCCTCGGCATGACCGACCAGGAGCTGGCCTGGGCCAACCAGCGCCTGGCCGGGGACGACGCCCGCGACCCGGCCAGCCAGGCCGCCGGCGACCGGCTGGGCCTGGCCATCGCCGGCCGCCTGGCCGTCCGCAACGGGTTCGGGGTCCGGCTCGGCCGCTCCGCCGCCGGCGGCGTCACCGCCGCCGTCCGCGTGCCCGCGGGGCTGCTCTCGACCCGGGCCCGGACCCCCGCGCGGACGAGCTGACCGGCCGTCCCGTTCGGCGGCAACTAATGGGCTTCGCCTATTGCGGCGGGATTGCGCTGACGATAGCGTCGTAGCGCCTCCCCTCCCGCCGTACCCGAGGTTGGTCGTCGATGTTCCGGAATTTCCCCATTCGCAGCAAGCTCATCATCGCCCTGCTGGGCCCGCTGCTGGTGCTGGCCGTCCTCGCCCTGGTCGGCATCCGCCAGAACCTGGCCGAGAGCGACCGGGCCGAGCGCAGCACCGCCTTCGCCCGCCTGGCCGCCGGTCTCGCCCCCCTGATCCACCAGCTCCAGGCCGAGCGCAGCCTTTCGATCAGCTACATCGACAGCGACCGGAAACGGTGGCGGGCCCAGCTGCTCGAGCAGCGCCGCGCCGTCGACCGGGCGGCCGCCACCTACCGGGCCCAGGCCGAGCAGCTCAGCGCCGACGACGAGGTGCTGGACGAGAAGATCGAGTACGGCCTGAGCGAGCTGGGCCGCATCGGCGAGCAGCGCAAGACCATCGACACCGCCACCATCGTGGCCAGCGAGCTGGCCGTCAAACCAGGCATCGAGCTGCACGAGGAGGAGGGCGAGGAGGGGCTCGAGGACACCACCAAGGAGGGCCACGGCCCGCTGGTCACCCCCGGCGCGGCCCTGGAGCAGTACACCGACACCGTCAGCGACCTGCTCGACATCAACGGCGAGATCGCCCCCCGCTCCGACAACGAGCGCCTGCTGAAGGGGGTCGCGGCCTCGGTCGCCCTCTCAAGGGCCAAGGACTTCGCCGACAACCAGCGCAGCCTGCTCCAGAACGTGTACGCCGCCGACCACTTCGAGGGCGACGAATACGCCAAGCTCAGCGCCCTGGTCGCCGCCGAGGTCATCTACACCGCCCAGTTCGACGCCAACGCCACCGAGGCCGAGCACGAATTCCGCGAGGACACGGTCGCAGGGCCCGAGGTCGAACGGGTCGACCAGTTCGTGCACCAGGCCCTGAAGCGCGAGAGCGCCACCGCGCCCACGCTCGGCGTCAAACCGGCCTTCTGGTTCGACGTCATGAGCGTCAAGCTCGACCGCATGCGCATGGTCGAGGAGCGCCTCAGCGGCGACGTGCTCGCCACCAGCGCGGCCGTCAAGCAGGACGCCGACCGCCGGGCCCTGCTCTACAGCCTGCTCCTGGCCGCGGCCCTGGTGCTGGCCGTCGCGCTGGCCCTGATCACCGCGCGGTCCCTGATCCGGCCCATGCGCCGGCTGGAGATGGCGGCTGAGGAGACGGCCACCCAGCGGCTGCCCGGCGTGGTCCAGCGGCTCCAGGACGGCGAGCCGGTCGACCTCCAGGCCGAGTCGGCCCCGCCCATCGAGGTCCACTCCAGGGACGAGCTCGGCCACCTGGCCGAGGCGTTCAACTCCGTACACCGGGTCGCGGTCCGGGTGGCCGGCCGCGAGGCGGCCCTGCGCCGCAGCGTCGGCGACATGTTCCTCAACCTGGCCCGGCGCAGCCAGAGCCTGATCCAGCGCCAGCTCGAGGTGATCGACGAGCTGGAGGTCAGCGGCTCCGCGGCGCAGGTCCGGGCCGGGCTGAGCGAGCTGGACCACCTGGCCACCCGGATGCGGCGCAACGCCGAGAACCTGATCATCCTGTCCGGGTCGGAGCCAGCCCGGCGCTGGCGCGGGCCGATCGACCTGACCGAGGTCGTGCGGGCCTCGGTCGGGGAGGTCAAGGAGCACACCCGGGTCGAGCTCTTCCCCCTTGACCAGGTCCGGCTGGCCGGGCACGCCGCCGCCGACGTCATGCACCTGCTGGCCGAGCTGATCGAGAACGCCGTCACCTTCTCCGCCCCCGGCACCAAGGCCCTGGTGGCCGGCCAGCCGCTCCCCGCCGGCTACCTGCTCGAGATCGAGGACCAGGGGCTTGGGATGACCGACGAGCAGCTGGTCAAGGTCAACCAGCGGCTGGCCAAGCCGCCCGACGTCGACCTCGCCCTGGCCAAGATGCTCGGCTTCTTCGTGGTCACCCAGCTCGCCTCCAAGCACGGGATCAGGGTCCAGCTCCGCCACTCCTGGTACGGCGGCGTCACCGCCCTGGTGCTGCTGCCCCGCCAGCTGATCGTCAACCCGGCCGAGCTGCCCCCGCCGGCCGACGGGTCGGCCGGGCGGACCGCCGACCCGGACCCTGACTGGGTCGACAGCCGGGTGCCCATGGTCCACGTGCCGCTTGGCGGTCGCCGTCCGGGGTCGTCGCCCTAGGGGGCGGGGGTGGGGCTGGCGGAACCGACGAGCTTGCAGCCGACCTGGTACTTGGCGCAGCGGTACAGGGCCAGGAAGGCGTAGGCGTCAAAGCCGGTCTCGCTGTCGGTCGGCCGCAGGCCCAGGTACTCGGGCGGCATGTTGAAGCGGTCGGCCATCGCCTGGACGACGCCGGCGGGCTTGCGGTAGCGCCGGTCGGCGTCCCAGTAGGAGAGGAACCCACCCCGCAGCGCCGGGCGGTAGGCGACCCGGTCGGCGGCCCGGACGACGCCGTCCTCGCCGATCTGGACCCGCAGGGCCAGGTTGGCCACGGCGTCGGCGTAGTGGCGGCGGTCGACCTCCCCGCCGCTGTAGCCCAGCACCGTCTCGAGCATGCCGAAGGTGAAGGTCCGCACGGCGCTGGCTCGCTCTCGGTCACAGCCCAGCGGGGTGCAGCGGGGGACGCCGAAGCCGAGCCGGTCGAAGTGCCGCTCCAGCTTGTCGGCGGTCCGGCTGGCCGAGGTGGTGACCCTGGGGAGTAGCGCCGCCTGGTCCCGGTAGGCGTTGTCGGGCGACTCGCCGCGGTTCAGGGCCTGGAGGGCCTCGATCGCCGGCAGCAGGGTGTCGTAGCGGGCCGCCATCAGATACGGCTGCACGTTGCCCACGCACGCCTTGGACCGGTAGGGGTAGGCCAGGGACGTGGCCGGCGGGTCCAGCTGGCAGTCGCCGTAGGCGTCCAGGAACGGCTCGTGGCGGTAGCTGAAGTCGCGCGGGGCGTCGCGGCCGCGGCCGAAGATGGCCGCCCGGAGGTCCCGCCCGGGCACGAACCCGGCCTTGAGCATGAACCGGGCCAGGGCGGTCGAGTGGTCGTCGTCGTTGCGGCTGACCGCGTGCAGCCATGCCAGCTGGGTCGCGTGGCGGACCGTGTAGCGGAAGCTGCGCAGGTGGCCGGCCTCGCGGATGGGGAAGCTGCGGCGCAGGACCGGCGGCTCGCCCGCGACCGGCCCGGCCGCGAAGCTGCCGAGACGGACGTCGTCGAGCCAGATCTCGGCCGTGGTCGCCGGGTCGTCGAAGGACAGCGCGGTCACGCTCACCTGGTACCGGCCGCCGCCGACGTCCCAGTCGACCCTGGCCCGCAGCCGCAGCCCGTCGGCCGAGGACGGGGTGGCGTAGCGCAGCTCGTAGGCCTCGGTGGCGTAGCCGGACTCGAGGCTGCGGATGGCGGTGGGGAGCGGGCACGCGGAGGCCTCGCAGGTGCCGTCGTCGCCCTGGCCCAGCAGCACCCAGCGCCCGTAGCCCGGGAACCGCACCCGGATCGGCAGCCCGTAGTGCTCGGACTGGACCGCCCCGGCCCGGCCGAGCGGCTTGTAGAGCCCGTCCAGGAAGTCCTCGCCCTTGGCGATGGCCGCATTCAGGCTGGTCAGGGTCGGGGCCGTGACCGGGATGGGCTGCGGCGGGGTCGAAGCCCCCAGACGGTCCACCATGGCCACGATCGAGCCGGCGACCATGGCCGTGGCCAGGGTGCCGGCGACCGTCAGGAGGGCCACCGAGCGGCGCCACAGCGGCGGCTTGGGGCCCTGGCCCTCGGGCGGGGCCGGGTCGCGGCCCACCAGCGCCGGCACCCCCACCCAGACCCCGAAGGGCGGCGGGCGATCCGGTACCCCGCCGACAGGCGACCACAACCGCGACATGAACCTCCCCCCGTCCCCGGCCACCCTGCCCAGGTTGCCGGGATTGTCATCAGGGGGGTTGGGAGCGCCCATCGGGAGACCTACCTAGTGCCGCCAGGGCAGGCCGGCCGGCCGCCGACCAGGACGCCGATGGCCCGGACGGGCCGACGCGGCAGGTCACGGGCGCCCTGCCGGCGGCGCCCGCTCAGGCCCAGGACCAGGCCCGAGGGACCGGGCTGGCTCCGAACCGCCAGGTCACAACCCGGTCACGGCGGCTAGCAGGCGCAGTCGTCGGGGACGTTGCCGCTGACCGTGGTCTGGTTGAGGGTCAAGGTGTTCACGCTCAGGATGCCGCCGCCGTAGGCGGCCGTGTTGCCGGTCACGGTCGAGCGGTTGAGGGTGGCCACGCCCTCGCTGAACAGGCCGCCGCCCCCGCCGCCGGCGGTGTTGGCGCTGACCCGGGTGTCGTTGAGGGTCAGGTTGCCGTAGTTGTAGATGCCGCCGCCGTCGCTCGCCGACCGGTTGCCGGTCACCGTCGAGCGGTTCAGGGTCAGGATGCCGCCGTTCTGGATGCCGCCGCCGACCCGGACGGTGGCGTTGCCGCCGGTGATGGTCAGCCGGGTCAGGGTCACCGTGACCCGCTCGTTGACGAACAGCACCCCGCCGCCGCCGGCCCCGTCGAGGACGGTCGGGTCCTGTCGGTTGGTGTTGCCGAAGAGCTTGAGATCTTTCTCGATCGAGAAGCCGCCCCGGCAGCGGCCGAAGACGTTGAGCCGGTCGCCGGGGTGGGCGGCGGCGATCGCCCGGGTCAGGGCCTGCCCGGTCTGGGTGGCGAACCAGGTGCCCTGGGTGGGGTTCTTGACCCGGCAGGCCGCTGGCGCGGCTCCCGCGGCCGGGCCAGCCCGGCGAGCATCACGCCGGCGAGCGCGATGGCGCACAGCAGCACCGCCGCCCTCCTTGGAGCTACCGGTCGGGCCATGCACAGCCTCCTCGTCGTCCCACCCTGCGCCGATGCCGGCCGGGTCCGTCCCGATGCTTCCAGAGCCCAGCCGTGCTGTCCCCCAGCCGACGCCGTACCCGGCTACGTGATCGCCCGTACCCGGGCACCGTCGCACCCTTTCGTTCATTTTTCTGTTTGGAGGCAAACACGCGTATCCACTAGTATTCAGCCGATCAACCGAGGGGGGCTGCCATGAGACGGGTCAGGGTGCTGGTGGTCGACGACCACCAGATGCTGCGGGAAGCGCTGGTCGGGATGCTGGAGGCGTCCGGCTTCGAGGTCGTCGGGGCGGTCGCCGACGGCGCCGACGCCACCTCCCTGGCCACCGAGCTGGTCCCCGACGTGATCCTGATGGACCTGTCGATGCCGGTCCTCAACGGCCTCGACGCGACCCGGCTCCTGCGCGAGGTCGTGCCGGCGACGGCCATCGTGATCTTCAGCGCCTTCGAGACCGCCGACCTCAAGCGCCAGGCCTATGAGGCCGGGGCGGTCGCCTACCTCCCCAAGGGCTGCAGCAACGAGCGCCTGCGGGCCACCCTTGAGGCCGCCGTCGCCGTCGCCGGCAGCAACCTCCGCCGAGCCTGACCCGCCGCTCGGCCCTCAGCGGAAACCGCCCCCGCCGGCCCGCCGCTGTGGCACGGTTGGCCGCGGAAGGACCGGCGCTCCCGCTGGAGCGCACGTCGCTGGAGGGCCCCATGTCGAATCTCGTGCCTGTCGTCGTCGAGCAGACCAGCCGGGGCGAGCGGTCGTTCGACCTCTACTCGCGGCTGCTGAGCGGCCGGATCGTCTTCCTCGGGACCCCGGTCGACGACACCAGCGCCAACCTGATCATGGCCCAGCTTATCCACCTGGAGAGCGAGGACCCCGACAAGGACATCCAGCTCTACATCAACTCGCCCGGCGGGTCGGTCACGGCCCTGCTCGGCATCTACGACACGATGCGCTACATCCGCTGCGACGTCGCCACCACCTGCCTCGGCTGGGCGGCCTCGGCGGCGGCGGTCGTCCTGGCCGCGGGCACACCGGGCAAGCGCTACGCTCTCCCCCACTCGACCGTCCTGCTCCACCAGCCGCACGGCGGCGCCCAGGGCCAGTCGGTCGACATCGACATCCAGGCCCGCGAGATCCTGCGCCAGCGGGCCCTGGTCGACCAGATCCTGGCCACCCACACCGGCCAGGACGTGGAGCGGATCGCCCGCGACACCGACCGGGACTTCATCCTCGGCGCCGACCAGGCCCTTGAGTACGGCCTGGTCGACGAGATCCTCACCGGGCGCCGGGTCGCCGATCCGCTCGCCCCGGCCGCCGCCGGCGGGTGAGCGGCGTGCTCGGAGACCGCCGGCGCACCCCCGACCGGCCGCCGATGCCGGCCCTGACCGACGCCGAGTGCTCGCTCATCGACCACTACCTGGCCGTGGTCGACCTGGCGGCCCGGATCAACCCGGCACGCAGCGGCGGCCATACCTACAGCTGCCTGCGGGCCGCCCAGTCCCTGGCCACCGAGGCCAGGGACCTGCTGGCCGCCCTCGAGCTGATGTGGGCCAGGGGCGAGCGCGAGATCCACGTCCCCGCCCTGACCCAGGCCCTGCGGGCCCTCGACGGCGAACGCCGCGCCGCCAGGGTCACCATCCCGTCCTGACGGGCTAGCGGCGCAGCCGCACGGTCAGGGTGCCGGTGCCGTCGCCCAGCTCGACCAGTGTCGCCTCCCCACCTGCCCCCTGGTAGCGGCCGGTGCCGCCGGTGACGGCCAGCTCCTTGGTCGGCGCGGCGGTGGTGAGCCCCTGGAAGGCGATCTGCCCGCCCGGCAGGCGCATGGTGCCGGTGCAGTGGATGAGGCCCTCGGTGGCGTCCACGATCGGGCAGGTGCCGCCCTCGTCGGCGACCTGCTTGCCGTGCGACGACAGCAGGTCATGGAAGATCACGTAGTCCCCGAGGCTCGGCCCGCCGTCGTGGTCGACGTCGATCAGCTTGAAGGGGCTGAACTGCACGTCGAAGTGGAGCGTCTTCGCCTTGTCGGGCCTGGCCGCTGGAGTGGCGCCGGCGATGGCGACACCGCCGAGCAGGAGCAGCACGGCCAGGGCCGTGCCGGTCAGGCTGATCCGTCGCATGCGGTCTCCTTGATAATGGTTCGGGGGGGTCGGTGCAGCTTGGTCCGCGGACGACGGCCGCGCAAGCCGTAACGATGCCGGGACGGAGGGCGGGAATGCTGCCCCTGGAACCCCCGGCAGTGGAGGTGGTGTTGGCATGGACCTCGCCGGCTACAAGGCCCCCAGCTTCGACTGCTACGGCACCCTGATCGACTGGGAGGCGGGGATCGCCGCCGTGCTCGTCCCCTGGGCGGATGAGGTCGGCCTCGACCTCGACACCGAGCGGCTGCTGGCCGCCTACGCCGGCAACGAGGCCGCGGTCGAGCGCGACCACCCGACGGCGCCCTACCCCGAGGTGCTGGCCACGGTGCTCCGCCGCACCGGGGAGACGCTGGGCCGGCCGGTCGGCGACGCCTCGGCGAGGCGCCTCGGGGACTCGGTGCCCGACTGGCCGGCCTTCCCCGGCTCCGCCGAAGACGTCGGCGCCTACAAGCCGGCCGCCGACGCCGCCTTCGCCGGCCGCGCCGGCCCCCCTGGGCCTGGAGGGCCGGCATGAGGCGACGACCATGGCGGTGAGCCTGGCCACCCGGCCGGCCACCGGACGCCGCTGGCCGGCCGTGCTGGCCTGGACGGTTGCCGGGTTGACGGTGGCCAGCCTGGTCCTGGCGTACCGGCTCCTGTCGCTGGTGTGGTTCGAGGACTCGTCCAACGCGGCGCCAACGCTGGCCACCACCGCCCCGGTGACCCTGGCCGTGGTCAGCGCGGCCACCGTTGGCGCGCTGGTGGCCAGCCGCCGCCCAGGGCACCCGGTCGGCTGGCTGCTCCTCGGGGTCGGACTCGCGGTGGCCACCAACGCGCTGGTCGAGCCGTACGTCAAGTATGGGCTGCTGGTCCGGCCCGGATCGGTCCCAGGCGCCCGCTACCTGCTCCCGATCCTCTATTCGGGCTACCTCGTCGGGCTGGCCTGCGCCGGCTTCGTGCTCCTGCTGACCCCGACCGGGTCGCTCCCCTCACCACGCTGGCGCTGGTGGGCCAGGGCGGCCGCGGTCGCGCCGGTGCTGATTGTGCTGGGGTTCGCCGTCCAGCCCGACCCGCTGGCCCCGGACTACCTCGGCAACCCCCTGGCGGTCCCGGCCCTGGCCCCCGCCTTGCTGGTCGCGGCCCTGGCCGGGACGGCCGTGGTCGGGGTCGGCCTGCTGGCCGGGGCGGTGTCGCTGGTCCTGCGGTTCCGCCGCGCCCGTGGGGTCGAGCGCCTGCAGCTGCGCTGGCTGGCCCTGGCCGCAGCCTTGGCGTCGGCGCTGCTGCTGACCGGCCTGGTCGCCGTGTTCCTCGGCAGGGACGCCGTGGTGCTGGCGTCCCTTTCCCTCTGTCTGGCCCTCCTCCCGCTGGCCACCGGGGCCGCCATCCTGCGCTACCGGCTGTACGACCTGGACCGCGTCATCAGCCGCACCCTGGCCTACGGGCTGCTCACCGTCCTGCTCGGTGGCGGCTACGCCGCCGTGGTCCTTGGGCTGGGTCAGCTCCTGGGCCAGGACTCGAGCCTGGTGGTGGCCGCCGCCACGCTGGCGGTGGCGGCGGTGTTCCAGCCGGCCCGCCGCCGCATCCAGCAGGCGGTCGACCGGCGGTTCAACCGCCGACGCCACGACGCCACCCGGGTCATCCAGGCGTTCGGCACCCGCCTGCGCGGCCAGGTCGACCTGGACGGCCTGACCGCCGAGCTGCTGGAGGTCGTCGACCAGACCATGCAGCCGACCCGAGCATCACTGTGGCTACGGCATCGCGCAGCTAGCCGGTGAGGCGGAGACGGTGCGCGACGGCGGCGGCCTGGCCTCGGTTGGCCACGCCGAGCTTGGCCAGGATGTTGGACACGTGCACGCTGGCGGTCTTGTCGCTGATGAACAGCGCCTCGGCGATCTCGCGGTTGGTGCGGCCCTCGGCGACCAGGGCGAGCACCTCGCGCTCCCGAGGGGTGAGGCCGAGCTCGTCGGTCACCGTCGCTGGCTCCTGCGCCGGCTCGTCGGGCTCGCCCCCGCCCGCCGGGAGCGCCAGCTCGATCCGGGCACGCCGGCTCAGCGAGTCGATCTCCGCGGTCAGCAGCCGCGCGCCGAGCCCACTGGCCAGCATCCGCGCCTTGGCCAGGGCCGTGCCGGCGGCTTGGCGGGGCGCCCCCTGGGCGAGCAGCGCCTCGGCCTCTCGCCAGCGGGCGTAGCCGGCGGGCCAGGGATAGCCGAGCGCCTCCCACGCCTGGGCGCTGCCCGCCCACCGTTCGGGGTCGCTGGGGCCGATGGCCCTTGACCACTCGGCCTCGGCGCTGAGCAGGTTGGCCTTCACGACCAGTGTCGGGACGACGTTCGGGGCGGTGGTCGCCGCGCGGGCCCGCTCGATCAGGCCTGCCGCCAGGTCGCGTGCGACCTGCTCGTCCACGCTGGCATGGCGCGCGCGGGCCTGCTCGGCCGCCGCGGCCTCGACGGCCAACGCGGTGCGGCACAGCTCGGTGATCCAGAAGGGCTCCTCGGAGGTGGCCAGAACCGCCAGCCCGTCGGCCGCGGCGACGCGAGCGTCCGCCAGCCGCCCGTCCCAGATGGCGGTCTCAGCCAGTCCCACGAACACGGGGGTGGCGCTCTGCGGGTCCAGCGGCGCCCGGGACTCTTCGAGGATGCGCTGGAAGTCGGCTCGCGCTGCCGCCAGGTCGCCCGTACGGAGCCGGAGTGTTCCCCGGATGGTCAACGGGCGGACCCAGTGCCCCGGCCACCGGAGGTCCAGGTCGAACACGTCGTCAAGCAACCGCTCGGCCTCCTCCCGGCGGCCAAGGCTCAGCAGCGCATTGGCGGCGTCGGGCAGCAGGCTGGGACCATAGCGTCCCAGCGCGCCGAACTGACGGACCACGTCAGCGCCGGCGAGGAAGACCTCCACAGCGTCGGCGGAACGGCCGGTCATGTCCAGGACCGTGGCGAGATTCGCGTGCACCCGGCCCAGGTCGTCGACGTTCCCTAGCTCCGTGGCGATGTCGCGGCCCTGCTCCAGGTCGGCAATGGCCGCTTCGGTGTGTCCGAGAATGCCGAGGGTGGTCCCTAGGGTGGTGAGGGCATGGCCCTCAACGGCCCGCGCGTTGATCTGCCGGGCCACGGCGACCGCCTCCTCGCACCGGGCCCGCGCGTCGGTCTGGTGGGACAGGAGCATCAGGAGCTGGCCGTGGGCGGCCAGCGCCCGGGCCAGCTCCTCCGAAGGCGGCTCGGGGGGGATCGTGGCCACCGCCCGCTCGACGGCGGCCATCGCCCGCGGGGTGTCCCCGGCGGTCCAGTGGTAACGGGCGAGCCGCTCCAGCAGCGCGCCGGCCCGCAGCGGCTCCGCGACCGGGTCGACCCGGTCGACGGCCAGGCGGGCCAGCGCGATCGCGCGGTCGTCGTCGCCGGCCAGGTTCGCCGCCGAGGCGGCGCGGTACAGCAGCGTGCCCCGGTCCAGCGGGCTCCGGGCGGCCGCCTCCGGCGCCTGGTCCCACAGCTCCAGCGCCCGCTGGTAGTGCCCGACGGCCTCGGCCAGCGCCGCGGCCGACTCCGCGGCCTGCCCGGCCTGCACGCTCGACAGCAGCGCCTGTCCCAGGTCATGGGCGGCGTACCAGTGGTAGGCGAGCTGGCCGCGCTCGACGGCGGTGGCGCTCCTGGCGCCCGAGACCTCACCGCGCTGCTCGATACGGCGCTCCAGCGCCCGGGCGTACGCGGCATGCAGCGGGCCACGCTGCACCGGCAGCAGGTCGTCGTAGATCGCCTCCTGCACCAGCGCATGGCGGAAGACATAGGCGCCGCTGGCCTCGGCGACCGCCAGCACGTGGCGGGTGACCGCCTCGCGCAGCAGCCACACGAGCTCCTGGGTGTCCTGGCCGACCACGGCCGCCAGCAGCTGATGATCCACCCGGGTGCCGGCCACCGCCGCCACCGCCAGCACCCGTTGCGTCGCCTCCGACAGCGTCTCCACCCGCGCCAGCAGCAGGTCCCGCAGGGCCAACGGCAGCTTGGTCCCCTCCAGGTGGGCGGCGAGCAGCTCCTCGGCGAAGAACGGGTTGCCCTCCGAGCGGGCCAGGATCTCCCCGACCAGCGCCGGAGCGACCTCCTCGTCGAGGATCTCGGCGAGCAGCTCGGCCAGCTCCCGGCGGCCCAGCCGGCCGAGCTCCAGCCGCTCGGCCCGGCTGCTGCGGTCCAGCTCGGCCAGGAACGGCCGCAGCGGATGGCGCCGGTGCAGCTCGTCGCTGCGGTAGGTCAGCACCAGGGCCACGCCGGCGCGCAGGTTACGGGCCAGGAAGCCCAGCAGACCACGGGTGGACTGGTCCGCCCAATGCACGTCCTCCACCACCAGCAGCACCGGGCCGCGTTCGGCGAGGCGGTGCAGCACCCCGAGCAGCAGCTCGAACAGCCGCGTCGGGGCCAGCGGGACCGCCTGCTCCCCACCGCCCTGCGGGCTGAGCTCCGGCACGAGCCGAGCCAGCTCCGCGCGGGCGCCGCCCAGGACCCGTTCCAGCTCGTCCGGGTCCATGGCGGCGGCGAGCGGGCGCAGCGCCTCGACCATCGGCGCGTAGGCCAGAACCCCTTCCCCGACGTCGAGGCAGCCGCCCGTGAGCGCCACGGCGCCGAGGCCGTCGGCAGTGCGGAGCAGCTCGGCGACCAGCCGGGTCTTGCCGACGCCGGCCTCGCCCGCCACCACGACGATGGCGGGCTGGCCAGCCGCCGCCCGTTCGAGCGCCGCCCTGAGCTGAGCGACCTCAGCGTCGCGGCCGACCAGCACTGGACTGGAGACTCGCCGCACGCCGCCGATCATCTCAGATCCCGGGTTCGCGTCCAGGGGCTCACGCCGCAGCCGGACGCGGCCGCCGGAACGGCAGGCGCACCCACATGCGGCGGCGGCGGCCGGACCCTGACGGCCGGGCCCGAAGCCCACGGATCAGCCGCTGTCGGGCGCCCTGCTGGTGGAGCTCTGCGATGTGCTGCGCAGCGAGCTGCTGGGTCAACACCACGTACATCTCGTCCTCCTCAGGCGGTGGGTACCGTTCTCACGGACACCAGCATCCGGCTAAGGCCCCACCCCACACATTGGAAGGACGAAGTACTGTCGCCCGGCCGGCCCCTTATTTCACCGGCACCGACGACCCGTAACGCTGCCGGGACGCACGCGGGCCACACTGCCCCCTGTCCGCGACCCTGGAGGGTGGCGCTGCCGGAGGTCAGCCGGGTGCAGCGAGGACCATGGCGGTGAGCCGCGACGTCGACGCCGCCGGCGCGGACCGGTGGGCGCCAGGGCTGGCGTGGCTGCTGTGGGCGCTGACCCTGTCGGGGCTGGCCGCCGCCTTCTGGGTTGACCACCTGCTGCGCCGAGCGGGGCACCCCGAGCTGACGATCCGCGCCCACGAGCTGACCTACGTGGCGGCGATGGCCGGCATGGCGACGGTCGGGGCAGTGCTGGCCGGCCGCCGGCCGCGTCACCCCGTCGGCTGGCTGATGCTGGCCCTTGGGCTCTCGGTGACCCTGGACGGGGTGACCGACAGCTACGCCCGGTACGGGCTCCTGGCCAGCCCGGGGGCGGTCCCGGCCGTCGGCCAGGTCGCGTGCTCGGGGACACGTTCGCCCTCTGGCCGGCCTGCATCGGCTTCATCCTGCTGCTCACGCCGACCGGCTCGCTGCCGTCGCCCCGCTGGCGATGGTGGGCCGGGATCGCCGTCGTGGCGCCACTGTTGTGGAAGGCGGCGACCGTCCTCGGGATCGAGACGGCAGAGTTCCCGCCCTTCTACTCGTTCCGGAACCCGTACTTCGTTCCCGCCCTGGGGGCACCGGCCATCGCGGTGGCGCTGCCCGCGCTCGCGATCACGCTGCTCAGCGTGGTGGTGGGTGGCGCCTCGCTGGTCGTCCGCTCTCGCCATGCCAAGGGCGAGGAACGCCAGCAGCTGCGCTGGGTGGCGTCCGCGGCGGCGGTGGCGGCGGCCGGTATCCCGGTCGCCGTGGCCGGCATCTCCATCAACAGTCCAGCCGTGGTCGGCGTGGCCGTGCTCGGCTCGGCGGTGGTCCTCTGCCTGGCCATCGCCGCGGCGATTCTGCGCTACCGGCTGTACGACCTGAACCGCGTCATCAGCCGCACCGTCGCCTACGGGCTGCTGACGCTGCTGCTGGCCGGCGCCTACGCCGCGGTGGCGCTCGGGCTGGGCCAGCTGCTCGGCCAGGACTCCAGCCTGGCGGTGGCCGGCGCGACCCTGGCCGTGGCCGCCGCCTTCCAGCCGGCCGGCCGGACCGTGGAGGGGTTCGCGGCCCGGCTCCGCGACCAGGTCGACCTGGACGTCCTGCACAGCGAGCTGCTGGCCGTGGTCGACCAGACCATGCAGCCGACCCGAGCATCACTGTGGCTACGACCGTCCAGCACCGCCGGCCGGGCCGGCCACGGCCGGTAGCCCAGAGCGGACCAGAGCGGCGGACCGAAGGGTGGTGGGTCAGGCCCCGTCCTGGGCGGAGAGGTCCTTGTCCTCCATCTCCCACGCATGGTCGAGGGTGTGGAAGCCAGAGTGTCGGATGAGGAATGGCAGCGTCCACGACCGCATGCGCCGCTTGACCTCCCCGGCGTTGTACGCGCGCATCGCCGCGACGTAGGCCTCCCGATGCTGCCGCAGTCCATCCGGGGGAAGCGCCGCGCCCTCCGGTATCCGCAACCCCACCTGTTTCGCGAAGTCCTCGCTTTCGGTGCGGATGGTGTGGCGGATGATCTGGTCGCGGTCGCGTCCTCCCCCGCGCGGGCCCTTGCGCATCTCCGGCGAGACCCGCGCCGCGACGCCGTCGAAGAACGCCCAGCAGGCCCGCAGGAGCGTGATCGCGCGCTCGAGCTCCGCCTCGTCCATCGGCTCCTGCTCGGTCGCAGAGGGCGAGAAGGAGATGCCCCAGAAGTCGGTCGAACCGGTTCCGACCTTGTCCTCCACAATCTTGAGGGCCCCGGCGGCGTCGAACTCGCCTGCCATCCCGGCGAGACCCGCGACCGGCCGGTAGCGCTCCCGATAGGACTCGAGCGTCTCCAAGGCGAGCTCGGCGCTCTTCGCGCCCCGACTCCACCCTGGCCAGTCGATGCCGAAGGCCACCGACCGCTTCCCCTTGGGCCCACGTTCGACGACGGTGCGGACAGGCATTGCGCATTATTGCATGGGGGCCTCACTCTCCTGAGGCCGGCGGCAGCACCTCGGCGGGGCTGATGGTGGCGGCGGTGTGGTGTCCGTGGGGCGACGCCATGGTTGGATCTCCTTCCAGCATGCCCTGCAGGTGACCCGATGCGCATGCGGTCACTCAATGAAGACTGCGTGCTCAACATCGGGAACAAGTCGCATGCGATCACCGCCCAGCTGCTCATTCCTGACGGCGGGGCCAGCGGCGTGCTGTCCGCCCAGGGTGGGGTGACGGGCGGCTGGTCGCTGTACCTCAAGGACGGCCGGCCCAAGTACCACTACAACTTCGCCAACCTGGAGCACTATGAGGTCGATGCCGAGACCGCCATCCCGGCCGGGGACCACCAGCTGCGCCTGGAGTTCGCCTACGACGGCGGTGGGCTGGGCAAGGGCGGCACGGCCAGCCTTTCGCGGTCCGGTGTCGTCTGCCTGGTGACACCCCGTCTTGCTGGTTGCGCCTTGTGGAATGACGGCGGGCATGACCGTCGCGACCTCCATCGGCGCATACCTGACGCCGACGCTCGTAACGCTCCCGGGACGGGGGCCGATCACAGTGGCGTGGTGGACCTCGCGAACGGGAGGCGGTGCCGTGACGACCTCGGCGCAACCAGCGTTGCCAACGCGACGCTGGGCGGCCGGGATGGCCTGGGCGCTGTGGACCCTGGCCGTGCTCGGCCTGGCCGCGACCGCCCGGTTCGACCAGCTGCTGCGCCAGGCCGGCCGGCCTGAGCTGGCCCAGCTGCGCGGCGGTGGTGTCGCGGTGATCCTCTCCGCCCTGAGTGCGGCCACGGCCGGGGCGGTGCTGGCCAGCCGCCGGCCTCGGCACCCGGTCGGGTGGCTGCTGCTCGCCTTCGGCCTGGTCCCCCAGGCGCTGTCGGGCGCGGCCGAAGGGTACGCCCGCTACGGGCTTCTGGCCCGGCCGGGAACACTGCCGGGCACCGAGCAGCTGGCCGCGCTGGCCTCGGCCACCTTCGTTCCCGGCCTGAGCCTGGTCGCGTTCATCCTGCTGCTGACCCCGACCGGGTCACTGCCCTCGCCCCGCTGGCGCTGGTTCGCCCGGGTCGCGGCCGCGCTCCCGGTGGTGTTCCTGGCGGCGTGGCTGCTGGCAGTGCCTCAGCTTGACCCGGAGTCACCCCTGGCGTCGGTCCGCAACCCGTTCGCCATCGGTGGCCTGGCCGCCGCCGGGATGGCCGTTGCCGGGGTCGCCTCCCCGGCCATCGCGCTCACCATGGCCGTGGCGGCCGCCTCGCTGGTGCGGCGCTTCCGCCGCGGCCGCGGCAGCGAACGCCAGCAGCTGCGCTGGCTGGCCGTGGCGGCCGGGCTGGCGCCGCCGGTGGTCCTAGGGACCGCGGCGGCCATCGTCACCGGGAACCTGGTCCTCGGCGGCTGGCTCATCGGCCTCTACCTGGCGCTGCTGCCGCTGGCGATCGCTGCCGCCATCGTCCGGTACCGGCTGTACGACCTGGACCGGATCATC
>Ga0307416_100000851_pt1 | contig 16060 bp, 10 predicted proteins | sample DK1Cmetagenome_2_FD_203821 | JGI IMG/M metagenome (GOLD analysis project Ga0307416, IMG submission 203821) | Maize rhizosphere microbial communities from greenhouse at UC Davis, California, United States - DK15-C-3 | ecosystem: Host-associated > Plants > Roots > Rhizosphere > Soil | place...
TTCAAACAGATCGACGCCCTCCGCGCGCTGGCAGTCGCCATGGTAATCTTCTCCCACTGGGCAGGGTATCACGAATACCTTTGGAATGATGACTCATTCTGGTTCAACGGAGAAGTCGGAGTTCAGCTATTTTTTATCATCAGCGGTTTTCTTATCACGGGCATCCTGCTTGACGAACGGGAGCGCGCTAAACGATTGCAGTCAAAGCCTGGCTCCATCCTGAAAGCATTCTACATCAGGAGGTTCCTCCGAATCTTTCCGCTTTTCTACGGGACGCTCTTTATAGGATTTATCCTCGGACATCCCGACGTACGACAGTCCATTCACTGGCATATCCCATATCTCAGCAATTTCTTTTTTGCATCACGCGGCGAATACATGGGTGACGTCTCACACTTTTGGAGCCTCGCGGTCGAAGAACAATTTTACTTTGTCTGGCCATTCCTCATCCTGTTCATTCCAAGAAGGTTTTTGCCCCCGGTCATTATCCTGTGTATCGCCATGGGACCTTCTTTCCGCTTTCTGGTCGGCGTTATTCTTCACGCAAATGATGTTGCGGTAAACGTTCTTCCGTTTTCATCCCTCGATAGCCTGGCGGGCGGGGCGTTATTGGCTATCCTGCATCGACGCTCCATTCAAGGTGGTGTCAGCAGCGCACTGACAAAATGGATTGTCGGAGGCTGTATCGCCTGTGGCATCGCTTACATTTTTCTCCGCATGGCCGTGCCGGTGAGCGAGTCAATGCAGTCCACGGGAGTATTTATCGCCCGCACGCTACTTGCACCAGGATTGTGCGCTGTTGTCTGGTATACTGCGAAGGGAATAAAGGGCAGGATAGGGGAGATGCTCCAGTGGGAGCCGGTCGCGTATGTCGGTCGGATCAGCTACGGACTGTATGTCTTTCATTTTTTCATTCCCGGTATCACTGCCTGGATTTTTCACCGGTTTGATTTTCTTATCTGGGAAAGATTTGGAGTCGGAACATACCTGCTCGTCAACATCGTTGTACTGCTGACCCTGTCGGCACTCTCCTGGCACTTCTTCGAAAGCAGAATAAATGCTCTCAAGAAGTTCTTTCCATATACGCACAACTCAAACATACCAAGGCCAACGTTTCGGCTGTCGGTCGTTTATTCGCGTTTAATACGTCGACACGTGTGAGCCGTACATCATTCCATAGGTTATTGCGACAATGTAGCCTGGTGAGTCATCGTTATTCTACCATCTGAAATAATTTTGAAATAATCTATTGCAATTTCATTGTATTGCAAATGCGCATAATGATCTCCAGCGTTCCAATACGCTGTATTATATAGAGTACTGATTTCGTCTCACGGTCACGATTCACGTCTGCCCTCTCACGATTCACGACTCACGTCTTTCCGACTCGCCACTCACGCCTCACGTCTGCCGACTCACCATTCACGCCTCACGTGTGCCGACTCACCATTCACGACTCACGACTCACGTCTCACGTCTCACGACTCGCCACTCACGCTTCACTTCTATTTAAAACCTTTCTAAATTGATTTTTTCCGCCGCTTCATACGCTTTCTGTCACTACTTTCGCCCCCAAATCCTACGGTCGATACAGGCCTCTTAGAACGCGCAAAAAACTTGGTCGCCCTGGTAAATAAATTTGAAAAAATGCATTCCAATAGTAGATTTGTGCGCACTTGTTTTGGAAACGGACACTAACTTGACATGACAATAAACTATCCTCACTCCGCGCTCAAGTCCCTGATATTTTCCATAGTCCTCGCATTATCCAGTTTATCCAGTTTATCAAGCTTTTCACAGGAGATACCCACTGACGAAGCATCCATCGCAGCAGGAAAACAACTGTTTGATACAAACTGTAAGACCTGTCACCGCGTAGACTCACGTTTGATCGGACCACCACTCGGAGGTGTATACGACCGCGCTCCATCTATCGAATGGATTCAGAACTTCGTTAAAAACTCATCTGCAGTGATCGCCAGCGGCGACCCTTATGCAGTCAATCTCTTCAATGAATATAACAAAGTGTTGATGACTTCTTTCTCTTCTCTGAAGAATGAAGATATCCTCAACATTATGGGATACATTAAGTCTGAAGCAGAAAAACCTCAGACAGCAACACCCGACGGCGCAGCACAGCCTGCTGGAGCTGGGGGAGGAGCCGCCGGAGCACCTGAGTATCTCAACCTCATCCTGATCGGGATGGTGATCATCCTCATTCTGCTCGTCGTTATCCTCCTGTTCATGATATCGGCGATCAAGCGCTTCCTCGACCAACGTCCACTGACGGAGGAGCAGCGAGAAGTCGTTCACTCACCCATCAACGTTGGCACGATCACACGCAGCCGCGGATTTATCTTTGCCGTTGCCTTCATCGTCGCGGCACTCGGCTTTAAAGCCATCATCAACGTCCTTTTCTCTGTCGGCGTTCAGCTCGGTTACGCGCCCGAACAACCCATCGCATTCTCGCATAAGATCCACGCGGGTCAATACGAAATCGACTGTAAGTATTGCCATACCGGTGTGACGAAAGGAAAAAATGCCACGATCCCTTCCGTGAATATCTGTATGAACTGTCATAACCAGATCAAGTCAGGAACTAACACAGGCGAAAATGAGATCGCCAAAATCGTTCGGGCCTACAACGAAAACAAACCGATCGAATGGGTGCGTGTACACAATCTGCCGGACCTGGCTTACTTCAATCACTCACAACACGTTATCGTAGGAGAGGTAGAGTGCCAAACGTGCCACGGACCAGTCCAGGAAATGGACGTCGTTCGTCAACATTCTCTGCTGACCATGGGATGGTGTATTGACTGTCACCGTCAAACCGAAGTGAACGCCCGCGGTAATGCCTATTACGACAAACTGATGGAGCTGCACGGAAAATCTGGAAAAGCGAACATGACGGTGGAAGAGATCGGCGGACTCGAGTGCTCCAAATGCCACTATTGATAACCATGATGAAAATGTGAGCACGCTGCTCATCGCGTGCCCGCAAAAAAAGCAAAACACACTAGCATAAAAACGTCGCGATAAATCGAGATATGGAATCTAAAAAAATATACTGGAAAGGCATCGGGCAACTTAAGAACAGCACCGGGTTCGTAAAGGACGCTGCTAATGAATTCGCCCAGCCTGGTCCGGAAGAAGATCTCGGGCACTCCCGCAGAGATTTTTTGAAGATGATGGGCTTTGGTGTCGCCGCAGCTTCTCTCGCTGCATGCGAAGCACCGGTCCGCAACGCAGTTCCTTTCGTTAACAAACCCGAAGAATTCGAAGCCAGTATCCCTAACTACTACGCTTCAACCTATATAAATGGCGGCGACTATTGCAGTATCGTCGTGAAAACGAGAGAAGGCCGTCCCATCAAAGTCGATGGTAATGCGTTGTCCTCTGTAACAAAAGGCGGCACCAGTGCCCAGGTAGAAGCATCGGTGCTTTCACTGTATGACAATGACCGCCTCCGCGGGCCCAAGGCTGCGCATCGTCCCATCGACTGGAGCGCAATGGATGCGCAGATCATTTCTAAGCTGAACGAGATCTCCCGTGGCGGAGGCCAGATTCGCCTGGTCAGCAATACGATCTTAAGTCCGACAACGAAGGCAGCGATCGCGCGCTTTACGGCGAAGTATCCTTCAGCGCAACACATCCAATACGATCAGGTTTCTCACTACGGGATGCTGAAGGCCAACGAGCAATCTCTCGGTGCAGCCATCATTCCTTCATATGACTTCAGCAAGGCCACCACCATCGTGGGCATCGGCGCTGATTTTCTCGGAAGCTGGGGATCTACGATTGAAAACAAGAAACAATACGCGCAAACCCGCGAAGTGGGCGAGGACAAAAAGCAGATGTCCCGCCACTATCAGTTTGAATCCATACTTTCTATCACAGGTGCAAATGCAGACTACCGCACCCCGGTAAAGCCGTCCGAAGAACCGGGTGTTGTAGTGCAACTTTATAATCTCATCGCTGCAAAAGCGGGTAGGCCCGCCGTTGACGGTGGTGTCGAAAAACCCCACCTTTCCCGCGCGGCCGGCGAACTATGGCAGAACCGCGGCAAGGCGCTGGTCGTAGCCGGCTCTAATGACAGGTCAGTCCAGATAATCGTTAATGCTATCAACGACATGCTGGGCAGCTATGGCACTACCATTTTGCCGAACCTTCCTGTCAATTTCCGGCAGGGCAACGATGAAGCGATGGATACCTTCATCAGTGATGTTGTCGAAAAGCGCATCGCAGGTGTGATCTTCTACAACTGTAACCCGGTGTATGACCACCCGAGAGGTGCTGAGCTAGCCGAAGGATTAAAAGGCATTTCACTTTCCGTTGCAACGGGATTTAAGGAGGAGGAGACGGGGGCTGCGTGTCAGTTCCTGGCCCCCGATCACCACTATCTCGAATCATGGAATGATGCAGAGCCGAAAGCAAACCACTTCAGTCTTGCGCAGCCGACCATCACGCCGATCTTCAAGACGCGTGCTGCACAGCAGAGCTTTCTCGTGTGGGCAGGTGAGGAACAAACAGATTACTTTGAGTTCCTGAAAGCAAGCTGGAGATCCCGCTTCTACCAGGGCGGTCAATACGATTTCCAGACGTTTTGGGATAAATGTCTTTACGACGGAGTCTATGAGCTACCAGGACAAGGCGGAGGTTCCGTTTCGTTCAGTGGTAATGTAAACGCCGCAGCGAGCGCCATCGCGAACAATTACAAATCCGGTGGCTTCGAGCTGGTCATCTATTCCAACGGTAGCGTTGGCGACGGATCGCAGGCAAACAATCCGCTTCTGCAGGAGTTACCTGATCCTATCACAAAAGTGGTTTGGGATAATTACCTGCTCGTTTCCGTAAAGGACGCAGCCAACATTTCTTTCGACGAAAGTCATACAAAGCTCGCGACGATATCAGTTAACGGCAAGAACGTAAAATTGCCCGTCATGGTACAACCGGGCCAGCCGCAGGGTGTGATCGGAATCCCTCTGGGATACGGACGCACGAAAGCGGGTAAGGTAGCGGATGGAATAGGAGCAAATGCCTATCCTCTGGTAAGTATGGTCAACGGCTCGTTAAGCTACGTTGCTACCGGAATTGATTTCACGATCAATGAGGACGAAGATTATCAGCTCGCTCAAACTCAAACGCAGAATACTCACATGGGCCGCAGGTCCGTTATCCAGGAGACTACCCTTCAGGAGTTCAATGACGGTACCTTTGCGAAAGAGAAGTTTGAACCCAAGATCAACACCTGGAAAGCGGAAGGTCACCAGATCGATCCTGAAAAATTAACACTCTGGAAAAACCACCAGTACGCTAACCACCACTGGGGTATGGCCATCGATCTCAACACTTGTATCGGGTGCGGTGCCTGTGTTGTTGCATGTAATGTTGAAAATAACGTAGCTCTTGTTGGTCGCGAAGAGGTGATCAATCGCCGCGAGATGTTGTGGCTGCGTATCGATCGGTATTACAGCAGCGATGCGGATGCCGAAGATTGGACAGGCGTTGAAAAGGCTTCCGAAAATCCCGAAGTGGTTTTCCAGCCAATGCTTTGCCAGCATTGCAACAACGCACCTTGCGAGACAGTGTGCCCTGTAGCCGCTACAACGCATAGCACGGAAGGCCTTAATCAGATGGCCTATAATCGCTGTATCGGTACGCGTTACTGCGCGAACAACTGCCCTTATAAAGTACGTCGCTTCAACTGGTTCAAATACCACGACAATAAACAGTTCGCGTCTGTGAATCCGGCGATGAATACCGACCTCGGCAAGATGGTCCTGAATCCCGACGTTACAGTGCGGTCACGTGGTGTGATGGAGAAATGTACCTTCTGCGTTCAAAGGATTCAAGCCGGCAAACTCAACGCGAGGAAAGAAAAGAGAACGGTTCGCGATGGGGAAGTAGTCACAGCGTGTGCCGCCGCTTGTTCGACAGGGGCTATCTTGTTCGGTGACATGAACGACCCTGAAAGCAGGATCAGCAAACACCTCAAGGTGCGGCCGCTCGAGCCTGAGAAACCGCATATCAATGATAAAGAATCTGACAACGTCCGCGCTTATTCAGTGCTCGAGGAGATCAATACGCGACCGAACATTTTCTACCTCGCAAAAGTGAGAAACAAAGACCGCTCTAACGTTTAAGTATTAGAAGAGTATAAAAGGATAACGGTATACACGACCATGCAAGTAACTTCCGCAATTCGCGAACCTTTGATAACCGGTGGCAAGACACTTAAAGATGTGTCGCATGACATCAGCCGCCACGTAGAGAACAGACCAAACCCGCTCTGGCTTATCGCCATGGCTGTTTCTCTGGTTCTGTTTGCATTTGGCTTTTACTGTGTGTGCGTCCTTCTCTGGGAAGGAATCGGAATGTGGGGCTTAAATAAAACAGTAGGCTGGGCGTGGGATATCACCAACTTCGTCTGGTGGGTCGGTATAGGTCACGCAGGTACCCTGATCTCGGCCATCCTTTTATTGTTCCGTCAGCGCTGGAGGATGTCCATTAACCGCGCCGCGGAAGCGATGACGATCTTCGCCGTTATCTGTGCCGCAACATTCCCGCTCATGCACATGGGCCGATTGTGGCTTGGATTTTACTGGGCGCTGCCTCTTCCCAATACATTCGGCTCACTGTGGGTGAACTTTAACTCTCCACTTCTTTGGGACGTGTTCGCGATCTCAACTTATTTCACGGTATCTCTGGTCTTCTGGTATATCGGTCTCATCCCCGACTTTGCTACTATCCGCGATCGTGCACTTGTTCAGGGCGCAAACACACGCGCTGCCATCTACAACGCACTTAGCTTCGGCTGGCAGGGTGGTGCGAAGACCTGGATGCGTTATGAATCAGTGGCGCTGATCCTTGCAGGTTTGTCAACTCCACTTGTATTGTCCGTTCACACGATCGTATCCATGGACTTCGCGACTTCGGTAATACCGGGATGGCATACCACGATCTTCCCGCCCTACTTCGTTGCAGGAGCGATCTTCTCCGGGTTCGCAATGGTGTTGACACTGCTGCTGGTCACCCGTAAAGTGTTCAAGCTTGAGGACTATATCACAATCTACCACATCGAGCTGATGAACATCATCATCATCGTCACCGGTTCAATTGTGGGTATCGCATACATCACTGAGCTGTTCATCGCCTGGTACTCTGGTGTCGAATATGAAGGCTACGCATTCTTCAACCGCGTGCAAGGACCTTATGCATGGGCTTACTGGTCCATGATGACCTGTAACGTTATCTCGCCGCAGCTTTTCTGGATCAAGAAGATCCGTACAAGCCTGGTTGCCACATTCGTTCTCTCGATCATCGTGAACATTGGGATGTGGTTCGAGCGCTTCGTGATCATCGTGACCTCACTGCACCGCGATTACCTTCCTTCTAGCTGGACGATGTTCCACCCTACGATGTATGACATCGGTGAATACATCTTTACATTCGGTTTGTTCTTCACTGCATTCTTCCTCTTTGCCAAGTTCTTCCCTGTCGTGAACATGGCGGAGATCAAGAGTATCCTCAAAGCTACGTCTTCTGAAGGTCAGCAGGGAACACCAAGGGAAGTAGATAGAACCCGTCATTAATCCATTATTTTAAAAACAATGGCAGCAAATAAAGATTTTATCATAGGGGTATTTGAAGATGAAGATGTGCTGGTAAACGCAGTGCGCATCCTTAGATCAAAAGGGGTAAGGATACATGAAGTGTTCACGCCATTCCCGGTTCACGGCCTGGATGAAGTGTTAGGCTACAGAAGAAGCCGCCTTCCTATCGCCGCCTTCCTTTTTGGAATAACCGGAACATCGCTGGCGTTGCTCATGCAATTCTGGATGCTCGGTTATGACTGGCCGATGATCATTGGCGGTAAGCCCCACGCGGCTTTACCTCCTTTCATTCCTGTGACTTTCGAATTCACTGTATTGCTTTCCGCATTGGGAATGGTTGCAACCTTCCTCATCGTGAGCGATATGAAACCTTACGGGAAACCAAGACAGTTCGACGTGCGCAGCACGGATGATAAGCTCGTCATGGCCATCGACCTGCATGTGAACAGAACACAAAAGCCTGCCGCCATCGCCGAGATATTAAAAGATGCAGGCGCGTCGGAGGTGAATGAGAAGAGTTTTGCGTAGGGACGTAAGGGATGTAAGGGGGCATAAGGGACGTAAGGGGCATAAGGGGCATAGGGGAATAAGGGACGTAAGGGGAATAAGGGAGATAAAGGGAGTAAGGGAAACGGAATAAAGTAGCAGTCACGTAGAGAGCTGAAGAATAAGGTAAGTACCGCACTCACGATTCACGACTCACGATTCACGACTCACCACTCACCACTCACGAATAAGTAACGATGAAATAACAGCACTGGCGAGTAACATAGATAGCACAAGCTCCATTGACAACTGACAAACAGAAAAATGAAAAAATTACTCATAGCATTTTCCGGATTCGCACTGTTGGCGGGCTGTGGCGCGCAGGGTGATAACACGGGTACTGAATATGCACCTAACATGTACCACTCCGTAGCTTATGAACCATATAAGCAAATCATGGATTGGGATGCAGGACGTTGGGCCACATCAATCGATTATCCCAAGATAGAAGGAGAAAATAAAGGGCATGCCGAATATTTTAATTCGAACATGTTTAACCCCCATCGCATGAACATGCGCACGCCGCCTGCGAACACTGTCAAAAGAAACGAGCATGGATGGCTGCCTTACAGATTACCCAACGATTCAACAGGCTTGCGCCTGGCTGACCGGCTGCAAAGTCCGTATCCGGAAACTCCTGAAGTCGTAGCTGCAGGGAAGGCATTATTCGAAATGTATTGCGACCACTGCCACGGTCCGAAAGGCGCCGGTGATGGCAAAGTTGCAACGGGTGTCACTGTGGACGGCAAGGAAAAAAGCGCCTACGCCGGCGTGCCGAGCTACCAGTCTGACGCGCTTAAAAATATCACGGAAGGACATATCTTCCACGTGATCACGTACGGGAAAAATCTGATGTGGCCCCATGGCTCCCAGATCACCCCTGACGATCGCTGGAAGATCGCCAAGTACGTGAAGACTCTCCAGCGGTGAGAGGTCGAAAAGTTTGCGAACTAAGCAATGGGTGTGACAAATAGAGAAAAGTGAGGAAATCTGCTGGCGGCAGCACTCACGACTCACGATTCACGCCTTACGAAAATTATCAAGTGATGGAAAACGGTGGGAAGCACTGAGCGATGCAGATACAACTCACCACTCACCACTGACAAGAAGACTAATGACTAATGACTGATAACAATGGCCCACGTAATTATTGAAGACGAACAATATATTTTCAGAAGGGAGACACGCAATAAGCTTTTTATAATCCTCGGGTTAGGAGTATTGCTTTTTGTGATCGGATTGCTCACTTCAATGAGCGGTGCTCCGCACGCAGCTGAGGAACATGCGATGGTTCAACAGCAGGAGCTCGTGGCAAGTACTGCACAAAGCCATGGCACTGCGCAGCATCAGGACGAGGAGCACGCCGCCGGGCATGACGCGGGTCCCGACTATTGGGTCAAGAGGCTTTACACGACCCTGTGGATGAACAATGTTTTCTTCACCGGACTCGGAATTATCGGCTTGTTCTTCGTGGCCATTCATTATGCGGCACAGGCCGGTTGGTCCGCAGGTCTTATTCGGATTCCATTGTCGATGGGTAACTGGATCCCGATCGCGGGTCTTCTGATGTTGATCCTCTTCTTTGTCACTAATCACACGGTTTTCCACTGGACGCACAGCTATCTGTATGAAGACGGCGGCGCGCAACATGACCAGATCATCAGCGGAAAGGCCGGTTTCTTCTACTGGCCGGGTGAGCCGGGAGGATTCCCGATCTTTTACATCCTGAGGATGGTGCTGTTCTTTGGGATGTGGTACTGGTTCTATGCGATCATCCGCAGGAACTTGCTGGCCGAAGACCTCGAAGACAAACCCATATACTGGTACAAGAACCGCTCGACATCCGCATGGTTCCTGGTTTTCTTTGCTGTTAGCTCCTCCGTTGCAGCGTGGGATTGGGTTATGAGCATCGACACGCACTGGTTCAGCACGATGTTCGGATGGTATGTATTCGCAAGCTGGTGGGTCACTGGTCTGGCGATGATCACGATGATCTGTGCCTTCCTGAAAGACGCCGGATACCTGAAAGTGGTGAATTCAAATCACCTGCACGACCTCGGTAAATACATGTTCGCCTTTACTATCTTCTGGACTTACATCTGGTTCAGTCAGTTCCTGCTGATCTGGTATGCAAACATCCCTGAGGAGTCTGTTTACTTTGTTGAAAGAATGACCACTAGCCCTTACAGCTGGATATTTTATACCAACCTTATAATGAACTTTGTTCTACCGTTCTTGTTACTGATGACAAGGGATGCAAAACGACAAATCGCCATGCTGAAAGTTGTTTGCCCGATCATCATCGTTGGTCACTGGTTTGATTTTTACAACATGATCACGCCCGGAATTATGCAGAGTCAGGGTGCGCTGGGTCTGCTCGAGATCGGTGTGGCGCTGATGTTCCTCGCGGCATACCTGCTCGTCGTACTCGGATCTCTGGCAAGAATACCGCTCGTTGGTAAAAACCATCCGACACTGGCAGAAAGTCTCAATCATCACATTTAAAAAGGATAAGAAATCATGACGAATCTGATAATAGGCTTAGGTGTTGTTCTAATCCTTGTCATTCTTTACCTGATCTTCCGGGTCAGCAGCCTGGTGGGGCTTGCACGAACGCGTCCCGTTACAACGGAGGCGCGCGTCGACTCAAGCAACAAAGTAAATGCGGCTCTTTTCCTGGGATTTACCATCGTTTCTCTTGTAGCATTCTTCTGGTACTCATTTGCATATTTCGAGGACTATAACCTGCCGGTAGCATCTGTTCACGGCGCGTGGACTGATACATTGTTCTGGATCACCATGGCGGTAACGGTCGCAGCCTTCAGCATCATTAGTGTTGTCATGGCATTGTTCGTGTTCAACTACCAGCATAAGGAAGGCCGCAAGGCAAAATTCTATCCTGACAACCATTATCTCGAGCTTGCGTGGACGATTATTCCTGCTATCGTACTGGCTATCCTCATCTTCACTGGTCTTCGCGCGTGGAATGACATCACCTCACCTGCATCCGCGGATGCGGAAGTAATAGAAGTCATTGGCCAACAGTTTGCCTGGACGGCCCGTTATCCCGGGAACAGGGATAATACACTGGGCTCTTACAACTACAAGCTCATCGACGCTGTAAATGAATTCGGTCTTGATCTCAGTGACAAGAATTCATTCGACGATTTCAAATCGCTGGAGCTGCACATTCCGAAAGACAAAGAGGTTCTCATCAAGATCCGCGCAAAGGATGTATTGCACAGTATGTACATCCCGCATTTCCGGGTAAAGATGGATGCCGTCCCCGGAATGCCGACACAGTTCAAATTCGTCGCCAATAAAACTACTGAAGAGATGCGCGATGAGTTGAACAATCCAACCTTCAATTATGAGCTGGCCTGCGCAGAAGTTTGCGGTCAGGCTCACTTCTCCATGAAAATGATCGTGGTGGTTGAAGAGCCGGAAGCATATGAAAAATGGAAGCAAGGTCAGGAAGCCTGGTTAAAACAAAATCCTGACTACCTCAAGAAAGTGCCGGCAGCACTCCAGGACGCTGCAATGATAAAGGCCGGGATGCAAAGGGATCCAGGCGTGGCAGTGGCAGGCAACTAAGTTTCAAAAGAATTAAAGATTTAAGACATGGCTACAACTGATATACACGTTCACCACGGTGTTCCCCATCATGATGATCATGAACACGAGCACGAACACCACGAAGGGAACTTCTTTACTACTTATATTTTCAGCGAAGACCATAAGGTGATCGGAAAGCAGTTCCTGATCACTGGTATCTTCTGGGCGTTGATCGGAGGTTTGTTTTCAATCCTGTTCCGCCTGCAACTTGGCTTCCCTGATGCCAACCTCGAATGGCTGCGGCCCTTGCTCGGCGGCTGGATCTCGGACCAGGGAAAACTGGATCCTCAATTCTATCTTGCGCTCGTCACTATGCACGGTACCATCATGGTCTTCTTCGTGCTAACCGCAGGTCTCAGCGGAACGTTTGCCAACTTCCTGATTCCATTACAGATCGGGGCGCGTGATATGGCCTCCGGTTTCATGAATATGTTGTCATACTGGTTCTTCTTTCTGTCCAGTGTGGTCATGTTCACTTCTCTCTTCCTCGAAACAGGACCCGCGAGCGGAGGCTGGACTATCTATCCTCCTCTTAGCGCGCTGCCTCAGGCGATGTCAGGCTCCGGCCTCGGCATGACGCTTTGGTTGGTGTCCATGGCGTTGTTTATTGTTAGCACTTTGCTTGGCGGTATCAACTACATTGCCACGATTATTAACCTGCGAACTCACGGCATGTCGTTTACACGCTTGCCCCTTACTATCTGGGCGATCTTCTTCACCGCGATCGTAGGATTGCTTTCATTCCCCGTGTTGTTTGCAGCAGTCTTGCTCCTGATATTTGACAGAAGCTTCGGTACAAGCTTTTATCTTTCTGACATTTATATTGCTGGCGAAGCACTGGCCCACTCCGGTGGAAGCCCGGTTCTATTCCAGCACCTTTTCTGGTTCCTTGGTCATCCGGAGGTATACATTGTGATTCTTCCTGCCCTCGGTATCACATCGGAGATCATTGCCACAAATTCGCGTAAACCTATCTTCGGTTACAAGGCGATGATCGGTTCGCTGCTTTTCATTGCGATACTCTCATTCGTGGTGTGGGCCCACCATATGTTCGTTACGGGAATGAATCCATTCCTGGGATCGATCTTTATGCTGCTCACGCTGATCATTGCCGTGCCATCGGCTGTGAAGATCTTTAACTATGTAACTACGCTTTGGAAGGGTAACATCCGGTTTACACCAGGCATGCTGTTCTCAATCGGTATGGTTTCTTACTTCCTCACAGGTGGAATTACAGGTATTTTCCTCGGAAACTCTGCCATCGATATTCAACTGCATGATACCTATTTCGTGGTCGCGCACTTCCACCTTGTTATGGGAAGCGCGGCATTCTTTGGTATGCTCGCAGGTATCTACCATTGGTTCCCCAAGATGTTTGGCCGGATGATGAACGCGAAGCTTGGATACGTCCACTTCTGGATCACCTTCATCGGCGTTTATATGGTATTCTTCCCCCTGCACTATATCGGGATCGCAGGATTCCCGAGAAGATATTACACATGGACGAACTTTGATACGTTTAGCGGATTCTTCGATCTCAACATGCTCGTGAGCACGGCTGCGATCATAACTTTCTCCGCGCAGTTTATCTTCCTTTTCAACTTTTTCTACAGCATGTTCCGCGGTCCAAAGGCTTCTTCAAATCCATGGAATTCGAATACACTCGAGTGGACGACGCCAAGGTTACCGCAACACGGCAACTGGCCAGGGGCGATTCCTTCTGTGTATCGCTGGCCTTACGACTACAGTAAACCAGGAGCTAAGGATGACTTTATCCCGCAAACCATTCCTTTCTCTGAAACTCCGGAATCGAATCTGCCTCATGAAAATGATCTGATCAGACTGGAGACAACTGGTACGCAAGGCGCGATCGTGGTCGAGAAAAAGGATTAAACTTTAGAATGAAAAAGCTCCGCGCTTTTTACAAGCTGAGCCTTTCAACTTTAGTCGCGGTTTATGTTCTGATACTGGTGGGTGGTATCGTGCGGAGTACCGGCTCAGGAATGGGGTGTCCTGACTGGCCGAAGTGCTTCGGGAATTGGGTCCCTCCGTCGGACGTGTCACAACTTCCGGCCGATTACAAGGAAACCTATGCAGACTACCGCCATCAAAAAAATGTGCGGTTTGCGAAGTATCTGCGGATGATGGGAATGCGCTCAACCGCCGATCAATTGCTGAATGACAAATCGGTCCTCGTTGAAGCGGATTTCAACGCTATAAAAACCTGGATCGAATATCTTAACCGCATCACAGGTGTGATCATCGGATTCTTGATCTTCCTGGTGTTTGTGTATTCTTTGAAATTCTGGAGTTCTGATCGCAAGCTGACGATCATATCATTGCTGACCCTGCTACTTGTTTCGTTTCAGGGATGGATCGGCTCTTTCGTCGTCTCGAGCAACCTGACGCCATGGACGATCACAGTGCATATGTTTCTGGCGCTTCTGATCGTGGCGATGCTCGTATACCTGGTCCATGCAGCGCTGCCGAATAGCTACACCGTTGACGCTCCGGCTGGCTTTTGGTGGCTTACGGCATGCATCGCCGTCCTTATGATACAGATCCTGCTTGGTACGCAGGTCCGTGAAGCGATCGACGCTGTTGCAAGCTTAGCACCACGGGAGAGATGGATCGCTAACATTGAATCGGAATTCGCTATTCACCGGTCGTTTTCGTGGGCCGTACTGCTATTGCACGTCGGCCTCGTTTTTTACCTCAGGAGCATTCGGGAATTAAAGGGACTCAAGCTCGCTTTGATTCTGCTGATCGTGGGGACAATTTTTACGGGTGTGGGCATGGCCTGGTTCGCCATCCCTGCATTCCTTCAGCCCGTACACTTGTTGCTGGCTACAATGTGTTTTGGAGCGCAGTTTTTCTTGCTGCTGAAGGTGAACCGAAAAGAACCTGTTGTGTTAACAAATTGAAATGATCGCGGAACAGATCCATACTTTATCAGGCTTACCACTCGCCGCCGCCAAGGCAAAAGCGTTCTGGGAGTTATTGAAATTCCGTTTATCTCTGCTCGTCTCTTTTTCGTGTGCGTTCGGATACGTTCTTGGGTCGACGCAGATCAACTGGGGTGTGCTTGCTATGCTCTTTATCGGCGGCTTTCTGGTGTCCGGCGCATCTATCGTTGTGAACCAGATCATTGAGAAGGATCTCGATAAATTAATGTCACGGACATGCCACCGGCCTTTGCCAACGCATCGGCTAACAGTAAATGAGGCTGTCACCTTTTGCATCATCTGCCTTGCCGCGGGGGTTACTATCCTGATATTATTCACAAACCTGCTGACTACTGTTCTGTCACTTGTTTCAATGTTCCTGTATAGCTTTGTTTACACTCCACTGAAGCGCGTCGGTCCGATCGCAGTTCTGGTGGGTGCAATTCCGGGCGCGTTGCCCCCGCTACTCGGATGGACTGCAGCAACAGGTTTTATATCACATGAAGCAATGATCATTTTTGGTATACAGTTCATCTGGCAGTTTCCCCACTTCTGGGCGATCGCCTGGGTGGCAGATGAAGATTATAAGAAGGCTGGCTTCAAGCTCTTGCCTTCCGGTGGAGAAAAGGATTTGAATACCGCCATTCAGATTATGATCTATACATTGTTCCTCATTCCGATGGGATTGCTGCCGGCAACCTTCGGGATCACCGGGATCAATTCTGCAATAGCCGTAACAATATGCGGTGTATTATTTCTGGCGCAGACATTTTCATTGATGAAGTCGGGAGACAGGAAATCGGCCCTGAAGATCATGTTTGGTTCGTTCATTTATCTCCCGGTAGTTCAGATTGCGTATTTGTTGGATAAAATTTGAAAAGATGGGAAGGACTATGGCAGCTGACATAAGAATTGTTGAGGAGGCGAAGAAGCAGCGCAGCATGAACCCAAAGAAGTTCGCTCTTTGGCTCTTTATTGTTAGTGTTATGATGTTGTTCGGAGCGTGGACCAGTGCTTATCTCGTGAAGAGGGGAGAGGCTGGATGGTCTTCCTTCGAACTACCAAATCAGTTTTGGGTCAATACTGTCATCATCCTGATAAGCAGTGTTACAATGGTCTGGGCACAAAGGGCGGCAAGTAAAGACCAGCTTGAACAAACGAAACTGGCACTTGGAATTACTACCGCGCTTGGTGTTGCCTTTCTGGTTGGTCAGTGGCTTGCGTGGGGGAAGATGGTGGAGATGAACTATTATTTCGCAGGTTCGGGAAGCAATTCCTCAAGCTCATTTATTTATGTGCTCACAGGCTTTCACGGCCTGCATATCATAAGCGGCGTGG
>Ga0307416_100000853_pt1 | contig 16054 bp, 14 predicted proteins | sample DK1Cmetagenome_2_FD_203821 | JGI IMG/M metagenome (GOLD analysis project Ga0307416, IMG submission 203821) | Maize rhizosphere microbial communities from greenhouse at UC Davis, California, United States - DK15-C-3 | ecosystem: Host-associated > Plants > Roots > Rhizosphere > Soil | place...
TTGGCGGCTCCCAGCCGGAGGGCTGCCTGACGCGGAGGATGCGGATCCTCCGCTCGTGGCCGTCGAGGTCGGGCCAGTCGATCGATTGACCGGCGGCCAAGCCGTAGAGGGCCGCGCCCATCGGCGTAAGGATCGAAATCCGCCCCTCCGCTATGTTCGCCTTGGCCGGCAGGACAAGTTCGACGCTGCGCATTTGCGACGTCTTCTCGTCGACGAAGTCGACCTGCGAGCCGATCGTTACCGCCGTTTTCGGGAGCGTATTGGAGTCGTGCAGTTCCGCCCGCTCGATTTCCTCGAGCAGCATGGCAGCCACGACCGGGTGCCGGTGCTCGGTCTGCAGCGCCAGATTGGCGACCATGTCCGATTCCGTTGCGAGCAAGTGGATTGGCGGGCGTGCGTCGCCCGCATGGGGAATGCCCATGTTCATACCTTTGATTGAGATTTTCGTTGGTGAACTCCCCGAGCCTCGCCGAATGCGGACCCGGGGCTAGGCTCGGGCGGGAATCTGTCCCGAATGGGCGACGAAGCGCCGGAAGATGGTGCGTCCCATGATGCTCTGAAGATGGTGACCCCGGACCAGGAAGTCAAAGATGTGGGCGCTAAAGCGAGTCCAGAGCGTGGAGCACAAGACCTACCAGCCCGCCGACCAATGTCCCGTTGATGCGGATATACTGGAGATCGCGGCCGACCGCCGCTTCCAGGCGGGCGGTGATGGTCCTGGCGTCCCAGCTGCGGATGGTTTCGGACACGAGCTTCACCATTGAGCCGCCATAGCTTGCGGACATGCCGACCACTGCGCGGCGCGCGAACTGGTTGATTGCAGCACGGATGCGGGGATCGCTTTCGAGCGTCGCGCCCATCGACTTCAGGACTTCCCCGAGCTTGCCAGCAAATGCCGCGTCTGGGTTGCGCGCCGCACGGATGATCGTCTCGCGGCCCTTCTGCCAAAGCGTGTCGATCCAGAGACCCACCGACTTGTTGTCGAGCAGCTGCTCCTTGATCGCCTCCACGCGCTCGCGGGTTTCGGGCCGCGTCTGGAGGTCGTTTGCTAGCTGGGCGAGCGCCTCCTCGACCTTTACGCGGACCGGGTGGGCGGGGTCGGTCGACATCTCAACGGTGAGCTTCCTCAGTCCATCGATGATCGCATCGGCCAGCTTGGCGTCCAGCCCGGCGAGCTTCAGCGCCCAGTTCGCTTTCTTGTGCACCATCTCCCGAATGAGCGGCTCGTTCGCCTCGAGCGCTCGAGCGGTCCAGCGAATGCCCGCTTCCAGCATCGGCACATGACGGTCCTCGTTGATGGCCGATGCGAGCGCGTGGCCGAGTAGCGGCGAAACCTCCATCTTGCGGATGCGTGAGGAGACTGCGCCTTTGACGATGCCTCCGAGCCGTTCGTCATCGAGACTTTCGAAAATGTCGGCGATCAGGCGGGACGCGCCGGCACGGATGCGCGTGCCTTCGCCGGCTGGGGTCTGAAGGAATCTCCCGGTCGCTCCGGCGACGTCGATGTTTTGCATCCGCCGGGCGACGACCGACGGAATGAGGAAATTGTCGCGGATGAAGCTGGCAAGGGTCTCGCCGATGCGATCCTTGTTGCGCGGGATGATTGCCGTATGCGGGATCGGAAGCCCGAGGGGATGGCGGAATAGGGCAGTGACGGCGAACCAATCGGCAAGGCCGCCGACCATGGCCGCTTCGGCGAACGCCTTCACGAACGACAGCCATGGATATTGATGCTCGTAGACGCGCGCGACCGCGAAGATCACGGCCATCAGAACGAGCAGTCCCGTGGCCGCCAGCTTCATCCCGGCTGCGCCCGGCTGGACCGGATTGAACCGCGCTAACGCCGGGCGAGTCTGTGAGGTCGTCGCGTCCATTCGCCCATCAATAGACGAGTAGGGCTCCCGTTTCACTCCGCGGGTTGCGGCGAATGTCCTGCTGATGGGGTGGCATGCGCGCCCTGACCGACCATGCGGTGGAACCTGCGCCCGAACCATTGCTCGAGGTCGATTGCGATCGAGAAGAAGGCCGGGACAAGCACAAGCGTCAGAGCCGTCGAGAAGATCAGGCCGCCGATCACCGTGATGCCCATCGGAGCGCGCCAGCTGGCGTCACCGGCAAGCGACAAGGCGATCGGGAGCATGCCCGCGACCATCGCCACCGTCGTCATGACGATCGGCTGCGCGCGCTTGTGGCCCGCTTCGTAGATCGCCTCGTCCTTCGGCATGCCGTGGTTCATCATCTCGACCGCGAAATCGACCAAAAGGATCGAGTTCTTGGCCACGATTCCGAACAGCATGAGAATGCCGATCAGCACCGGCAGTGACAGTGGGTTGCCCGTCACATGGAGGGCGATGGCCGATCCAAGGGGCGCGATGAGCAGCGAGCCCATGTTCACGAAGGGCGCCAGGAAACGCCGGTAGAGAAGAACCAGTACCGCGAACACGAGCAGGACGCCCGAGCCCAGGGCAAGTGCGAAGTAGTACATCAGCTCCGCCTGCCACTTCTGGTCGCCCAGGTTCAGCTTGGATACGCCGCGCGGAAGGTTCTTCATCGTCGGCAGCTCGTTGATCTTCGGCCAGACGTCGCCCGTGACCAGCCCCGGAGCGAGGTCCGCGCCAACCGCGATGCGGCGGATCTGGTTTGTGCGCTGGACCGTCGTCGGACCGGCGCCGAAGCCGATATCCGCTACGGACTTGAGCGGGACGGAGCCCCCGTTCGAAGTCGGTACCGGAAGGTTCTCGAGCGTCGACAAGTCGCGGCGTGAGTTTTCCGACAGCGCGACGGTGATCGGCACCTGCCGGTCGGCCAGCGAAAATTTCGCACTATTCTGTTGGATGTCGCCAAGCGTCGCGATGCGAATTGTCTGGCTGAGCGCGGCGGTCGTCACGCCCAGATCGGCTGCAAGGTCGAACCGCGGCTTAATCACGATCTCCGGACGAACGAGGTCGCCCGCCACGCGCGGTGCCCGCAAGCCCGGCAGGGTCGCCATCTCGTCAGCAATCTTGTTCGCCGTCTCGGTGAGGATCACCGGATTGTCGCTGCCGAGATAGAGCATGATGTCGCGGCCGCCACCCGGTCCGCCGCCGTTCTGGCTCAGGAAGTTGACGCGCGCGTCGGGAATCCCCGCAAGCGCTGGGCTCAGGCCGCGCTCGAACTCGGTGCTGGTCTTCTCGCGGTCCTTCTTGAGGACGATGTTGAGATAGCCCGAGCCGACGAACACGCGCTCGAACACGCGGTCGACGTCGGGGTCGCGCTTGATCACGTCGGCTGCGCGATCGACTACCGCTTCCGTCTGCTTGAGCGTTGAGCCGGGGGCCATCGATACCTGAACCCGCGAGAAGTCGAGGTTCAGCGGCGGCTGGAAGGTCATCGATAGATTGGAGAAGAGCAGCGCCTGAATCACGAACATCAAGGCGCCGACGCCGACCATGTACATGCGGTGGTCGTGAATCCACGGAAGGACCCGGGCGGCATGCCAGGCGCCGTAATTGCCGCCGAAGCTACGCAGCACCCAGCCCATCAGCATGCCGAGACCGTAGACGAGCGCGGCGCCCGCGATCAGCGTCAGCGGGAGCACGATCAGCGAGGTTTTGATGAATGGCATGGTCAGCTGCCAGGTAAGGACCGCGCCGGCGATGAAGACGCCTGCAACGACCAGCGCAATCACGCCTGCGATGCCGTAGTAATAGAAGCGCGAATGCGCATTCGGGGCCTTCGCGCGTAGAGCGTCCGCTCGCTTGGTGCTCAGGCTCCACTTCAGCAGGTCGAGATACTTCTCCATCGCCCAGCCCGACGCGTGGGGCTGGATGCCCTTGGCGCGCAGGAAGAAGGCCGCAAGCATCGGCGTGATCATTCGGGCGACCAGCAAGCTCATCATCACCGCGATTACGACGGTGAAGCCGAACGCCTTGAAGAACTGGCCGGAAATGCCGGGCATCAATGCAACGGGCAGGAAGACCGCCACGATGGCCATCGTGGTGGCAAGCACCGCGAGGCCGATCTCGTCCGCGGCGTCGATCGACGCCTGGTAGCCGGATTTGCCCATGCGCATGTGGCGGACGATGTTCTCGATCTCGACGATCGCGTCGTCGACCAGCACGCCGGCCACGAGGCTGAGCGCGAGGAGGGACAGACCGTTCAGCGTGATCCCCATCAGGCTCATGAACCAGAAGGCGGGGATTGCCGAGAGCGGGATCGCCAGCGCCGAGATCAGGGTAGCGCGGATGTCGCGCAGGAAGAGGAAGACGACGAGGACGGCAAGGACCGCGCCTTCCCAGAGGCCGTCGATAGCCGAATGATACTGCGCCTTGGTGTAGTCGACCTGGTTGACGATTTCGCTGAAGTGGATCCGCGGATCCTCCTTCTCCAGCTTACGCAGCTCTTCCCACGCCTTGTCGTAGGTCGTGACTTCCGAAGATCCTTTGGAGCGTTGCACGTTGAAGCTGATGACCTGACGGCCGTTCATCTTCGCGATCGTGCGCTGCTCCGAATAGGCGTCCTTCACCTCGCCGAGGTCGGCGAGCCGGACCGTGCGTCCGCCTGGAACGGCAATCTGCGTCTGCGAAAGCTCGTAGGCGTCTCGGGCGTTGCCCAACACGCGCACCGACTGCTCGGATCCCGCGATCTCGGCGCGGCCGCCCGCAGCGTTGAGGTTGGTCTGACGAAGCTGCTGGTTGACCTGCGCAGCGGTGATGCCCTGCGCCTGGAGCGCCGCGGGATCGAGGACCACACGGATCTGGCGATCGACGCCGCCCTCGCGTGACACCGCGGCAACGCCTTCGAGGCCCAGCAGCCGCTTGGCGACCGTATTGTCGACGTACCAGCTGAGCTCTTCGAGGGTCATGTCCGTCGTCTCGGCGGCGACGAAGAGGATCGGGTCCCCGGAGATGTCGATGCGATTGATCTGCGGTTCGAGAATGCCCTCCGGCAAGTCGCCGCGGACCTGTGCAATCGCGTCGCGGATGTCGTTCACCGCTCGGTCGGTCGGGGTGCCGATTTCGAACTGGACGAAGGTGTTGCTGTTGCCTTCGCGCACGGAGCTGTTGATCTCGTCGACGCCGTTCACTCCGCGGATGGCGGATTCGATGCGCTGAGTGATCTGCGTTTCCATCTCGCTCGGCGCTGCGCCGGGCTGGGAAATGTTCACTTCCGCCGCCGGGAAGTCGATGTCCGGGTTGTTGTTGACCTGCATCCCCATGAAGGAGACGATCCCGGCCAGCATCAACCCGACGAAGAAGACGATCGGCGGGACCGGGTTGCGGATGCACCAGGCGGAAATGTTGCGGAAATTCATGGCGACGGAGCCTTACTCGCGGTTCAACGAGCGCTTTTGCGCTTCGGTGAGACCTTCTGTCCCGGGTTGAGGAACGGGCCGGCGGACAGCACGACTGCTTCCTGGCCGCTAAGGCCCTCGGCAATCGTCACGCCATCGTCGCTGACAGTGCCGATCTTAATGGCGCGGCGCTCGACTTCGTTCTTCGCATTGACGACGTAGACGTAATTGCCCTTGTCGTCGCTGAGCACTGCACTCTGCGGAAGCAGGGGCGCTGTCGTTCCGCCGGCGCCGATCCTTGCTTCGGCGAAGCCGCCGGGGCGGATGGCCGGGTCGTACGGGACGAGGATGCGCACTTCGCCCTGGCGCGACTGCGGATCGATGACCGGCGCGACCTGCCAGACCTGGCCGGAGAAGCTGCGGTCGAGCCCGATCGGAGTGACGCTTGCGGGCATGCCCGTACGGACGAACGCGAGATCCTGCTGCGATAGCTGGGCCCGCATTTCCATCTGTCCGCCCTCGGCAAGTCGAAAGAGCGCGCCGGTGCCCGGACCTACGATCTGCCCGACCTCGACGTTGCGGGCGAGGATGAGGCCACTCTGTGGAGCGCGGATGTCCAGGCGCCCGATTTCGGCGCGGGTGGCGTTCAGCTGCGCCTGGTTCACGCGTACCTGAGCATTCGCCGCGTCGCGGGCCGCGCGCTTGGCATCGATTTCCGCCTTGGAGACGAAGCCGCGGCCCTGAAGTGAGACGGCGCGCTCGTAATTGTTCTGGGCGAGCTCGGCATTAGCGCGAGCCGCTGAAACCTGGGCAGCGAGCTGCGAGGCCTGCTGCGCCTGGACGGAGCGGTCGACAGTGGCGAGCACTTGCCCCGCACGGACCCAGGTGCCGGCGTCGACAAGGACGCGCGTGACCCTGCCGCCCGAGCCGGGGATACCCACCGGCTGGTCGCGCCGCGCCGCCAAAGCGCCGCTCGCGGTAACGGTACGCGCGACTTCGCTGCGGCCCGGAACGACCACCGTGACGGTCGGGATCTGCCCACCGCCTGGCGCTCCGCTAGCAACCGGCGTGGCTTCTTCGCTGCCGCCCCGCATCAACATGAAGGCGATCAGGACGACGATGAGCGCGAGGCCGGCCCCGATAAGCAGCGTACGCCGGCGGCGCGAACGGTCCACGACCACTAGCGTGTCGGAGCTTTCGAAAGCAGATGTTTCCCGGTTCATTCTCACTTCTTTCGCCTCGTTCGCGATTCCCGAGCAGCTTGGCGGCACTGTATTACGCGAATAAGTCAGTGCCCGCAACTGACCCTGCGCTTTCGCCCGCCGCCACTGATTTTCGACCAACGGCGGCACTTGCTTTGCGAAGGCGCGTTAGCCCAGACTGCAGTGTACCGCGCACTCGCCTGAGCGGACGGAAAAGGGGAAGCAGAGATGGAGTCATACGGGATTCTGGGCTGGATTGTCATCGGCGGACTTGCCGGGGCGCTTGCGAAGCTGCTCATGCCGGGGCGCGATCCGGGGGGCTGCATCATCACCATCCTCCTCGGCATAGCCGGCGCGCTGCTGGCAGGTTTCATCGGTCGCTCCGTGGGCTGGTACACCGAGGGCGAGGGCGCGGGCTTCATCGCCGCGATCGTCGGTGCATTCATCATCCTGCTCATCTACCGGCTGGTTCTTGCCCGGAGGCGTTAAATACTTGATTTCTGTAGCTAATCCAGCGTTCAGCAAACAGCCATAGCGCGGATGTGACGCTCGCTCCTCCTGCTTACATGGGTTCAGGAGGAATGAATGAAGAGCATTTGGTTGGGACTGGCGCTATGCGCCGCGGCTCCGACGGCCGTCGCGGCGCAGGCGGTCCAGGCGCCGATGCCCGCGATTGCCGGCACCCGGCTGGAAGTCAGCGCCACCGGCGAAGCCACGCGGGTGCCGGACCTCGCGATAATCTCGGCTGGCGTGGTCACCCGGCAGACGACGGCTACCGCGGCGATCCAGGAAAATGCGGAGCGAATGGAGCGAGTCCTCTCCGCATTGAAGCGGGTCGGGATCGAGGAGCGCGACGTCCAGACGAGCTCGATCAACCTCAATCCGGAATATCGCTATCAGGACAATCGATCCCCGGAGCTGGTCGGTTACAGCGCTTCCAACCAGGTCAGCATCCGCTTCCACGACATCCGCAACACCGGCAAGATCCTTGACGCTCTGGTCGCCGAAGGCGCCAACCAGATCAACGGACCGACGCTGACCATCGACAAGCCGGAGGCGGCGCTGGATGAGGCACGGCTGAAGGCGCTCGCGAACGGCCGGGCGCGTGCGGACGTCTATGCCCGGGCGCTGGGCAGGCGGGTCGCTCGCATCGTGTCGATCAGCGAGAGCGGCGGAAGCTATCCGGTCCCTCCGCCCATGCCGATGATGATGGAGGCGCGCAACCAGGCCGCGGATTCCAAGATCCTTCCTGGCGAGCAGAAGCTGCAGGTCACGCTCTCGATTGTATTCGATCTGCAGTAGGTAGGCAGGAAAGAAGGCCGCCCGGATCGCTCCAGGCGGCCTTCGAATGTTGGTCAATCGAGCCGTCTTAGCGGACGGAACCCCGACGAATGAGATTCACGATCGCCAGGAGGATTACCGCTCCCAACAGCGAGTACAGGAATGACTCGACCGTGATGCCATCGTTGATGTTTGCACCGAAAATGAGCCCGGCGATGACGGCGCCGATAATGCCCACCACGATGTTCAGTAGGATACCCTGTTGTGCGTCGGTCCGCATGATGAGGCTGGCAAGCCAACCACAAATACCACCGACGACGAGCCAAATGATGATACCCATGAAGCGCTCCCTCCTGTTCGTGGACCGCCAATTCTACGCGGCGGCCTTCCGGCATCCAAGACGCGCGATGCGCGCTGGTTGTTCCGGATTCGGAAGGAACTGTCCAGTCCTTGGTTAACAACAGGCGGAAAGTGCCTGCCGAAGCTGAAGCGCCTCAGTAGCGCTGCTGGCGCTCGTACTGATCGCGGTAGTGCTTGATGCGGGTCACGCGCAGGCCAGGCATTCCGCTGCGGTCGACCGCGCGCTGCCAGCTCGTGAACTCTTCAAGGCTCAGCGTGTAGCGCTGGCAGGCCTCATCGACGCTCAGCAGGCCCCCCGCGACCGCTGCTACAACCTCGGCCTTGCGGCGAACGACCCAGCGAGTCGTGGACGCAGGCGGAAGGCTTTCGAGCGTCAAAGGCTCGCCAAGGGGTCCGATGACCTGTGCTGGCCGAATCTTTTGGTTCTCGAGCATCTCTTCTTCAAACCTGCTTAATCATTGTCGATGGCGATGGTCTTAAGGGCCAGCCGTTGAAGATATTCTGAAACGCGCTGGTTAATTTCCCCCTCACGACCCCTTATCGTCCTTTAACCCTTCTTCCGGGCGGCCTTCAGCGAAGGCTCCGCCCAGCGCATCTCGAGCCTCACGCCATCCAGGACCTGCCGCCAGAAGTCGCGCGATCGCGAGCTTGCGGTCGCCACGAGCACTGGCCAGCTGCGCCTCGAACGCGGCGACGAGCTCCGCGGCATCCAATCCCGCGGGTCCTGCAGCAGTGAATTTCGACTCAGGCCGAGACAATCTTACCTCTCGAACAGCCCCGACAGACCTCTGACCTAGCTCGCAGGGGTGAAATTCGGGTAAAGAGACCCCAGAAAGTTCCAATGAAGATCGATTTCGGCCTCCATCGCGGCCTCCGCGAAGCAAGGATCGTGGTCGCCATGTCCGGCGGCGTCGACAGCTCCGTCGTGGCTGCGCTAGCTGCGCGCACGGGCGCCGAGGTGATTGGCGTCACACTGCAGCTCTACGATCATGGCGAAGCGGCGAAGCGCTCCGGCTCCTGCTGCGCCGGTCAGGACATCTACGATGCGCGCACAGTCGCGGACCGGCTCGGCATCGCGCATTACGTCCTGGATTACGAAAGCCGGTTCCGTGACAGCGTCATCGAGCATTTCGCCGATGAATATGCGCGCGGCCGCACGCCCGTGCCCTGCTCGCTGTGCAACCAGGGCGTGAAGTTCATGGACCTGGTGGCCTTTGCAAAGGACCTCGGAGCGGATTGTCTCGCGACAGGCCATTACGTGCGGCGGGTCGTGAACAATGACCGCTTCGAGATGCACAAGGGTGCGGACCCGGCGCGCGACCAGAGTTACTTCCTTTATGGCACTACCCACGAGCAGATGGAGTTCCTGCGCTTCCCGCTTGGCGACTTGCCGAAGAGTGCGGTGCGGGGGATCGCGGAAGAAGAGGGGCTCGCGGTAGCGTCGAAGCCCGACAGCCAGGACATCTGCTTCGTCCCCGACGGCGATTATGCGGGTCTCGTGCAGCGCCTGCGGCCGGAAACGATCGCCGCAGGCGAGATCGTCGACCTCGACGGGCGCGTGCTCGGCGCGCACCGCGGTGTTGTCCATTTCACCGTGGGCCAACGCCGGGGTATCGAAGTGGGCGGCCAGAAGGAGCCGCTTTACGTCGTGCGGATCGAGCCGGAGACGCAGCGGCTGGTCGTCGGGCCCCGCCGCGCGCTTGCGGTCGACGCGATGCGCATCGAACAGCTCAACTGGATCGGTGAGGACCAGGCGGACGTGGGAGTGAAGGTGCGTTCGCTTGCCCCGGCCGTACCGGCGAGCATCGATGGCGATAGGGTGCGCTTCGCGTCACCGGAATTCGGAGTGGCTCCGGGCCAGGCGGCGGTTTTCTATGATGGAACGCGCCTGCTTGGCGGGGGTTGGATCGCGGAAACTTCGTCGCCGGCGATGAGCGCGATGGATGCCGCCGCCTAGCGCTGGAATCCTGCTCTTCCGCGAGCGGGAGGAGCGGACCGAAGTCCTGCTGATCAGGCCCGGCGGGCCGTTCTGGCGCAACAAGGACGTGGGCGCCTGGATGATCCCCAAGGGAGCGATCGAGCCGGGCGAAACGCCGGTCGAAGCGGCGATGCGTGAATTCGAGGAGGAAATCGGCCAGCCGCTCAAGGCCGTCCCCTTTGCACTCTGTTCTGTCAGGCAGTCCGGCGGCAAGCATGTCGAGGTCTTCGCCTGCGAGGGTGATGTGGATGCGGCGGCGATCGACAGCATCAGCTTCGAGATGGAATGGCCGCCGAAAAGCGGCGAGGTCCAGACGTTTCCAGAGGCCGAAGAGGGCCGCTGGATGCCAATCGTCGAGGCCCGCCGATTGATGCTGCCGAGCCAGCTCCCGATCCTCGACGCGCTCGAAGCGAAGCTAGCTGGCGGCTGAGCGCCTCGGCGTCACCAGGTAAAGCAGAAGGCCAGCCGCAGAGAGTGCACCCAGAGTCAGCCATGCCGTCCCGTCGGCCTGCGCGGCGACAATTGCGCAGACCAGCACGCCGATGGCTGCAATCGCCCAGTATGATGCGCTGATGCGGGCAGGCCGGTTCGGTGCTCGTGGTAGTGCAAGGATGGTCGCGGCATAGACGATCATCCGGGCGAGCGTGCTGATCACGGCAAGCCAGACGAAGCTTCCGCTGACGGCGAGAGCTGCCACGATTGCCGCGAAGAACAGGATCGATGAGGCCGGTGTCGCGAAGCCGCTATGAACCTTCGCAAGCCAGGCCGGAAGCTCGCCGCGCTCGGCCATGGCGTAGGTCACGCGCGGGGTCGCGGCCATGTTGCTGTGCAGGTTGCCGGCAAGGGAGAAGACCGCCGCCAGGCCAAGGACCAGCGCGCCCGCAGGACCGATCAGTCGCTCACCCAGCTCCAGCAGCGGTGTTTCGACGCCTTCCTCCAGCCCCTTCGGGAAAAGGGCAACGAACGCCATCTGCACGACGAAATAGAGCAGGGCGACCATAGCGATGGTGCCGATAAGCGCGCGCGGAAGCGTCCGTTGCGGATCCCGTGTCTCGCCCGCCGTCACGGTCGCGTTTTCGAAGCCGACGAAGGCATAGAAGACGATCAGCACGCCGACTTCGATGTCGCTGATCGGCGGAACGGGGCCGGGAGCGGGCACCCCCGCGATTGCCAGGGCGGCTAGTGCGGCGAGGATGAGGGGAACGGTCTTCAGGAAGGTGAAGCCGCCGAGCACCCGCATCGCCGCCCGGACGCCGTAGATATTGACCATCGCGAAGCCGGCCACGATCGCGAGCATGAGCGCGATGCGCGCCACGCCCGCGTCCGCGCCGATGAGCCAGCGTGCGAGATAGGAAATCAGGACGTTGAGATTCGCCGCGAACGCCGTTGCGCGTGCGACGTAATAGATCCAGCCGAGCTCAAATCCTGCAAGCGTTCCGAACACGCGTCCGTAGGTCGCCGGCCCGCCATTCTCCGGGAAGGCGGCGACCGATCGAGAGAATGGGATGGCGATAAGAAGGGATGCGATCCCCACAAGCGGGAAGAGCCACGGCGCCAACGTCCCGAAGTCCGCAGCGAGCGTCGCCGGGAGCGCGAAGATCGAAGCGCCGATCGCGCCGTTGAACGCAAGCATGAGGGCGCCGCCCACGCCGATGCGGCGGGGGAGTCCCTGCGCTTCGCTCAAAGCTGGAATGTTCCGGCAATAACCGTGAAGCAGTTGCCGCCGAGCACGACGCGGTCGCCCTCGAGCCGGCAGTGGAGGATTCCCGTTCGCTTGCTTGCCTGCAGGGCCGTGAAGCGCTCGCGGCCGAGGCGTTCGGCCCAGAAGGGCACCAGAGCGCCGTGCGCGGAGCCGGTCACTGGGTCTTCGTCGATGCCCGCGTAGGGGACGAAGACGCGGCTCGCGATGTCCTGCTCATCGCCTCGCGCCGTGACGATGGCCATCCGGTGAATAGTCTTGAGGACAGCGAAGTCCGGTGAGACGGCGAGCACTTCGTCCTCGTTCTCGACCTGCACGATGGCGCTGTCGTTGAACCCGGGCGATGCGATCCAGACAGGGCGAGGACTCAGGCCAAGCGCCGCACAAAGGTCCGGCTCTTCGATCTCGGTTAGCTGAGCGGCCGGCAAGTCGAGTTCCAGCAGGTCGTCGCGCTTCGTCACCGTCAGGATCCCGGACTTCGTGCTGAACCGCACCTTGCCAGAGCGGATGAGGATGTGCCCCGCGGCCAACGTGGCATGTCCGCACAGCGGTACCTCGACCGCTGGCGTGAACCACCTCAGTTCATAGTCTGCGTCGTCGCTTTCGGACGGCACGGTGAAGGCAGTCTCAGCGAGATTATTCTCTGCGGCGATCGCCTGCATGACATTGTCCGGCAGCCAGCGGTCGAGCGGCATGACTGCCGCCGGATTCCCCGTCAGCGGGTGCTCAGCGAAAGCGTCAACCTGAAAGAACGGGATTCCAGTCACGACGCTTTCTCCGTGATTTCCGGCGGCAACATAGTTTCGCGGTCGGTGTGACCTTCCGGGTCGAGATGCATCAGTATTTCCGTTCCCGGAAAGCGATGCTGCAGCTTTTCCTCAACGCGGTCCATGCGCTCGTGGGCTTCGGCGATGGTCCAGTCGGCCGGCACCCAGACGTGGAATTGGGCGAAGTGATGCGTGCCGCTCGTGCGCGTGCGAAAGTCGTGGAGACCGGCAAGCTCCGGATATTCGCGTGCCGCCGCCAGGAACTTCTCGCGCTGATCCTCAGGCCACTCGCGGTCCATGAGCTGATCGAGCGCATGGCTGGAGGACTTCCAGGCGCCCCACAACAGCCAGGCCGCGATCAGCAGGCCGAAGACCGCGTCTGCTCCGGGCAGGCCGGCAAATTGGTCGAGCACGAGCGCGGCGATCACCGACGTGTTGAGCAAGAGATCCGACGCGTAGTGCAGCCGGTCCGTGGAGATGGCGACCGATCCGGTCCTCCGCACCACGTAACGCTGGTAGCTGATCAGCGCGAAGGTGAAGGCGATGGCGACGAGCGAGACGGCGATCCCCAGCTCAGCATCGGTAGTCTGGGCGCCCTTGATCAGCCGTCCGATCGAGCGGTACCCGATAAAAAGAGCGGAAAGGGTGATGATGATCACCTGCATGAGCGCCGCCAGCGCCTCCGCCTTGCCATGGCCGAACCGGTGGTCCGCGTCGGCCGGCTGTGCCGCGATCCGAACTCCGGCCAGGACGACGATGCTCGCGAGGAGATCGAGGCCGCTGTCGGCTAGCGAGCCGAGCATGGCCATCGAAGAGGTCTCGAGTGAAGCCCAGGACTTCAGCCCGATCAGGAGCAGTGCCATGGCGATGCTCGCCATCGCGGCGCGCGCGGTCAGCGTGGAGCGCTCGTCGCCATGGGCAGGACCATGGTGATGGCCGTGATGATGTACGCCGCTCACGGGTAAAGTAGCCCTTCCTGCCAGCGGCTGTCAGTCCGGGTGAAGATGCGGCGCTCATGGAGCCGGTGCGGTCGGTCAGACCAGAACTCGAAAAGCTCCGGAGTCACGCGAAACCCGCTCCAGCGAGGCGGCCGTGGCACCGTCTCCCCTTCGAAACGGCGAGCCACCTCCTCATATCTCTTCTCGAACGTGGCGCGTGCGTCGAGCGGGCGCGACTGCCAGGAGGCCCAGGCGCCCAGCTGGGAATCCCGCGACCGCGTAGCGAAATAGGCGTCCGCTTCCGGGTCCGTTACCGGTCCGACCGGGCCTTCGATGCGCACCTGCCGCCGAAGGGACTTCCAATGGAAGAGCAAAGCCGCGCGGCCGTTGGCCGAAAGCTCGGCGCCCTTCCGGCTGTCGAGGTTCGTATAGAACGTAAATCCGTCGGGCCCATGCCCCTTTAGCAGTACAATTCGCACCGACGGCCGACCATCCGGCCTCGCGGTCGCCAGCGCCATGGCGTCTGGGTCGTTCGGCTCGCTCTCGCGGGCCTCCGCGAACCAGTCAGCGAAGAGCTGGAAGGGATCGGTCTCAGACACGTTGGCCGCTTAGGCTTGGAGCAGCCATGGCCGCAACCCATCTGGTAACGCGAGGTACGTTACGGCATTGGAAGCAGCATGGACCTGTATCAACGGCTAGGCGTGCAGCGCGGCGCGAGCGAGGCGGAGATCAAGAAAGCCTACCGCAGCCTCGCGAAGCAGCTTCATCCCGACCGCAACCAGGACAATCCGAACGCAGCCAAGCGCTTCGGCGAGGTGACGGCCGCCTACGACCTGCTGTCCGACAAGGACAAGCGCGCCCAGTACGACCGCGGCGAGATCGACGAGGACGGCAATCCCAAAATGCCGTTCGGCTCAGGCGGCTTTGGCGGCGGAGCACGGACGGGAGGAGGAGGCGGCGACTTTGACGGTTTCCAGGGCGGGTTTGCTGGTGAAACTGCGGACCTCAGTGACCTCTTCGAGGGCCTGTTCGGCGGAGCGGCCGGCGGGCGGCGGGGCGGCGGCTTCGGCGGCTTCCGCCAGCGCGCGCGTGCACCACAGAAGGGCGCGGACATCGCCTACCGGCTCACCGTGCCGTTCGTCGATGCAGCGACGCTCAAGCCCCAGCGGATTACGCTTGCCGACGGCAAGACGATCGACCTCAAGCTGCCCAACGGAGTTGAGGAAGGCACGAAGATCCGCCTTGCCGGGAAGGGCGAGCAAGGACCGGACGGTCCGGGCGACGGCCTGGTGACGATCTCGATCGCGCCGCATCCTTTCTACCGCCGCGACGGGAACGACATCCGGATGGACCTTCCGGTGACGCTCAAGGAAGCCGTGAGTGGCGCGAAGGTGAAGGTGCCGACGCCCGACGGGCCGGTGATGATGACGGTCCCCAAGGGCAGCAGCTCGGGGAAGGTGCTGCGGATCAAGGGCCGCGGCTTCACCAACAAGAGCGGCAAGCGTGGTGACCAGCTGCTGAACCTCGAAGTCAGCCTGCCCTCGGGTGACCCGGCTCTGGAGGAGTTCGTCGAAGGCTGGAACGGCGGCGGCAACCCGCGCGCTAGCCTCGGGGTTTAACTGCAGTAGATGCAGGACCACTCACCGTTATCCCCAGAGGAAAGGCGCAAGCAGCTTGCGAGCATGAGTGCCGCCTTCGGGCGCGACGTGGCGGAGAAGCTCAGGCCGCACGAATATCCGCTGGAAGTGGTGAAGCGGGTGGCCGTGGGGGTCTACAACGACGGTTTCATCCACGCGGGCAACCTCGCTTATTTGGGACTGCTGGCGCTCTTTCCGTTCTTCATCTTCGCAGCCGCATTCGCCCAGCTTCTCGGCCAATCCGAGAGCGGCCGGATGACTGTCGCCACAGTTCTTGCGCAGCTTCCCCCGAACGTGTCCCAGGTTCTGGGCCCCCCTATTGCGGAAGTGCTCAGCGCCCGGACCGGCACGCTCCTCTGGATCGGTGCCATTGTGGGTTTGTGGACGGTCGGCAGCTTCATCGAGACGATCCGCGACATTCTGCGGCGCGCCTATGGTGTGAAATATTGCTCGCCGTTCTGGCATTACCGCCTAGCTTCCATGGCGGTGATCGTTGGAGCGGTATTCCTGCTCTTGTTCGCCTTTGCGGCCAGCGTTGTCCTGAGCTCGGTCGAGCATGCGATCGTTGCGTGGATGCCCGTCGCGCAGGAAGTGGCGGACGCAATCACAATCTACCGCGTCATTCCCGCCGTGGCGCTCTACGGGACGGTCTACTTCATCTTCTATCTGCTCACGCCTCTTCGCTACCGCCGCCCGGGCTGCCGGAAATGGCCGGGTGCGCTGCTCATCACGGCGTGGTGGCTGATGACCGCGGAGCTGTTGCCCGACGCGATCGGACTGCTCGGCGGGTACGACCTGACGTACGGCAGCCTTGCCGGCGTGATGATCGTCCTGATTTTCTTCTTCATGGTCGGGCTCGGCGTGGTTATGGGCGCGGAGCTCAACGCGGCGCTGGCGGAAGCTTCGCCGACGGCGCTAAA
>Ga0307416_100000854_pt1 | contig 16051 bp, 8 predicted proteins | sample DK1Cmetagenome_2_FD_203821 | JGI IMG/M metagenome (GOLD analysis project Ga0307416, IMG submission 203821) | Maize rhizosphere microbial communities from greenhouse at UC Davis, California, United States - DK15-C-3 | ecosystem: Host-associated > Plants > Roots > Rhizosphere > Soil | place: USA...
GCTCGGGCTGCGCCGCGCCGTCATCGTGACCAACGCGACCGTCGCCGCGCACTGGCTGGCGCCGCTTCGCGCCTCGCTCGCCGCAGCCGGCGTCGCGGGCGACGTCGTTCTCGTCCCGGACGGCGAGGCGCACAAGAGCGTCGCGACGCTGAACGACGTGCTGACGCGGCTGATCGAGCTTCGCGCCGAGCGATCCACGGCGCTCGTCGCACTCGGGGGAGGCGTCGTCGGCGATCTCGCCGGATTCGCGGCAGCCGTCTACCAGCGCGGTGTGCCGTACGTGCAGGTGCCGACCACGCTGCTCGCGCAGGTCGACTCGTCGGTCGGCGGCAAGACGGCGATCAACCATCCGCTGGGCAAGAACATGATCGGCGCGTTCTGGCAGCCGCGCGCCGTGCTCGCCGACACCAACTGCCTCGGCACGCTGCCCGAGCGCGAGCTGTCGGCCGGGCTCGCCGAGGTCATCAAGCACGGCGCGGTGCGCGATCGCGTCTTCTTCGACTGGCTCGAGGCATCGATCGGTGCGCTCCGTGCGCGCGACGCCGACGCGTTGGCCATGGCGATCGTCACCAGTTGCCGGATCAAGGCCGACGTCGTCGCGGGCGACGAGCGCGAAGCGGGCGAGCGCGCGATCCTCAATTTCGGCCATACGTTCGGCCACGCGATCGAGGCGGCCGCCGGCTATGGGCAGTGGCTGCACGGCGAGGCCGTGGCGGCCGGCATGGTGATCGCCGCGCGGTTGTCGACGCGCGTGGCGGGCCTCGACGTCGCGGAGGCCGATCGCGTCCGCGACGTTCTCGCGCGCGCCGGTCTTCCAGTGCGACCGCCGCGCTGGCCGGTGGATCGCTGGATCGAGCTCATGTCGCACGACAAGAAAGTCGATGCGGGCGTCGTCCGCTTCGTGCTGCTCGACCGGCTGGGCCATGCGATCGTCCGGCCCGGTGTGCCGCGCCCGGACATCGCGTCCGCGCTCGACGAAGCGACGCGCGAAGCCTGAACGCGCCAGCGCACCAATGAAAACGGCGCCTCGCGGCGCCGTTTTCACAACGAATGCTCGTGTCTACTGGCAGTTGATGGAGCCGCTCACCGTCTGCTGCGGCGCGCCCGAATCGACGACGGTCACGGTGTTGCTGCCGGGACCGCTAACGGTGAACGAGCTGCCCGAGGCCGTCACCGGCGTGCCGGTCACCGTCCAGCCGGTCGGCAGCCCGAGCACGACGCTGTACGGGGGCGTTCCGCCGATCACCGCGAACTGATAGGTGCGGTTGGTCGCGCAGTTGCCGCTGACCGATTGCGTCGGCGGCGTGATGACGAGCGTCGGCGCCGGCGTCGGCGGCGTGGGTGCCTGCGTCCCCGGCTGGTTGCTCACGCTCGGAACTCCGGTCGTGAGCGTGCGACCGGTCGCGTCGGTGATCGCGAACGTCAGCCCCGTGAAGCACGAGCCGTTGGTCACGATGTCGAATCCGCCGCCGTTGGTCAGCACCGGAGTGCCCACCAGCGTCACTGCGTCGGGGAAATTCGTCACGACGCGGTACGGCGGCGTTCCGCCGAACACGTAGAACGACACGCGAACGCCCGCCGAGCACACGTTCTGCGCGGGGCCGGTGATCGTCACCGTGCCGCTCGGCGCAACGGACAGCACGCCTTCGCCCGCCGTGACCTGGGCGATGACGAACTGCCCGGTGACCTGGCTGCCCGAGGTGAGGTCGGTCGCCCGCAGCAGGCCGATCTGCGTCGGCGTATTCGGCGGCACCGAGATGATCACGCGCGCGTCGCCGTTGGCATCGGTGACGACGGTCTGCGTGGCCGCGAGCGGCGAACCCGGATTCGTGGTGGCGAGCGTGAACGTCCCCTGGACGACGTCGAAGCGCACCTGACGTCCGGCCAGCGGCGCGCCGCCCGGCCCGGTTGCGCGCACGGTCGCGACGCTGGTCTGGCCCGAGCACGCGTCGCCGCCCGGACACGGCGCCGAATTCGGAACGATGGTGATCGACGCCGGCAGCAGGACCGCCGGCCGGACGGTGATCTCGGACACCGCCACCTGACCGGCGGAGTCGCGAATGGTCACGTTCGCCGGCTGCGCGACGTCGACGGCGTTGGCCATCAGCGCTACCGTATTGCTCGTGATCGTCCCGGGCACCGGCAGCGCGGCCGGGTTCGCCGAAAAGGCGAAATACGGCGGCGTGCCGCCGGCGATCGACAGGATCAGGGGGGTGCCCGCGTATGCGGTCGCTTCGTCGGGCACGACCGTCAGCAGCGAAGGCGCCGGCGGGCCGGGCGTGTACGGGTTGTTGGGCGCGCCGCTTCCGCCGCCGCAGGCGGACAGCGTGAGGATGCCGGCAACGGCGAGCAATGCGATCGCCGGACGGATCCAGGCGGTCAAACGGAATGCGATCATCTGGGAATTCCTATGATGTTGTCCTAACCGGCACCGTCGCCCGCCGTCCGCGCCAGCGGAAATCGAATGTTGCAACAAAGAGATAGCAAATTTTGTTCAGATTAAAGCCTAACAACTCCGCCAGTGCAAGGGCAAAACCGCTCGGGCGGCGCAGAATCGCCGACGGGCTGTTGCAACGGCGTCGTGCTGTCGCTCGCGTTGTCGCAATGCAGCATCGCAGGTAACATGCAAAGGTTTGCCGTTGTCCCGTACAAGCAAGCATCGCGCCCGCACGCGACCGCCCTGCGGCCGACCTCCGGCCTGGACCACGGGGCAGGACCGGGCCCGCTTCGCCTTACCCTGACGAGGTATCAGCGTGATTGACCACCGCTCCGCGAGCGACGGCCTGCCTCCGGGCCGCCAGGGCCTCTACGATCCGGCGAACGAGCACGACGCCTGCGGGCTCGGCTTCATCGCGCACATCAAGGGGCGCAAGTCGCACGCGATCGTCGAGCAGGGCCTCACGATCCTGAAGAACCTCACGCACCGTGGCGCGACCGGAGCCGATCCGCTGCAGGGCGACGGCGCCGGCATCCTGATCCAGTTGCCGGACGCGTTCCTGCGACGCGCGTGTGGCAAGCTCGGCATCACGCTTCCCGCGATCGGGCAGTACGGCGTCGGCATGGTGTTCCTGCCGAAGGAGCCCGCGTCGCGCGTCGCGTGCGAGCAGGAGATCGAGCGCGCGATCGCCGCCGAGGGTCAGGTGCTGCTCGGCTGGCGCGACGTGCCGACGAGCAACGCCGGGCTGTCCGAGAGGACGAAGGAAGTCGAGCCGGTGATCCGCCAGATCTTCGTCGGGCGGGGGTCGCGCGCACTCGACCAGGACGCGCTCGAGCGCAAGCTCTACGTGATCCGCAAGCGCGCGGGCCACGCGATCCAGGCGCTGGCGCTGCGTCACGGCAAGGAGTTCTACGTGCCGTCGCTGTCGACGCGCACGATCGTCTACAAGGGGATGCTCCTCGCCCACCAGGTCGGCAGCTTCTATCCCGATCTTGCCGACGAGTCGATGGTCTCGGCGCTGGCGATGGTGCACCAGCGCTTCTCCACCAACACGTTCCCGACCTGGGACCTCGCGCATCCGTTCCGCTTCGTCTGCCACAACGGCGAGATCAACACGCTGCGCGGCAACTTCAACTGGATCCGCGCACGCGAAGGTGCGATCGCCTCACAGGTGCTGGGCGACGACCTGCGCAAGCTGTTCCCGCTGATCTACGAAGGGCAATCCGATTCGGCGTCGTTCGACAACGCGCTCGAGCTGCTCGTCATGGGCGGCTACCCGCTGTCGCACGCGATGATGATGATGATTCCCGAGGCGTGGGCCGGCAATCCGCTGATGGACGAGGACCGGCGCGCGTTCTACGAGTATCACGCGGCTTTGATGGAGCCTTGGGACGGTCCGGCCGCGATGGCGTTCACCGACGGGCGCCAGATCGGCGCGACGCTCGATCGCAACGGCCTTCGTCCGGCACGCTTCGTCGTCACCGACGACGACTACATCGTCATGGCGTCCGAAGTCGGCGTGCTCGACATTCCCGAGAAGAGGATCGTCAAGAAGTGGCGGCTGCAGCCCGGCCGCATGCTGCTCGTCGATCTCGAGGCGGGCCGCATCGTCGAGGACGAGGAATTGAAGCGGACGCTGTCGACGCGCAAGCCGTATCGCGAGTGGATCGCGCGCTGCCGCATATCGCTCGAAGCGATGCCCGAGCCGGCGCCGGCGCTTCCGTCCGACGTGCCGCTGCTCGATCGCCAGCAGGCGTTCGGCTACACGCAGGAGGATCTCAAGGTGATCCTCATGCCGATGGCGCAGGGCGGCGAGGAAGCGATCGGCTCGATGGGCAACGACGCCGCGCTTCCGGTGCTGTCGCATCGTCCCAAGGTCTTCTACAACTACTTCAAGCAGCTGTTCGCACAGGTCACCAACCCGCCGATCGATCCGATCCGCGAGGAGCTCGTGATGAGCCTCGTGTCGTTCGTCGGGCCGCGACCCAACCTGCTCGATGTCGATCCGGGCGCGGACGGCGCGGAGCCGCCGATGCGCCTCGAGGCGGCGCACCCGATTCTCACGGCCGAGAACATGGAGAAGCTGCGCCACGTCGAGCTCTTCTCCGGCGGGGCGTTCAAGTGCGAGGAGCTCGACATCTGCTATCCGGCCGCGTGGGGCGCGGACGGCATGGAGGCGGCGCTCGCGAGCCTTGCAGCGCACGCCGAGGACGCGATCCGCCAGGGCCGCAACATCCTGATCCTGTCCGACCGCGGCGTCTCGAACGAGCGCCTCGCGATCCCCGCGCTTCTCGCGACCGCGGCCGTGCACGAGCACCTGGTGAAGAAGGGGATGCGCACGCGCACCGGACTCGTCGTCGAGACCGGCTCGGCGCGCGAAGTGCACCACTTCGCGCTGCTGGCCGGCTACGGCGCAGAGGCCATCCATCCGTACCTCGCGCTCGAGACGCTCGCGGCGATGGCCTCGCAGATTCCCGAGCTCGACGCGAAGGAATCGCAGAAGCGCTTCATCAAGGCGATCTGCAAGGGGCTCTACAAGGTGATGTCCAAGATGGGCATCTCGACCTACCAGAGCTACTGCGGCGCGCAGATCTTCGAGGCGGTCGGCCTCGCGAAGTCGTTCGTCGACAAGTATTTCTACGGCACGGCGAGCAACGTCGAGGGCATCGGGATCTTCGAGGTCGCCGCGGAGGCGGAGCGGCTGCACCGGCTCGCATTCGGCGATCATCCCGCGCTCGTCGACATGCTCGAGCCCGGCGGCGAATACGCGTATCGCGTGCAGGGCGAGGATCACATGTGGACGCCCGACTCGATCGCCAAGCTGCAGCACGCCACGCGCGCGGGCAGCTTCGCCACGTACGAGGAGTACGCGAGGCTCATCAACGAGCAGGGGGCGCGTCTCAAGACGTTCCGCGGTTTGTTCGAGTTCAGGCACGACGGGCGCACCAGCGTTCCGATCGACGAAGTCGAGCCCGCGGCGGACATCGTCAAGCGCTTCGCGACCGGCGCGATGAGCCTCGGGTCGATCTCCACCGAGGCGCACACGACGCTCGCCGTCGCGATGAACCGCATCGGCGGAAAGTCGAACACCGGCGAAGGCGGCGAGGACGCGGCGCGCTATCGCGCCGAAATGCGCGCGGGCCGCAGCATGGTCAAGGACGGCGATACGGTGTCGACGGTCATCGGCAAGGACCGTGTCGAGCACGACGTCAAGCTCAAGGCCGGCGACTCGCTGCGCAGCCGGATCAAGCAGGTCGCATCCGGACGCTTCGGCGTCACCGCCGAGTACCTCGCGTCCGCCGACCAGCTCCAGATCAAGATGGCGCAGGGCGCGAAGCCAGGCGAAGGCGGTCAGCTGCCGGGCCACAAGGTGTCGGACTACATCGCGATGCTGCGCTACTCGGTGCCGGGCGTCGGGCTCATCTCGCCGCCGCCGCATCACGACATCTATTCGATCGAGGACCTCGCCCAGCTGATCCACGATCTCAAGAACGCGAATCCGCGCGCCTCCGTGTCGGTGAAGCTCGTATCGGAAGTCGGCGTGGGTACGGTCGCAGCGGGCGTGGCCAAAGCCAAGGCCGACCATGTCACGATCGCCGGCCACGACGGGGGCACCGGCGCCTCGCCGGTGTCGTCGATCAAGCACGCGGGCACGCCGTGGGAACTCGGCCTTGCCGAGACGCAGCAGACGCTCGTGCTCAATCGACTCCGCGGCCGCATCGTCGTACAGGTCGACGGGCAGATGAAGACCGGACGCGACGTCGCCATCGGCGCGATGCTCGGCGCCGACGAGTTCGGCTTCGCCACGGCGCCGCTGGTCGTGGCCGGCTGCATCATGATGCGCAAGTGCCATCTCAACACCTGCCCGGTCGGCGTGGCGACGCAGGACCCGGTGCTGAGGCGGAAGTTCGCGGGCCAGCCCGAGCACATCGTCAACTACTTCTTCTTCGTCGCCGAGGAGGTGCGCCGCATCATGGCGAGCCTCGGCTTCCGTCGCTTCGACGAGATGATCGGCCGCAGCGACCTGCTCGACATGCGGAAGGGCATCGACCACTGGAAGGCGAAGGGGCTCGACTTCAGCAAGGTGTTCTACCAGCCGGCGATGCCGCCCGAAGTCGCGCGCCACCGCTGCGAAGAGCAGGATCACCGGCTCGCGCAGGCGCTCGACCACGAGATCATCAAGGCCGCGCAGCCCGCGCTCGACAAGGGCAAGCCGGTTCGCCTCAATCTCAGGATCCGCAACGCGCACCGCTCGGTCGGCGCGATGCTCTCCGGTGAGATCGCGCGCCGCTACGGCCACGAGGGCCTGGCCGAGGACACCGTGCACGTCGCCTTCGAAGGCATCGCCGGCCAGAGCTTCGGCGCGTTCCTCGCGCGCGGCGTCACGTTCGAGCTGCAGGGGGCGACCAACGACTACGTCGGCAAGGGCCTGTCGGGCGGACGCATCGTCGTCTATCCCGATCCGAGCTGCCCGGCGAAGCCGGAGGAGAACATCGTCATCGGCAACACGGTGATGTACGGCGCCATCGAGGGCGAGGCGTATTACCGCGGCGTCGCCGGCGAACGCTTCTGCGTGCGAAATTCCGGCGCGACCGCGGTGGTCGAGGGCACCGGCGACCACGGCTGCGAGTACATGACCGGCGGAACGGTCGTCGTGCTCGGTCTCACGGGCCGCAATTTCGCGGCGGGCATGAGCGGCGGCATCGCCTATGTCTACGACGTCGACGGCGCGTTCCGCCAGCGCTGCAACCAGTCGATGTGCGAGATCGTTCCACTCGAGAGCGAAGCCGAGCAGGCCAGGAGCGAGCGCGAGCTCGCCGCGTCGGGCAAGGCGCACAAGCGGCATCTCGGGCGCGCGGACGAGGCGATCGTGCGCGAGCTGATCGAGCGGCACCTGCGTTTCACCGGCTCGACGCTCGCGCTCGCGATGCTCGACGACTGGGAAGCGACGCGCGCGAAGTTCGTCAAGGTGTTCCCGAACGAGTACCGGCGCGCGATGACCGAGATGCACGCGAAGGAAGCGGTGCCGCACGCGGCGCCGGGCAAGCAGAAAGCGGCCGCGTAATGGGCAAGATCACCGGCTTCCTCGAGCTCGAGCGGATCCAGGAAGCGTCCGAGCCGCCGGAGAAGCGCGTTCGCCACTACCGCGAGTTCGTGATGGCGCTCGCGGACGACGCGGCCAGCCGGCAGGGCGCCCGCTGCATGGACTGCGGCATCCCGTTCTGCCAGAGCGGGTGCCCGGTCAACAACATCATTCCCGACTGGAACGACCTCGTCTACCGGCAGCAGTGGAAGCAGGCGCTCGACGTGCTGCACCAGACGAACAACTTCCCCGAGTTCACCGGCCGCGTGTGCCCGGCGCCGTGCGAGGCGTCGTGCACGCTCAACATCAACAACGATCCGGTCGGCATCAAGTCGATCGAGCACTTCATCATCGACAAGGGCTGGGAGCAGGGCTGGGTCGTGCCGATGCCGCCGGCGAAGAAGACCGGACGTCGCGTCGCGGTCGTCGGTTCGGGGCCGGCGGGGCTCGCGTGCGCGCAGCAGCTCGGCCGCGCGGGACACGACGTCGTGCTGTTCGAGAAGAACGACCGCGTCGGCGGTCTGCTGCGTTACGGCATCCCCGATTTCAAGATGGAGAAGCACCTGATCGACCGCCGCATGACGCAGATGAGCGCCGAGGGCGTGCGCTTCGAGACGGGCGTGCACGTCGGACGTGACATCACCGCCGAGTCGATCGCCGCGCAGTTCGACGCGGTCGTGCTCTCCGGCGGCGCCGAGCAGCCGCGCGACCTGCCCGTTCCCGGTCGCGATCTCGCGGGCATCCACTTCGCGATGGAGTTCCTGCCGCAGCAGAACCGTGTCGTGGCCGGCGACAGCGTCGCCAATCAGCTGACGGCGACGGGAAAGCGCGTCGTCGTCATCGGCGGCGGCGACACCGGGTCGGACTGTGTCGGCACGTCGAACCGGCACGGCGCCGCGTCCATCGTGCAGTTCGAGCTGCTGCCGCAGCCTCCCGAGCAGGAGAACAAGGCGATGACCTGGCCGTACTGGCCGGTCAAGCTGCGCACGTCGTCGTCGCACGAGGAAGGCTGCTCCCGCGACTGGGCGGTGGCGACGAAGCGCTTCGAAGGGCGTGACGGTCGCGTCGAGAAGCTCGTCGCCGCGCGCGTGGAATGGCAGAAGGATGTCAACGGCGCGATGCGGATGGTCGAGGTTCCCGGAAGCGAGTTCGAGATCGCCGCCGACCTCGTGTTGCTGGCGATGGGATTCACCGGTCCCGCATCGACCGGGCTTCTCGAGCAATTCGCCGTCGAGCGCGATGCGCGGAGCAACGTCAAGGCGTCGACCGACGACTACCGGACCTCCGTGCCGAAGGTGTTCGCCGCCGGCGACATGCGGCGCGGACAATCGCTCGTCGTCTGGGCGATCCGCGAAGGCCGGCAATGCGCGCGCGCGGTGGACGAGTTCCTGATGGGCGCGTCGGCGTTGCCTGGTTGATCAGGCGCTCGCTCGCTGGCAGCGATGACTGCGCGCCGGCGCCGCCGCTTCGCGCGCGCGCGCGTCCTGTCTCGTCGTCGTCCGTCGTGACCGGGCCCCACGGTCGCGTCACCGTTCTGCGCCGTTTGTGAGCATGCTGCAGAACGACACGTTCCTTCGCGCGCTGCGCTGCGAGCCGACGCCGTATACGCCGGTGTGGCTGATGCGCCAGGCGGGCCGCTATCTCCCCGAGTACAACGCGACGCGCGCCAGGGCCGGCAGCTTCATGGCGCTGGCGGGCAACCCGGAGCTCGCCTGCGAAGTCACGCTGCAGCCGCTCGCGCGCTACGCGCTCGATGCCGCGATCCTGTTCTCCGACATCCTCACCATTCCGGATGCGATGGGACTCGGCTTGTCGTTCGCCGAGGGAGAAGGGCCGCGGTTCGCGAAGCGCGTTGCCGACGAATCGGCCATCGCGGCACTCGCAGTGCCCGACATGGCGAAGCTGCGCTACGTCTTCGACGCGGTCGCGGCGATCAAGCGCGCGCTGGCCGGGCGCGTTCCGCTGATCGGCTTCTCCGGAAGCCCGTTCACGCTCGGCTGCTACATGATCGAGGGCGGCGGCAGCGCGGACGACTTCGCCAGCGTCCGGCGAATGGCGTATTCGCGTCCCGACCTCCTGTCCCGGCTGGTCGCGATCAATGCGCAGGCGGTCACCGAGTATCTCGGCGAGCAGGTGGCCGCCGGAGCGGACGCGCTGATGATCTTCGACACCTGGGGCGGGCTGCTGCCTGCCGAGCACTACCGCCGGTTTTCGCTGGAGCCGATGCGCGAAGTGATCGCCGCGCTGCGTCGGACCAGCAGCGTGCCCGTGATCGTCTTCACCAAGGGCGGCGGGGCGTGGCTCCCGGAGATCGCGCGCTGCGGCGCGGACGGCGTCGGCGTCGACTGGACGGTCGATCTGGCGCGCGCCCGGGTCGCGGTGGGCGACCACGTGGCATTGCAGGGCAATCTCGACCCGGTCGCGCTGACCGCCGACGAAGCAAGCGTGGCACGCGAGGCGGAGCGGATCGTGCGCTCCGCCGGCGCCGGCACCGGCCACGTGTTCAACCTCGGCCACGGCATCCTGCCCAGGACCCCGCCGGGGAACGTCGCCGTCCTGGTGGACACGGTCCATCGCGTCTCGGCGCAGCTGCGGGCACGCTGACCGCATTGGCGGCGAAGCGACGATCCTGTGAGGAACCGGCCCCCGTCGCCACGGAACGCTTGACAAACGTCCGCGGCTCGCGTTCGGGCCAGTTATTCACACAATCGCGTGCTTGTCGGACGGTTGGAAGCCCTCGTCGCGCGAGCGCTTCGCCGCCATCCAAGCGCTTGAATCGTCGCAGGATAGTTCGAGCGCGGGCCATCCCCGGCGGCGGCGCCTGCTCTCATGTGTCATGCACGGGCGGCCCTGCGCGCCGATTACGCACACCTTTATCCACAGCCGCCGGTGGAAACTGTCGTCGTGTTCAAAATGAACAGCTTGCGAGCGCCAGCTTGAGTCGCGTGTGAGAACTTCGAACACTACAAAGCATCGCCGCGAGCCGCTGAACCGCGCATGACCGTCGCCCGGATCGCGCTGCCGGTGGCGGCCCCCCAGCTGTTCGACTACTGGTGCCCGCAGGCGGCGCTGCCCGCCGGGTCGATCGTGCGCGTTCGGCTCGCGCGGCGCTCGCTCGCCGGCGTCGTCGTCGAGACGTCCGATGCGTCGGACGTGCCGGTCGGGCGGCTGGCGCCGATCGACGAGGTCGTCGCCACGCCGCCGCTTCCCGACGACGTGCGCGAGTTGTGCCGCTTCGTCGCGGGCTACTACCAGGTGCCCCCGGGGCTGGCTTACGGCCTCGCCGTCCCGCCACTTGCCCGGGGCGGTACGACGCGCGGGCTCCCCGCTGCCGTTGCGCTGACCGAGCAGGGGCGTGCCGACCTGCCGCGGTCGCTCTCGCGTTCGCCGGTCGCCCGCGCGCTGTTCGACCGACTCGCACGCGAGGCTGACGCTGTTCGCTGGGACGATCTCGCCGGCGTCGGCGCGAGCGCCGGCCGCACGTTGTCGCGCTGGCGCGCACGCGGCTGGATCCGCGCCGTCGAGCGCTCGGATGAACGCCGCGATGCACCTTCGCTCAACGACGAGCAATCGTCCGCGGCGGCGTCGATCGTCGCTTCGCTCGGGCGTTTCGCGCCGTTCGTGCTGCAAGGCGTCACCGGCAGCGGAAAGACCGAGGTCTACCTGTCCGCGGCCGCATCGTGCGTCGCTGCCGGGGGTCAGGCGCTGATGCTCGTGCCCGAGATCAATCTGACGCCGCAGCTCGTCGCGCGCGTGCAACGCGCGCTGCCGGCCGCGCGCGCCGTTGCGCTGCACAGCGGCCTCGCCGCCGGCGAACGACGTGCGAACTGGGAGGCCGCGGCCACCGGCGTGGTGGACCTCGTGCTCGGGACGCGCCTCGCCGTCTTCGTGCCGCTGCCGCGGCTCGCGCTGGTCGTCGTCGACGAGGAACACGACGCTTCGTACAAGCAGCAGGACGTCGTGCGCTACCACGCACGCGATGCGGCCGTGTGGCGCGCACGCCATCGCGGTGTGCCAGTCGTGCTGGGAAGCGCCACGCCGTGTCTCGAAACGTACGCGCATGGCCGCAGCGGTCGCTATGCGACGTTGCGGCTGCGCGAGCGCGCGGGCGCAGGCGCGTTGCCGCGCGTCGAGTACGTCGCCGCGCGCGGGGACACGGTGCGCGACGGTCTGTCGACGTCGCTGATGCAAGCGCTGGACCAGACGCTGAAGCGCGGCGAGCAGTCGCTGCTATTCGTCAACCGGCGCGGCTATGCGCCGTCGCTCAAGTGCGCGGCCTGCGGATGGGAGGCCGGCTGCGCGCGATGCAGCGCCCGGCTGACGACCCATCGCGTCCCGCCGGCGCTCGTGTGCCATCACTGCGGCCATCGCGAAAGGATCCCGGCTGCCTGCCCATCGTGCGGCAACGTCGACCTCCTGCCCCGCGGTCAGGGGACGCAACGGCTCGAGCAGACGCTCGCCGCGGCGTTTCCCGCGGCACGGATCGCGCGCGTCGATCGCGATTCGACGCAGCGTCGCGACGCGTTCGAAAGCGTCAAGCGGCGCGTCGAGCGCAACGAACTGGACATCCTCGTCGGCACGCAGATGCTCGCGAAGGGACACGACTTTCCGCGGCTCACGCTGGTCGGCGTCGTCGGCGCGGACAACGCGCTCTACAGCGCGGATTTCCGCGCCACCGAGCGGCTGGCCGCGCTGCTCGTGCAGGTGGCAGGACGTGCCGGTCGCGCCGAGCACCGCGGGCAGGTCATCGTGCAGACGAATTTCCCGCGGCACCCGATGTTCGCTGCGCTGGCGCGACACGACTACGACGCGTTCGCCGCGCAGCTGCTCGAAGAGCGCGAGGCGGCGGGGTTGCCGCCGTTCGCGCATCTCGCGCTCGTGACCGCTGAATCGCATCGACGCGACGATGCCGATGCGTTCCTGGCGCGGCTTCACGCGGCCGCGACCGGCGTGCGCGAGCACGCGAGCCTCGACGTGGAGGTCTTTTCGCCGGTTCCGGCGGCGCTCGCGCGTCGGGCCGGTTTCGAGCGCAGCCAGATGCTGATGCGCAGCAGTCGGCGCGGCGAATTGCAGCGGCTGCTGGCAGGCGTGCGCGAGGCGATCGACGCGGCGTCGTCGCGTCGCGTCCGCTGGGCGATCGACGTCGACCCCGCGTCGGTCGCGTGAGTTCGATCGCCTATAATCGGCCGTTTGCGAAGACCGCGCGACGATGACCGACGCCAGGACCCTGATCGAGCGCGCGCTTGCGAAGAGCGTCGCTGCCATCGCGCCGGACGCGACCGATCTGCCGATCGCCGTCGAGCGGCCCAGGCAGGCTGCCCACGGCGACTACGCGAGCAACGCGGCGCTCGTCGTCGGCAAGCGCGCGAAGCGCAATCCGCGCGAGGTCGCCGTCATCGTCGCGTCGGATCTGTCGAGGTCGCTGCCCGACACGGTCGAGAAGGTCGAGATCGCGGGACCGGGCTTCGTCAACATCTTCCTCACCCCGGCGGCGCGTCAGGCGGCGCTTCGGCGGGTGCTCGACGACGGCGAGCGTTTCGGGCGAAGCGATGCCCGTCGCGGCGAGCGCGTCATGGTCGAGTTCGTGTCCGCCAACCCGACCGGTCCGCTGCACGTCGGTCACGGCCGCCAGGCGGCGCTCGGCGATGCCATCGCGACGCTGCTCGAATGGCAGGGCGCGCAGGTGACGCGCGAGTTCTATTACAACGACGCCGGCCAGCAGATCCACAATCTGGCGCTGTCCGTGCGCGCCCGCGCGCGCGAGCTGCTCGGCGAGTCGGTGGAGTTCCCGGAGGACGGCTACCGCGGCGAATACATCCGCGAGATCGCGCGCGACTACCTCGACCAGGTCGGACACGACTTGTCGGACATCGACGCGATCCGTCGCCATGCGGTGGCTGCGTTGCGTCGCGAGCAGGACCGCGACCTCGCGGCGTTCGGCGTGCGCTTCGACGTGTTCTATCTCGAGAGCTCGCTCTATACCGACGGGCGCGTCGATCGCACGGTCGCGGCGCTGAAGCAGTCGGGTCATACGTTCGAGCGCGACGGCGCGCTGTGGCTCAGGACGACCGAGTTCGGCGACGACAAGGACCGGGTGATGCGCAAGAGCGACGGCGCGTTCACCTACTTCGTGCCCGACGTCGCCTACCACGTCACCAAGTGGGAGCGCGGCTTCACGCGCGTGATCAACGTGCAGGGCTCGGACCACCACGGCACGGTGACGCGCGTGCGCGCGGGCCTGCAGGCGCTGGAGATGGGCATCCCGCCCGGCTACCCGGACTACGTCCTGCACAAGATGGTCACGGTGATGAAGGGCGGCGAGGAGATGAAGATCAGCAAGCGCGCGGGGAGCTACGTCTCGCTGCGCGACCTGATCGACGAGGTGGGACGCGACGCCGTGCGCTTCTTCCTCGTGTCGCGCAAGGCCGACGCTGAATTCGTGTTCGACATCGATCTCGCGCGCTCGCAGTCCGAGGAGAACCCCGTCTACTACGTGCAGTACGCGCACGCGCGCGTCGCGTCGGTGCTGAAACAGGCGGGTATGTCGCGCGAAGAGGCGTTGCGTCGGGCGCACGCCGCAGACCTCGCGCCGCTGTCGAGCCCCTACGAAGACGCGCTGCTGCGGCGCATCGCCGATTTTCCGGCGGAGCTCGAAGCGGCCGCGCGCGACCACGCGCCGCACCAGATCACGTTCTATCTCAAGGATTTGGCGGGCGAATTCCACAGTTACTATAATGCCGAGCGTTTTCTCGTCGACGACGAGCGGCTGCGCGCGGCACGGCTCGCACTCGTCGTGGCCGTCGGACAGGTGCTCGCGAACGGTCTCGCGGTGCTCGGTATCGCGGCGCCCGACGAGATGTAGCGTAGCCGGACCATGCGTCGCACCCTTCCATCACGCGCTGCTCCCGCGGTCCGGCCGGTCCGTGCGCGTCGGCGCGGCGCCGGCGGTACGCTGGTCGGCGTCTTCATCGGGCTCGTGCTCGGCATCGTCATCGCAGCGGCCGTCGGCCTCTACGTGACCGGCGGCTGGAAGGCCTACCGCCAGCAGGTCGGCACGACGAAGGAGTCGCGCGACCGCGAAACCGTCAAGAGCGCGAAGGCCGACGACCGGCCGCGCTTCGACTTCTACAAGATCCTGCCCGGCGGCGAGGAACCGAAGGTCGCGCCGCCGAAGCCCGCGCCGCCTGATCGCGGGGTCGCCGACCGCGCCGCGGAGCGTTCGTCCGGGAAAGCCGACCAGGCGACGGCGCCGGCGAAGGCGTCGGAGGCGCCGCCTGACGCGCCGCCCAAGGCCGCGCCCCACGACCGCTTCTGGCTGCAGGCGGGGTCGTTCGCCGCCGAAGCCGATGCCGAGAACCTTCGAGCGCGACTCGCGCTCGCCGGATGGGAGGCGCAATTGCAGCAGGGCACGCTGCCGGACAAGGGCGTGCGCTACCGCGTGCGGCTCGGCCCCTACGACAACACCGACGAGCTCAACCGCATCAAGGGCGAGCTCGCGAGGCGAGGCTTCGACGTCGCCGTCATCCGTTACTGACGGCCGCACGTTGACGACGGGCGGAGTGAACTTCGGCGCGGCGCGCACGGCCCAACGGCCGGCCGAATCGCGCATCCGCGCATGATCGGTCCACCAGGAGATTGGCAATGACGTCATTCGAGCATCCGAGCCGGACCCGGCGTGCGCTCGTCGCCGCCCTCGGGCTCGGGGCGATCGGCGTGCGTAGCGCGCATGCGCAGGCGCTGGTCGAAGGCCAGAACTACACGCGCCTCAGGAATCCGCAGCCGGTCGACAGCGGCAAGAACATCGAGGTGCTGTACTTCTTCTCGTACGGATGCCCGCATTGCCGCGACTTCGACCCGGTGCTCCAGCCGTGGCTGAAGCAGCTGCCTGCGGACGTCGAGTTCCGTCGCGTCCCCGTCGACTTCGGTCGCGAGCAGTGGGCGAATCTCGGCAAGGTCCTGTACACGCTCGAAGCGCTCGGCGCCGAGAAGTCGATGACGTCGGAGGTGTTCGCGGCCGTGCACGACAAGAAGGTGCCGCTGTGGGACGGCAAGGCGTTCTTCGACTGGGCGGCGTCCAAGGGGCTCGACCGCAAGAAGGTCGAGGACACGTACAACTCGTTCGGCGTGACGAGCCGCATGGGCCGTGCGCGGGCGCTGGCGAAGAACTACAACGTGCAGTCGGTGCCGGTCGTGTTCGTCGACGGCAAGTTCCAGGTCTCGGCGGACAAGGTCGGCACGCACGCGCAGATGCCGGCGGCGATGGACCAGCTGATCGCGAAGGCGCGCGCCGAGCGCGGCAAGTGACGCACGCGGCTCGGCTCCTGCACGCCGGGCGATGACCACGCAGGCGCCGCGCGTCTTCCTCACCGGCGCCACGTCCGGCCTCGGCGAAGCGCTCGCGCGCCGCTATGCGCGGCAGGGCGCCACGCTCGGACTCGTGGCGCGACGCGGCGCCGAGCTCGCGCGACTCGCGCGCGAGCTCGCACCCGCCAGCGTGGCGACCTATGTCGGCGACGTGCGTGATGCAGAGG
>Ga0307416_100000857_pt1 | contig 15997 bp, 16 predicted proteins | sample DK1Cmetagenome_2_FD_203821 | JGI IMG/M metagenome (GOLD analysis project Ga0307416, IMG submission 203821) | Maize rhizosphere microbial communities from greenhouse at UC Davis, California, United States - DK15-C-3 | ecosystem: Host-associated > Plants > Roots > Rhizosphere > Soil | place...
TGAAGGCGGTTCCGTACGTCGACGTCGCGGGCATTTCGATCAAGCTCGACCAGCTGATCGGCGTCGTCGACACGCTGCCGCTCGCGAAGGACGAGCGGCTGCCGCCGCCGGCGCCCGCGGCGATTCCCGCGGACGAGCCGGCATGGGTGCGCTTCTTGCGCGATGTCTGGAACGACCTGCGCGGCGTGATCCGTATCGAGGTCGCAGACCGGCCGGCGGCGCCGCTCGTGACGCCGCAGCAGTCGTTCTTCCTGCGCGAGAACTTGCGTCTGCGCGTGCTCGCCGCGCGCCTTGCGCTGCTTGCACGCGACGAGCGCTCGTTCAAGGCCGACGTCCAGGCCGCAAGCGCCTGGTTGCGGCAGTACTTCGACCTGCAGAGCAGGCCGGTGCAGGCGGCGCTTGCGACGCTCGCGCAGCATGCCGCGCTCGCGATGCCGGGCGAAATGCCTGATCTCGCCGCGAGCATCGATGCCGTGCGTACGCTCAAGGCAGTCGCCGATCGCCTGCCCGACCATGCGCCGGCGCGCGCGAAGTAGCAGCCGGGACAGGACGCTCGCGTGCGCGCGCTGATCGCGTTCCTGCTGATCGCGGCGGCCGCGGTCACGCTCGCACTGCTGTTCAGGCTCAATACCGGATACGTGCTGTTCGTCGCGCCACCGTATCGCGTCGAGCTGTCGCAGAACGCGTTCATCATCATCGCGGTGCTCGCGTTCCTCGCGCTGTACGCGCTCGTGCGCGCGGGCGTGCGGCTTTCCAGGCTGCCGGAAGAGGTGCGCGAAAGCCGCCGCCGCCGCCAATTCGAGCGGTTCCGGAGCAAGCAGGACGCAGCCGTCGTCGCGTTGATCGAGGGCCGGCACGGCAAGGCGCGGCAGTTCGCGCAGGAAGCGCTGGCGATCCCGCACTCGACCCCGGTCGCCGCGCTCGTCGGTGCACGCGCGGCGCTCGAGACCCGCGACTACGCCGCGGCGGCCGCGATGCTCGACCGCCCCGACACGCGCGAGGCCAAGCTCGCCGTGCCGCGGCTGATGCTGGAAGCCGAGCTCGCGCTCGAGCGCGGCCAGCCGGCCGATGCGCTCGCGCGCCTGGCGGAGTTGCGGCGCGAGGCCGGCCTGCACACGGCGGCACAGCGGCTCGAGCTTCGCGCGCTCACCGCGGCAGGGCGGCCCGCGGAGGTTCCCGCGCTCGTCGACCAGCTCGTCAAGCGGAAGGTGTACGACGCGCAGCAGGGCGAGCTTCTGCGTGCGAGCGCGCATGCGGAGACGCTCGCGAGCCTCGCGCACGACGCCGCGGGGCTGCGCGCGTACTGGGCGCGCGTGCCGGAAGCCGATCGACTGCAGCCGAAAGTGGCGCGCGCCGCTGCGAAAAGCTTCCTCGAGCTCGGCAGCGACCGCGAAGCGGCGGACATTCTCGCGCGCTGCCTGGAGCGCAACTGGGACTCGAGGCTCGCGGTGCTCTATGCCGAATGCCGCGCGCCCGATGCGACGCGACAGCTCGAAACGGCCGAGCGCTGGCTCGTCGCGCACAACCAGGACGCGTCGCTGCTCTACGCGCTCGGCCGGCTGTGCGAGCGCAGCGAGCTCTGGGGCAAGGCGCAGACGTACCTCGAAGCGAGCCTTGCGCTCGACAACCACTGGCGCGCGCATGTTGCACTCGCCGATCTGTTCATGAAGCTCGACCGCTCCGACGAGGCGAGCGCGCATCGCGCAGCGGCGCTGACGCTCGCGCTCGCCGAGCTCGAGCGCGAACAGTAGATGGACACCGAAATTCAATCGGCAGCTTCGGTCTCCGCCGCGTACGTGAAGCTGTCGGAGTAGAACTCTTCCTCGGGTAGATTGCGCAGCGTCGTGAAGTCGCGCTTCGCTGCGTCGATCATGGCCGGCGCGCCGCACGCGTAGACCTGATAGCCGGAAAGGTCCCGGAAATCGGCGAGGACCGCCTGGTGAACGAGGCCCGTGCGGCCGGGCCACGCGTCATCGGGTGCCGGCTCCGACAGCACCGGAATGAACGTGAAGTTCGGATTCTCGTTTTGCCAGCGGCCGGGTACATCCGGCATGTACAGGTCGCGCGCAGCGCGCGCGCCCCAGTACAGCACGATCTCGCGCGGAATCCGGTGATGGAGCATGTGCTCGATGATCGCCTTGATCGGCGCGAATCCGGTGCCGCCCGCGACGAAGATCACCGGCTTGTCGGTGTCCTCGCGCAGATAGAACGTGCCGAGCGGACCCTCGAAGCGCAGGATCTCGCGCCCCTTGTACGTCGTGAACAGCGGGTCGGTGAAGAAGCCGCCCGGCGTGTGCCGGATGTGCAGCTCGAGCAGCTCGTCGGCGTGCGGCGGCGTCGCCAGGGAAAAGCTGCGGCGATGACCGTCCTTGAGCAGGAAGTCGATGTACTGGCCGGCGAGATACTGCAGCCGCTCGGTTGCGGGCAGCTTGAGCCGCACGACGGCGACGTCGGGTGCCGGCTTCGCGATCGACTCGACGCGGCACGGCAGGCGCTTGATCTGGATGTCGCCGGCGCGCCGGACTTCGCGCACCTCGATCACGCAATCGGTCTGCGGCCGCGCGACGCAGAACAGTGCGAGTCCCTTGCGCTTCTCGTCGTCGGTGAGCGTCGACGGCTGGTGCGGACCGAAGTCGACATTGCCGTCGAGGATGCGCCCCTTGCACGTTCCGCACGCGCCGTTGCGACAACCATACGGAATCATCAGGTCGGCGCGCATCGCCGCCTGCAGCACCGTCTCGTCGGGCTCGCAGGGAAACGCGTGGCCGCTCGGCCGTATGGTAATCTGCACCGTCATCGCGGTTGGTTGGATTTCAGCATGGATCGTTCCCGCGCAGGATCGCGCGCCGCCCTCACGGCGCGATGACGCGCATACTGATCGTGGGATGCGGCGATGTCGCGCTGCGCGTCGCCGACCGCCTGCGCGATCGCGCAGATTTGATCGGACTCACGCGCAATCGCGACGACGTGCGCAAGCTGCGCGCGCGTGGCGTCATCCCGTTCCTCGGTGATCTCGACGATCGCCGAACGCTCCGCCGGCTGCGGACGGCGCCGTTCGCGGTGCTGCATTTCGCGCCGCCACCCTCCGAAGGCAAGGACGATCCGCGCACGCGCCGGCTGCTCGCCGCGCTTGCGGGCGCGCGGATTATACCGCGGCACTTCGTGTACATCTCGACGTCGGGCGTGTACGGCGACTGCGCCGGCGCGCGCGTGCCGGAGACGCGGCCGCGCCGTGCGCACACGCCGCGCGCGCGTCGACGCGTCGCGGCCGAGGATCGGCTGCGGCATTTTGCCGCGCGCCACGGCGTCGCGCTGTCGATCCTGCGCGTGCCGGGCATCTACGCGCCCACGCGCCTGCCGCTCGAGCGCTTGCGGCACGGCACGCCCGCGCTGGCACCCGATGACGACGTGTATACCAATCACATTCACGCCGACGACCTCGCAAGCGCCGTCATCGCCGCGCTTTTTCATGGCCGTCCGAACCGTGCTTACAACGTGAGCGACGACACCGAGATGAAGATGGGCGCGTGGTTCGACCTGGTCGCCGACGCGTTTCATCTGCCGCGCCCGCCGCGCATCGCCTGGGATGCGGCCGAGCGGCAGATCGCGCCCGCGCTCCTGTCGTTCATGAGCGAATCGCGGCGCCTCGTGAACGACCGGCTGAAGCGCGAGCTGCGCATTTCGCTCGCCCACCCCACGCCGCAGGCGATGCTGGCGCAGACGGCGCCGCGTGCGCTGACCCGGCAACTGCCGCTGCCGATCGGATGACGGACGCGGCGCGCGGCAGCGAGCGGCCGCGGCTGACGCTCCGCGGGCGTCTCGATGCCTACGAGAAGCTGATGCGGCTCGACAAGCCGATCGGCACGCTGCTGCTGCTGTGGCCCACGCTGTCGGCGCTGTGGCTCGCCGCCGACGGCGCGCCGCGCCTGTCGCTGATCCTGATCTTCGCCGTCGGCACGCTGGTGATGCGCTCGGCCGGCTGCGCGATGAACGACTGGGCCGACCGCGACTTCGACGCGCACGTCGCGCGCACCGCGCAGCGGCCGCTCGCGGCCGGCATCATCGCGCCGTCCGAGGCGCTCGCCGTCGCGGCCGTCGGCTTCTTCGTCGCGTTCCTGCTGGTTCTGTTCACCAACCGCACGACGCTGCTGTGGTCGCTGCCGGCCGTGGCCATCGCCATCGCGTACCCGTTCTGCAAGCGGTTTTTCGCCATTCCGCAGGCGTTTCTCGGCATCGCGTTCTCGTTCGGCATTCCGATGGCGTACGCGGCCGTGCAGGACCGCGTGCCCGCGTTCGCGTGGCTCCTGCTCGCGATCAACCTGTTCTGGGTCGTCGCCTACGACACCGAATACGCGATGGTCGACCGCGCCGACGACGTGAAGATCGGCATCCGCACGTCCGCGCTGACATTCGGCCGCTACGACGTCGCGGCGGTCGCGCTGTGCTACGCGATCTACGTGGCCGGCATGCTGTGGGTGGGCTACGCACGCGCGCTCGGCGTCATCTATTTCGCCGGTATCGCCGGCGCGGCGCTGATCGCCGTCCATCATGTCGCGATGATCCGCACACGCGATCCCGGTGCCTGCTTTCGGGCGTTTCTCGGCAATCACTGGCTCGGCATGACGGTGTTCGTCGCCGTCGCCCTCGATTACGCCGTGCGCGCGGGACGCTGGCCGCACCCGTTGTGACACCGCCCGCAGCCCGGCCCGCACGCACGCCGGCGGCCGTCGCCGGGCAATTGCCTTCGCGCCGGCGGGGCCTGCCGCCGGTGCTCGCGCCCGACGCGCGCGTGCTGATCCTCGGCAGCTTTCCGAGCGAAGCCTCGCTCGCCGCGCGCCAGTATTACGCGCATCCGCGCAATCACTTCTGGCCGATTCTCGGCGCGGTGCTCGACGAGCCGCTCGCCGCGATGCCCTATGCCGACCGCCTGTCGCGCGTGCGTCGCCATCGCGTCGCGATCTGGGATACGATCATCGCGTGCGAGCGCGCAGGTAGCCTCGATTCGGCGATTCGCAACGCGGAGCGCGGCGAGATCGCGCGCATTCGGCGTATCGCGCGGGACCTTGCCGCCGTGTGTTTCAACGGCAATACCGCGGCGCGCGCACGGTCCGCGTGGGCCGCGGCCGGCTACGCGACGCTCGTGCTGCCTTCGACCAGCCCCGCGTACACGCGGCCGCTCGCGGAGAAGCTGGCGGCGTGGCGCGAGCTGCGCCGGTTCCTGGAGGGCGATTGAAGCGGTTGCTCGCCGCGTTGCTGTTGGCAGCCGTGGTCTCGCATGCGGACGCGCGGCGCGTCGAGGCGGTGATGTTCGCCTCGCTCGACCACGATGCGACGGGACCGGTGACGTTGCGCGGGATCATGCTGCTTCCCCCGCGCGCGACACCGCCTGGCGGATTCCCGGCTATCGTCGCGCTGCACGGCTGCGCCGGCATGTATGCGACGCGCGCCGGTCGCGAAGGCGAGCTCGCCGAGCGCCTCGCGCTGCGTGCCGATCCGTGGCTGCGCGACGGCTACGCCGTGCTCTTTCCCGACAGCTTCGGCGCGCGCGGCGCGCGCGAGATCTGCACGATCCGCCACGGCGAGCGCACGATCACGGCGGCACGGCGTCGCCTCGACGCGCTCGGAGCGCTCGCGTATCTGGTATCGCGCCCGGACATCGCGCGCGAGCGCATCGCACTCGTCGGCTGGTCGCATGGCGGCAGCGCCGCGCTGCAGGCGGCGAATGCGGAGGATGCGGCCGTCGCGCAGTTTCTCGACCTGCCCCGCGCGCCGCCGTTCTTTCGCGCCGTGGTCGCGTTCTATCCAGGCTGCGCAGCGCCGCTTCGCGCCAGCGATCGCTATCGGCCCGGCGCGCCGACGCGCATTTACATCGGCGAGCTCGACGACTGGACGCCGGCCGCCACGTGCGTCGCGCTCGGCGCCGCGATGGCGCGCCGCGGCGGTGACCTGCTCGTGACGACCTATCCGGACAGTTATCATGCGTTCGATTCGCCAGCAGGGAGCGTGGTACGAAGGCTCGACGTTCCCAATGGCGTGCATCCGGGGGAAGGCGTTCACGTCGGCCCCAATCCGGCCGCCCGCAAGGCGGCGAATGCGAGCGTGCGCGCTTTTTTGCGTGAGCGCCTGCGCCGCGATGACGTCGAGGCTCGACGATGACACGTTTCTTCCGCATCCTGTTGCTGTCGTTCGCGGTTGCCGGCGTTGCATCGGCCCAGCCGCTCGCCCCCGACATTACGGTAACCAAAGTCATCGACGCGCCGGTCGCCGACGTGTGGAAGGCGTGGACGACCGTGGAGGGCATCGAAAGCTTCTTCGCACCGAAAGCCGCGAAGGTCGTGCCCGAGCCGGGCGGCGCGTTCGAGCTGTGGTTCGGCGTCGACTATCCGGAAGGCACGCGCGGCAGCGAGGGCTGCATGTTCCACAGCGTGACACCCATGCGGCAGCTCGTGTTCGAGTGGAACGCGCCCCCGACGCTGCCGACGATCCGCAAGCTGCGCACGCTCGTGTATCTCGATTTCGCGCCTGCCGACGGCAACCGGACGTCGCTCACGCTGCGCAATTTCGGCTACGGCGACGGCGACGAATGGGCGCAGAACAAGGCGTATTTCCAGAACGCGTGGCCGGCGGTCATGGCGAGCCTCGAAAAGCGCTTCGCGAAGAAATAAGGATTGATCCAAATGAATCTCGGACTCGAAGGCCAGGTCGTCCTCGTCACTGGCGCGAGCAAGGGCATTGGCTTCGCGTGCGCCGAAGCGTTCGCCCGCGAGGGCGCGAAGGTGGCGCTTGTGTCGCGCAGCCGCGCGAACCTCGACGCTGCGCTCGGACGCATAACCGGCGTCGCGCACCTTCCGGTCGCGTTCGCGGCCGACCTGATCGACGCTGCACAGGCGGCGCGCGTTGTCGACGAGACGGAGGCCGCACTCGGTCCGATCGACGTGCTCGTGAACTCGGCCGGCGCCGCCCGGCGCTATCCGCCCGCGGAGTTGAGCGCGCAGGCGTGGCATGCCGCGATGGATGCGAAGTTCTTCAGCTACATCCACCCGCTCGACATCGTCGTCAAGCGGATGGCCGAGCGCGGCCGCGGCGCCGTCGTCAACATCATCGGCATGGGCGGCAAGACCGCCAGTCCCGTACATCTGCCGGGCGGTGCGGCGAACTCGGCGCTGATGCTGGCCACCGCCGGGCTTGCCGTTGCTTACGGTCCGCAGGGCGTGCGCATCAACGCGATCAATCCGGGCGGAACGCTCACCGACCGCGTGCAGGAGGGTCTGGCTGCGGAGGCGCGCATGAGCGGCCTTGCGGCCGACGACATCCTCGCACGCCAGCAGGCGGGCATTCCGCTACGCCGTCTCGGCACGCCCGAGGAGATCGCGCAGGTGGTGCTGTTCCTCGCGTCGAGCAAGGCGAGCTACGTGACCGGCGCGATCATCCCGATGGACGGCGGGGCGAGCGCGGTGATTTGAGCGAACGACCGCTTCGCTCGCATTCGATGGCCTATGCCGACTTGCGTGAATTCATGGCTCAACTCGAGGCCGCGGGCGAGCTCGTGCGCGTTGCAGCGGTCGTCGATCCGAAGCTCGAGATGACGGCGCTGTGCGACCGCGCGCTGCGCGATGGCGGACCGGCGCTGCTGTTCGAGAATCCTGCGGGGTCGTATCGTGCGCCGAGCGGCGGAACGATTCCCGTGCTCGGCAATCTGTTCGGCACGCCGGAACGCGTTGCGAAGGCGATGGGAGCCGATCCCGCGAACTGGCAGGCATCGCTGCGCGACGTCGGGCGCCTCCTGTCGTTCCTGCGCGAGCCGGAGCCGCCGAAGAGCCTCGCCGATGCCTGGCGCAACACGCGGCCGGTGTTCATGAAGGTGCTCGACATGGCGCCGAAGGAGCGCCGCAACGGTCCCTGCCAGGACGTCGTGTGGGAAGGCGGCGATGTCGATCTCGCGCGACTGCCGGTCCAGACGTGCTGGCCCGGAGATGCGGGCCCGCTGATCACGTGGGGACTGACGGTCACGCGCGGGCCGCACAAGAAGCGGCAGAACCTCGGCATCTATCGTCAGCAGGTGATCGCGCGCGACAAGGTGATCATGCGCTGGCTGACGCATCGCGGCGGTGCGCTGGATTTCCGCGACCACGCGCTCGCGTCGCCGGGAACCGCCTTTCCGATCGCGGTGGCGCTCGGCGCCGATCCCGCGACGATTCTCGGCGCGGTGACGCCGGTGCCCGACTCGTTGTCCGAATACCAGTTCGCGGGGTTGTTGCGCGGCGGCCGCACCGAGATCGTGAAGTGCATCACGCACGACCTGCAGGTCCCCGCATCGGCGGAGATCGTGCTGGAAGGCTTCATCGAGCCCGACGCAAGCGATCCGAGCGGCTACGAGTCGGCGCTCGAAGGACCGTTCGGCGACCACACCGGCTACTACAACGAGGTCGAGCGGTTTCCGGTGTTCACGGTCGAGCGGATCACGCTGCGCCGCGACCCGATCTATCACTCGACGTACACCGGCAAGCCGCCCGACGAGCCGGCGATGCTGGGCGTCGCGCTGAACGAGGTGTTCGTGCCGCTGCTGCAGCGGCAGTATCCGGAGATCGCGGACTTCTACCTGCCGCCGGAGGGCTGCAGCTACCGCCTGGCGGTCGTCGCGATGAAGAAGCAATACGCCGGGCACGCGAAGCGCGTGATGTTCGGCATCTGGAGCTTCCTGCGACAGTTCATGTATACGAAGATGATCGTCGTCACCGACGACGACGTGAACATCCGCGACTGGAAGGAGGTCGTGTGGGCGCTGACGACGCGCGTCGATCCGGCGCGCGACACGCTGGTCGTGCCCAACACGCCGATCGACTATCTCGACTTCGCGTCGCGCGTCGCCGGGCTTGGCAGCAAGCTCGGCATCGACGCGACGAACAAGTGGCCCGGCGAGACCGCGCGCGAATGGGGCCGGCCGATCGCCAAGGACGCGGCCGTGAGCGAGCGCGTCGAAGCGATCTGGCGACAGATCGCGCCGACCCGCCCGCGCTAGCGGCGGGTCAGCAGCAGGCCGATCAGGAAGCCGGTGGCGGCCGCGGCGCCGATCGCCGCCCACGGATTGTCGTGAACGTAGTCGTCGGTGACGCGCGCCGCGGCGCGCGCGCGATCCATCGTCTCGCCTTCGAGCTCCTGCAGGCGCAGCTTGGCGGCCAGCAGCTTGGCTTCGACCTGCGCGCGCAGGTCCTTCGCCCGCTCGCCGGTCTCGTTGCCGGCGCGTTTGAGAAGATCCTCGGCCTCCGCGAGCATCGCGGAGAAATCGTCGAGCAGCGTTTCGCGGGAGAGGTTCATGGTCTGCTCCTTGGCTGGATGGCCGGATCGGGCGGCTCGTTGGGGGCCGCGTGCCTTCGTGGCGGGGGATTATAGCCGCGACGCGTCTTGCGCATCGTGTCTCGGCATGCTGAGATTGCGCACCCCGCTTCGGATACCCGTCATGCCCAGACTACGCCTGCCTGCGCTCGATGTCGCAACGGTGGAAGAGCGGCGCAGTTCCGGATATCCGGAACCGTTTCGCTCGCGGATGGGCGATCGCGTCAAGAAGCGCCTGGGTGAGGCCTGCGGGCTCACCCGCTTCGGCGTCAACCTCGTCACGCTCGGACCCGGTGGCCAGTCGGCTCTTCGCCACGCGCACACGCTCGAGGACGAGTTCGTGTACGTGCTCGAAGGTACGGTCGTGCTCGTCACGGATACGGGTGAGCAGGCGTTGCGCGCAGGCGATTGCGCCGGATATCCGGCGGGGACCGGCGACGCTCACCACATGATCAACCGCAGCGGTGCGCCCGCCCGCTACCTCGAGATCGGCAATCGCGACGAAGCCGATTCCGCTCACTATCCGGACGACGACCTCGCGCTCGCCGCGGATGGCAACTACGTGCACAAGGACGGCCGGCCGTATTGAGGGCGTGCCCTTGATACCGGCGCCGCTTTCCCCCATCTTTCGCCCCTGACCGGAAGCGGCATTCCGGTTTCGCGCCGGCGGCGCCGGCGAAGTGTCGTTTTTTGCCAACGGGAGATATTCGATGGCTGATTATCAAGCGGTTCCGACCGGTACCTCGACGCAGGACGTGACGCGCCAGCCGCCAACGACTTCCACGCTCGTCGCTTATCTGCTGTTCGGGCTCGCCGCCATCACGCAAATCGCCGGATCGGGTCTCGTCGTGCCGGCGCCGTTGCTTACGATCATCGGCATCATCGGCGTCGTCATCGCATACCTGCAGCGCGCCGACGCGCGTGGAACGTGGGTGGAGTCCCATCTCACCTGGCTCATCCGCACGTTCTGGTGGTCGACGATATGGGCGGTGATCGGCTGGATCGTGTTGATTCTTTTCGCGATCATCCTGATCGGTTTTGCGCTCGGGCCGCTGATCTGGGGCGCGACGGCGATCTGGGTCCTGTATCGGGTGATCCGCGGCATTCTGCTGTTCAAGGACAGCAGGCCGATCCCGGGCGTTTAGCTTCCACTACAGATGCCGGTGTCGGGGGTTGCACCTCCGACACCGGGGGGTTGCACCTCCGACACCGACGTCACCGCTTCGGGTCGAACGTCGGGCCGAAGCGATATACCCACTGCACCAGGTAATCGAGCGCCGGGCCGGCGCGCGCGGCGTTGCGGTCGTTGACGATGGCGACGACGGTGAAGCGGCGCCCCGACGGCTCGACGATGTAGCCTGCGAGCGCGCGCACGCCTTCGAGCGTACCGGTCTTCAGCAGCGCCTGCCCGGCGACGCTGCCGTTCCTGAAGCGATGCTCGACGGTCCCGTCCACCGCGGCCACCGCGAGCGAGCTCGCGAATGCGTCGCGCACGGCGCTCGCGTCGGCCGCGAGCAGCAGCCGGTTGAATCCCGTTGCGCTGTTGCGCTCGAGGCGCGACAGCCCCGATCCATTCTCCAGCACGAGCCCGGGCATCCGCAGTTTCCGCTGCGCGAGCCAGCGGCGAATCGCGTCAACCGCGCGCGCCGGCGTTGCGGGCTCCGCGCCGCCCGCGCCGAGCGTCAGGAAGATCTGCCGCGCCATCACGTTGTTCGACAGCTTGTTGACGTCGCGGACGATGTCGGCGAGCGGCGGCGATTCCAGCACGGCGAAGGGGCGGGCATCGGCAGGCGCGCGCCGCTCCCTGACCGCGCCGGCGAAGCGCCCGCCCGCCTCGCGGAAATAGGTCTCGAACATCGCGCGCACGTAGTGCGGATGGTCGAGCATCGCGATCCACCAGTCGCGTTCGCCGCAACCGGACGCGTACGTTCCGCCGAACACGATCGCGGCGCTGTCGCCGCGGTCCTCGATCGCCGGCGCCGCCCGCAGTCGCCAGTCGCTGCACGCGTCCGCGACGATGGCCGGCGGCGGGCCGAGCGACACCGCTGCCAGTGCGGGCTCCGCGCGCAGCACGACGTGCGCGCCTTCCGGATCGGGCGCGAACGTGAGCTTCACCGACTTGAAATTGACGAGCAGCGCGTCGGGCCCGACGTTGTACGGCTTGAGCGGCTCGTGGTCGAACGCGGCGGGGTCGTGCCGGGGCAGCGCAAACCGGCTGCGGTCGAGCGCCAGGTCGCCGTCGACGGCGGCGAGGCCGTTCGCACGCAATTGCGCCATGAACGATTGCCATTGCTCGACGGTGATCTTCGGGTCGCCCGCGCCCTTGAGAATCAGGTCGCCGTGCAGCTCGCCGTCGACGAGCGGACCGCCGAGATACGCCTCGGTCTTCCAGCGGTAATCCGGTCCGAGGACGTCGAGCGCCGCGAACGTGGTGACGAGCTTCATCACCGACGCCGGGTTGCGCGCACGGTTGGCGTCGTGCTCGAACAGCGGCCGCGGCTTCGTCGTCTCCTGCACGACGATGCCCACGTGATTGAGCGGAATGCCGGCCTCGAGAAACGCACGGCCGACCTCGCGCGGCAGGCGGCCCTGCGCCGGCAGCGCGGAGGCCGCAAGCACGAGCGCCGCGCACGCGGCGAGCCGCGCGCAGCGGCGCATTCGACGATCGGGATCGTCGCCGTTCAGCACGCGTCGAGGATTGCCCGCGTGCGCTCGACGATGAGCGCGAATTCGTCGTCGGTGACGATGTAGGGCGGCATGAAATAGACCGTCTTTCCGATCGGGCGCAGCACGAGCTCGTGTTGCAGCGCCGCGGTCGCGAACGCGCGCGCGAAATCGGGCCGGTCGCTTTGCGCCTCGAATGCGACGATCATTCCACACTGCCGCAGGTTGCGCACGCGCGGGTGGGACGAAAGGGGCAGGCTCATGTTGCGCCAGCGCGACGCCCGCGCGCGATTGACCTCCACGACATCGTCGTCGCGGAAGATGTCGAGCACCGCGAGCGCCGCCCGGCACGCGAGCGCGTTGCCCGTGTACGAGTGCGAATGCAGGAAACCCCGCGCCACGTCGTCGTCGTAGAACGCGTCGTAGATCCGGCCGGTCGCGAGCACGCAGGACAGCGGCAGATAGCCGCCGGTGATGCCTTTCGACAGGCACATGAGGTCGGGCGTGATCGCCGCCTGCTCGCAGGCGAACATCGTCCCGGTGCGGCCGAAGCCGGTCATGATCTCGTCGGCGATCAGGTGCACGCCGTGGCGCTGCGTGAGCGAGCGCGCGCCGCGCAGGTAGCGTGCGTCGTACATCGCCATTCCGCCTGCGCCTTGCACCAGCGGCTCGACGATCAGCGCGGCCGTCGTGGCGGCGTGCTCCGCCAGGAAAGCCTCGAGCGCGGCCAGCGCATCGTCGACCGCCTGTGCAGGCGTTCGCGCGTCATCCGGCTCGCGTGCAGGGGACGGCAGCACCGGCTGGCTGCGCAGCAGCGGCCCGTACGCGTCGCGAAACAGCGCGACGTCGGTGACGCCGAGCGCGCCCACCGTCTCGCCGTGGTAGCCGCTGCGCAGCCGCGCATAGTGCGTCTTCCCGCCCGCGCCGCACTGCCGCCAGTAGTGGAAACTCATCTTGAGCGCGATCTCGGTGGCGGACGCGCCGTCGGAAGCGTAGAAGGCGTGCGACAGGCCGGCGGGCGCCAGCGCGGACAGCCGCTCCGCGAGCTCCACCGCCGGGCGATGCGTGAAGCCGGCGAGCATCGAGTGCGGCAGCGCGTCGAGCTGCTCGACGATGGCCGCGTTGATGCGCGGGTGCGCATGCCCGAACAGGTTGACCCACCACGAGCTCACTGCATCGAGATAGCGGCGGCCCTCGAAGTCATACAGCCACGCGCCGCCCCCGCGCGCGATCGGCACGAGCGGCGTCTGCTCGTGGTGCTTCATCTGCGTGCACGGATGCCACACCGCGGCGCGGCTGCGGGCCATCCAGCGCGCGTTCTCCGACGTCATCGCCCGCTTTCGCGTTTCGTGGACGGGCGCCCGCGTCAGCGCAATCGCCGCTGCATCCGCTGCACGGCGGCCACGAGCTCGCGCGTCGTCCCCGGCTCGCGCACCGAATGGCCGGCATCCGGGACGACGATGTATTCGGCTTCCGGCCACGCGCGCGACAGCGCGTCGGCCGCGGCCGGCGGACAGATGATGTCGTAGCGGCCCTGGACGATGGAGCCGGGAATGCCGGCCAGGCGCGAGACGTTCGCGAGGATCCGGTCGGGCTCGATGAACGCGTCGTGCACGAAGTAATGCGCCTCGATGCGTGCGATCGCGAGCGCGCCGGCGTCGCCTTCGTGCCGGCCGTTGCCGTTCGGCTTCGGCAAAAGCGTCGAGCACGTGCTCTCGTAACGATCCCACGCCTGCGCGGCGGGCGCATGGACCGCGGGATCGCGGTGCGTGAGCCGGCGGTAGTAGCTTGCGAGCAGGTCGGTCCGCTCCGTGGGCGGCAGGAAATGCGCGAAGTCGCGCCATGCCTCCGGAAACACGCGCGCCATGCCGTGCAGGAACCAGTCGATCTCCGAGCGCGTCGCCAGGAAGATCCCGCGCAGCACGAGACCCAGCACGCGCTCCGGGTACGCCTGCGCGTACAAAAGCGCGAGCGTCGATCCCCACGAGCCGCCGAACAGGAGCCAGCGCTCGATGCGAAGGTGCTCGCGCAGTCGTTCGATGTCTTCGATCAGATGCGCGGTCGTGTTCCCGGCGACCTCGGCGGACGGCGTCGAGCGGCCGGCACCACGCTGGTCGTAGAGGACGATCCGCCAGAACGCCGGATCGTAATAGCGGCGATGATGCGGCAGGCTGCCGCCGCCGGGACCGCCGTGCACGAACAGCAGCGGCACGCCGGCGGCATTGCCGCACTCCTCCCAGTGCATCGCGTGGCGCGCGTCGAGGCGCAGCATCCCGCTTGCCCGCGGCATGCAGTCCGGATAGAGCGCCTGGTCGGGCGAGGCGATGCGAACGGAATCGATCATCGGCGGCAGCGGGCGATACGCCGTATGATCGCATTCATGAATACCCGACTTCGCGACCGGCTAACGCCCGGCGCTGCGCTTCCGTCCGATCCCGCGGCCGCGCTGTTGATCGGCCGCGTGTTCGTGCCCGCCGTGAACGGCCCGGTGCTCGTGCGCATCGACGGCGACGACCTGCTCGACGTGTCGCCGATCGCGCCGACGTCGTCCGAATTGTTCGACCGCAAGGACGCCGTCGCGGAAATCCGGGCACGATCGCTGCCGCGCGTCGGTTCGCTCGCCGCTGCGCTTGCCAACTCGGGCGCGGACACGCGCGACCCCGCGGCGCCATGGCTGCTCGCGCCCTGCGATTTGCAGGCGATCAAGGCCGCCGGCGTCACGTTCGTAGCGAGCATGCTCGAGCGCGTCATCGAGGAGCAGGCGCGCGGCGATCCGGCGCGGGCGGAAGGCGTGCGCAGCAAAGTCGCCGGCATCATCGGCGACAACCTGCGCAGCGTGCGGCCCGGATCGGCGGAGGCCGCGCGGGTGAAGGAGGTGCTGAAGGCCGAGGGATTGTGGTCGCAATATCTCGAGGTCGGCATCGGCGCCGACGCCGAGATCTTCACCAAGTCGCAGCCGATGTCGGCGGTCGGCACCGGTGCCGACATCGGCATTCACCGCCAGTCGACGTGGAACAATCCCGAGCCCGAGATCGTGCTCGCGATCAATTCGCACGGGGAGACGGTCGGCGCGACGCTCGGCAACGACGTCAACCTGCGCGATTTCGAAGGGCGCAGCGCGCTGCTGCTCGCCAAGGCGAAGGACAACAATGCGTCGTGCGCGATCGGCCCGTTCGTGCGCCTGTTCGATCGCGGCTTCACGATCGACACCGTGCGGCAGGCGGACATCGCGCTCGAAGTCGACGGACCCGACGGCTTCACGCTCGAGGGATCGAGCTCGATCGCACAGATCAGCCGCGACCCGCTCGACCTCGCCGGGCAGGCGATCGGGCCGAACCATCAGTATCCGGACGGCCTGATGCTGTTCCTCGGCACGATGTTCGCGCCGACGCAGGATCGGCATGCGCCCGGCCTCGGCTTCACGCACGAGGTGGGCGACATCGTCACGATCGCGACGCCGTCGCTCGGCGCGCTCGTGAATCGCGTCAACTACGCGGACGCGATCGCGCCGTGGACGTTCGGCGCGGGTGCGTTGATGCGAAATCTGGCGGGGAGGGGATTGTTGTCGACCTAAGCCCGTTCGCATTCGCGAACACGGTTTGAACGGGCCCTGATCGAGGAACGGGCGCGCGACGCCCGGGTCGAAGGGCCACGGCGCGTGACGGGCCGTCGATGCCACCGACGGCGGCCTCGATCCAGGATGCGAGGAGCACCATGAATGTCTCCACGACGCCGATCGACTCCCTTGCGGACCTGATGGATGCGCTCGACCTCGCGGTTCCCGGACAAGTGTCCGTCATCATCCGAGGCGGCACCCGCAAGCTCGACCTCGCCATCGACAATCTGCACGTCGCGGCGTGCGATTGCCGTCGCTACAGCGAGCAGCCGCAGAAGTACGGCGTCAACGTCTACCAGGGCGCTCTCACCGTCTACAACTTCAACGGCGACCGGAACTCGATCATTCACGCTTCGCTGACCAACGCGGTGTACTCGAACGGCA
>Ga0307416_100000858_pt1 | contig 15992 bp, 12 predicted proteins | sample DK1Cmetagenome_2_FD_203821 | JGI IMG/M metagenome (GOLD analysis project Ga0307416, IMG submission 203821) | Maize rhizosphere microbial communities from greenhouse at UC Davis, California, United States - DK15-C-3 | ecosystem: Host-associated > Plants > Roots > Rhizosphere > Soil | place...
AGCGAGCCGAGCAGGTGGTCGATCTCGAGCAGCGCGTAGATCTCGCCGGGGCTGAACCATACGCCCGGCAGCTCCGATTGCTCCGCCTGCGGGTCGAGCACGTAGGCATTGCGCTCGCGCGACCAGAGGATCGGCACGTTCAACCGGTCGCGCAGGTATTCGAGGTCGCGCTTGAACGTCGCGTGCGAGATCTCGAGGTCTTCCTCGATCTCGCGCCGCGTCAGCGCGCCCTTCTCGACGAGGCGCTGCCGGATGCGGTAGAAGCGCTCGGTGCGGTCCACGAGGCGCTACGGTCGCGCAGGCACGACGCGCAGGATCTCGCCGGCATCTTCATCGGTCAGCAGGTAGAGCGCACCATCCGGGCCCTCGCGCACGTCGCGCACGCGCTTGCCGATCGGGATCCGCTCCTCGTGGCCGACCTTCCCGTCCGCGGATACTTCGAGCCGCACGAGCTGCGCCGCAGCCAGGGCGCCGACGAAGAGCTGCCCCTTCCACGCCGGGTAGCCCCGGCCGTCGTGGAAGGCCATACCGGACGGTGCGATCGACGGCACCCAGTAATGCGACGGCTGCTCCATGCCGGCCTTCGCCGTACCTTCGCCGATGGCCGGCCCGCTGTACTCGCGGCCATACGTGATCACGGGCCAGCCGTAGTTGCGTCCCGCACGCGCGATGTTGATCTCGTCGCCGCCGCGCGGCCCGTGCTCGTGCGTCCACAGCTCGCCGGTCTCAGGGTGCAGTGCCGCGCCCTGGAGGTTCCGGTGTCCATAGGACCAGGTCTCGGGCAGCGCGCCTTCGCGGCCGATGAACGGGTTGCCCGCAGGCACGCCGCCGTCCGGGGTGATGCGGATCACCTTGCCGATGTGCGTGCCGAGGTCCTGCGCCTTGTCGCGCTGGGAGTTGCGCTCGCCGGTCGTGACGAACAGGTTGCCGTCGCGCGCGAACACGAGCCGCGAGCCGAAATGGTGGTTGCTGCTGAACTTGGGCTGCTGGCGGAAAATCACTTTCAAGTCGGCGAGCGCGCCGCCGTCGAGGCGCGCGCGCGCGACCGCGGTGCCGTTCGTGCCGTCGTCGGCGGGCTCGGCGTAGGAAAGGTAGATCGTGGCGTTCGTCGCGAACGCCGGGTCGAGCACGACGTCAAGGAGCCCGCCCTGCCCCTCGGCATGCACCCGCGGCACGCCCGCGATCGGCTCCGAGAGCGCGCCCTCGCGCGTCACGTAGCGCAGCCGACCCGGGCGCTCCGTGACCAGCATCCGGCCGTCGGGCAGGAAAGCGAGCGACCAGGGGTGATCGAGCCCCTTCGCGATGCTCGTCACCTCGACCCGCGTCTCGCCGCTCGGAGCGACCTGCGGCGCGTCCTGGCAGGCGCCGGCGAAGGCGGCCGCGCCGAGCACCGGAAAAAAGATACGGGACAGCATGGCGGACATCCTCATCCTGGGCGTTCCCCGGAATCAGCCGGCGGCGACTCGGGTGATGATGTAGCCGCCGGACTTGGCGTCGAACTCGAGGTCGATCAGCTTGCGGTCGCGCGCCTCCTCGAGGAGCTTGCCGAAGGTCTTGAACCCGTAATAGCTCTCGTTGAAGCCCGGCTTCCTGCGCTTGATCGCCTGCTTGACCATCGAGCCCCAGACCTTCTCCTCGGCGTCGCGCTCGGCGAACAGGTCCTCGGCAGTCTCCATCAGGAGCTCGATCCCCTCCTGGCGGCGGTCGTCCGCCCCGGGCGTCGCGGCCGCCTTGGGCGCGGACTTGGCTACCTTCTCCTTGCGCGCGACCTTGGCGCGTCCCTCGCCGCGCACGAGGTCGTCGTAGTAGATGAACTCGTCGCAGCCGCTGATCAGGAGGTCCGACGTCGAGTGCTTCACACCGCAGCCGATCACGAGCTTGTTGTTCTCCCGGAGCTTCGCCACGAGCGGCGAGAAGTCCGAGTCGCCGCTGATCACCACGAAGGTGTCGACGTGCGACTTGGTGTAGCAGAGGTCGAGGGCGTCCACGACCATGCGGATGTCGGCGGAATTCTTGCCCGACTGGCGCACGTGCGGTATCTCGATCAGCTCGAACGCGGCCTCGTGCATGGGACGCTTGTAGTCCTGGTAGCGCTCCCAGTTGCAGTAGGCCTTCTTGACCACGATGTTGCCCTTGAGCAGCAGCCGCTCGAGGACCTTGCGGATTTCGAAGTGCGCGAACTTCGCCTCGCGCACGCCCAGCGCGACGTTCTCGAAGTCGCAGAACACGGCCATGATGCGCGTGTCGGCGCCCGGCGCCGCGTTCATTCCTCGCCCGCCGACGGCTTCCACGCGGAGGCGAGCTCCTGCTGCTTGCGCGGCGGAACCGGGTCGTAGTGCGAGAGCTGGAGCGTGAAGCTGCCCTCGCCGCCGGTCAGCGCCTTCAGGCGGTTCTGGTAGTCGGTCACTTCGGCGAGCGGCACGTACGCGGAGACGATGATACGGCCGCGCGACCGCGCCTCGTTGCCGTCGATGCGGGCACGCCGCGTCGCAAGGTCCGCCGTGATGTCGCCCATCACCGTGCCCGGCGCATTGATCTCGACGTGCACGATCGGCTCGAGCACCGCTGGACCCGCCCTCTGGACCGCGTCGAGGAAGGCCTTGCGGCCCGCCGAGACGAAGGCGACTTCCTTGGAGTCGACCGAGTGGTACTTGCCGTCGTAGACCGACACGCGGATGTCCTGTAGCGGGAAGCCCGCGACGGCGCCCTCGGCAAGCGCGTGGCGAATGCCCTTCTCGACCGCCGGGATGAACTGGTTCGGGATCGCACCGCCCACGACGTCGTCCACGAACTCGAAGCCCGAGCCGCGCGCGAGCGGCTCGATGCGCAGGTACACCTCGCCGAACTGGCCGGCGCCGCCCGTCTGCTTCTTGTGCCGGTGGTGCCCTTCGGCGGGCCGCGTGATGGTCTCGCGGTACGGGATCGAGGGCGGGCGCGTCTTCACGGAGACGCCGTAGCGCTCCGTCATTCGCTCGGTCATCACGCGCAGGTGCAGGTCGCCCATGCCGTACAGCACCGTCTCGTTGAGCGACGTACTGTGCTCGACCCGCACGCAGGGATCCTCGGCCGAGAGCTTGTGCAGTGCCTCGGCCAGCTTGTGCTCGTCGCCGCGGCGCTCGGGTTCGATGGCGAAGCCGAGCATCGCCGGCGGATACGCCATGGACTTCAGGTGGAAATTGTCCTCGTCGTGCGAGTCGTGCAGCACGGCGTCGAAATGCAGCTCGTCGAGCTTGGCGACGGCGCAGATGTCGCCGGGCACCGCCGCGGGCACCTCGACGTGCTCCTTCCCCTGCATCCGGAACAGGTGCGCAATCTTCACCGGCTTGCGCCCGTCGCCGACGAAGAGCTGGGCACCCGCGCGGATCGTCCCCTGGTGCACGCGGAACAGGCCGAGCTTGCCGACGAAGGGGTCCATGATCACCTTGAACACGTGCGCGATCGCGTGCTTGCCGGGGTCCGGCGACACCGCGACGCGCTCGGCGGCATCGCCGTCGCCCTTGAGGAACGGCGGCGGGTTGCCCTCGGCGGGATTCGGCATCAGCCGTGCGATCGCCTCGAGCAGCTCGGGCACGCCGGCGCCCGTCTCCGCGGAGACGAAGCACACGGGCACGAGGTGGCCCTCGCGCAGCGCCTTCTCGAAGGGATCATGCAGCTGTTCCGGCTCGAGCTCCTCGCCCTGCTCGAGGTACAGCGCCATGAGTTCGTCGTCGACCTCGACCACCTGGTCGATGATTTGCGTATGGGCCTCCTGCACCGACGAGAAGTCGGTCGCCTCGCCCTCGTTATGGAAAAAGCAGTCGACGACGCGGGCGCCACCGCCGGCGGGCAGGTTGATCGGCAGGCATTCGCGGCCGAACTGCTCGCGGATCTCCTCGAGCACGGCTTCGGCGTCGGCCTCGCGCGCGTCGATCTTGTTGACGACGACGAGCCGGCACAGCCCGCGGTCGCGCGCCGCATCCATCATGCGCTGCGCCATCGGCTCGACGCCGGCGACCGCGCTGACGACGACCGCTGCCGTCTCGACCGCCTCGAGCATCGGCAGCGTGCGACCGATGAAGTCGGGGTAGCCGGGAGTGTCGATGAGGTTGACGCGGGCGCCGCCGGTCTCGAGCCAGCAGACCGAGGCGTCCACCGAGTGCTGCAGCCGTCGGGCCTGGGGGTCGTGGTCGGACACCGTGGTGCCGCGGAGGAGGCTGCCCTTGGCGCGGATGCTGCCGGCACCAAGGAGAAGCGCCTCTGCCAGCAGGGTTTTTCCCGACCCGGCGTGGCCCACGAGGGCGATGTTGCGTAGGTCGGCGGTCATTTGCGTCATCCTGTCCCCCGGCCATCCGGCGTCGGCCGGTTTTTCAAAAAGAATAGCACCGTAGGCCTCCGCTGGCTTGCGCGGTTTCGGATGGGCGGGCAAACTCCAAAGACCTGAATATCAAGGCCCTGAGACAGGGGCCCTCCGGGGGACGGCATGGCGATTTCGGTCAAGGGCGACAGCGGCGATCCGATGGTCGAGCCGAACGTGATTCCGCTCGTCGACATCATGCTCGTGCTGCTCATCATCTTCATCATCACGATCCCGGTGATGACGCACGCCGTCAAGATCGACCTGCCACGCGACAACCCCAATCCGCCTACGACCCCGCCCGAGGTGGTTCGCATCTTCGTCGAATTCGACGGCACCGTGTACTGGAACGGGACCCCGGTGGACCCGCAGACGCTGCGCGACTACGTCGCGATCGACAACGCGAAGGACCCGCAGCCCGAGATCCACGTCGACGCGCACCGGCGCGTGCCTTACGTCTACGTCGCGAACGTGCTTTTCACGCTCCAGCGCGGCGGACTGCAGAAGGTCGGGTTCGTGTCCGGCGAGGGTGCACCCGTACCGGCGCCAGCGGCTCCCTAGGCCGTAGCCATCCCGGCACGGACCATGATCCGGTCCGTAGCAGCATCGCTGATTCTCGCACAGACGCTGTCAGCCGCGTCGGCACGCGCCGACGAGCCCGCGCTTCGCCGCTACGAACTGCCCAATGAAGACACGCTCGAGCTCACGATGCCGGCCGGCTGGTCGGACGAGCTGGTCCAGCCGCTGGGCGGCGGACCTCCGACCATCGAGATCGCCGTCGCCGGGGGTGGGCCGCGGCAGGTCTTCATCCGGCCCGAATGGGCGGATCCGACCGCCACGGAAGTCCGCGAGCTGCCGCAGCTGCGCGATGCCGTGCGCGACCTTGCCGAGCGCATCCAGCCGGAGGCCCTCGAGCCCTACCTCGAAGTGCGGCACATCGCGGGCCACAACGGCGTCGGCTTCTATTTCACGGCGACCGACCGCAATCCGGGCGCAGGCGAATTCAAGTTCATGAACCAGGGCGCGCTGCAGGCCGGCGACCTGACCCTTTGGTTCACCATCCTGACGAACGAGGGCCAGGATACGGTCGCCGTCGAGGCGCTCGGGATGCTGCAGCGCGCGGTCCACCGGCGCACCGGCCACGACCAGCTGTGAACCCGCAAGGCCGCGGCGCGGTCCCACCCGAAAAGGAGGTTGCAGGATGATGGATCGACGTCAATGGATCGGCATGGCGCTGGGCGCCGGCGCGGCAATTGGCCTCGGGCCGCGATTCGCCTTCGCCGAGGCGACGGCCCCGCTGAATGCACGTCCCATCCCGTCGAGTGGCGAAAAGATCCCCGTCATCGGGCTCGGCAGCTCGGCCACGTTCCGCAGCGCCGCCGACAGCGAGGATGCCCGCGGACTCGCCGAGGTGCTGAAGACGATGGTGGAGCGCGGCGCAACCGTCTTCGACACTGCGCCATCCTACGGCGCCTCCGAGGAAGTCGCGGGACGCCTCGCGCGCGAACTGGGCCTCACGAAGAAGCTGTTCTGGGCCACGAAGGTGAACGTGGCCCGTGGCGGCGGAGCCGCGGACCCAGCGGAGGCGCGCGCGCAGGTCGAGGAATCCTTCCGCCGCTTCGGCGTCGGCGCGATCGACCTCATCCAGGTCCACAACCTCGGCGACGTCCGGAATCAGCTCGGCATCCTCAAGGAGCTCAAGGCCGCGAAGCGCGTGCGCTACATCGGCGTGACCTCGACCAGCAAGGCGCAATACGCGGAGCTCGCGCGAGTGATGCGCGCGGAGCCGCTCGATTTCATCGGCGTGGACTACGCGGTGGACAACCGCAGCGCCGAGGACGAGATCCTGCCGCTCGCGCTCGAGCGCAGGATCGCCGTGATGGTGTATGCGCCCTTCGGGCGAACGCGCCTCTTCCAGCGCGTCGGCGAGCGGCCGCTCCCGCCATGGGCGGCAGACCTCGACGCGGCGAGCTGGGCACAGTTCTTCCTCAAGTACGTCCTCGGCCATCCTGCCGTGACCGTCGTGACACCCGCGACCAGCAAGGCACGCCACATGGTCGACAACCTCGGCGGCGGAACCGGCCGGATCCCGGACGACGCGGCGCGCGAGCGCATGGCGGCATTCGTCGACGCCTTGCCGGGCGACAGCCCATCCTCGAGCTGAGCGAATTCGACGCGAACGCGGTACGCGACGAACTTTTCGGCGCGTACAAACCCGTCGTGCTGCGCGGGCTGGTGAAGGACTGGCCGGCCGTGCGCGCGGCGCGAGAGTCGCCCGCGAGCATGGCGCAGTACCTTGCCGCCTTCGACAACGGCAGTCCGGTGGATGCGATCCTGATGCCGCCGGAGGCAGGGGGGCAGATCGCGTACAACGACGCGATGGACGGGTTCAATTTCGTCCGCAACCGCCTCCCCGTCTCCGCGATCCTCGAGCAGCTGTCGCGCTACGCACAATTCGACAACCCACCCGCGGTCGCGGTGCAGAGCGCGCTCGTCGACGGCAGCCTGCCGGGATTCACGGCACAGAATCGGATGCCATTGCTGGACCCCGCCATCGCCGCCCGGATCTGGATCGGGAATCAGGTCACCGTGCCGGCGCACTTCGACGAGTCGCAGAACGTCGCCTGCGTCGTCGCCGGCAGGCGCCGCTTCACCCTGTTCCCGCCCGAACAGGTGGGCAACCTCTACGTCGGGCCGCTCGACTTCGCGCCGACGGGCGCGGCCATGAGCCTCGTGCGCATCGCGTCACCGGACCTCGTCCGGTTCCCGCGGTTCAAGGCCGCGCAGGCCGCCGCCAGCGTCGCCGAGCTCGGACCCGGCGACGCGATCTTCATCCCGACGCTGTGGTGGCACCACGTCGAGTCGCTGGATTCGCGGCTCAACGTGCTCGTCAACTACTGGTGGCAGGGCGCGCTCGGGAGCGTCGAGCGCACCGCTTCAGGAATGGACAGCCTGATCCACGCACTGCTGAACATGAGGCCGATGCAGGCCGAGCTGCGGCAGGCCTGGGCCAGCCTGTTCGACCATTACGTCTTCCGCGCCGATGCGCGCAACCTCGATCACATCCCGGAGCAGCGGCGCGGCGTGCTGGCGAGGCCGTCACCGGAGGCGGCGCGGCGGATCAGGGACATCCTGATCGCCCGGCTCAAGGGATGACGGCCGGCCGTCGATCCAGGTTTCGCGGACCCCGACGTCGTCGTCGACGAGCACGAGATTGGCCCGGTAGCCCGGCGCGATCCGGCCGAGCTCGGCGCCCAGGCCGAGGAATTCCGCGGGATGGCGGCTTGCCATCCGTGCAGCCTCTGGCAGCCCGAGTCCCAGCAGCGTGACGGCGTTCCTCACGGTCGTCGCCATGTCCGCGTCGGAACCCGCGAGCGTTCCCTCCTCATCGACAAGCACGCCGTCCTCGACGGAAATCTTGCGGCCCTGCAGCGAGAACGATTTCTCGGCTGCGCCCACGCTCGGCATCGCGTCCGTGACCAGCATGAAGCGGTCCCGGCGCTTGCAGCGCAGCGCGATCCGCAGGACCGCCGGGTCGACGTGCCTGCCGTCCACGATGATGCCGCACCAGCTCTCCGGGTCCTCGAGCGCGGCGCCGACCACGCCGGGCGCACGCCCCGTGAGCTGTGACATGGCGTTGAACAGGTGCGTGAAGCCCGTGAGCCCGTGGTCGAGGGCCGTGCGTATCTCGGCATAGGTCGCGTTCGTGTGGCCGGCGGACACGACGACACCCGCCGACTTCAGCTGCGAAATGATGCGCGGCGTCGTCATCTCGGGGGCCAGGGTCACGAGCGTCTTTCCGCGCCGCAGCGAGGTCAGCAGCCCGATTGCGCTCTCGTCCAGTCCGCGCAGCTTCTTGGAGTTGTGCACGCCCTTGCGCGCGACATTCAGGTACGGGCCCTCGATGTGAATGCCGAGGACACCCGGCACGCCCGTCTCCATCGCGGACCGGACGGCCTCGAGCGCCCGCGCCACGACGTCGAGGTCGTCGCTGATGAGCGTCGGCAGAAAGCCGGTCGTGCCGAAGCGCCGGTGGGCACGGCCGATCGCGCGGATGGCGTCGACCGTCGGCTCGGCATTGAAGAGCACACCGCCGCCGCCGTTCACCTGGGTATCCAGGAAGCCCGGCAACAGGAGATGGCCGCCGAGGTCGCGCCGCTCGGCCCGCCCGCAGCGGGGATCGTCGGCGGCGACGACGTCGAGTATGCGATCGCCCTCGAGCAGGACGGCGTGATTCTCGAGGATGCCGGTGTCGCCGAGCACGCAACCGTTGACGAGCGCGACCCGCATCAGACGGTCTCGGTGACTTTCCGCAAATTCGGCGGACGGTCCGGATCGCGGCCGAGAACGGCCGCCAGCGCGTCGACGAGGCGGTAGAAGCTCTGGATCAACAGCAACGGCTCGAGCGCAGGATGCGCGCGGAGCGCCGGCAGTGCGACCGTGCCGTTGACCGTGGAGCCGGCGAGCATCACGCGCGCACCGAGGCCCGCGAGCTCCGCTGCGAGCGCCTCCACGTCGGCCCGCGCCTCGTCCTGCTGCGCGAACGCGAGCACCGGGAATGCGCGGCCCGCGAGCGCGATGGGGCCGTGGCGCAGCTCCGCGGAGCTGAACGCCTCCGCATGCAGGCCGCAGGTTTCCTTGAACTTGAGCGCGGCCTCCTGGGCGATGCCGAGGCCGAGACCCCGGCCCACGACGAAGAGGCTGCCGGCCGTGCGCAGCGGCTCGATGGCCGCGCTCCAGTCCAGTTGCCAGGCGCGCGCGAGCAGTTCCGGCAGGCAGGCTAGAGAAGCCTGCAGTTCGTCGTCCTGCATCCAGGAACCGACCAGGTGCACGATCCCGGCGAGCGAGGCGATGAAGGACTTCGTGGCGGCGACGCTGGATTCGGCGCCGGCACAGAGCGGGATCACGTGATGCGCGATCCGCGCGAGCGGCGAGCCTTCCGCATTCACGAGCGCGACGACGCGCGCGCCCTCGCCCTTCGCCGCCCGCGCGGCGGACAGGAGATCCGGGCTCGCCCCGGACTGGGAGATCGCGAGGAACAGGACGGAAGCGAGATCGGTGCGCGCGGCGTACAGCGAGCTGACGGAGGGCGACGCGGAAGACGTGAGCACCCCGGTGCGCGTTTCGATGAGGTAGCGCGCATACGTCGCCGCATGGTCGGAGCTGCCCCGCGCGCAGGTAACGACCGCGCGTGGCGGGTCATGCCGCAAGGCCCGGGCAAGTTCGCCGACGACGTCGCGGTTCGTGATCAGCTGGGACCGGACTGCATCGGGAGCGGCGGAAGCCTCCCGGAACATGCGCGTGCCCGCATTCACCGCGTCGTGCCCAGCTCGGCGACGAAGTCGTAGGTGTCGCCCCGGTAATAGGACTGGGAAAACTCGATGGCGCGGCCGTTCGAGAGGAATCCCACGCGCTCGACCAGCAGGCCCGCGTCGCCGGGCTTCGCGCAGAGGAGCTCGGCCTGCTCGCGCGTCAGCAGCACGGCCCGCAGGCGCTGCAGCGCGCGCACCGGACGGTTGCCGGTCCGCTCCAGCGCTTCGTAGAGCGAGGACTGCACCGATTCCACGGACGGCAGGCAGGCGGCGACGATCGTCGCATACTCGACCGACATCGGGGCGTCGTCCGCGAAGCGCAGCCGGTTGAAACGGTACACCGGGGTGCCGGGACTCGAGCGCAACGTCAGGGCCTCTTCGGGCGTGACGGTTCCGCTCGTCCTCTTGAGCCATTCGCTCCGTGGGTTGCGTCCGCGGGCACGCATGTCTTCCGAGAAGGACGTCAGCAGCGAGAAGTTCTTTTCCACGCGCCCGCGCACGAAGGTGCCGGATCCCTGGCGGCGCATCAGCAGCCCTTCGCTCACGAGCCCGTCGATCGCCTTGCGCACCGTGATGCGCGAGACGCCGAACTCCTCGGCCAGGTCGCGCTCGGCCGGCAGGGCGTCGTTCGCATCGAGGATGCGCCGGTCGATGGCTTCGCGCAGCGCGCGCTGGAGTTGCTGGTAAAGCGGCAGGTTGCCGGAGTTGCCGACGGGTCCGACCGCCTGGGCGAGCTGGGCCGCACCCGACAGGCGGCCCCGCGACGATGCCGGAGACGATACCAATGTCATACCACGCCCCCCTGCCAGGCTCCGCGCTCCCGCTGTCCGCACCCGCCCACGGCCGTAAACCAAGTTCTAATGCATTCCCGGCGGGCTTGCCATGATGGTTTAGGTGGTATTATATTGGCATCTAATTGGTTCTGCCACTGGGCTCTCAGGGGGATTTCAGCTCATGAACAGGAATCGGTCGACGTTGATCGGAACCGCGGTCGCCATCGCGCTCTTCGGCCCCGCCGGCCAGACGAGCGCCCAGGAACTCGAGGAAGTCGTCGTCACGGGCATCCGGTTCTCTAACCAGAAATCCCTCGACACCAAGCGCGAGGCCGTTTCGGTCGTCGAAGTCGTGACCGCCGAGGACATCGGCAAGATGCCGGACCACAACGTCGCCGACTCGCTGTCGCGCCTGCCAGGCGTGACGGTCAGCTCCGCGAGCGCCAACGAGGGCGGCTTCGACGAGAACGACCGCATCAGCATGCGCGGCACGAACCCGAGCCTCACGCAGACGCTCATCAACGGCCACAACGTCGCCGCCGGCGACTGGTTCGTACTGAACCAGGTCCAGCAGGTCGGCCGCAGCGTCAGCTACACGTTGCTGCCCTCGGAGCTCGTCAGCCAGGTCGTCGTCAACAAGAGCGCGCAAGCCTCGCTCGTGGAGGGCGGCGTCGCAGGTTCCGTCAACATCCTCACGCGCAAGCCGCTCGACTTCGCCGACCAGTTCACGCTGAGCGCATCGGCCGGCGCCGTGTGGGCAGAACAGCCGGACGAGTTCGATCCGCAGCTCTCCGCCCTCCTGAACTGGAAGAACGATGCGGGCACGATGGGCATCATGGTGCAGGCGTTCTCGGAGGAGCGGCAGCTACGCCGCGACGGCGTCGAGCTGCTCGGTTACGGCACGATCGCCGAAGGCAGCACCATCGCGACATCGAATCCGGACCTCGCCGGCGTCGCCTACCCGGTCCTCATCGGCGCGGCGCTTTTCGAGCAGAAACGCGAACGGACCGGCGGCCTGGTGGACATCCAGCTGCAGCCGACGGACCAGCTCTCGCTCGACTTCCAGTACTTCATGTCGGATCTCGACGCGACGAACTACAACCGGAACTTCCTGTTCTGGACATCCAACCTCCTGCAGGGCGGAGCGGGCCAGGCGCCCGACCCGGGCTACGTGGTGAGGAACGGCACGCTCGTCTCGGCCAACTGGTCGGGCGACACGACGCCGTCCGCCGGCGTCTACGACCAGATCTCGCGTCCAGACGCAAAGGCGACTTCCAATTACGGCAGCTTCAACGCGAGCTACGCGATCAGCGACGCTTTCACCCTCGCGGGCGAGATCGGCACGTCGGAAGGCCACGGCGAGACGCCGACGCAGGACGTCTCCGAGACCGTACTGGCGGGCGGCATCGGGGGCGGCTACGAGCTGCACGGAACCGGAGGCCCGCCGGTCTTCAATTTCGGTACCGCCGACACGTCGACGCCGTTCCCAGGCGGCGTGCCGGTCGGCTTCGGCTGGATCTTCGGCGCACAGGCGGTGGACGTCGAGGACCAGGAGGACTGGGCGCAGATCGACGGCGATTACGCGATCGAAGGCGGCGCGCTCACCGGCATGCAGTTCGGCGTGCGCTACAACAATCACGAGCGCGACTCGCTGCGAGTCATCGGGCAGGGGCCGCTCTTCCCGGGAGCCAGTGATCCCGCAAACTATCCGGATTCGTTCCTGAACTATCCATCCGATTTCAGCTTCGCGAACTCGGTGCCTGGCGCCTTCTGGTACTGGACGCCCGAGCAGCTCGCTGCCTACAACAGTCCCGACAACGTCAACCGCGATCCGGTGGGACGTCTCGACTGGACGGGCCTGTACCAGGTCGAAGAGGAGAATTCGGCGGCTTACGTGCAGGCGGATTTCGCAGGCTCGAACTGGAGCGCCAACATCGGCCTGCGGTTTGCCCGCACGGACGAAATCGTCGTCTCCTACGTTTCGGCGGGCGCCACAGACCCGGATGCAGTCACGGGGTCGGCCTTCGGCACGTTCAAGCCCGTCGAGACGAAGAACACTTACGACGACTGGCTGCCGAGCGCCAACCTCAAGTGGAGCCTCACCGACGAGTTGGTAGCCCGGTTCGCGGTGGCCAAGACCATGACGCGGCCGGACTATTCGGCACTGGGCGGAGCCGTGAATCTCGGCACCCCGCCCGCCACGCCGGACGAGATCGGCGCGGGCTCGGGAGGCAATCCGGACCTCGAACCTATCCGTTCCACCAATTTCGACGCCGGCCTGGAATGGTATTTCGCCAGCAACTCGCTGCTGGGTGTCGCCCTGTTCTACATGGACCTCGACAACTATGTCTCGTTCGGGACCGAACGCAGGACGTACTTCACGGCCGGCCCCAACTACCCCGAGGGCGCGGACGTCGAGTACGACCTGACCGTCCCGGTCAACGCCCAGGGGCGCGTGCAGGGCGTCGAGCTCAACTACCTGCAGGCGCTCAACGACAACTTCGGCCTGTTCGCCAACTACACCTACGCGGACGGCGAGCAGACGTCCGAGTTGACGAGTGACGATGACCGGCTGGTCGGCACGTCCGAGAACACCTACAACCTCGGCGGCTATTTCGAGACCGACGCGTTCCACGCGCGCGTCAACTACACCTACCGCTCGGAGTTCTTCAGCGGCCTCGATCGCCAGACTGCGTTCTCGCAGGACGACATCGCGTCGCTGTCGGCTTCACTCGGCTACACGTTCGCCGAAAAGTACACGGTCACGCTGGACGGACAGAACCTGAACAACCCGACGCTCAAGTACTTCGCGCTGAACAACGACCAGCCCCGCGCGTTCTACAAGAACGGGGCCCAGTACTACCTGAGCTTCCGCGTCAATTTCTGACCGGGCGGGGGCAGCTCGCGGAGGGCGGAGGAGGCAACTCCTCCGCCCTTGTTTTATGGTTCGCAACGTGATCGGCAGTTTCAGGCTGCGGTGGGCGGCGATGGCGCTGGCAGCGCTCGCTGCGCATGGCAGCGAGGTCACGCCGGCGCCGCCGCCGGTGCAGGTCATTCCCCTGCCCGCTTCCGTCGTGCCCGGTAACGGCCGGTTCCGACTCGAGGATGGCGTCCGCATCCTGGCAGCGGACGCGCGTGCCGCATCCGTGGCCAGCTATTTCGCGGAACTCCTTGCGCGAACGCGGGGCATCCGGCTCCCTGTGGCAGGCGCCGGCGGGCCGGGCGGCATCCGTCTCCTGCTCGAGCCCGGTACGGGCCTTTCACCGGAAGCCTATCGCCTCGACGTTGCGGCGGATGGCATCGACGTACGTGCTGCCGATCCGCGCGGACTCTTCTACGGCGCCGTAACGCTCTGGCAGCTCGCGACAGCCGACGGTGCGGCGTCCGGCCCCGCCGAAATCCCAGCGGTCCGCATCGACGATGCCCCACGCTTCGCCTGGCGTGGCCTGATGCTCGATTCCGCGCGGCATTACCAGTCCCCCGCCTTCATCCGCCAGCTCATCGACTGGATGGCCCTGCACAAGCTGAACGTGCTGCATTGGCACCTGACCGACGACCAGGGCTGGCGGCTCGAGATCCGCAAGTATCCGGAGCTCACGCGCACCGGCGCCTGGCGCAGGCCCGCCGGCGCGGGCGGTTCGGAGGTCTACGGCGGTTTCTATACACAGGACGAGGTACGCGACATCGTCGCCTTCGCCGCATCGCGACAGGTCACGATCGTCCCGGAAATCGAGATGCCGGGGCATGCGCAGGCGGCCATCGCGAGCTACCCGCAACTGGGAACCGGCGGCAGGCCATCGGTCTCGCCGGACTGGGGCGTGCATGACTGGCTGTTCAACGCGGATGAGTCGACGCTCGCCTTCCTGGAGGACGTGCTCGCCGAGGTGATCGAGCTCTTTCCCGGCGAGTTCATCCACGTGGGCGGCGACGAGGCGGTCAAGGATCGATGGCAGGCCTCGCCACAGGTTGAGGCGCGCATCCGCGCGCTCGGGCTCGCCGACGAGGCCGCCTTGCAGGGCTGGTTCGTGGCGCGCATCGGGCGTTTTCTCGATGCGCGGGACCGCCGGCTGATCGGCTGGGACGAGATCCTCGAGGGCGGCGTTCCCGCGCGCGCCGCCGTCATGTCCTGGCGCGGCACCGCCGGCGGCATCGCGGCGGCGCAGGCCGGCCATGACGTCGTGATGGCCGCCTCACCGGTCCTCTATCTCGACCACTGGCAAGGTGACCCGATCCGCGAACCACCGGGTCGGCCCGGCATCGTGACGCTCGCGGACGTCTACGCGTTCGAGCCGGTGCCTCGCGATCTCGCCCCGGGCGAAAGGGGGCGCATCCTCGGCGCGCAGGTCAATGCCTGGACCGAGCACATGCGGCTGCCGGAGCGGATCGAGCACCAGGCCTTTCCCCGCGCGGCCGCGCTCGCCGAGGCGACCTGGTCGCCCGCAACGAGCCGCGACTGGCCGTCGTTCCAGGCAAGGCTCGGCACGCAGTTCGCGCGCTATCGCCGGCTCGGCATCCGCTACGGGGACGCCGCCTTTGCGCCGGCGATCGCTTTCGCGCCATCGGCGCTGCAGGGCGAGTTGCAGGTGACGCTGTCGCAGCAGTCGCCGTTCGGCACGATCCGCATGACGCGCGACGGCAGCCCTCCAGGACCTGATTCGGCGGCCTACTCGGCGCCGTTCACGGTGCCCGAGGGAACACTGCTGCAGGCCGCCGCGTTCGATGGCCGCCTGCCTCTGTCCGCCACGGTGTCGTCGCAGGTGAACGCCGCGGCGCTCCGCCGTCGCACGGACGAGCAGCTGGCCCCGTGCACCGGCAACCTCGTGCTGCGGCTCGAAGACGACGCACCAGCCGGCGACGACCGCGCGATATTCAACGTGGATATCGTCGACCCGTGCTGGGTCTGGCGCGACGTGGATCTCGCCCGCGGTGCCGCGCTCAGCGCCGCCGTCGGCCAGGTGCCGTTCAACTTCCAGATCGGCCGCGACGCAGAATCCATCCGGCGCGGAGACGCGGTGTCGGCGGACGGGGAGCTCGAGCTGCGCACGGGTGACTGCAAGGGCGGGCCGGTCGCGCGGATTCCCCTCGCCGCCGCTGCAGGGGACAATGGCGTCACGGTGATCGGACCGGTCCGCATCCCGCCGCAACCGGCTCGCGGCGACCTGTGCCTGCGTTTCGCACGGCCCCGGATCGACCCGGTGTGGACGCTCGACTGGGTGGAGCTGGCGGAGTGACCCGATGAGCGACATCGTGCTGCTGGCACCGCTGCCGGGCTGGGCGACGCCCCTCGACGATGTCGACGACGAGGTCTTCGCCGCGCGCATGCTGGGTGACGGGATCGCCATCGACCCGACAGAAGGCACGCTGCGCGCACCCTGCGCGGGCGAGGTGACGGCGCTTCCCGCATCCGCGCACGCCGTGAGCCTGCGCGCCGACGCCGGTGCCGAGCTTCTGCTTCACGTGGGCGTCGACACGGTCGCGCTGAAGGGCGAGGGCTTCAAGGCACTCGTTCGCGAAGGCCAGCGCGTCAGCGCCGGCGAGCCGCTTCTCGCTTTCGACCTCGACCGCGTTGCGCGC